>Ga0207714_1000757_pt1 | contig 21834 bp, 13 predicted proteins | sample PonA232FremontCA_2_FD_187270 | JGI IMG/M metagenome (GOLD analysis project Ga0207714, IMG submission 187270) | Marine sediment microbial community from Fremont, CA, USA - Pond A23 Sediment 2 (SPAdes) | ecosystem: Environmental > Aquatic > Marine > Unclassified | place: USA: Fremont, California...
AAAGGGGATCTTGAGATCTTTGCGAATCAGGCCCTGGCGCTGGGAGTCTTCCAGGAATTGCTTAAAAAGCTCGGTGCTTCTCCTGCTCTGTTCCTCTATATACTGATAGAGGCCAAGTTTGGGGTTTTGATAGATGTCGTTAAGAAACTCCTTGCTGATCCCTTTGGTCCCCTCAAGCTTCATCAGAAACATTTGTTCCAGCTTTTCTTCAAAGGGCATATCGCTGTGGATAATCTGCTCAAACTTCGAAAAGGCCATGCCCACCTCGTTTTTTAACACTTCCAGGGCCAGCTCCTTTTTGTTGGAGTAGTATTTATACAGGGTCATTTTACTGACCTCTGCCTTATCGCTGATCTCCTGCATAGTTACCCGGCTAACCCCGTGCTTCCAGAACAGATCCTTTGCGGTTTGGACGACATCTTGCTGTTTCCTGGTCATGACAATAAAATTTACACAAAGCAGATTACTGTACAAATATAATACATTTTTACACAAATCGTATAATAAATTTTAAAAAATAAACAACTTTTCACCAGAATGAGAGAATGAATGGTAAATAGACCAGAAAGGCCTTTAGGTGTTCTAAAGTGGTCAGGTCTAAGGCTTTATTCTGATGGTAAGGAATAAAATGATAAGATAGCATGGAATGTGCTTCTTCCATTCTCGCTTTTAACATTATAGCATAGCCTCTATCATCTAATCCTTCTATCATTCAATCATTTCTTCATCGAACAACCACTTTATGGTCATGCACGGCGCAACATTTTAGCATTTACGCATTTTATCATTCTAGCATTATTTCCCGCTTTCGCTTCGCTACGTCGGGGCAGGCATTTAATCATTTCGCATTTAATCATTTCTTCATTTCTTCCTTCCCCCCATTTTCCCTATCTTTATGATCATTCAATCCAAATCCCCAACCTATGCAACCATCTTTTCGAAAAAAACTGATAGAGGGTGAAATCCTCGAGGGCACCCTGCTTACTTTACCTGCACCTCAAGTCACTGAGATCATGGTCCATACCGGTTTCGACTGGCTTTTCATTGACATGGAACACTCGGCCATAACGCTAAGCCAGGCAGAAGAGATGGTTCGGGCTGCCGGGACCTCGGTTTACACCGTTGTACGCTGCCCGCTGAACGATGAGGCCTGGATCAAAAGGTGCCTCGATCTGGGAACAGACGGCATCATACTGCCACGGGTCAACAGCAAGCAGGAAGCAGAATATGCTGTGCGCTGTGCCAAGTATCCCCCTGTCGGTGAGCGAAGTGTGGGCATCACACGGGCTCATGGCTACGGACTGCACTTTGATCAATATATGCGACGGGCCAATGAGGATGTTGCCCTGATCCTGCAGTGCGAACACATTGATGGAGTCCGTGAACTACCAAATATCGTGAAAACAGAAGGTGTGGACGGCATTTTCGTTGGTCCCTACGACCTGTCAGCCAGCATGAATAAGACCGGGAAAGTAGATGATCCGGAAGTTAAAGCATCCATCCATCAAATTCGGGAAATTTGCATAAAGGAAAACATACCACTGGGCATCTTCGGAACCAGGCCTGAGGCTGTAGAAGCCTATCGCAACAGTGGTTTCAATCTGATCGCAACCGGGGTCGATTCTATGATGCTTGCCAACCAGGCAAAGGATTTGATTCATAAATTAAAAAAACCGAATTCCTCACCCGGTAACCACTAAACTTCCCGGCCTTTCTTTTGGTCGAAATGATTATAAAAACTCATATTTGGATTGTTTTGAGAAGGCCCTTTTCGATAAAAGTACCCGACAATCCCCTTTAAAATGATCAGCCATATTGCCATTAATGTTTTACCCATTATAATTTTAATTAATAATTTATACCACAAACCCCAAATTTTCCTAACATGAAACAATTACTCATCCTTTTATTAACCGTAACATTTGCCATGCAAATTTCCTTTGGACAAGACCGCATCACGGGCAAAAATTTTGCCACACGCTCAGAAGTCATCGCACAGGAAGGTATGGCTGCTACCAGCCAGCCCCTGGCCAGCCAGGTGGCCATTGACATCCTCAAGCAAGGGGGCAATGCCATAGATGCTGCCATAGCGGCCAACGCCACACTGGGTTTGATGGAGCCCACCGGCAACGGCATCGGCGGGGACATTTTCGCCATCGTATGGGATGGTGAATCGCAGGAGCTTTATGGGCTTAACGGCAGCGGCCGCTCACCTCAATCCCTGAAGCTGGAATACTTTAAAAAACATGGATATGAGGATATACCGGCCCTCGGCCCATTGCCGGTATCGGTACCGGGGACGGTGGACGGCTGGTTTGAACTGCACGACCGCTTCGGATCGATCAACATGGAAAAGGTTCTTCAGCCGGCCATTAACTATGCCCGCAAAGGCTTTCCCGTGAGTGAGGTGATCGCCCATTACTGGCAGGGCAACGCCCGGGTACTCAAAGATTTTCCCGGGTTTAAGGAGATTTTTATGCCGGGAGGGGAAGCCCCCAAAAAAGGCGAGATCTTTAAAAACCCCTATCTGGCCAATACCCTGGAAAAAATTGCAGAGGGCGGGCGCGATGTGTTCTATGAAGGTGAAATCGCCCGCAAGATCGATGCTTACATGCGCGAGCACGCCCACAAGTATATGAAAGGAGATCAAGGAGAAGGAGGTTTTCTGCGGTACGAAGATCTGAAGAACCATGACTCCGAATGGGTCGATCCCATCTCCACCACCTATCGTGGATACCGGGTATGGGAATTGCCTCCCAACGGCCAGGGTACGGCAGCCCTCCAGATCCTGAATATCCTGGAAGGCTACGACATTAGCTCTATGGGCTTTGGCAGCAAGGAGCACATTCACACTTTTGTAGAAGCCAAAAAGCTGGCCTTTGAGGACCGGGCCAAATATTATGCCGATCCGGATTTTGCCGACATCCCCCTCGACAAACTAATTTCCAAGGAATACGCCAAGAAACGCCGTAAAATGATTGATCCCAACCAGGCTGCCCGGAGCTACCCGGCCGGTAAGCTGGAGAAAGGCAATACCATTTACCTGACCGTGGCCGATAACCAGGGCAACATGGTTTCCCTCATCCAGAGCAATTACCGTGGTATGGGCTCAGGGATGACCCCCGGTAAGCTAGGGTTTGTTCTCCAGGACCGCGGCGAGCTTTTCACCCTGGAAGAAGGCCACAACAACGTCTATGAACCGGGGAAGCGGCCTTTCCATACCATCATCCCTGCCTTCATTACCAAAGACGGCAAACCTTTCATGAGCTTTGGCGTGATGGGCGGCTCCATGCAGCCCCAGGGCCATGCCCAGATCGTTATGAACATGGTGGATTTTGGAATGAACCTCCAGGAAGCAGGTGATGCCCCAAGAATAAGACACGGAGGTTCCTCCCAGCCCACCGGCGGTAAAATGCAGGACGGGGGAACCGTCTATCTGGAGTCGGGTTATGATTATCAAACCCTGCGCAACCTCATGCAGATGGGCCACGATGTGGAATACACGATAGGAGGCTATGGCGGATATCAGGCCATCATGTATGATCCCAAAGAAGATGTCTATTACGGTGCCTCTGAATCCAGAAAAGACGGGCAGGCCATTGGATATTAAGAACAAAAATTGAAGAAACATCTGGTGGAATAACCTTGATTGCCATTTAGTAATATTAAGTCGAAAAAAACGAGACACCCATCACGATGAGTCTTCTTTATACTTGACAAATTTCAGGGTTATAACACCGGCGTATTTTGCCCGCATGCCCAATCAGCAACTTTTGCCTGATCCGAGGTTTGCGGGCATCGTATTTTTTATCCCCCAAGCCCTTACTCCTTACTAATCTACTCCTTACTAATCTACTCCTTACTAATCTACTCCTTACTAATCTACTCCTTACTAATCTACTCCTTACTAATCTACTCCTTACTAATCTACTCCTTTGTCAACCAAACGCTGCAATGACTTCACCGGTAAAGCATCAAACCACAGGCAATGACCGTGGTGACAATCACCAGAATCCGGTAACTCTTCTCCGGAATATATCGAACCGTACGGACCCCAATGAAAGCCCCCAGAAAAATGGCAGGCACAACGGTCAAATCCAGCAGCATCGTTTTCATGCCGATCGTTTCCCAGGAAAAAACATGAAAGGGCACCTTGGTCAGGTTAATGATCATAAAAAACCAGGCTTTGGTACCAATGAAAATATTTTTGGGCAGATACATGGTCAGCAGGTAGATCGACAATATCGGGCCAGCGGAATTGCCAATCATCGTGGAAAAGCCCCCGATTATCCCAATAATGGCTGAAAACCACCAGTAATCCGGAACACTGACCTTTTTCCGCCGCATATCCTGCCACACCATTAGAACCAATCCCATCAGGATTGTAATGGCAATGAGTGTGGTAAAAAAATCACCGGAAACCTGATTGCCCACCAGCACCCCGATGACAACCCCCGCGACAGCCCAGGGTATGGGTTTAATTACATATTTCCAGTTGGTATGGCGGTGATAATAAGAAATGGCAAACACATCGCCGATGATCAACATCGGAAGCAACATCCCGGTTGAGGGTTTACCACCGAAAATCATCGCCAATAGGGGCACCACAATGAAAGCCGCACCTGATAGTCCGGATTTAGCCGCCCCCACCAACAAGCCACTCAACATGATCAGGCCCCACTCCAAAGCATCCAGGTCGAACGACTGAAATATCCCGAGAATATATTGCTCCATCTCTTCTATCCAATTAAAAAGCTCCCGCCACAGCAGGATAAGCTTCATTTGACCAATGCATTAATTAAATCATCATCCAATGGATCAAACGGGGGCGAATATAAAAAAGATCCTGTTAAAACCATATCCCATAAAGCTCCAACCAAACACCATCTATCATCCACCTTCCTTACAAGCAGGGGGTCGATGGTTCGAACGTTTATCTACACGAGTGAAAGGAGTAATCCATCATCGCCCAAACAAGACAGGAAAAAAACTGTGGAGCTTGCTTTTTAACAATCCGTAAGAAACCCCCGATTTTTTGTATCTTTATCTATATGCTGAAGGATGTACATTACGTGTCTACCAGAAAAAGATATACCGGCAATATCTGTTTGTATGGAAGGGATTTAATCATTTGGAAAGATGCAAGCAGAATATAAATTTGTCAATATGGAGAAAGGCTGCATTGCTTGTGAAGCCGGGAGCTTGTTTGAAAGAAAGAATACCCGGAACAGGCTTTAAGTTGGAGTATTCACAATTTGATGAGATACCTTTACCATAACACAAAAACCAAAACCCGATGAAAAAATTCAAATTCCTTAATCTGGTCTTCATATTCTTATTGATTGCCTGTGGCACAGTGCCTTTCTCAGGAAGGAAACAGTTCACTGTCATACCTGCCTCCCAAATGATTTCCCTGGCCAATGACAGTTACGCCCAAACACTAAAAGAAAACAAAATATCTGATAATGAGCAGTATACCAACCAGGTGAGAAGGGTGGGGAACCGAATATCTTCAGCAGTAGAGCAATATTTTAAAAACCAGGGAATGGAAGAACGACTGAAGAATTATCAGTGGGAATTCAATGTACTCTCATCCGAGGCGGTGAATGCCTGGTGCATGCCCGGGGGAAAAATCGCCTTCTATGAAGGCATCCTGCCCATATGCCAGGATGATAACGGGGTAGCCGTGGTGATGGCCCATGAAATAGCCCACGCCGTGGCCCGCCATGGCAATGAACGCATGTCACAACAACTGTCTGTGCAATTAGGCGGCATGGTGTTGTCAGAAGCCCTTAAAAAAGAAGAAGAAACAACAAGAAAGCTGGCCCTGGCTGCCTTTGGCCTGGGTTCACAGGTGGGTTACCTGCTCCCTTACAGCAGGACACATGAAAGAGAGGCCGATGAACTGGGCTTGTATTTTATGGCCATGGCCAACTATGACCCCAGAGGGGCACCGGATTTCTGGAAAAGGATGAAAGATAAAGGCGGATCCAGGCCGCCGGAATTCCTTTCCACCCACCCCCACCCTAAAAACAGAATTGCCAACATGGAGGAACACATGGAGAAAGCCCTGGAGTATTACCAGAAAAAGTAGGGATTTTTTTTCCGGCAACATTCCTTCATCGTGATGATTCTGTTGTCTTTGTAGACCTGATTTAACCAAACAAAAATCTAGTTTATTACACTAGTATTAGTTTGATAAACTCCAAATTGAGCTCCCCATCCGTTTATGGCTTCCCCCATTTCACCGACTTAAGCGATGCTTTCTGCATTTTGAGAATTGAAGAATTGTTGTTATTTTACCTTAACTTTATGGCGTTGTTCCATACCGCTTTTATATGCCATTTTTGCGTTATACGCTCGTTTTACTCCTGGTGATCTGCTTCAACCCTTTATACAGCCAGTACAAAGGGCGGCCCTATGTGATCAACCATCAAATTGACCGTTTTCGCCTGGACAATCAAAACTGGTCGATCGCCAACAATGATCAGGGCATGACCTACATCGGCAATAACCAGGGATTGATTGCCTATGACGGGGCCAACTGGAACCGCTATGAGATGCCCGGACAGATGGTGGTTCGTTCGGTGGCAACGGCCGGAGACAGCCTGATCTTTGTCGGCAGCTATGAAGAATTCGGTTACTGGAAAAAAGACCATCGGGGCCGGATGACCTACCACAACCTCAGCGACACCCTGGATTCGTCGCTTTTCCACAACGATGAAATATGGCGCATCATACCGCATCAAGGGAAAGTTTATTTCCAGTCCTTCTCCAATATATATGTTTATGATGGCCAGAGCATTGAGACCATCACCCCCGATAATCCCATTGTTCTGCTGATGAAAGCCAGGGATCGGCTATTCGTCCATATGGTCGATCAGGGACTCTTTGAACTGAAAAACAATCAGCTGCAATTTGTGGAGGGCAGCGAAAAACTGGCCTCAGATGAAATCAAGCTGATCATCCCCTTTAAAGAAAAAAAATTCCTGATCGGGGCGTCTTCTGGTGGTTTGTTTGTTTATAACGGTACAACCTTTAGGCGCTGGGATATACCAGCAGCCAGGGAGATCCGCAATGCTGAAATCAATGTAGGCCTGTCGGTGGGCCAACTCAAGGTGATCGGCACGGTGGTCAACGGGATATATATCCTCAATGAAAACGGAGCGATTCGCGAACACCTTCATGCCGGAAACTTTCTGCGCAACAACACCATACTCTCGCTTAGTTCGGATTCAAGGGGCAACATTTGGGCGGGGCTGGACCGGGGGCTGGATTACATCAATTTAAACAGCGTATTGGATTTTTATGTACATCCCTCCCGCAACATCGGCTCAGCCTATACGGCCTTGCTGGATGATCAGCAACTCTATCTGGGAACCAACCAGGGCCTGTTTCGCTATAGCTATTCACGGGGCAAAGGCTTTAGCAACCCGCAGCTGATAGCCGGCAGCCAGGGCCAGGTATGGGATTTGGAAAAAGCCGGGAATGAACTCTTATGCGGCCACACCAACGGCACCTTTAAGATTGAACAGGAGCAATTAATCAAAATCTCGGATGTCAATGGCGGTTTCGATTTGTTAACCCTTACCCGAAACAACCAAAAATATCTTTTACAGAGTACCTACAGCTCATTGGTTTTGTATGAAAAAGCCCCCCATGGCTGGCAATATTTAAGAAGTTTAGCGGGATTCCTTGAGCCGGTCTCAGATATTGAATCCGACCATCTGGGGCATATCTGGGGAACGCACACGCAGAAAGGGGTTTTTCGCTTTCGCATCAACCAATCGCTCGATTCGGTGGTGGATGTTACCTATTTTGGCAAAGACAGGGGGTTCCCAACCGAGCGGCACATCAGGATGAGCAAGATCCAAAAACGCATTGTTTTTGCCACTTCGCGTTCACTATACACCTATGATGACTTAAATGACAGCATCATCCCTTATCGAAGCCTCAACCAACGTCTGCCCATTTTTCATAAAGCCCGACAAATCAAAAAAGCAACACCGGACCATGCCTGGTTCATCCATAACGGACAGATTGGCCTGTTCAATCTTTACGAGGAGAAGACCAAGAGGGATTTCTACTTCGACCTTTCCCGGCTCGATCTTTACTTGATCTCCAACCACCCCAACATCGTTCATTTAAAAGACAGCCTGCATCTGATATGCCTGGATAAAGGATTTGCGACCCTCAGCCAACGGCGGGCCAGTGAGAACAAACGTCCCCCCAGGGTAACCTTTCGAAAAGCCATCGCCACTTCCCCAAAGAAAAAAAATCAAAGTTTCTTGCCTTTAAAACCAACCGACCCGCCCACCCATCTGTCCTATCGTCAGCGCAACCTTCAATTCATCTTTTCCTGCCGGCAACCGACCCTTTACCCCCAGTTCCGATACCGCCTGAAAGGGCTCAAAGATAAGTGGAGCTGCTGGGCCAAAAATTCCCACATCCATTTCACCCGCCTACCCTGGGGCAGGTATACCCTTCAGCTACAGGCCCGCAATCCACAAGGCATCAAAGGACCGGTGGCCCGCTACAGCTTTTATATCAAACCGCCCTGGTATGCCTCCAAACCCGCCTGGGTTTTTTATGGCCTGTTGGTAATATCTTCGGGCATCCTGCTGCGAAAAATCTTCGTGCGCCGACTCAAAAAACATAAAAACCGCATTGAACAAGAAGAACGAAACAAACGCAAACGCGAGCAAATGCAAGAGCAACAAAAATACATGAAACTGCGCAATGAAAAGCTCCAAAATGAAATTGCCCACAAAAGCTACCAACTGGCCAACTACACGATGACCATTCTGCGAAAAAATGAACACCTGACCCACCTTAAGGAAGAAGTGCAAAAACAAAAAAAAGAACTCGGCCCCCGCTTTCCCAATTATTACTACCGGCGTTTGCTACAGATGATCGACCGCGGCATCTCATCGGAAGAAGACTGGAAGCAATTTGAATACCATTTTGATCAGGCCCACGAAAACTTCATCAAAAGGCTTAAAAAACATTACCCCCACCTGACCCAGGCCGACCTTAAACTATGTGCCTACCTCCGGCTCAATCTCAGTACCAAGGAAATTGCCCCACTTCTGAACATCAGCATCCGGGGCGTGGAAGTCAGAAGATACCGCCTGAGAAAAAGACTCAACCTCAGCAAAGAAGACAATCTGGTGGAATTCCTCCTGAACTTTTAATTCCATTCAGATCCCCTTTGCCAGTTGCCCTCCTTAACCACCCCCGGGCCACCATAAGTTAAAAAATTGATTTTTAAATTTAAAATCACTACCTTTAATTATTACCTGTATTACAGTTTTTTACAGCATTTAACCAAACCATGATGTAGTATTGTTGTGGTGGCTGAAAAGCCAAAAAACACCCTGACGAAACCGTGAAGGGGTCCATTTTTTTCGGAAACTTTAACAAAGGGTTAATTTAGTTTTAACAATTCGTTTCAAACGAAGCAAAATAAAGGATTGTTGGTTTTCTCAAATGCAATCGGCGCTTAAAATAAATCCAGACCGATTGGCTGAACAATAAGGATTTATGATACATTTCACCCTTAAGCGGATTTCATTGCGCATCTTTGCCATTCTTACCCTGACCTTTGTCCTGCTAACCGCGGGATGCAATACTTCTGGCCACAACGATCAAAACACCAATGGGCAAGGAGAAATCCAAATCAGTCCAAGGCAAAAGATTTTTATCAAGGACCTTAAAAAGCGAACCTTCCGTTTTTTCTGGGAACAGGTTGACAAACCCACCTGGCAGATCCCCGACCGCTACCCTACCCGGCGTTTTACGACCATAGCAGGAACAGGTTTTGGCCTGGCTGCTTATCTGGTTGGCATTGAGAACCAATACATCACACGCGAACAAGGGGCGCAACGGGTACTGAACACCTTAGAGTGGTTGTCCAATGCGAAAAAAGGACCGGATGAAAGTGGGGTAAGCGGTTACAAAGGATTTTTTTATCATTTTCTCACCTATGGAACGGGGGTTCGTTACAAAAAAACCGAATTATCAACGATTGACACCGGGCTATTAATGGCAGGCATTTTGGCCTGTCAAAGTTATTTTGACCGCGACAATTTTCAGGAAAACAAAATCAGACGATTGGCTGATTCGTTATACTTAAGGGTGAACTGGAAGTGGGCCATGAACGGCGATGAACATATGTCGATGGGTTGGCGGCCGGAATCGGGTTTCATCCCTGCTGAATGGAAAGGATACAATGAAGCCATGATTCTGCTGATTATGGCGATGGGATCGCCTACCCATCCCATTGCTGACACCGCCTGGCATTCCTGGTGCAAGCATTATCAATGGGAAACCTTTTATGGATACGAACATGTCAATTTTTCCCCGCTCTTCGGCCACCAGTATTCCCATATGTTCATTGACTTCAGGGGCATCCAGGACCCGTATATGCGAGACAAAGGCATCGATTATTTTGAGAACAGCCGGCGGGCCACCCTGGCCAACAGGGCTTACTGCATGGACAATCCCGGCGAATTTGAAGGTTATTCGGCAAATATTTGGGGGCTTACTGCCTGTGACGGGCCTGCCGACACCCTTCAGGTGCACCGGGGCGATTCCATCCGGTTTTACACTTATCGGGCACGCGGAGCCAGTTCCCGCCATATCATCGATGATGGTACCATTGCGCCCACTGCTGCAGGGGGGTCCATTCCGTTCGCCCCTGAAAAATGCCTGAATGCCCTCTACGCCATGAAACAAAAGTACGGTCCGCAACTATACCAGCAATATGGGTTTAAAGATGCCTTCAATCCTACTTTTGAACAATCTAATACCCAACAAACCTGGTTCAATGACGATTATCTGGCCATTGACCAGGGCCCGATCCTCATCCAGCTGGAAAATTACCAATCCGGACTCATTTGGGATCTGATGAAAAAAAATCCCTACATCATAAGGGGGCTCAAAAAAGCCGGATTCAAGGGAGGTTGGCTGAAAGAGGCCTCCATCAGTAAGATCGGATCCAATTAACGCATTGATTCATCAACCAAAATCACACAAAATATGGCTCAAAAATCAATTCAAAACATAACAGCAAAACGGGTACTTCTTTTACTTCTGCTGGGTCTGTCGGCCACCATGGCGATGGCCCAGCGGACCATAACCGGGCAGATCACCGATGCCGAAACCGGCGACCCCCTGCCCGGTGTCAACATTGTGGTAGAAGGTACCACCAGGGGTACCATATCCAACACCGATGGTCGCTACAGCATTGAAGTACAACCTCAGGATCAGGCCCTGGTGTTTTCCTTTGTGGGATATCAACAACAGAGCATTCCCATTGATCAACGACAAACCATTGATGTAGGCCTGAAACAAAAAAGCCAGGAGCTGGAAGAAGTGGTGGTCATCGGATATGGCACCATCAAAAAAAGCGACCTCACCGGCTCAGTCTCCTCCATTGAAGGGGAAAGCCTTACAGAGGTATCTTCGGCCAATGCCCTGGATGCCCTGTCGGGGAAAATAGCGGGTGCACAAATATCCAGCGCATCCGGCGAACCCGGCTCCAACCCCATCGTACGCGTCCGTGGTGTGGGTACCATCAACAATGCCAACCCCATTTATGTGGTTGACGGAGTCATTGTGGAAGACATCTCTTTTTTAAGCCCCAGCGACATTAAATCCGTGGAACTGTTAAAAGACGCCTCTGCCACAGCCATTTACGGCTCAAGGGGCGCCAACGGCGTGTTCATGATCACTACCAAATCAGGTGGAGCCGATCAAAGCCGAATATCCTTCAGCACCGAGGTAGGCATTCAACAGCTGCGCAACAAAATCGACCTGCTCAACGGCGAGGAATTTGCCCGGGCCCTGAACGATATCACACCCGGAGCCATCAACAACCCCAATGCCGTCGATAACATTGACTGGCAAGACAAAATTTTTCAATCCGCTCCCATGGTGCAAAACTACAACCTCTCGGTTTCAGGTGGAACCGAAGACCTGAGCTTTTACATGAGTGGCGGAATTCACAATACCGAGGGCATCATCCCTAAATCCGACTATGAACGCTATAATTTCAAATTAAATACGGAATACCAGGCCCGCGATTTTCTCAACATCGGTACCAACCTGTCAGCTGCCTATATCAATGACAAAATCGCCCCCAATGTGGTGGGAACGGCTTATCGCGCCTGGCCCATCGACCAACCCTACGATGAAAACGGCAATTTTGCAGAAGTGCGCGGCAACGGAAATCCACTGGCTGCCATCGAATATACCAACAACACCAATAAAACCTACCGGGTGGTAAGCAATATGTTTGCCGAAATTGATTTCTGGAGCAATTTTCGGTTCAAAACCAGCTACCAAATTAACCTGGATAAAAGAAAAAACCGAAGCTTCACCCCTGAATACAAAGTTTCTCCCACCCAGCAAAATCAACGCAGTGCCCTCTCGAAAACCTTCACCGAAGACCGCTCCTGGATATTTGAAAACACCCTGCGGTACGAGAACTCCTTCAACGATCACCAATTGAACGTTCTGGCCGGTTATACGGCCCAACAAAACACCTATGAGAGTCCGAACGTGACTGTATATAATCTGATCCGGGACGATCCCAAGTTCTGGTATTTGAACGCGGCCACCAACGACACCCTCTTTGATTTTGGCAGCAGCGAATACACCACCTCCATGGCTTCCTACCTGTTCCGCACCAACTACAGTTACGCAGGTAAATATTTACTTACGGCTTCATTCCGGGCCGACGGTTCCTCGAAGTTCAGTGAAGGCAACCGTTGGGGATACTTTCCCTCTTTTGCCCTGGGCTGGAACATTTCCAAAGAACCTTTCTTTCCCCAAACCGAATTCATCGATAATCTGAAGCTGCGCTCCAGTTGGGGCGTTATCGGCAATGAAAAGATCGGATGGGCCGACCGGTATGCCTTGATTGGCAATGCCGGGGCTGTTTTCGGCAGAGATGAAGCCCTGCAGGCCGGAGCGACCTACCAGGGAGCCGGCAACAGTGACATCCGATGGGAAAGCACCGAACAACTCAATTTCGGCATTGAGCTCAATGCCCTGAATAACAAGTTGACCACCGAAGTTGAGTTATACAACAAAACCACCCAAGACATCCTGGTGAACCTTAGCGTTCCGGGTTATTACGGAATCGGTTCTTTCCAGAAGGTCCGTTTTAATGCCGCCGAAGTGCTCAACCGCGGCCTCGAAGTGAATGCCCAATGGAGGGAAAAAATCGGGGATTTCAACTATTCGGTCAATATTACTGCCTCTTCGGTGCACAATGAAGTGCTCTCGATTCAGGCCAATGCCCCGGCCGATTCAGTAATCTTCGGGGGGACCCTCTCCAATGGCGACCAGGTCACAGCCACTTACGTAGGCCAGTCCATCGGTTCATTTTATGGCTATCAAACCCAAGGGGCCTTCCAAACCGAAGAACAACTCCAAAACACCCCGCACCTGCCCAACCAGGATGTGGGCGATCTCATCTACAAAGACCGCAACGGAGATGACCAGATCACCCCTGATGACAAAACCATCATTGGTTCGCCCATCCCCGATTTATCCTATGGCTTTGGTTTTAGCCTCGGCTACAAAGGATTTAATTTAAGGGCTGATTTCCAGGGCCAGGTGGGCAGTGAAATCTACAATGCGAAAAATCAGACCCGTTTCGGCATCTACAACTTTGAAGGACGCGTGCGCGAGCGCTGGAACGGACAAGGCTCATCCACCTCGGAACCCGATCTCGACGGGCAGGCTGGCAATTATGAACCCTCTGACTATTTCATTCATGACGGATCGTATCTTCGGCTTCGAAACCTGACCCTTAGTTATTCCCTGCCCGAAAAATACCTCAGCCAGTTGAGCCTTCAAAAAGCCACCATTTACCTGAGGGGCAACAACTTGTTCTCATTGACCGAATACCCGGGGTATTCACCCGATATCGGTGGCGGTCCCCTTTCGGCGGGTATTGACCAGGGCATTTATCCCATTACCCGTTCTTATACCCTTGGACTGAATGTTTCATTTTAAAATCAAACGATATGCTGCGTAAAAGTATCTATATATTTTTCATGTTCCTTTTTCTGGCGGGATGCTCCGAAGATTTTCTGGACAATCCCCCGAAGGGACAGTTAACCACCGGCAACTTCCCCACCACCGAGCAGGATGCGGTTTTGGCCACCAATGGAATTTATAACACCTTAAGAATATGGAATTTTCATGCCGGAGGCTTTCCCATTCTGGACATCATGTCAGATGAAGCCAAGAAAGGCAGCAATCCGGGCGACGGGGTGGTCATCAACCAGTTTGAAAACTTCACCTTTACCCCCGGGAATGGTTCTTTTGAGCGATGGTGGTCGACCCTTTACCTGGGGGTCAAAAGGGCGCATTTGGTTTTGGAGAGCGTTCCCGAGATCAAAATGGACCCCCAACTCAAAGGCCGTTTATTGGCAGAGGCACGGTTTCTCAGGGGATTCTTCTACTTCACCCTGGTGCGGGCATACGGAGATGTTCCGATGGTCACCAGTAGTGAGCCGCCCAATAAAATGCCGCGTACCGACCAGGCAGAGATATACCAGGAGTTGATCATCCCCGATTTCCAATATGCCATTGAAAACCTGCCCCTGCGCAGTGATTATGCCTCCTCGCAGGTTGGCAGGGCCACGAAGGGGGCTGCCCGGGGGATGCTGGCCAAAGTGTATCTTTGGCGTCAAAACTATCAGATGGCCGCCCAATATGCCCTGGATGTGATTGAATCCGGCGAGTATTCGCTTGATCCCAGCTTTGCCAATGTCTTTGATGAACAGTTTGGCCCGGGGGCCATCTTTGAAGTAGGGGCTTTGCCGCGTTCCGGGATGGACAACGGAGGCAACCAATATGCCAACACATGGGGTGTTCGCGGAGAACCCAACCTGGGATGGGGCTTCGGACGGCCTTCCTGGAGCCTGATACAGGATATGCAGGGCGACCCCCGACAAGAACCTACCATCGCCTTTGTGGGAGAAACCATCGAAGGAATCACCATCCAGGGGGATGACAATACACCCGACACCACCTTCAATGACCAGGGCCAAATTGAGCAAGTCGAGTGTTACAATCAAAAAACCTTTGTGGCCGGTTCCACCCCGGAAGTAACCTGGGGCTACAACCGCAAATTCCTCCGATATGCCGATGTATTGCTGGTTGCTGCAGAAGCCCTCAATGAAAACGACCAGCCCGCAGAAGCCCTGACTTACCTGAACCAGGTCAGGGAAAGGGCCCGGGCCTCCAGTGATGATTTGCCCGATATCTCCACCACCGATAAACAAGCCCTGCGCGATGCCATCATCCGCGAACGACACCACGAACTCGCCCTGGAAGGCAAACGCTTCTGGGACCTGGTCAGAACAGGCCGCGCCCCTGAAGTGCTCGGCCCCCTGGGATTCGTCGAAGACAAACATGAACTGATGCCCATCCCTCAAAGTGAAATCAACGTCTCGGAAGGTGCGATGACCCAAAACCCCAAATACTAATTCTAATTATAATTTGCTTACTAAAACCAAAACCCAAAGCGCTATGAAAACCATTAAAGTTTTAACCACTATGATCCTGATTGGAGGCCTTTTTGCCTTCATGGGATGCGAAGAAGATGATCCCGGTAAGCTCTCGATCAAAACCATGGAAGCTACCGGCACCGACCTCGAAACCGGTGAACAGGTCACCAAAGACCTCAACGCCGCCCAGGCACCTACCGATGTGCCCCTGGATGCAACCATGACGGTGACTTTTTCCAAAAATGTCAAAGCTGAAACCGTCAGCGCCACCAGCCTGACCTTGTCCTCTTCCAAAGGTGAGGTCCAACTTGAAACCAGTGTCAGTGGGGCTGAAGTGACCATCACACCGCAAAGCGAACTGGCACGCGGAACGGAATACACCTTCTCCCTGAAGCCCACCATCGAGGCGAAAGACGGCGGTGCCTTTGAAGGAGCTGAAAGGACCTTCAAGACTGCCGGACAGGGCATTGTGGTTCCCCCGCAAAGCGACAGCCAAATCGCTTACTTCACATTCAACAACACCACGGAAGATTACACCGGGAACCATCAGGTACCCAAAACCCAAATATCCGGTTACGTAAAAGACCGCTTCGGTTACGTCAACAGTGCCGCCGAATTTGACGGGGAGGATGACATCGTTGATATCGCCAACCCCGGTGGCGACATGGACCTGATCAACCCCAGCACCACCATCTCTTTCTGGTTCTGGACAGACCTTGACGATTCACATGTTTCCAACGGCATGTTCCTGATGGGGGCCACCGCTGAATACGGCTTCTTCTATGAAATGGGCCTGCTGGAAAGCGGATCCCCCTGGATCAAAGTTGCCACCCGCCACAAGCAGCACCCCGATGCCACCACCGACTTCGGCTCAGCAACCGCCTGGGGCGACGCCATTAAAGGAGAAGGTGCCGAAACCGGCGATATATGGCAAGGCGACCTGGGCGCCATGGTCGATGAACAGTGGGTCCACTTTGTGATGAGCTATGACCAGTCCACCGGCATGAAACGGGTCTGGCTCAACGGCACCAAGGTCTGGGAGATGAATCTCTCAGAAAGTGATGAATGGAAAATGAAAGAAATGCACATCGATACAGCTTCCGCCACCAATGAAACCATGGACGTTGGCATTGGTTTTGCCGGAAGCTCCGAAAACCACTCCACCGGTTGGGCTGACTATCAGACCACTGTGGAACAAAATGCCAACAAAACTTTCTTCGGCTATATGGATGATGTGCGCTTCTTCAATACTGCTTTGACCAGCGCTGAGGTTCAAAGCCTCTACAACAGCGAAAAACCGGCTGAAGAATAATCCGTTCATCAATACAGTAAGTAGCATCAATCATCAAAGAGGGTTTGGGCTCCGGCTCAAACCCTCTTTTGAGAAGTTGATCCCCGGAAGGTTCCCCCAAAAAAATTAGCTGAAAAATACGGGCAATTAAATCATACAAAAAATCTCGAAATACCTGAAGGATTTAAAATAAGGCTCTATTTCGAACCAAAAAAAGGCAGTTCGCGCAAATAAATCGTCCAGCGACCACCAGGAATCATACCAATCAAAAATAAAGAAGGGGGAACCCCATCAACCTGATAAACCCACAAAATTGAAAATCCACTACGGCTGAATCCATGAAAATGGGCTTGAATATCGTTTCAACTGAAAAAACCAATAACCGCAAAAAGTCAATATCGTTGCCATGAACAAACTCCCGATAAGACGAAGAAGAATATAGACCGATAACGAATCCAATTTTAGATCGATAATAAATTATAGCTCCAAAGCCTAAGATTTTAATTATGAACAATTTCCGGATGACGCCCCTTTTGTTCCTTCTGCTGATCAGCTTGATAAGCGGGTGCGAAAAAAATGACAACAACGGACCGGGCGCGGACAAACTGCTGCAGATTACTTCAGCCAAAATAGGAACCATCGACATTTCCTCAACCAATACCACCGAAGGGGTTCCGGTGGGCAAACCCATCGTTCTATCTTTCAGTCAGCCTCTGGACACGGCTACGGTGGAAGACAATATTACAATGCTGAACCCCGATTCTTCCCAACACGGATTCACCTCCCATTTCATGGAAGACCACTCCACCATATCCATCCGGCCTGTCCCCGACCTGGAGCATTCCGCCACCTATAGCCTCATGCTGGAGAAGGGATTAAAAAGCCAGCATGATGCGAAGTTCAACGGGCTGACCTTTCACTTTAGCACCGAACGGGGCACCTTGCGCATTCAATCCATCCGCCTCAATGGCCAGGACTTTTCATCAAACGGACCGATAAGCGGCATTGATTTTCAAACCCAGTTCCGAATTCGTTTCAATGCACCCATCGAAAAATCGGGCCTTTCCGATCACGTAAGCCTGTCAGGTCCTTCTGGCGACCAACCCCTTAGCCTCACCCATCAGGACCAGGACAGCACCCTGATTGTAGAAAACCAGGATCCTCTGACCTACTACCGCAAATACACTTTTTCGCTGTCGCAGGAGATTACCACGACCAACAATTTTGAATTCAAGGGTTTTCACAATGACTTTTACACCCGCCTGGATTCCACCGACAAGTTTCCTCGCATCAATGAAGAAAAGCTCCTTACAAAAATACAGGAACAAACCTTTAAATATTTCTGGGATTTTGCCCATCCCAACTGCGGTTTGGCCCGGGAACGGAACACTGCCGGAGATATCGTAACGACAGGGGGGTCGGGCTTTGGCATCATGTCGATCATTGTGGGCATCGAACGGGGCTTCATCAGCCGGGATCAGGGTTTACAAAGGCTCGAGAAGATCCTCAGTTTCCTGGAAAACGAGGCCGACCGCTTTCATGGAGCCTGGCCTCATTGGATGGACGGGACCACCGGCGAAGTTATTCCTTTCGGGGAAAAAGATGACGGGGCAGATCTGGTTGAAACAGCTTTCCTGGTGCAAGGGCTTCTGGCTTTCCGCGAATACCTGGATCCGACGGTTAGCCAGGAAAAAGACCTGATCGACCAGATCAACCGCCTGTGGGAAGGCGTTGAATGGGACTGGTACACCCAGGGGAAAGAGGTTCTCTACTGGCATTGGTCGCCCAACTATGGATTCGAGAAGAACCTGCCCATTCGGGGCCACAATGAAACGCAGATCGTCTACATCCTGGCGGCGGCCTCTCCCTCCCACCCGATCGATGCATCGGTGTATCACAACGGATATGCCAAAAACGGAGCCATGCAGAATGGCAACCAATATTACGGCTATACCCTTCCATTAGGCAATGCTTACGGGGGCCCCCTGTTCTTTACCCATTACTCCTATCTGGGACTTGATCCGAGAAATCTGGAAGATCACTACGCCGATTACTGGAAACAAAACCGCAACCACGCCCTGATTCATCATGCCTACTGTAAAGACAATCCCCAAAATTACATAGGATACAGCGGCCAGGCCTGGGGCTTAACCGCCAGTGACAACCATGAGGGTTACAGCGCCCACTCCCCCACCAACGATTTGGGGGTGATCACCCCTACTGCTGCTGTCTCCTCACTGCCTTATACACCACAAAAGGCGATGGCCGCCATCAAACATTACTATTACCAGCTGGGCGACCGACTGTGGGGGCCCTATGGCTTCTACGATGCCTTTAGCCCTACCCACAACTGGTGGGCTGATTCCTATATCGCCATTGACCAGGGCCCGATCATCTGCATGATTGAAAACCATCGCACCGCTTTGCTGTGGGACTTGTTCATGTCGGCCCCGGAAATACAAAGCGGCCTGGACAAACTGGGTTTCACTTATTGATAAGAAGCAGCCAGCCCAAGCTTGTTGTAATAAATTTGATTTCCTTTGAGTTAATAAAGACGACACTTTCATCCATATAAGAATTCTTTATCCTTTACCGACTTTATGTTTGTAACACTAAGCCACAGAGACCTGACCATTAAAAAACAACCATCACTTAAAAACAGCAGACAATGAAAACCACACAACTGAGACATTTAATACCGGCTGGTTTCCTCTTGGTAGTGCTCTTCTCCATAACTTCATGCAATGAAGGGGGTAAGACCAAAAGCCATAGGGATGCATTCATTGATTCACTCCTTTCGCGGATGACCCTGGAAGAAAAGATCGGGCAGATGACCCTGCTGACCTCGGGGTGGTCACAAACCGGCCCATCCATGAATGAGGACTATAAGAAGATGATCCGCAACGGTCACTGCGGCAATGTCTTCAATGCCCTTACCGTGGAATACAACCGCAAGTTGCAGAGGATGGCTGTGGAAGAGACCCGCCTGGGCATTCCCCTTTTGTTTGGATATGATGTCATCCATGGATTCAAAACCATCTTTCCCATACCCCTGGCAACATCCTGTTCGTGGGACACTGCCATGATCCGACAAACGGCCCGGTTGGCTTCAAAAGAGGCGGCCGCTGCCGGGGTAACCTGGACGTTCAACCCGATGGCAGACATTTCCCGTGATCCACGCTGGGGCCGGATTGCGGAAGGGGCCGGCGAAGATCCTTTCCTGGCCAGTGCCATTGCCCGGGCCAAAGTCAAGGGCCATCAGGGCAGGACGCTGTCTGATCCCCTGACCCTGGCAGCCTGTGTCAAACACATGGCCGCCTACGGCGATCCCCGCGCCGGGAGGGATTACAATACCGTTGACATGTCGCTCCGAAGACTCCGGGAAGTGTACCTGCCCCCTTACCAGGCCGCCGTGGAAGCAGGAGCCGCCACGGTAATGACTGCTTTCAATGATCTGAATGGCATACCAGCTACCGGCAACAAATTCCTTTTAACCAATATCCTCCGTAATGAATGGCATTTCGATGGAATGGTCGTCACCGATTATACCTCCATTCCAGAAATGGTTGATCATGGATACGCCCGCGATGAAAAACATGCCGGTGAGTTGGCACTGAATGCCGGGGTGGATATGGACATGCAAGGGTCTACTTTTCACAACCACCTGAAAAAATCGGTCCGTCAAGACAAAATCTCCGAACAACAAATCAACCAGGCCGTTCGAAGGGTGCTTGGCCTCAAATATGATTTGGGCCTGTTCGAAGATCCATACCGTTATTTGGATGAACAACGAGAAGACACCATCATCCATTCACAACAGATGATGGATCACGCCCTGGCCTCGGCCAAAGAATCGGTGGTTTTGCTGAAAAATGAACCCCACGAGGCCGGACAAATCCTGCCCATGGAACAACAACCCGCCAGCATGGCGCTGATTGGTCCCCTGGCCGATAGCCGCTCTGACATGCTGGGCACCTGGCACGCTGCTGGTACCGATTCGCTGGTTACAACACTAAAGGAGGGAATTGAACAGGAATTTCCCGGCACCACCATCCATTATGCCCGGGGATGCGAGACCACCGGCACCGACCAAAGCGGCTTTGACCAGGCCCTGGCTGCAGCCCGCAAATCAGAGGTCATTGTCATGGCCGTGGGAGAAAACTTCCGCCAAAGCGGTGAAGCCGCCAGCCGTGCACATATCAACCTGCCAGGCGTTCAACTGGAACTGGTCAAAAAAATGGTTCAAACCGGCAAACCCCTCGTAGTCGTCCTGATGGCCGGCCGCCCCCTGGCCATACCCTGGATCGACCAGAACGTCGCGGCCATCCTCAATGCATGGCACCTGGGCACACGCGCTGGCGATGCCGTGGCCGATATCCTCTCTGGAGATACCAACCCATCGGGCAAACTCACCAGTACCTTCCCCAGAACCACAGGCCAGATCCCCATCTTTTACAGCGTTAAAAATACCGGCCGCCCCCTTGACCCGGACAACAAATACACCAGTAAATACCTGGATGTCCCCAACGACCCCCTGTATCCCTTTGGTTATGGCTTGAGCTATACCCAATTCGAATATGAAAACCTGAAACTTAATCGAAGTGAAATCAACTTTAAGCAAAACCTTCAAGTTTCTGTCCAGGTCAAAAATACCGGTCAATACAAAGGGGAAGAAATAGTGCAGCTCTATACCCGCGATATGGTGGGGAGTGTAACCCGTCCGGTTAAAGAATTAAAAGGATTCCGAAAAATTGCCCTCAAGCCCGGCGAACAAAAACAAGTTGAATTTACCCTTTCAGCGGATGATTTGAAATTGTATGACCCAAAAATGAACCATATAGCTGAACCCGGTAAGTTTAAGGTTTTTGTGGGCACCAGCTCGGCCAATGTACTGGAGGAGAGCTTTACCCTGGTTAAACCTTAAAACCACTACCCTCCAAATGCTCAACAAAAGATTAAGCATGAGCCGGAGGAAAACTTTATCCTGATCATGCCCTAAAACCTCATCCATCC
>Ga0207714_1000758_pt1 | contig 21808 bp, 16 predicted proteins | sample PonA232FremontCA_2_FD_187270 | JGI IMG/M metagenome (GOLD analysis project Ga0207714, IMG submission 187270) | Marine sediment microbial community from Fremont, CA, USA - Pond A23 Sediment 2 (SPAdes) | ecosystem: Environmental > Aquatic > Marine > Unclassified | place: USA: Fremont, California...
GCGTGTCGATCCGCTCCTGCAGTGCCCCGTTGGCCCGGTCGGATTCCGGGGCGTGAATGGGAAATTCGTGGTACCACTGGGGGACATACCGAACTGCCGACGCCGGTGTGAGGCTCGGTAGTTCCGGATAGAGCGTTTCGCAGGCGACTATACCATCCATATCCACGCTATGGCGACCCCACGAGAAAAAACCCCACGCCTGTGAGGACTCGATCGCGCAACTCAGTTCGTAGTCTGTTTCACGCCGTTCCCAGCCACTCCTTCGCTCGTGTCACTCCACTTGGGGCGTCGTTCTCGAAGCCGTCGGCGTGGACGTAATTCCGAACGTCGTCGGTGATCTGGCCGCCGCCGATCATCACTTTTCGCCCCTCTCGAATCTCGCCCTCTTCGTATTCCTCGACGAGTCCGGCTTCCTCGAGTGCCTCGACGGTTTCTTTCATGGAGTCAAACGCCGCCGTGAGGAACCCGGAGAGCGCGACGATGTCTGGTTGATTCTCTTCGACTGCATCGACGAACTCCTGGATCGGGACGTCGACGCCAAGATCGATCACGTCGAAGCCATTGAGGTCGAACATGAAGTAGACGAGGTCCTTTCCGATGTCGTGGATGTCGTCTTTGACGGTTCCGAGGACCACCGTTCCAACTGTCTCTTCTTCTTGTTCGGGCATCTCCTCCTGCAGCAGCCCGGAGATCTGCTCGATGATCTCACCGGCGTACATCAGGTCGGGAATGAAGTACTCGTCGGCGGAATACCGATCCCCGACGATGCTCATCCCCTCTTTGAGGTTGTCCAGGACCACCATCGGGTCCTCCCCCGCTTCGAGGCGCTCTTTGGCCATCTCGATCGCGCGATCCTCTTCTAGATCCGCCAGTGCGTGTACGAATTCCTCGGACATCGGTAACCCACCTACGAAGTCCCAGGCTCGTTCCTTAAAGATTGCGGGGGTGAGGGCCTGAGGACCTCGAATCTCTCAGTTGTGGTTGTTCTTCTCCAACTACATTTGTTCTCTCGAGCTGGGTTCAAACTGGAGGAATTGCCAATTCCCTGGGGCACAATCCTTTTGCTCCCGCCCGGAGACGTTTCACCTGGAGCTCATGACATTACAGACGACGGTCCAGGGAACTGGCGCTCCCGTAACGATTGACAGGGACGAACAGGTCAGGATCATCGGCGAACGGATCAATCCCCGGCCAGAATCGGATCTGGCTGAGGCACTCGCCGACGGCAATCTCGACCCGGTCCGGGAACTCGCGGCCGAACAGGTCGAGAACGGGGCAGACCTGATCGACGTCAACGTCGACGTGGACGGCGTGGACAAAATGGAGATTCTGCCGCGGGCCGTCGAGACTGTGGGGGAAACAGTCGAGGCCCCGATCGTCATCGATACCAATTACGACGACGCTGCGGCCCTCGAGGCCGCACTCGAGGTTGCCCCGGGAAAACCGGTCGTCAATTCGGTGAGCATGGAATCGGCCTCCCTCGAAGCGATCTTGCCACTCGTCGCTGAATACGACACGGCCGTCGTCGGACTGATGATGGACGAGGCCGGGCCCCCGGACGACGCCGAAACTCGGGTCGAGTTCGCAGAGGCACTGCTGGAGGAGGCTGCCGAGTACGACATCCCTCCCGAGGACGTCATCATCGATCCACTGGCGCTACCAGTTTCCTCCAACTCGGAGATTGGGTACGAGATCCTCACCGCCATGGAAGCGATCCGCGACCAGTTCGGGACCAACATTACGCTCGGGTTGAGCAATATCTCCTACGAGATGCCCGAGCGGGCGAAGATCAACGACCTCTATCTGGCGATGGCGATTCAGTCCGGTCTGAGCGTCCCGATCGTCAACGCGGGAGAGACTCGCGAGGCAATCTTACTTGCGGATCTCATGATGGGCCGGGACGATTTCGCAAAGCGATTCTTGAGTTACTACCGGTCGAAGTGAATCGGGCCTGATCGGTTTCACTCGGGTAGTTCTGGCAGATCGAAGAAAATCCCCAGCGTGCCCTGGAAGGTGAAAATGAGCATCGCCACACCGAATCCGATCGTATACCCCCAACCGCCGATGATCGGCCCGATAATCAGCGGCAGGCCGATGCCCCCACCGAGGTTCATCATTGCCGTCATGAGCCCGGAGGCACCCCCGACGTGCTGGGCCTCGACCGGATCGCTCTCGACCCGCGGGAGCCAGGCCGGCACCTCCATGATAATTGGCAATGCCCCACCGGCGAGATAGCCTGCGATGGCAGTGCCAACCAAGAGGATCGTCACGTCGCCGGTGAGCCAGACCGGAAATTCCACGACGGCGAATCCAACCGCGGCAATTACCAGCACGGCCTTGCGTCGGTCGAGTTTTGTCGCGATCGTAGGGATAGTTAGCGAGCCCAGCACGCCGCCGTAGGTAATCAGCGAGGCGATCTGCCCCCCGGTCGCCGGATCGATACCGTAGACCTCAAGCAAGCCCGCGGGGAGCTCACCTTGGATCGCGACCATGCCCGAAAGACCGGCGAAGACAGCCAGCGCGGCGATCCAGGTATTTTTGCTTCGGACGGCGTGCTGGAGCCCTTCGATGAGGTTCGTCGGTGGCAACTCCTTCCCCAGAGGCGTGTCGTCGACGACCAGGTAAAATCCAGTCGCGAGGACGAGCACGATCACCCCGAAAATCTGGTTTCCTGTACTCCAACTCGGTAACGCCGGCGCAATAATCAATCCTGTTGAAATACCGGCCATCAGCCCGGTATTGTAGATCCCCGTCGCGAGGCCGGTCTCGTTCGGCGGGAACCAGATGTTGACCAATTTCGGGAGGTTCGGCATGATCATGCCAAGCCCGATTCCCACGGCGATCATCGCCCCCACGAGCGTCGGGAACCCCCCGCCTAACGAACGGAGCAAGAATCCAACCCCGGCGATCCCGATTCCGAGCGAAGCAGCCCTTTTTATGCCGAGGCGGTCAGCGAGCATTCCCCCCGGGATCGAGAGGACGGCGGCAACTAGGAACGGGAGCGTCAGGGCCGTCCTGAATTGCTGGGGCGTGATGCCGTAGAGTTCGAGTAGTTGCGGCTGGAGCGTCGGCATTGTGTACCAACTCATCGCGATACCGAAAAACGCCGCCCAGGCGATACCCAGGACTGCCCATCGTTTGCTCGAAGGCGTCTCTGCCATGATGGTCACGTAAAAAATCACCCGACCATGAAATAAAATCTTCCCTGTTCTCCGTCCGCTGCTCCTTCACCCCGGCGTGAATTCTTTGGAGTGCCCCTAAAGCAGGCGCGCGGACTGGCCAGAGTGAAAAAACGATTACGCAAAACGGCTGGCAATCGATCACGGAGAGAACAACGAGGGTCCGCCAAGTCCCTGGGCTTTCGTGGGCCTACCTGACGGCCTGGAACATCGCTTCGACGTTCTCGGGCTTTGCTTCGTCGAGGCCGACGCCAGGTGCCAAGACGAACCGCTCGGTCCCGACTTCCTCGATCAGGTCCTCGCAGTATTCAGTGACTGCTTCGGGCTCTCGGGTGTTGAGCAGAGAGGTCGGAACGTTTCCGGCGATACAGGCCTGGTCGCCCAGGATGTCCTTTGCCCGGCCCATGTCGATATCTTGGAAGTGCCAGATCATCTCCCCCTCGGGGAGATCACTGATCGTCTCGAGCCGGGTCTCGTAACAGCCCTCGGCGAAGAGCCACGGCACGAGGTCCAGTTCGAGAAGCGCCTCGATGACCGCTCGTAACGAGGGCCAGTAGAACGTCTCGAACTCCTCGCCGGACATGAACCCGTCCGCACCCTTGTGCAGTGGGATGAAAACGAGGGGATTGTTCATCGCAAAGGAAGAACTAATCCCCATCTCGATGGCCAGCGGCGTGATCCGTTCGATGGCCTCCAGTAACTGATCCGGGCGTCGTTTCAGGTCCATCATTATTCCGCGGGTGCCCCGGAGCATGTCTCCCAACATGTCGTAGGGCGCGAGCGTAATGCCGCCGAAACTTTGCGGGTAGCCACTGGCCTGGATTTCAGCGACGGTGCCGCCCACGACCTGCTGCCAATGCATCGCTTGCTCGCCGGCCTCGAGCAAGTTTTCGATCGCCTCTCGCACTGGTGGCATTCCGAAGGGGAGGAGGTACGGATGGACTCCGGCGATGCCACACGTGAGATTCGCCGATTGTGGGAACTGGGCCATCCCGTCAAGGGAATCGAAAATTTCGGGGACGTACCCCCGAAGGATGAAGTCGGTCGGATCTTTCATGAAGTCCTCGTAATCCTCGACGCCCATGTACTCCCGCTCCTTTGCCTGATAGACGGTCTCCGGCGCGGATCCGTCTCCCGGCCAATCGAACCCGTTGTAACCGACGGTTTCGAGGGCCGTTCCAGAGGGCACCGTCGGCAGCGCCCACGGGAACACGTCCGGATCGAGGTCGTCGACGAACGTCAACAAGGCGTCCTGCAGTTTTTCGGCATCGTACATGGCTTCGGCCGGCGTATACCCGGCGTGGAGCACTGGGTAAAACGTACTGAGCAGGTTGACCGGTACTCGATCGGGATTGTCCCCCCGAATCGCGTCAGCGAACCTTTGGGCTCGCTCCTGATAGTCCGCTTTCGCTTTTTCGTCGATGAATTCGATTCCCGCTCCCTCGACCCACGATTCGAGCGTGGGTCCGTCTGTGGCTTTCTGTGACATTGGTTAGGCCTCCATGTGTTTTCCGGTCCATTCCTTTGCGAGTGCGACCCCGGCTGGTGCGTCGTTCTCGAAGCCGTCGGCGTGGACGTAATTCCGAACGTCGTCGGTGATCTGGCCGCCCCCGATCATCACTTTTCGCCCGTCGCGGACCTTGCCCTCTTCGTATTCCTCGACGAGCCCGGCTTCTTCGAGTGCCTCGACGGTCTCTTTCATCGAGTCGAAAGCGGCCGTGAGGAAACCGCTGAGTGCCACGATCTCCGGGTCGTGTTCTTCCACGGCATCGACGAACTCCTGGACCGGGACGTCGACGCCCAGATCGATCACTTCGAAGCCGTTGAGGTCGAACATGAAGTAGACCAGATCCTTCCCGATGTCGTGGATGTCGTCTTTGACGGTCCCGAGAACCACTGTTCCGACTGTTTCTGCCTCTTGTTCGGGCATCTCATCCTGGAGGAGTTCGGAGATCTGCTCGATGATCTCCCCGGCGTACATCAGATCCGGGATGAAATACTCGTCAGCCGCGTATCGGTCACCGACGATGCTCATCCCCTTCTTGAGGTCATCGAGGACGTCAAGCGGATCCTCGCCCGCTTCGAGACGGTCTTCGGCCATTGTTATCGCGCGGTCCTCCTCGAGATCTGCGAGTGCGTTCACGAATGCTTGTGACATTGGATCCCACAATAGTATTGGTATGATTAAATATTATAATTTTGCATTCTGAGGGTTGCTATTCCGCGAATTACGCAGTTTCAGTTGTAGAAGAGCAAGTACAGATTACACTGGAACCCTTGGTACAGTCCAGGGAAATACGCAAGTCGCCGAAAACTCCGCCAGAAAATCTCCGTCTCTGTTAGCCGTTACTTCACGGAGTCGATCATCGCCTTCACGTTCTCCGGCTCAGCCTCGTCGAGGGCCACACCAGGGGCCAGAATGAAGCCATCGGGACCGACGTCATCGATGAGTTCCTCACAGTACTCCCTGACGTCCTCCGGCGTTTCGGTGTTGAGAAGCGAACTGTGGACGTTCCCGGCGATGGCGGCCTGGCCCTCGAGAGTCTTTTTCGCCTCGACCATGTCCGTCCGGTCGAACTGCCAGACGATGTTTCCGTCCGGCTGGTCCGCGATGACGTCGAGCCGGGAGTTGTACCCTCCCTCGGCGAACAGCCAGGGAACCAGGCCCTCGTCGGTTAGGGCGTCGATGACCTCCCGGAGCGGGCCCCAATAGAAATCCTCGAACTCGTCTTCGGACATGAACCCGTCGGCTCCCTTGTGTAGCGGCATGAAAACGAGCGGGTTTCCGGCCCCGTGGGCCGAGCGTATTCCCATGTCGATCATGTGGGGAATCAGGGATTCGGTCGCCGCGAGGAGCTCGTCGGGCTTGCGCTTGAGGTCCATCGAGGCCCCCTGCGTTCCCCGGAGCGTGTCCGCGATGACGTCGTAGGGGGCTTTCGAGAACCCCCCAAAGGAACGCGGATAGCCCTGCGCGATGATTTCTTCAGCTTTCCCCTCGACGATTTCGTGCCACCGGAGGGCTTCTTCGCCAGCCTCCATCAGGGTTTCAAGGGACTCCTGGACCTCCGGCAGGCCGAACATCATCGCCATCAGGTGGATGTTCGGAATCTCCACGAGGTCCGTAAATCGCGGTAGCTGTCGGAACCCTCCGAGTTCGCCGACGATCTCTGGAATGTACTCCCGGAGCCAGAAGTCAGTCGGGTCCCGCATCATGTGCTCGTAATCGTCAGTGCCCATGTAATCGTCCTCGAGGGCCTGATAGCCGGTGGTCGCCGAAGCCCCGTCACCTGGCCAGGCGTACAACTTGTAATCTAACTTCTCGAGCATCTTCGCGGAGGGCAAAAGCGAGGCCGTCGTCTGTTGGCCGTCAGGTTCGAGATCAGTGACCGTCTCCTCGAAGGCCGCCGCGAGTTTCGCGGCGTCGTTCATCGCCGTTTCCGGCGTGATACCCGCGTGAAAGACCGGGTAGAACGTCGCGGAGAGGACCGTCGGAATTTGGTCGGGGGTCCCGCCGCGAATCGCCGTAGCGATGCGCCCGGCCCGTTCCTGATAGGCCTCGCGTGCCTCCTCGTCGGCGAAAGCTATCCCTTTCCCTTGCTCCCAGTTCTCTAGTGTAACCGCTGGTGTCTCTGTCATGGTTGTGTGCAACGTCTGTTGCTGTCTTCCGGCACGGAACCGTTAACTGGGTGTTCGGCCGATATCCACTTATAATTTTGTAGGGGTTGCTACAAATCTTCGGCCGGCTTGCCCTGGGACTGTTCGACCCGCTCTTTGACCCCGGGATAACGGTCGAAATCACGATGCGGGAGATACATCGCCTCCATGAAGAGGTCGTGAAAGCCCTCCCAGGCTGCAAGTTCGACGTATTCGACTGCCGAAACGATCCGCTCGGCTTCTCGTCTGGCGTCCTGGTTCAGCAACGCGTACATCGCCCCATAGCCGGCCGCGTTCCCCAGGAATTCGACGTCCTCGACGTCGACCTCGGGATAGAGGCCCAGGAGCTTGGCCGATTCCGGATCGATGTAGTTCCCAAATCCACCAGCCATGATCAGTCGGTCGACCGAGTCGATATCCGCGGCCTCGAGGAGCACGTGGCTGCCGGTTTGGATCGCGGCTTTCGCGTTCTGGATGTCTCGAATGTCCTCCTGTGACACGACGATGGCCTCGTCGGTGGCCGTCTCCTCGGCCGATAGCAGGACGAACTCGCGGCTTCCGTCCTCTCGATCCCGAATCCGTCCGTGTCCGTCGGCTGGGTCGACGAGCCGGCCCCGGCGATTGATCGCTCCCACGAGAAATAGTTGGGCTACCACGTCGATAATTCCGGACCCACAGATACCGATTGGCCCTTCCTCGCCGATTACCTCCACCTCAGACTCCCAGGTGTCGGGATCGAGCGAGACAGCCTCGATCGCCCCAGGTTTCGCCTGCACGCCGTGCGTGATTTCGGCACCTTCAAGCGCTGGCCCGGCCGGGGCAGAGGCAACGTAGGTCTGGTCCGGTCCCGAAACCGCAATCTCGCCGTTCGTTCCGATGTCGACGGCGAGGACGGTCTCGTCCCGATCCAGCACACCGGCCACCAACAGGTCGGCGACGAAATCAGGCCCGACCCAGCCCCCGATTATCGGGAGCCAGGAGACTTTCCCGGCAGGATTCATCCGGAGATCTATGTCTCGAGCAATGGTGTGGACGCCCGCACGCGTGGCCGGGACGTAGGGACTGGCCGCGACCGGGCCGGCGTCGATACCGAGAAAGAGGTGATGCATGGCGGTGTTTCCGACGAAGATCGCTTCGTAGATGGTTTCGGGATCGATTCCCGCCTCTTTCGTGACGGACTCGATGTTATCGTTGATCCCATCGACGATGAGGGACTGCAGTTCCGCTTTGCCCTCGGCGTCCCGAGCAGCGTGCTGCACCCGACTGATGATATCTCCCCCGTGCTTTCGCTGGGGATTCATGTCCGAACTGACTGCTGTGACCTCGCCGGAACTGAGATCCAGGAGGTAGATCGCGAGGGTCGTCGTTCCGATGTCGATCGCCAGGCCGTAGGCCGGCCCTGGCCGCCCTGGGTCTATGCCTACGATTTCGTCTTCGTGGACCGTGGCCGTCGCCCGGAACTCGTTTTCCGCCTGATCCTCTCGAATCCGTGTCGGCAATTCGGTCAGCGCGAATCGATCGACCTGGTCGATCTCACGGTCGTATTTCTCCGCCAGAGCGTTGAGGATCCGTTCCCGGTCCGGAAGCGTGTCTTCGAGAGACGGGCCGTCGAATGCGATCTGATACCGTCTGACCGCGGGATCGTGCTCGAAGTCGAGTTCTTTTCCTTCGGTCATCACGATCTCGCCCTCGGTCCGGGAGCCAGCTGGGACGAAGACCGAGACGTCCCCATTGAGGACTGCTTGACACCCGAGTCGATAGCCCTCCGCACGTTCTTCCTCGTCGAGCACGCGCTTTTCGTCTGCAGTGACGGGAGAGAGCGCTTCGCCCCCTTGTTCCACTCGCACCGCACAGGTCCCACAGATGCCCTTTCCACCGCAGAGCGCCTCGACGCCAACGTTTCCCGTCTCGGCGGCTTCCAGAACCGTTCGACCTGCTGGCACCGTCACGTCGACGCCATTGGGCGCAAACGTGACCGTTAACTCTGACTCCATTACCTCCATATTGTTCGAATTGCTAAATAGGGATTTGGGTTGGATTGGCAAACCAGGATCCTATCGAACTCAGCGAGTAGCCAGCAACCTCGACTTTTGAATCCCGCGAATGCAGCGCTCCTGCGGCAGCGGGGCGAAGGGGTTAGTCCGCCTGTCAACCGCACGGAGTAGGCTCATTATTTAAATCTACGTCCTTGTCATCGACACCGTTCACAGCCGGACCTAAAATCACCCATTCCATTCTTCATTTTACCGGACCGCACCGGAACTCCGATTCAACACACGTTTCTTACCAAAATTAATTCCCGCTTCAACCCCATTCGTTCCGGAATAGGATCTGTAGAATTGGAATCCGATTCTTGGAGTCGTAACAACACACCGTACTGCACAAAATTATTTCAAATTTATAATGATTAGTCCGTCTTGAGTCCCAAATCATCGATTTACCGCGGGCGCCACCATGCTCTCTAATAGAGTGGGCGGAGAACTTCAAACTGTTTCACAACGTCGTTTTAGCTCCCTTTGGTTTAAATCTGGATACAACTGAATCGAAATGCGTTCGGTTTACAGGCCTTGTGGGCGAATTACACTTGATACCTCGAATAGAACAATTTATTGAAAGTTTCAGGCAATCTTGAGAAATAAATAAAATCAATAATACTTATCTCGTGCGGTTTTTCTGCCGTAATCGACCGGATATTCAAACGTGGTCCCGAGGCATTAGCTCCTCGAAGTCTTTTTCAGCCAACCAATCACAGAGTTCGAGGAGTTGCTCACTGGCCGCCTCGAACAGTTCGGCGCCTTTTGCAGGGGTGGCGTCTGTTTGATCCCCGAGCACGCCGTTTTCAGTGTTGTCGATCGAATCAAAGAAGGTGCGAGCGCCGTGAACACGCTCTCCCTCCCAGTTCGGGAGGCCGGTGTCCCGGGCCTCCTCCAACCGGTCGTCGTGGACCAACTCTGGACGCAGGTGCTGGATCAGCGCAGTCTCCTTGGGCCCGCCGTGGGGGCCCGGCGATTCGAACAGATCGTTCACCAGGTCGGGGATGCTCTCGTTCCACATCCACTCGATTGCGTAGGCGTTCCGCTCCTCTCTGAGCCGCCGACCAACCTCCCGAAGATGTTGGACGTTGCCACCGTGCGCGTTCACGAAAACGATCCGATCGATGCCATGGGTTGTGAGATTTCGAGCCAGCGCAGTCATGTACTGTCGAAACGCTGGTGGGTCGACCCACATCGTCCCGTGGAACTGCCGGTGATGGCTGGAGACGCCGATGTTCACGGTTGGTGTGCAGAGATACCCACCCCGCTCTGCCACCTCGCGGGCAAACCCCTCCGCGATCATGTGATCAGTCCCTTCGGGCAGGTGCGGTCCGTGCTGTTCTGTTGAACCCACCGGAACGATTGCAAGGGACTGGTCGTCGAAATACGAACCCAGGTCGGGCCAGGCTTCTTCGGCGAGATGCATGCTACGTGACTCTCCGGGTTCCACCTCCATAGAGGGTCGTGTTGAACAAGGTCGCACCGATATCGCGGTTAGACCGAACCAAAGAGCTGCCACTGTCTCCCAATACCTCGATAATTCAGGAGAAAAGACCGTTTTCAGCGGTCAGCAAACCCCTCTCCCGACTGCTGAAACGCTACCTAAAAATATGGGGTTGATGGCCGACTAGCAACCGCTCTGAATTGTCTGTAAATTCATTCAGTCGATCGAAAACTTCGACTCTTGAGAACCGGTTGGACGCGTTCTCTGTTGGTCTTCGAACACAGTTGCGACCACCTCGGCTCGTAACGTAACCGTTTCAGGCTACGGACGGCCGCCACAGTAAAGGGCCTGGGCCCAAATTATTATGGGAATGAGTACGGAAACACCGTCCGACTCGGACCAGACTGGAATCGAGTTCACCGACGCGGCGATCCAAGAAGCCAGGACCGCGATGGAGGAGGAATCGGTCGATCCGTCGGAGAACGGGCTCCGGGTCGTCGCCAAGGAGAAAGATTGTGACTGTGGATCGATGGCCTATGGCATGCACTTCGCGAACGATCCTTCGCCAGAGGACGAGGTGTTCACGCACGACGGCCTCCAGGTTTTCGTCGATCCGCAAAGTTACGAATACGTTGAAGGGGCGACCGTCGATTACGTCGTCGGGCCACAGGGAAGCGGGTTCGTCGTCGAGGTGGCGGATGACGACGATTCAGGTTGTTGTGGCGGTCAGCATCACCACCACTGAAACGGGCCACTGACGGCCTGCTTGAGATTTTTCGGCTGATCGGCTGTGGCGACAACCAAGTGCTCTGCTTCTCAACATAGCCGGTATGGCCTCGAATGAGAAGCCATCTAATGGCGATACGCCGCCACGTGTTTAAAAATAACTTAACTATGTGAGATGAACGTTCAAACCTGGGATTGCAGGGACTGAAAACCACCGATAACGATTCATGTCGGCAAAACCTCGTGGTTTGCATAGGTGACCCTCGTGCCTTCTGATGGCGGGTCCGATCCCATTCGAATCCTCGTCGTCAGTTCCGACTCGACGGTTGCGACGGACGTCAGGAAAGCGCTAATTGGCAAGGGTAATGTCTCAGTCGAGACTGTCGGGGAACCAAGCGAAGCAATGGCAATCTTGGCGGGCGAACGGGAAATCGATTGTGTCGTTTCTGACACTCAATTTCCACGGACAGAGGGTCTCACGCTGTTGGAAGCGGCTCGACCCCAGATGCCCTCCCTTCCGTTTTTTCTCCTCGCGAGCGAGGACGAGGAGCGGTCCGTGAACAGAGCGGTTTCGATGGGCGCGACGGAGTATTTGCCCGCGCATCAATACGAGGGCAATTGGGACAAGGTGACTGAACTCCTGCTCGCTGCAGTCCGCTATGACAGGACCCAGCAAGCGGTTCTCGAAGGCGAGGATCAAGCGGAGGCGATTCGTGACAGTGGCGCAGATTGTCTGGGCATAGTGTCCGAGGGGACCTGGGAGTACGTTTCCGAATCTGGCCTCGATTTTCTCGGCGCGGATGGAATAGAGTCGGTGGAGGGGGAGACGATCACGGAGCATTTCGAAACGAGGACGGGGCCATCGTTTGAAACACTGATCGAACGGATCCAATCAGGACAGTCCGCACTCGAGACGGCCGAGGGGCGACTCTGCCGACTCGACGACGAGGACGTCTCAGTACGGTTGATCCTGGCCCCTACACTGCGGAGGCCTGACCCGTCGGTCCTCGTTGTCGGGCACGCTATCGATCCCAGCCCGGATGTGGACCAGGACGTCACGGAACGAAAGGAAAGAGAACAGAGACTCCGGGAGTACAAACAGGCGGTTGAAAGCTCGAAGGACCTGCTCGCCGCGGTTGACGAGGACCTGACCTTCCTGTTTGCCAATCAGGCCTATCGGAACTACCATGACATCCATTCGATGGACGTGCAGGAAGCTACCTTGCCGGACGTTCTTTCCGCAGCGGAATTTGAAGAGGTCCAGCCCCTGGTAGAAACGGCCTTGCAGGGCCGACCAGTGCAGACCACGGTTTCTCGAACCCATCCGGAAAATGGAGAGCGGGTTCTCGACGTTCGACTCTTTCCGCTGGAGGGTCAGGACGGGTCGGTCTACGGAGTGGGAGCCTCCATGCGGGACATTACGGCAGACCGGGACCGGGAGGCAGCGATCGAACGGGAGTCCGAATTCCGCCGGCTCATGTCGTCGGTCAATCAATCCCTCGTGCGGACCACCAACGTCGAGGCTGCCCTTGAGAGGGTGACCGACATCCTCGGTTCGAGTGGCGTCTTCTCCTGTGTCTTCACGTTTTTCGAGGGATCGAAAGGGTTCGACAGAACCTGCAAATCCACGGAGCAATTGACCGAGGAGCAAATCCGATCGATTCACACGGATGGGTACCTCGAAACCGTCTTCGAGAAAAATGTGCTCGAAATGCCGGACGTCACGGCTGAGCCATTCGAACACCACGACGAGCAAACCCCCTCACACGCTGGTATTGCCATCGCACTCACCCACGACGGGCAACGCTACGGGGTGTTGACCGTCCACCTCCCGCCAGCGGAGGAGTATTCCGCCGCCGTCGTAGATCTGCTGGAAACGATTGCCGACGACCTGAGCTACTTCATCGCCAACACGAAACTCCGCTCCGAACACAAGTCTTTCGCGGAGATCGTCGAACGGATCGACGATCCGGTCATGCTCCAGAACCGAGACGGGACGTACAGGGTAGTCAACTCCGCCGTCGCGGACTTCGCCGGGCTGTCCAAAGAGGCGCTCATTGGAACCGACGAAAGTGATTTCATGGACGGAGCTACGGCGGAAACGATCGCCGAGATGAAAGACCTGGTCCTCCGGACTGAAACGCCCCGCTCCTACGAAGTGAAGCCGCACTTTCCGGGCGGCCGCGAACGAAGCTTCGCGACCACACGCTACCCCTATTACGACGAGGAGGGGCGACTCGACGGGACGATCGCCATCTGTCGGGACGTCACGGACCTGACGGAACATCAGCGACAGTTGCAGGTGCTGGACCGGGTCCTTCGGCACAACGTCAACAACAATATGAACGTCATCCGCGGGTACGCAACAATGATCCGGGAGCAGGCCGAGGGCGAACTCGCGGACTACGCGGAGAAGATCACGGACAACAGCGATCAACTGCTGGATATCGCGCATAAGCAACGGAAAATTACGGAGTTCCTTTCCGACCCGGATCCGGTAGAAACGCTCGCCCTGGGGCCGCTCTTGGAGCGGGTTGCAACACGCGTCGAACGGACGTTTCCGGAAGCCACGATTTCGATGGATCCTCCAGAGGGCGTGGAAGTCCGTGCCCTGGCTGGGATCGAAGAAGCGATCGAAGAGGTGCTCAGAAACAGCGTCGTCCATGCCACAACTGCCAATCCGAACCCGCTTATCGACGTAGACGTCACTGCTGACAGCGTCTGCCTCCGATTTTGCGACGAAAACCAGCCGATATCCCAGATGGATCGGGAGGTGTTAAACGGCGAGGGAACCTTGAGCACGCTTCGCCACGGAAGCGGGCTCGGGCTGTGGCTCGTCAAATTGATCGTGGACCATTCGAACGGCACGGTGTATTATGACACCAATACGGTCCCGGGCAACGTGGTCACGATCGAACTGCAGACCCCGCCTCGCCACTAACGGTGGACTGTAATTGAGACCACCTTCCGATATTCAAGCGGGACGTTCCCAGTCATTTAGGATCACGCTGTCGTCCCACTCTGGAACCGCCGGGCAGCAGAGAGCTTCTCGGACCAGTGATCCATGGACTCTGTGACAATACCTTCAGGCCAGTCCTTGGAAGCGTCGAGGAATACGCTCATTTCCGCGTTTTCCACACCTGAGATTATGCTACTTCATCACGTACAATGAGGTACGCCATGGCTTCCACCGCAAGATTCACCGACCGAACTGACGCGGGCGAACAGCTCGGGGCAGTCCTCCTCGAAGAAGGGTTCGATATCGACATCGTTCTGGCCATTCCCAGGGGTGGGCTGCCGCTCGGGCGGGCCGTCGCGGACGCGGTATCGGCCCCGCTCGATATCGTCGTGGCATCGAAGATCGGAGCGCCGAACAATCCGGAGTACGCTATCGGAGCGGTCGCAAGTGACGGTACCGTCTGGCGTAACGACTCAGCGATCCGGCGGACCGATGCCGACGAAGCGTACTTCGAACGGGAGCGCCAACGAGAGGCGGAATACGCTAGGGAAAAGGTCGAGCGATACCGTGGCGACGCTCCGCCACCTGATCTAGCGGGTTCGACAGTGGCCGTCGTCGATGACGGTGTCGCCACTGGATCGACCATCCGGGCATGTCTCACAATGCTCGCTGGCCAGGCTGTCGAGCGGCTCATCGTGGCCGTTCCGGTGGGGCCACCGGATACGGTGGGGGCCCTCGAGGGCATGGCCGACGAGGTGCTCTGTCTCGAAACCCCCACGCAGTTCCGCAGCGTCGGCCAGTTTTACGAGCGGTTCGACCAGGTGACCGACGAGGAGGCGATGACCTATTTGGAGTGAGCTAGCGGCGAGCCGGTTTGGCAACCGGCTCAGGTGTATCGCTCGGACTCCGGCGACTCACTGGGCCGCTTGAGGATTCCGGTGCGGATCTCGTCGGCTCGTGCGAGCATCTCGTCGTAGTCCTCGCCGAAAAGGTGGAATCGAGCGACCCAGAAGCCGCTGCTACTGGACTGTTGGATTTCGTCGCCCGGTTCGACGAACAGCTGAATGTCGGTGTCATCCACACGCTTGGCGTAGTCGAAGTCCACGTACTCCTCGGCTGGTCCTTCCCCGAACGTGACGGCGTGGAATTGGGCCCCCATCGTCTCGTACTCTGGATTGGGCTCCCAGTCCGGTTTGACGGCCTCGACTTGGTCCGGTCGATCCGCAGCGAGATGCATGATACCCTCGTAGACTGAGGTGTCGAACGCACCCTGATAGAGCGGCTCCCAGACAGAGGCTGTCCGACCGTTGACTTCCGTGATGACGTTTCGCTCCGGGAGCCGGAAAATCTCGACGTTCCAGAAGCTTTGCTCGAACCCGTGCTGTGTAATCGCGTCGGTCGCGATATCGATCAACTCTTCTTGGGTCGCTCCCGGTAGCGTGGAGGGTGTCGAGTAGTTGTCGATGGCCTGCTCGTCCCCCGCGTAGTAATTGTGATCCGAGATGGCCCAGATTTTGACCTCCCCGTCTGGATCGACCCAGCCTTCTACACAATGCTGAGTCCAGTCCGACAACGGTTCCTCGACCATCATCACCTCCTTGGTCGCGAGGGGATACTCGTCCGTATCGATATATTCGCGGAAGAAATCCTTGAATGGGGCGGCGTATTTCGAGAGTTCCCGATCGACGACGGCCATCGCCTCCTCGTACTCCTCAGGGCCGTCGACCCAGTACTGGAGGAGTGTCATCGTCAGGAACGGCGGTTTGAGATAGGCCGGGAACTGCGGGTCGTACTCCCCCCACTCACCGGTTTCGAGATCGATGTAATCGAACCAGGGTACGGCCGGCTGGTGTTTCCGCGAGTAGTACTTGTGGTCTGCCAGGAACACCGATTCCAGCGACGGACCGGGGAGGTCGTGGCGATCGACGAGGACACCGGCGACTAAGTTTGCCACGTCGTGGGAGAAGAGCACGCCGTCGATGCCCTCCTCGTCGACGTACTCCGAGGATCGCTCCGTGTACTCGACCATGTCGAAGTCGGTCCCTGGTTGTGGGTACTCGAAGTCCGGGTCCTCCATCCAGTGGAGGTCGTATGGCAATGACTTTCCACCCAACTGCTCGCGATCCCGCTCGGTCGGAAGCAGTACCAGCAGGTCTCTGGCGTCGGTTTCGGATGATGTACCCATGTTACCATATACCAATAACATGCGGAAAGTAGTTCCGGTTCTTCCAATACACCCGAAAATGTTCCTGATGGCGGGTGGTGCGGCTAAGGTCTCGGAAGCGGGTTCTCAGCGTCCAAGACGGGTGCATAAGACGAGAGACCTGCACACTTCGAAATATTCATGCCCTGGTGGACCGTTCAATCCGAGAATGTCTAAATCGACGGTTTTTGCAGCGGTTGATGCCGAATACGACCGTCTCGTCGACCTTGCGTGTGATATCTGGCAGCACCCGGAGCTCGGGTTAGAGGAGAAGTACGCTGCGTCGCTTTTGCGGGGGGTTCTCGCGGAGGCTGGCTTCACGATCGAATCCGAAATCGGCGGCATGCCGACCGCGTTTGTCGCGTCATATGGCACTGGGTCTCCAACAATCGGGATTCTCGGTGAGTACGATGCTCTTCCGGCCCTTTCCCAGTCAGTCACGACCGTTCGCGAGCCGCTTAGTGACGGCGAACCGGGGCACGGCTGTGGGCACAACTTGTTCGGCGTTGCCGGCGTGGGGGCAGTCCTGGCGATAAAAGAGGCCATCGACGCGGGCGAGATCGACGGCACGGTCCGATTTTACGGAACGCCCGCCGAGGAGACGATCGTCGGAAAGGTGTACATGGCCCGGGATGGCGCTTTCGACGATCTCGACGCTGCGCTCACCTGGCATCCATGTGACATTACGGGGCCCCAGCGGACGAGTTCCCTTGCTGTCGACTCAGTGAAATACTCTTTCAGCGGGACGCCGTCCCACGCGGCACAAGCCCCCGATGCGGGTCGGAGTGCCCTCGACGGTGTGCAGTTGATGAACACCGGAGTGGAGTACCTTCGCGAACACAGCCCCGAGAAGGCCCGGATTCATTATTCGATTACCGACGGGGGTGGCGTGCCGAACGTCGTGCCTGGGGAGGCCGAAGTCTGGTACTTCATTCGAGCGCCGACCAGGCCGGAAGTCGACCGGCTCTCGGCTCGGGTGGATCAAATCGCGGACGGGGCGGCCCTGATGAGCGGCACCAGCGTCGAGCGGCAGTATATCACCGGGGCGTGGGAACTCCTGAGTAACGACGTCATCGGAGACGTGATGTACGACACCCTCTCCGAACTCGGTCCGATCGAGTACACCCGAGAGGATCGGGAGTTCGCCCAGGCCCTACAAGAGACGATGGATCCGGCCAGCATCGAGAGCCGCTTCCGGGATCTTCCGGAAAACGCTGCAGAGTCGCTCCGTGGCGAAGCGTTGGCGTTCGAGGTCTTCGAGCGAACCGATCAGGCGTCGCTGATGATGGGATCGACAGATGTCGCTGACGTCAGTTGGATCACCCCGACGGCGCAGTTCCGGGCGAACTCCTGGGCCGTCGGGACGCGACCCCACACTTGGCAGGCGGTTGCAGCAAGCGGTGGATTTGGAACGAAGAGTGCTCCGTACGCCGCGAAGGCGCTTGCGGGAACGGCCTACGAACTATACACCGACGAAGCGAAACTCGTGGCGGCGACTGAGGAGTTCGAGGCCGCGACCGGCAATCGAACTTACGAGTCTCCGCTTCCACCCGACGCAACACCACCATTCGACGTCTCGCTCGAGTAACGGCTTTTCAGCCCCATCCGATGAAGCGTTCGTAGGCGACGACCACCACGATGACGATAATCGCCATCGTGGCGACTTCGGGAATCATATCGAGCCCGAGCCTCGGGACCAGGAACATCCCGATGAGACCAACGAGTGCCACAATCAGAAATGGTGTCCACCCGTCCTGGTCCGTCAACTTCGAAGGCATACTTGATCGTCAGTTCAAACACACATAAACCCGACGCCGACAGGAGGGACTTCCATTGCCGCAGTCGTTTGAAGCGGTACGGCCACTAGATTGGGTGTCCGCTGTCGTGCTTTCTATGGAAGCAGCAGTAGCACCAGCCCCGTGATGCCTCCGGACGCGATGAGCGCACCAGTTGCCACCGTGACTGACCTGCTGAGTGCCCTATTCATCGAAACGACCAGGGCGAGTTTGACGAGGATGCTTGCTGTGACTCCCGCCAGAATCGCGCCCGACCCGACCTGAACGGAAATGTTCCCGGACTGAACGAGCAACACCGTACTCGTGGTGACTGCACCGCTCGAAACGAGACCGCTGAGGAAACTCGAAACGAGCAATCCGGAGGCCCCGTAGGCACTCTGGGCACCGGCAGAGAGGAGCAACACGACGAGGAACAGTCCGCCGAAGGTCAAAGCCGAACGGAGGTTGAACGGCGAATCGAAGTCCAGGTCGAGAGAGACACTCCAGTCGCTCAGGATGTAGGACAGGGCGATCCCAGTAACGATGATGGCGCCAAGCGGAGCGATCAACACCATCGATATCCCCGGGATGAAAATGACCGCAATGAGCAGGTCCCGCACCGCCATTGCTGCATTCGCCAGCATGATCGCCCCGACGGCGATTTCGTTGAGGACCGGATTGCTCCGCGTCCTGGAGACGATTTCGCCGATGACCGCGGTGGAGTTGGCCAACCCGCCGAAAAAGCTCGTAATGGCGATGCCCTTGGCACCGTAGCGTGCGGCCACGAGGTAATTCAGAAAGCCGATGATGCTGATCACCATGATGAGCAACCAGACTGTCTGTGGATCGACGGCGTTCCACGGGTCGACGGTTTCGTTTGGTAACAACGGGTAGATGACGAAGGCGATCACGGCAAACTCAATCGCACTCCTGATCTCGGTTTTCTCCAGATTCTGGGCGAACCCGTGGAGCTCCCGACGGAGCACGAGCATCAACGTCGTGATGACGGCGGCCAGAACCGCCTCGAAATAGAATTCCTTCGCCGCGAGAATACCGATGGTGTAGGCGAGTATCATCGAGACGGACGTCGTGAGCAAATATGGGCCTTCGTCACCGATGAGGCCGCCAATTGCGAAGATACTCCCTTGAATGACGACGAGGAGCCCGCCCAAGATCATGAGTGCGGGTTCGTCGGTGATGACAGTGACCGCGCCCAAGGTCGAAATGATCGTGAAGGTCCGCAAGCCGGCCGGTTTCTGTGACCACTCCCGTTCGATTCCTAGCAACAGCCCCAGCGCTGCTGCCAGGCCGATTTTGGAGGCGTTTGGAAAGTGGACGAGGAAGTAATCAGGGTCGGGCGTCGGGATGCCCTGTGCGGCGAGGAGCAGTTCGTGTGGGCCAACTGAGAGCATGGATTGGGAGTGGGGTGAGAGATTCTATGTTGCTCTTTGGTACCAAACATAGTACTATATAGATACTATAAATAATTTTGCCGCAGTGTGAGGGCTTCGGAGGGACGAACCCAGCTCACTCGCAATCACAGCCGCCCCGCTCCAGGAGTTCACCGACGCTGAACTGCCGACCACAGTCCTCACAATACACTTGCAGGTTAACGAGCACCCGGGAGTCTCCCAGGTCGATCGTTCCGGAAGTGGCCAACTCATCGAGTTGTCCCTCGGTCACGGCCCGCAGCCGACCGCGGAGTCCCTGAATCCGGTTTCGCGTCGCGTCGATCGGATCGGCGGTATCAGCCTCGTATTCCACGTCTCGAATCGATTTGAGGTAGGTTCGAACCGCCTGATATGAGACGAACTCACCCTCTAGGTCCTCGATCGCGATCCCACGGTTTTCCAATCTCGTCGTGACGTCCCGAGTGGTTGCCCCATCCGTCTCACCCGCAATCGCCTGCCGCACGGTGTCGATTTCGCCCGGGAGGGGCCGCTCGCCCCCCTCCTCTAGGACCGATTTCACGATCCGTCGATTGACGAGATCAGCGAGGTCTCGAAGGCTCTGTCGCTCGTCGTTGGGTGCGGTCCAGGCCGCTTCCAGTTCCGCCCCCAAACCGTCCAAATCGTACTCCTCGATGACCCGTGCAACCTTGCTCGGCCGTCCGCGGGATGGCTCGGTTTCCTCGGCCGGTTCAGTCATCGGTTATATCTCCGTCACTCTGGGGTACCTGCTCGGGAGCGCCTGGGCGTCTTCCGGGAGCAACGCGACGACGAGATAGGGGACATGCTCCTCGAAGTACTCGACGAGTCTGGCGATACGATCGCTGTCCATGGCCTCGACCGAATCGAGTACCATGAACGGCACCGTGTCGGCGACGTCGTGGGCCAGATAGCCCGCCAGCGCGAAGACGAGCCCCGTCACCTCCCGCTCGCTCTCGCTGAGGTGATCGATCGTGTCCTCGTAGGCCGTCCCGGCATCATCGCTGCGAATCACGTGGATCACGAATTCCGCGTCCTCCTTTCCGGTCTCCCGGCGCTCGATCCAGATACGGGAGATGTTCGAATAGCCCATGATCTCCAAAATCGCTTCCATGCGGTTGTTGAACTCCTCGACGGCCTCGGTCTCGATCCGCTCGACTTTCGTCCGCAGTTCTGTGAGTTCCTGCGTAACCGCGTCGCGTTCGGATTCCAGATCGGACTGTTTTTCGAGCCGCTCCTCGATTGCTTCGAGGTCCGATTCGACCTGGTCCCGATCTGATTCCAACTGTTCGAGTTCGAGCTCCAGCCGATTTGCCTCCTGGTGCAAGGAGAGGAGTTCCTCGTGGCTCTCGGCGAACTCCAGGGACTCGATTTCGGCCTCTTTTGTATCGATTTCCGCTTCGAGGGACGCCTTTCGCTCTTCCAGGTCCTCGATGGTGTCCCGTCGCGAATTGATTTCGTCTTCGACGCGGTCCAGATCACGCTCGAGTTTCGACCGGCGCTGTGCTCGCTCTTCCAGCGACTCGATTTCCCTTCGCAACTCCTCTATCTCATCGTCAAGTGCTGAGATACGTTCTAACTTGTCAGCTCGCAGCTCGCGCAGCCGATCGATCGTATTCGCGATCTGTGACTGCTCGACGGTCGTCCCACACGTCCAGCAGTTGACCGATCCATCGTCGACCAACCTGTCGGTTACCGGGGTTTCCTCCTCGCGGAGCTCCTGGAGTGTCGTCTCTTCACCGTCTAGGAGGTCCTCGTTGAACTGGATCAGGTTCTGCAGTTCGCTGACCGCGGATTCGAGCCGCGACTGCTCGGAGCGCCGGTCCGATACGCTGCTCTTTAGCTCCGCACGTCGATCCGCTACCGACTCCGGAACTGACTCGAGTTCGGCCTCCAGTCGCTCCCGCTCGGATTCGGCGTCCTCGAGACTTCCCCGTTCGGCGTCGAGCCGTTTCCGGGTCTGGGACTGCTCGGATCTGAGTTCCTGGAGGGTTTCGAAGGCCGATTCCATGGCCGCCTTCGTTTCTTTCGTCTTCGAGAGGTCGGTCTCCATGCCGTCGATCTCCTCGCGAATGTCGGCCAGTGCCTCCTGTTTGGACTCGATTTTCCCCTCGATCTCTGTGACCCGCTGGGTGAGCGTCGGACGGCGATTCCCCAGCGTTTCGAGTTCGGCCAACTCCTCGTCTAGCTTTTTCTTTCGCGCCTGCTTTTGGGTGATTTCGGCCTGAATCGCGGTCGTATCGATCGCCGACATGATAACCTCCCGAAGATCGTCTTGCCGAACGACGGCCTGACGGGCCGGGTTCGACTCCAGGAGGAAGGCAAAGGTGTCAGCCGCCGTTGGATCGTCGAGATATGGGTCTCCCTCCTTTCGAACTCCAGTTTCGGTCCGTTCGAAGCGGCGGGGG
>Ga0207714_1000760_pt1 | contig 21801 bp, 24 predicted proteins | sample PonA232FremontCA_2_FD_187270 | JGI IMG/M metagenome (GOLD analysis project Ga0207714, IMG submission 187270) | Marine sediment microbial community from Fremont, CA, USA - Pond A23 Sediment 2 (SPAdes) | ecosystem: Environmental > Aquatic > Marine > Unclassified | place: USA: Fremont, California...
ACTTGTATGTTTTTGAACCGCCAAGTTGCCAAGAACGCCAAGGGAAGATCTTTTGCTTTGCGGGGTTGCCGCAAAGCAAAAACTGAGCCTTCGGTCTCACCTTTTTCTTTAATCTTTTTTTATTCAAATATATACATTATTTCAATAAGTTATCAAAAAATTCCATTCTAGGGCGTAGTGGCGAAGCCTTTTGCCCTGCTGTTTAACCCAGCAGGGCAAAATATGCTCTTCTTGGCGTCCTTCGCGCCTTGGCGGTTTTTTTATTCTTCAGAGCCAGGTAAGCTTGTACCGGAAGAACCTGAAATTTTTGAACGCCCTGCCTGATAGGGACGTTTTCAATGGGCTGCTAAGGATACCGGGAATGCGTTGACTCCGGCACAGCGCTATCATTCCATGCGATCTCTCAAAGTGTCCATGACGGGGCCCAATCCCGCCAGGGCCCCCCGTATATCCCAGTCTTTCCTGTCTCTGGACCCCACCGCATTGGAGACGCAGCGGATTTCCGCAAAGGGTATTTCGTATTTAAGGCAGGCCCAGGCCAGGGCGAAGCCCTCCATGTTTTCCAGATCCGGGCTGTAGCGCCGCCTGTACCATTCCGCCTGCTCGGGATCCCCGGAGGCTCCGGCAACAGTGAGGCTCCTTCCCGGGGGCCAGGGCGGGATCGAAGTAATCCCTATCCGGGCCATGGCGCTCTCCGGATCGAGCTCCACCCGATCGTGGACCGTTTCCCCGCCGAGAGTGCCGTGACCGTATTTGAGTCCCGCGGGATCGACGCCGTCCGCGGTTCGCAGGCCAAACTCCGGCCAAATCTCCTCGCGCACGACAACGGCCCGATACAGGGGCAGCGCTTCCGGGTCAAAGCTGCCGGCGATTCCGAGGTTGAGCACGCCACGCAACTCGCTTCCGTGCTCGAGAAGCCGGCCCAGGCTCAGGGCCGCGTTTACCGGCCCCATCCCGCAATTCACGAGGTAAAGATCCACCCCCCGCCACCGCCAGGGTACCGGATCCGGTGACGATATCTTGGGGGCCCCGTCCACTGCCGCCCGGAGCTCCCTGTTTGTGGCGGTCACGATTGCCAGTCGCCTCACCTCGACCTCGCCGTGGGAGAATCCCGCCTCTCAGCATGCGCCATGGGAAAAATCCGCCGGGGCCCTGCAGATAGAGACAAAGAAACGGGCACACTCCGGATTGCTCGCAAAATGCACATGGATGTAGGAGCCGAGCACACTGCCCAGCTGAAATCCCTGGGGCTCGCGCTGCTCCCCGCGCCTGTCCCGAACCCGGTATACGCTTTGCGCCGCCTCCGGTTCGCTCCGCATATAGGAGTAGTGGAACTCGTGCCCGCGAAGGACGGTGCCCACCTCCCCCAGCGGGGTCCGTTCCAGGGTGTGTATCTCCCTATATCCCAGAGCCCGGAACCGGGCCCCCATAACGGCGTCGAAGGGAAAAATCCCAGCCATGGGGAATGCCCGACCCTGGTCGTCGCGGATGGAGCGCATGAGATACATGAACCCGCCGCACTCGGCGTATATGGGACTGCCTGATGCGGCCATGTCGGCGATTTCCCGCAGGAGATACGTATTCCGGCTCAGGCGCTCGGCATAGAGCTCGGGGTATCCTCCGCCCAGATACAGGCCGTCTGTCTCGGGGGGCAGGCCGCCGTCCCTCAGGGGGGAAAAGAAGCAGAGCCGGGCCCCGGCCTCCCGCAGAAGGCGGAGGTTTTCCCCGTAGTAGAAGCAGAAGGCCTCGTCCCGGGGCACGGCAATGCACACCGCGTCGCGTTTTTCAGCTTCCCTATCAGTTTGCGCTGCCGTTGAAAAGGAGCGCGGAGACGGATCGGGAGCTGAATGTTCAGCTTCCTCCGGGGTCACTCTGCTGCAGGCCGCCTCGGCAAAACCGCTGCAAAGGCCCGAGTCGACCCAGTCGGCGAGTCGATCCGCCTTTTCTCCGTCCCACCCCGACTCTTCGGCGGTCACCAGACCCAGGTGCCTGGAGGGAAGGTCGAGCTCCGGGTTTTGAGACAGAAAGCCGAGACAGGGAAGCCCAGTGGCGCTTTGGATCGCCTCCTGCAGGATTGCGGCATGCGAGCTGCTCCCCACCTTGTTGAACAGCACACCGGCCAGGGGCAACTCCGGATCGAACTCGGCGTATCCCTTCACCATCGCCGCCGCGGATCGGGCCAGGGAGCGCGCGTCCACCACCAGGACCACGGGCAGGCCCAGCCACTTGGCCATCTCCGCGGTGGACCCGGATTCCCCCGTGGGGGAGAAGCCGTCGAAAAGGCCCATGACCCCTTCCACGATGCAGACATCGGCCCGGCTTCCGTAGCGCTCGAAGATGGCCCTGTTGGCCCGCCTGGAAAGCATCCACCCGTCGAGGTTGTGCGAGGTCCTCCCCGTCACCAGGCTGTGATGACCCGGATCGATGAAGTCCGGCCCCACCTTGTAGGGCTGTACATCCCATCCCCTGCGGGAGAACCAGGCCATGAGGGCCAGACTGACCAGGGTCTTGCCGCTTCCGCTGCTGACTCCGGCTATGACGAATCCGCGCATAGGCCACAAGATAGAAGTATCGCGGGGAAAAGTAAATCCCGTGGCTGCCGGAATGGGACTCGCGGAAAATCAGTGCGGCCTGGTTCCCGCACCTTGGGCCCTCCTTGTTTGCATTGAACACGAGGAAGCGCTAGGATGCATTTTTCTTCAATGAAGCGGCAATAGTGAAAAAAAAGGGGGACGACATGGAACGGCTGCCCATTCGAAGGGCCCTTCTCAGTGCCACGGACAAAACGGGCCTGGCCGATCTGGGCCGCTTTCTGGCCGAGTGCGGAGTGGAGCTGGTTTCCACCGGGGGGACCTACAGGACACTCGCAGAGGCGGGACTCGCGGTCACGCCGGTCAGCGAGGTGACCGGCTTCCCCGAGATTATGGGCGGACGGGTCAAAACCCTGCATCCGCATATCCATGCCGGTATCCTTGCGGACAAGGACAATCCCGAGCATCTGCAGTCCCTCGAAGAGCTCGGCATCGCCCCCTTCGATCTCGTCTGTGTCAATCTTTACGACTTCGCCGGAGCCCTGGAAAGGGGGCTTTCCGACCAGGAGCTGGTGGAGGAGATCGACATCGGCGGCCCCACGCTTCTTCGTGCGGCGGCCAAGAACTATCACAGCCTGGCTGTTCTGCCCGATCCGTCCTTCTATTCCCGCTTTCAGTCCGAGCTTGGGGACAGTGACGGCAGCATCGGCCTGGCCTTCCGCAAGGAGCTCGCTGCGTACACCTTCTCCATGATCTCCCGCTATGATCGCCTGATTGCCGAAGGCTTGCAAGGATCCTGATAACGTCGCACACTGGACCTATCAGCAAAACGTGCTTCCCAAATAAGGAGGGATTTTATAGCGGAAAAAATCTGGGGCAACACCACAGGGCTCAAGCCCAGCCAAGCCAAGGCCCTGTCCCATATCTACCGCAGGCGTTTCCCCGATATCGGGGGATACAGCAAGGAACAGGCCCGTGAGCTCGCCGCCCTGAGCCGGGAGATCGGCAGGCAGATCGGTGTCCTCGTAAACCGACTCGGCCGGCCCTACATGGTCATCGTGGGGGACAGCGACCGTATCGTCATTCCCGAGCTGGGACGCCAGCGCGAACAATCTTCCAGGCTCCGCGGCCTCAGGTTGCTGCACACCCACCTCGGGGACACCGGCATCACCGAGGAAGACCTCATGGATCTCGTCTTCCTCCAGCTGGACTCCATCTGCGTTCTCACCGTGAATGGCGAGGGCGCTCCACACACCTTCCAGTGGGCCCATCTCATGCCCTACAGCGCGGGCAGCCGGCTCTACCACTACTCCTCTCACTTCCCCTGGGACCAGGTGGACATCGACTTCAGCAGCGAGGTGGAAGGTCTGGAAAAGGAATTCGCCCGCTCCAATCCGGAAGCCGTCTCCTCCTCGGACCCGGAACGGGCCATCCTCCTCAGCGTGGACACCAGACCCAAACACGTCCAGGAAAACTCGCTACTCGAACTTCGCGAGCTGGTCCAGACCGCCGGTCTCAAGGTCACGGAGACCATGATCCAGCGCGTGAACAAGGTCAATCCCAAGCACATCCTGGGCAAGGGCAAGCTCGCGGAGCTGGAAATCCTGGCCCTGCAGACCTTTTCCTCCACTCTCGTCTTCGACCGGGAGCTCACTCCGGCGCAAATTAGAAATCTTTCCCGCATCACCGAACGTAAGATCCTGGACCGGACTCAGGTCATTCTGGATATATTCGCTCAGCACGCCTCGAGCAGGGCGGGCAAGCTCCAGGTGGAGCTGGCCCAGCTCAACTACACCCTGCCCCGGCTCTCGGACCAGAACAAGGCCTTCAGCCGCCTGAGCGGCGGAATCGGGGGACGGGGGCCGGGAGAAACCAAACTCGAGCTGGACAAGCGCCGCATCGCGGACCGCAAGACCAAGATCAAAAAAGAGCTGGACAAGGTCCGCCAGAACAGGGCCCACACCAGACAGCGCCGCAATTTCGCCGGAATGCCCATCGTGGCTCTGGTGGGCTATACCAACGCGGGCAAGTCGACCCTGCTCAACACCCTAACCAACAGCGGAATCCACACCGCGAACAATCTCTTCGCAACACTGGACCCAACCAGCCGCAGACTGCGTTTTCCCCAGGACAGGGAGGTCATCCTCACGGATACTGTGGGCTTCATCAATTATCTGCCGGACAATCTCAAGGAGTCCTTCCTGGCCACTCTGGAAGAGCTGCATTCAGCCGACCTTCTGGTGCAGGTGGCGGACGCCAGCCATCCGGAGCTGGAGAATCAGGTCCAGGCGGTGAACAGTATCCTCGAGGATATGGATCTCGGCGAGACCCCGAGGATTCTGGCCCTGAACAAGTGGGACCTGGTCTCCGAAGAGGGGAGAGGGGCCCTGCGGAACCTCTACCCCGACGGTGTGCCGATGTCCGCAGTGGATCGGGCAAGTCTCGACCCCCTCATCGACAGGATTGTGCGGAACCTCCCCCCTTCCGCGCGGGATAAGGGGAATAGCGAGAAGGACTCCTCGCTCCAGCACGCCTTTTTCTAAAGGGGATGATGATTGCGTACCCCCCGAATTCAGGTTCAGGCGATTGGCCCTAGGCTATGGGCGACGTATCGGTGAGTCGGTAAATCGGTGTGTCAGTGAATCAGTGAGTCAGTGAATCGGTGAGTCAGTGGGTTGATGGATCATTGTATCCGATCTCCGACTCCCGACACCCGTTTTCCGCCCTTTGGAACGTGCTAGCTACGTGTCACGATTCCAGCCTGAATCTTCGTATGGAACAATGAACACGAGGTTCTTTCCCGGTGCGGAATTTCGCGGTAAAATGATTTCTTGGATTGCGTGAATAGATGGTATGCTGAAAGGAGATTTTTATCTTCTGGGCACTCGTTTGCGGAAGGGCATGCAGCACATACGTGAACACCTTTTCGCCTCAATCCTACCCATCAAGCCGGCAAGAACATATTGCGCAGCATTGCGTTTCCGGCGAGCACAGCTCGAGAAGACCTCGAATAGGCTGCTATCGAATTCGGAACACCACCCGCTGAGTGTCTCCGTGGAATACATAAAACTATGAGGCCTCTCCTTCCGGCAAGCCATAAAAGGGCTTTTTGGGTGCCGGATTTCAACAAATTTATTAACAAAGCGCTCTCGGCCTGCGTTTTCTTCAAAGTATAATCCACGACTTGCTTCGCTTTATTATCTATGCTAAATAGAGATTGGCTTCTTTCATTTTTCATACATAGAATCACGTTTCCGTGCCAATAATGGTAAACTCAGATTCCTCATTTCGAGCCAGAGGTTGATCTCGCTTCATGTGCGTCAGGGATCCCTACTCCAAGGTTGTTACTGCTCAAAATATCCTGGAGAACACTCGAAACACGAACCTGACCTCGAAAACGGTATTCACCAACGGCTGTTTCGATCTCCTGCACCGGGGGCATGTGGACTACCTCATGCGCTGCAAACGCCTTGGAGGCACCCTGGTCGTAGGCATCAACACCGATGCCTCCGTTCGCCGTATCAAGGGCGCCACCAGGCCGGTCACCGGCGAACAGGACAGGGCCTATGTTCTGGCCTCTCTGGAATGCGTGGACTATGTGGTTTTGTTCGATGAAGACGACCCTCTGCAGCTCATTCAGAGCCTTCAGCCCGATGTCCTGGTCAAGGGAGGGGACTGGGCCCCGGATATGATCGTGGGGCGAGACGTGGTTCGAGCCCGAGGGGGCTCCGTTTACAGCCTCCACCTTCTGCAGGGGTACTCCACTTCCGGGCTCATCCAAAGGATCTCCTTGTTTTCCGGCTAGGGAGAGTCCTCTTCGACTTGAGAACACCTGAGTCGCACGCGTCCACAACGCGACGAACAAACGGAGATGTCTATGGCCGCGATCAAGAAGATACTCTGCGCAGTGGACTTCGCGGACTTCAGTCCCCAAGTGGCGGACTACGCCAACACCATCGCAAATGCTTTCCAGGGGGAGGTGCATGTCCTGTACATCGTGCCCTCCATGTCCCAATACGTCGGCCTTCAGGTCGCTCCCAGCTCCATCGAGAGCTTTGTGGGCGAGATCATTTCCGGAGCTGAAGAGACCATGAACCGGTTCATCCAGGATCACTTCTCGGATATACCTGTACAGGGGAAGGTGATCACCGGATATGCCGCTGAAGAGATCATGCGCCACGCCCAGGAGCAGGAGATGGAGCTCATCGTCATGGGCACCCATGGGCGCAAGGGCATCGATCGCATTCTTTTCGGATCCGTGGCGGAACGGGTGGTGAAGAGTTCCTCGATCCCCGTGCTCACCCTCCGACCACAGCAACCCGAACAGACAAAGCGCTGATTGTGCAATGAGACTTCGAAGTAGCAAAAAAGGCGTGGGAGCCGGTCTGGATCTGGGCCAGCGCTGGGCCAAGCTGGTCAAGCTGCAGCCCAAGCGGAAACAGCCCACATTGGAGCGATTGGGTCGTCTTGCCTGGCAGAAGGAGGAAAAGGACGACAGCGGCATGATGGCCGCCAAGCTCAGCGGGATGTGGGAAGGACTGGGCCTCAAGGAGAAAAGGGTGATCAGCGCCCTGGCCGGCCACGGAGTGATCATCAAGCATCTCAACGTGCCCGGCCAAAACCAGGACATGGACAGCTACGTCCGGGAGCAGGCCCAGGAATACATTCCTTTCGACCTGAACGAGGTCTATCTCGACTACCAGTTTCTGGATACTGACGAGAGCGGTCAGTCTGTGCGAACGATCCTTGTTGCCAGTAAAAAGACAATGATCGATGAATTGCACAATCTTTTCAACTCCGCTTCTCTCGCTCTGAACACCGTGGATGTGGAAGGATTCGCTTTGAGCAACTGCTTTGAGTTCAATTATCCCGAACGGATGAGCGAATCCACCTATATTCTTGATATCGGCAGCACGACCAGTATATTTTGCGTCTACTCCCGGGGCTACCCCCTCTTTATTCGTGACTTGCACCTGGGAGGAGAACAAATCACTGAAAAGATCAGCCGCAGCTTCAACATCCATTCTACAGAAGCGGAACAAATTAAGCTGCAAGGTTTGGATGAGACGGACAAACCCGGCAAGGATCGGGTCAAGCAGGATATCAGGAGCACCATTATCTCCTGGAGCGAGGACATCCAGAGACTGATCACCTTGCACAAGAACTCCGGGGAACAGGGAGGAGACAAGATCTATCTCTCCGGGGGAGCAAGCCTCTATCCCGGCTTAAAGGAAATCATAACCGAAGAGCTCGGTCTGGAGACCGAACACTTGAATCCCTGGCGCAACATCTCCTATGATGAGCGCCATTTCGATGCTGCCTATTTGCGTTCGTGCGCACCGCAATACGCCGTTGCCACGGGGTTGGCGCTTCGCGAGATCAATTAACAGCCTGTTGAAAAAGTCTCTATCAGACAGGGCGTTCAAAAATTCCAAGGCTCAAGCGCGAAAAAAGTACTGGGTCGTTGCGTAGTTAGCCTCCACGAGGCTTTGAATCCGGCACCTATTTGTGAAGCCAAGTCAATCAGACGCCCTTTTGTCACCTCAAAGAGGTGCCCGACAACGCAGCAATTGGAAGATTGGGACGCCCTGCTAATCTTTTTTCGTATCATATAAGAACTATCCCTGAATTCGCGGACGGGCTTTACTTTCCCAGAAGCCCGTCCCTTTCTACAGAAGCGGGACAATCGTCGTTTCCGCAGGGAGTGCGCATGTTACGCATCAACCTCATGCCCGAGCCGCGCAAAGCGATCTCTACGGGGCCACCACGGTTCACTTTTCTCCTTGTGGTTGCCATCGTTCTCCTTATCGGCGGTGGTTTCTTCCTCCAGAACAAATTGCAGGCCCAAATCGATCAGCTCGAACAGACAGAACAGCGCAAACAGGAAACCAAGGCCGAGCTCCAGGAGCAGCTCAAGGAAATCCATACCGTGAAAAAACGGCTGAAATCCATCAAGAACAAGATTTCGGTCATCAAGGATATTCGCGAGGAACAGACACGCCCCTTGCGCTATATCAACGGGCTCATGAAATCCATGCCTCCGGAAAAGATCTGGTTCAACTCCATCCGGATGAACTCCAGCAAGAATCTGAGGCTCAAGGGCATCGCTCTGGACAATCAGGCTTTCGCCCAATTCGTGGGAGCTCTTCGCAAACGGGACTTCTTCAAGGATATCACTCTCAAGCAAACCAGCCGGAAAACTATATCCAATTTGGATCTCGTGTCCTTTCAATGCACCTTACTGACAAAATAGGCGTTGACCGCTATGAATATCAAAGACGCATTCGCCAGCATAGAAGATCTCCAGCGCTCCAGGAAGATCTTGATTTTCCTGGTGGCCGTGGTGCTTATCTGCGGCGGTTATTGGTATTTCTTCTACCAACCGGCGACGGAAAAGATTTCCGAGCTCGAGGGCAATATTCAGTCTCTGGAGACCCAAATCGCCAAATACCGAAAACAGGTGCAGGAACTTCCCAAGCTCAAAAAAGAGATGGAAGACAAAAAGCAGGTGCTTGCGCACGCCAAGACCCTGCTCCCCGAAAGCGAGCATGCCGTTGAACAGCTTCTGGCTGAAATCGAAAAGCTGGGACAGTCGGAGAATGTTTCCTTTCTCTCCTTCGACCCGGGCAGCACGAACAAACACGACCTTTATGCCACAAGATCCCTCTCCATAAAGCTGGAAGGGCCCTTTCACAATCTGATGCAATTCTTCAGCCGCATCTCCAGCCTGAACACGTTGATCACCATCGAGTCCCTCGATTTCAATCCGGGCAATCAGGAAACCGCCGAAGAGATCCCCATATCCTCCTCGGTGCGTCTTTTTGTCTACCGATCCCTGAACGAGTAGAACGTCCTATGTGCACAGAAAAGACACTCACTTCCCGCTGGTGGAACGGCGCTCGCTCTGGGTTCCTCCCCTTGGCCATTGCTCTGCTTGTGATTCCCTCGTTCGTCGTTCTTGCTCCGATTCCGGGTGCACAGCTGACCGAGGCCCTTGCACAGGATTCGCAGGTCAATGCGACCGGAGAAAGGCCGTCCTGGATCGAGCCAAGATCCTTTGAGTACAATCCGCAAAACAAGCCCAATCCCTTCAAGCCCTTCCTTCGCCAGGCACCGACCTCAGAGGGAGAGGAATCCGAGAACAGGAAGGCCCTCTCCCCTCTGGAGCGGATCACACCCTCCCAGCTCCAGCTCGAGGGCATTCTCAGCCGCGGCGGAGCCAACGCTTCCGCCGCTTTGGTGAAGCTGCCGGATGGGAAGGGATACATCCTGCGCCAGGGTACGCGTATTGGAACCGAGGGTGCCCGAGTGCAGCGTATCGAGGAGAGCAAGGTGGTCATCCTCGAATACTATATTGACGTCATGGGCGAGAAAAAATCAAAGCAAACAATACTCAAGCTTCCGCAATCCGCAGGAGAGAATAATGAGTAAGAAGACCGCGCTTCTCAAATACTGGCTCGCCATGGCTCTTGTCCTTCTCATGGCCCTTTCCTGGGGATGCGCAACGCGCAGCAACGGGACCCCCGGCACTGATGCGGCTCAGCCGTCGAGCACGGGCAATGCCAGTCTGACCTCGCCGGACCAGGAAGACGGCGATCAGGGACAAGCGCAGCAAGCCGCCAAAGAGGAGAAAAGAATCCGGATCGACAGCGCTGATGGGGCAACGCGCCTGAAACTCCCCATCGCCCGCAGCGTCAATGTTGACACCCAATACGAGGATTCCACATTGACCCTCAGTTGCGCTCCGGCCATTCCCGGACCGCTTTCCCACGATACACTGGCCGGATCGGTGATGGAATCCATTGACTTCTCCACGATCCCCGAGACAGACCATATTGAGGAAATTGCCATCCAGCTTAAGCAGCACGCGAACTATTCCCTTTCCCGAACGGATGGCGATACCATGGAGCTGGTCCTGGCCACCCCCAAGCTGGACGAATCCGATACTTCGGATCAGCCGGGAGTGCGACGCCTGAAGGATATCAATTTCTACGAAACCGAAGAGGGCGGTCTCAAGATCGTACTCACCGGCGGGAAAAGCCTTGAATACAAGCTGCGGCCCAGCGAGAACAACGAGCTCAATCTCGCCCTGCCGGGCACACGAATTCCCGCACCCCAGACCAAGCTTTACAATCTGAATAAATTCCAATCCCCTGTTCAAAAGGCCCTTTTGAGCAACTCGCCTTCCGGGGGCCGGGTCCAGCTCAGCATGACCCATCGCATCCCAGTCAAAATCAGGAGACAGGGCAAAGATCTTGTTCTTGCGGTCGCAGCAGGGGAGGCAAAGAACACCGAAACCGCGCAAGTCGAGATGGAAGAATCGGACGCGGAATCAGACACAGCTGAGCAGGGTGATAAGGAGCCCGAGCAACAGCCTGCCACGCCTGGAAACAAAACCATCGCCCAGTTTCAGAACACCCTGGGCGACGGCCTGATTGTACCCGGGATGCAGGACCGATACACCGGCAAGCCCATTTCCATTGATGTACAGAATGCAGAGCTCTCCCACGTTCTGCGTCTGCTTTCCGACGTGGGTGCGTTCAACCTGGTCATGGACGAGGGTGTGAGCGGAACCATCACCCTCAAGCTGGATGAGGTTCCATGGGACCAGGTGCTGGACAATGTCCTGCGCCAAAAGGGCCTGGGCATGAAGAAGGTGGGCAACAGGATCCTGCGCATAGCGTCCATTGATAAGCTGCGCCAGGAACAGCAGCGGAACATCCAGGTACGCAAGTCCGCGAAAGAGGCCGAACAGAGCAAGGAGGATCTCGCGCCGCTGCAAACGGAATACATCCAGATCAACTACAGCGACGCCCAGAGCCTTCAATCCCAGGTGCAGAAGTTCCTTTCCGACAGGGGCCAAGTCTCCCACGATCCCAGGACCAACCAGCTCATCGTCTCCGATACGAAAGAAAACCTGAACAAGGTCAAGAGCGTGGTGAACAAGCTGGACCGGGCTGAGCGGCAGGTCCTCATCGAGGCCCGGATCGTCTACGCCACAGAGACGTTCACGGAGAACCTGGGCCTTAGATGGGGCGGCGGCTATACCAGTGAAAACAGCGGCAAAACCAGAGGGGTATACGGGACTGGCCAGACACCACAGACCTCCTCCGGCATCAGCTCCAGCAGCAGCGGATACGCGGTTAACCTCCTCCCGCAACAGGGGGGAGCGACTCTCGGTCTTGGCGGATTCCTCTCCAAGGTTACCGGCTCCGATCTCTACGCGCTCGACGCGCAACTCCAGATTGGCGAAAGCGAGAACCAGGTCAAGACCGTGTCCAAGCCCAAGGTCGTCACCCTGAACAATCAGGAAGCGGTCGTGGAACAGGGGACCATGATCGCGACCCAGACCGAGTCGGAAAGCGGCGGGACCACCACGGAATATACCGAAGCCACCTTGAACCTGACGGTAACCCCGCAGATCACCCCAGACAACAAACTGATCATGGATATCCAGATCAGCGACGATAGCCCCGTTGGAGGGGGCGGCAGCGACATCGAGACCCGCAGTGTGGAAACCAAGCTCATCGTAAACAACGGCAACACCATTGTCATCGGCGGGGTGCAGGAGCTCTCCCAGACGGAATCCGGGGATAGCGTTCCCGGTGTCTCCAACCTCCCCATCCTGGGCTGGCTGTTCAAGAACCAATACTCTCAAGAGGCCAAAAGGGAATTGCTGGTCTTTATTCGGCCCAAGATCCTCTAATAGCCGTTTGAAAAGTCCCTATCCGTTAGGACTTTTTCACACTTACTCCCAGGCCCAAAGGCCAAGCAGACATGCCCCGGCTGAGCCATACCCGGCTCAACCGGGGCACATTGCGTATTCGCGTAGCTATCCCTTATCTTCAAAACATCCTGGAAGATTTCGCATGCAGTTATCCATCCTCGATCGCATCCCTGTGCGACCAGTGGTCACAACGTTTGCCCCTTACAGCCCCGGACAATCCATTCAGGAAATCCGAAAAGCCTATCAGCTCAATCAGATCGTCAAACTGGCGAGCAACGAAAACCCCCTGGGCACATCCCCTCTGGTCAAGCAAACCATCGCCAGAGATGCCTCAAGCGTGTTCCGCTATCCCCGAGTCGGCAGTCCCCATCTCCTGCACGAACTGGCCCGGACACTGGACATCGATGAATCCCGTCTTGTCGCCGGCAACGGATCGGACGAGCTCATCGACCTCCTTCTGCGTGTTGTCGGCCGCCCAGAGGAACACAATGTGGTCCTTCTGGAGCCCAGCTTCAGCATCTACCGGATGCAGGCCGGGCTTAACGGGTTCGAAGTGCGCAGGGTGCCTCTGAACAACGACTTCAGCTTCCCCTGGCGGGCCCTGGAACAAAACATCGACGAGCGAACCGTCTGCGTCTTTCTGACCAATCCGGACAATCCCTCGGGATATGCGGAAGATGCGGAAAATATCCTGCGCTTTGCCCGCAGGCTGCCGGATCAGGCCCTTCTTGTTGTGGACGAGGCCTATGTCGACTTCGCAGACGATCCTTCCGCCCTTTCCCCCTTTGCCCACTTGGAGGAGACTGGCAATCTCGTCTTGTTGCGGACGTTTTCCAAGCTGTACGGACTGGCCGGGCTGCGTCTTGGCTACGGGATCATGCCTTTCGAGCTGGCCGAGCTGATCCAGCGGATCAAGTTGCCCTTCAGCGTGAATATCCTGGCGGAAAAAGCGGGCGTTGCCGCGCTTCGGGACACCGTTTTCCGCTCCATGACCCGGGAGACCGTGCTGAATGAACGGCGGGAGCTCACACGTCGACTGTCCGATTTGGGCTGCACGGTGTATCCCTCACAGGCCAACTTCCTCATGTTCCAGCCGCCCACGGACGCACAGACCCTGCACCAAAGACTGCTGGAACAGGGAATCATTATCCGCCCGCTGGGCAGCTACGGCCTTCCCCACCTCCTGCGTGTCTCCATCGGCAGGGAGGACGAGAACCGGGCCTTTATTGGGGCGCTCCAACGCATTCTCGCTGATAACGTCTAACGAAACAGTCAAGAATAGGAAAATACTGATGGATACGCGCGAAATTCGCGAAGCACTCATTAAGCGTTCCGCCAGTGCCCCTGTGGTAATCACTCTGGACGGTGCGGCCGGTACGGGGAAGACATCCCTGGCCCGGAGCCTGGCCTCCGAGCTCGAAGTCAAGTATCTGGATACAGGGGCCATGTACAGAAGCATTGCCCTGTATCTCGGGGATGGAGCCTGGAGGCAATCCGTGGAGTGGCTCGAGAGCCAATTGACGGGACTTAGCTTCAGCCTCTCCGGATCGGGGGAGAACACCCTGCTCTCCCTCAACGGAGCTCCGGTGGACGAGGCAATACGCCGCGAGGAGGTCGGAATGTGGGCCTCAGAAGTGGCCCGGCTTTCAGTGGTGCGCAAACACCTCACCCGATGCCAGCAGGAGCTGGGAAACAGCTTTTCCCTCGTCGCCGAGGGACGCGACATGGGGAGCGTGGTCTTTCCCGACGCCCGGTTCAAGTATTTTCTCGAGGCGGACACGGAGGAGCGAGCCAGGAGAAGGCTGGCGCAACTGCGGGAAGAATACGGTCAGGAAGGGGACTTGGAGGCCATCAAAAGGGATCTCCGAAAAAGAGACGGACAGGACAGTCAGCGTTCAGTCGCCCCTTTGTGCGCAGCCGAAGACGCCGTCCGTATCGATACCACGGACAGGGATTTCCAACAGGTGCTCGGCCTTATTTTAGAGGATATGCAGTCCCGTCTCACTCTGTCCTGATACACGCCCGACCTCGGAAGCATGCTCACCAATCGACTCCATGAATTCATGCGCCTCCCGGACTTGTTCCTCCGGAACAGCCAAGAGTAGCCCTCCCGAGGTCTGGGCGTCGAAGATAAGATCCAGGATCAGCTCGGCCACCCCCTTTTCGACATGAACCAGGGAGCTGCAGAAGTGCTTGTTCGCGTAGCTCCCCTCCGGAATAATGCCCATTCCAGCCAGCTCCCGGGCGCTCTCCAGAACAGGCACCCGTTCAGCCCATATCTCAATGGTCCGCCCGGCTGCCCGCGCCATTTCCAGACAGTGCCCTCCCAGGCCGAACCCGGTTATGTCCGTTGCCCCCTGCAAACCGAGCTCACGGATCGCCCTGGAAGCCTGCTTGTTCAGCTTGCCCGCCCAGGATATGAGCTCCCGTTCCAGTTGGGGGGCATTGGGCCACTCGGCCTTGATAGCGGTGGCCAGGACTCCCGTGCCCAGCGGCTTGGTCAGAAAGAGGCGGTCACCGGGGCGGATTCCGCGATTCGTGGCACAATGATCGGGATCCACGACTCCGGTCACGGACAGGCCGTATTTGGTCTCCCGATCCTCCACACTGTGTCCCCCGCACATAATCGCCCCGGCCTCCCGGATCGTTTCCAGGCCTCCGCGCAGTATCTCCTTCAACACCGGGAGCGGTTGCTCCTTGCTGGGGAAGCACACGATATTCATAGCCGTATAGGGCTCGCCGCCAACCGCATAAATGTCCGACAGCGCGTTCGCAGCGGCAATTCGCCCGAATCCGTTGGGATCGTTGACCACAGGCGTCAAGAAGTCCAGGGACTGCACCATGGCCTTGCCCCGTGGAAAACGGACAACAGCGGCATCCTCGCTATCACGCGGAGAAAGGATGATTCGATCGTCCTCTTCCCAGGCAATGTCCGCGAGTATCTGCTCCAGATCCCCTGGAGCGAGCTTGGCGGCTCACCCAGAGGCCTGAACGCTTTGAACCAGATCCTGCGCTTTACTCATGCTCCTCCTCTCCTTGTCCGGCAGTGGAATCGGACACGCCAAGATGCCGTTGCAGAAGCCGGGAAAAACAGGTCGCCGCGCTTGAAGGCGTGCGCTGTCTATGCCACAGGCTATAAAAGGATCGCTCGAAAGCCCAGCCAGGGTCAACACCACGAATTTCAAAATCGCATCCCGCAAGCTCGTCGGCAGCCCACTGGGAGGTAATGGATACGCCCAATCCGGCTTGAATGCAATTGAGCACAGCGACAGTGCTGTCCACGTTTGCCACTACGTGAAGATCGGGCAGACGCAGGCCGAACTCTTTCAAGCCCTGTTCCAGGGCTCTGCGCGTACCCGAGCCCTGTTCGCGCACAATCCAGGGCATTTTCAGCACATCGTCTCGACTCAGGCCGCTATCTCCCGGTTGTCCCATAACATCCTCGCGGCCAAGCACAACGAGACTGTCCCGTACAAGGAACTGACTGATCAGATCCGATTCCTCGCTCGAGGCTCCGACGACACCCAGATCCACTTCTGCCGTGGCAACGAGCCGGGAAATGGCCTCTGAATCGCTCACGCGCAGCTGAAGGGACACATCTGGATAGAGCCTGTTGTATTCCTGCAGGACTGTGGGAAGAAAGAAATTGCCCGGTATGGTGCTGGCACCTATAACGAGGGGGCCGGCGACCTTGTCGCGCAGCACGTTAATCTCTTCGAGCGCATGATCGACTTCTTCAATGGCCTTGATGGCGCGCGCATACAAAAGCTTGCCGGCTTGTGTGGGTGTAATGAGCCGCCCAATGCGGTCAAAGAGCTTTTGCCCGAGCTGTTCCTCCAGAACAAGGATATGTGAACTCACTGTAGGCTGAGACAGATAAAGCCTTTCCGCTGCCTGAGAAAAGCTCCTCAGCTCATAAACCCGGCAGAATGTGGTGAGTCGGTTGAGATTCATAATTCAAATACTTTAAATTCTCAATCATAATACAAACAAACAAAAAAAAGCAGGGCTCGCGCCCCGCTTTGAGTATCCGAAAACATGTGGATTCGTTTTACTGGGCCTTGGAGGTGAACTCGACAACGGCCATGGGAGCTGCATCTCCCTTACGCCTTTGAGCAAGCTTTACAATCCGGGTATAGCCACCGGGCCTTTCAGTAAAGCGAGGCGCGATCTCGTCGAAGAGCTTCTTGACCAGGGTACGATCCTCAAGGATCTGGTAAGCCTTTCTCCTGGCGTGCACCGTATTCTCAAGGCCGTAGCTTACCAGCTTGTCACTGAGTTTGCGAAGCTCCTTGGCCTTGGGCTCGGTGGTCTGGATATGTTCCCGCTCAATCAATGCCCTACTCAGATTGCGGACCATCGCTTTGCGATGCTCCCAATTCTTTCCCAGCTTTCGGCCTTTTATCCTATGTCTCATGATTGTCCTTCCTCTTCAGCCATTGCTTGTACTTTTCCTCGAAATTATCGATCTGCATGCCCAGATCAAGGCTCATGTCGCGCAGAACCTTCAGGATATCATCCAGGGACTTTCTCCCGAAATTCTTGGCCTTGAGAAGATCGTTTTCAGTCTTTTGGACAAGCTCGCCAACGAGATGGATGTTGGCCTTTTTCAGGCAGTTGCTGGCTCGAACGGGAAGCTCCAGTTCGTCAATGCTCTTGAAGAGGCGCTCGTCGATCTCTTGTGAGGAAGAGTCCTGTTGAAAGGAAACAGAGCTGTTTTCGTCGAAGTTGACGAAAAAACTCAATTGATCCCGCAGGATCTTCGCGCTATAGGCCAGGCTGTCCTCGGGCCGTACGGACCCGTCGGTCCAGATCTCCATGACCAGCTTGTCATAGTTGGTCATCTGGCCCACACGAGCCTGTTCCACATGATAGGCAACCTTGCGTATCGGGGAAAAGGCCGCATCGAGAACAATGACGCCGATCTGGTCACTGAATTCCGTCTGTTGTTCCATGGGGACATAGGACTTCCCCATACGGATCTCAAGCTCCATGGTAAGCTCACGATCCTCGGAAAGCGTGGCTATGTGCTGCTCGGGATTGAGCACCTTGACGTTCTGATTTTCCTGGATCGAGGCAGCCGTTATGGGGCCTTTCCCATTGGCCTGCAGAAAAAGCTTCTGGGGCTCGTCCGTGTCCATGGAAAGGCATACTTGTTTCATATTAAGGACAACGTCGGTCACATCCTCTTGTACGCCCGGAATTGCGGCGTACTCGTGAGGAACGTCCTCAATGCGGACGGCTACGATCGCGGCCCCTTGCAAGGAGGATAGGAGCACACGGCGAAGGGCATTACCCAGAGTGATACCAAAGCCGCGTTCCAAAGGCTCGCATTCGAATTTGCCGTAAGTTTCGTCTGACTTCGAATCTCGCTGAAGGGACTGGGGTTTGACCAACTCGGTCCAATTTCGGTAGTTCACCGCCCTGTCTTCGTTCTGTTGAGTCATATGTTATCCAGCTAGGACTATTTCGTGTTTACTTGGAATAGAGCTCGACAATCAGGTGTTCGTTAATGGGAAAGGTGATGTCCTCACGTTCGGGTTTCTGCTTGATCATTCCCTTGAACTCCTGGCTATCAACCTCGATCCATTCCGGAATGCCCCGCCTGTCGACAACGTCGGAGGCCTCCTGGACAAAGGGAATCTTCTTGCCCTTTTCGGACACCGCGACTTCGTCCTCGGCCTTAAGCTGAACAGAGGGGAGATCGGTCTTGCGACCATTCACCTGCACATGGCCGTGGCGCACCAGTTGACGGGCTTGGTCGCGGGAATTGGCAAACCCCATCTTGTAGACAATATTGTCCAGCCGCATCTCCAAAAGGCGCAGAAGATTCGTGCCGGTCACACCCTTCTGACGTTCAGCGATCAGGAAATAGTGGTGGAACTGATCCTCCAGAATACCGTACATACGTCGAACCTTCTGCTTCTCGCGCAGCTGGTTCTCATAGTCGGAGGATTTTTTTCTCTTTCTCCCGTGCTGTCCGGGCGGATAGGGTCGACGCTCGTAGGGGCACTTGTCGGTAAAGCACCTGTCGCCCTTGAGGTATATCTTTGTGCCCTCTCTACGGCACAGCCTGCATTTCGGACCAGTATATCTCGCCAATGTTCTCCCTCCTCTACAAATCCTGACTTAGACACGACGCCTTTTGGGCGGACGGCAGCCGTTGTGCGGTATTGCGGTAATATCCCGGATAAAGGATACCTTGAATCCCTCGTTATTGATCGCGCGCATCGCGGATTCACGACCAGATCCGGGTCCCTTGACCAATACGCCCACCGTTCGCATGCCGTGCTCCTGGGCCTTCTTGGCTGCTGTCGAAGCAGCGACCTGAGCGGCATAGGGTGTGCTCTTCTTGGAGCCCTTGAAGCCGGACATCCCGGAAGTGGCCCAGCTTACGACATTACCGCTCATGTCAGTAAATGTAACAATTGTGTTATTGAAGGTTGCGTTAATGTGGGCCAACCCGTTGGGAATGTTCTTTTTGACCTTTTTCTTGGTAGACCTCTTCGCTTTCGCCATGCTTTCACTCCAAAAGGTTATTTCTTCTTCTTACCGATCAGGGATCGCTTGGGACCTTTTCGGGTGCGCGCATTCGTCTTGCTTCGCTGGCCTTGGGCGGGGAGATTGCGCTTATGGCGATTCCCCCTGTGACACCCGATTTCCATAAGACGCTTGATATTCGCGTTCACCTCGCGTCTGAGGTCTCCCTCGACCTTGTAATTCTGCTCGATACCCTGACGCAGGGTGTTGACCTCGTCTGTGGAAAGATCGTCGGTCTTCTTGGTCCAGTCGACACCCAGGGAATCGAGAATGGAGAGGGCCGTGGAATGGCCGATGCCGTAAATGTATGTTAAGGCCACATCCAATCGTTTGTTCTTGGGTAAATCAACACTAGCGATTCGTACCACTTTGAACCTCCAGTTAGCCTTGCCTTTGCTTATGGCGAGGATTAGTGCAAATTACGCGCACAATGCCCTTTCGCTTAATAACCTTGCACTTCGGACATACTTTTCGCACGGAAGGTCTTACTTTCATAACTTACTCCTCAAAGATAACTATAATACGCCCTTCTTCTTGGCTTTTTGCATCAAACCTTCGTATTGATGGGTAATCAAATGGGATTGTATTTTGGTCATGGTATCAATGGAGACACCAACGACAATCAACAATGCGGTCCCTCCGAAGTAAAAGGGCAGGTTCAGCTGGTTGATCAACTGCATGGGAATCACGCAAATAGCAGCCACGTAAAGGGCGCCCCAGAAAGTAATTCGGGTAAGAACCTTGTCGATATATTCCTTCGTCTGCTTCCCCGGACGAATACCAGGGATAAAACCGCCCTGCTTCTTGAGATTTTCGGCCACATCCTTGGGATCGAAAACAATCGCCGTGTAAAAGAAGCAGAAAAAGATGATCAGGCCGACATAGACGACGGTATAGGGCAAGGAGCCCGGTCGCAGGTAGGCCGAAATATCCTGAAGCCAGGTAATCTGCGAAAAGTTTGTAATTGTCGCGGGAAACATGAGTATCGAGGAGGCAAAAATCGGCGGAATCACACCCGCGGTATTAATGCGCAGGGGAAGATGCGTGGACTGCCCCCCATACATGCGTCGTCCCATCATTCTTTTGGCGTATTGAATGGGTATCCTGCGTTGGGACGTCTCCATAAAGCATATAAAAGCAAGAACTCCCGCCATGAAGGCTATGACAAGCAACAGGACAAAAAAGGACAACTCGCCAGTGCTCAGAAGGCTGTAGGTCTTGGTCAGGGCGCCGGGTATTCTGGCCACAATGCCGGCGAATATGATCAGGGATATCCCGTTGCCGATGCCGCTCGAGGAAATTTGCTCCCCGAGCCACATGATGAACATGGTTCCAGTGACCATCGTGATCACAGTGGTCAGAACAAAAAGAAATCCGGGATCCGGTACAACAGGGGCACCGGAAGGGCTGGTCATCTTCTGCAGACCAAAGGCAATGCCGCTGCCCTGGACCAGGGTAATAAGCACTGTCGCGTAACGGGTATACTGATTAATCTTTTTTCGCCCGGCCTCGCCCTCGTGCTTTTTCAAACGCTCAAGTTCGGGGCTGACCACGACAAGGAGCTCAAAAATAATCGCCGCCGAAATGTAGGGCATGATGCCCAGGGCAAAAACGGAGAGGCGGCTCAGCCCCCCGCCGGAAAACATGTCAAAAAGTCCGAAAAGGGTATTCTGAGCATTGGCGAAAAAGTCGGCGATCGCCTGGCTGTCGACCCCGGGGACCGGGATGTGGATACCCAGGCGATAAACAGTCAGCATGGCGAAGGTGAACAGTATCTTGTTTCGCAGCTGCTTGAACCCGGACTGGGACTGTGAGCCTTGAGCCAATTAGGATTCCTCCAATGCCTTGGCTTCCCCGCCCGCGGCTTCAATCTTTTCCCGAGCGGACTTGCTGAATCGATGCGCCTCGATACGCAGGGATCGGTTGAGCTCGCCCTCACCAAGAACCTTGACCGGGGCTTTATCACCACAGACCTGGAACAGATCGTCGATGCCGATGTCCGTTTGCCCGGAAAACTGTGATTCCAAGTTCTTGAGGTTTATAATGGAATACTTAACCGGAAAAGGACTTTTGAATCCGCTCTTGGGAACACGGCGTACGAGGGGAAGTTGACCGCCCTCGAATGTGGGATGGATATTTTGACCCGCACGCTTCTTTTGGCCCTTGGTTCCTCTGCCGGCGGAAAATCCGAGGCCGCTGCCGGGACCTCGACCTCTGCGTTTCCGCTTCTTTTGATCCGTCGGGAATGCTTTGAGCTCGTGAATACGCATTATCGCTTCACCTCGACCAAGTGCTTGACTTTGTTGATTTTTCCCCAGACCGTCGGATCGTTGTCATGATTGCGAACCTGGTTGATACGTGTCAATCCGAGGGCCTGAAGATTCCTGCGCTGATTCGGCGTTCGCTTATTGGGGCTTCGCACCAATTTGACTTGCATTGTCGACCTCATCTTATCTGGAGATTGAGAGTTCCTTTCCCCGGATGCGGCTCACTTCCTCAGGGGTTCTCAACTCGAGAAGACCAGTCAGTGTGGCCTTGACCACATTTACCGGATTGTTGGACCCAAGAGACTTGGTTAGCACATCCGTCACACCGAGTGCCTCCATGATAGCGCGGACAGGGCCGCCAGCAATAATGCCGGTTCCCGCGCCGGCAGGCTTGATCAGAACCCTTGCCCCGCAATAGTCGCCGACAATCTGATAGGGTAGCGTGCCGTCCAGCACCGGGATTTCATAAAAGGTTTTCTTGGCGCGCTCGGTGCCCTTGGCGATGGCATCGGGAACCTGATTGGCCTTGCCCTGGGCAGTGCCTACCTTCCCTTCACCGTCGCCCACAACAACAAGTGCGCTGAACTTAAAATTGCGACCGCCCTTAACGACTTTGGCCACTCTGTTCAAGTGAACGATCTTTTCAATGTAGCCCAGTTCATTTCCTGCCATTATCAACCTCAGCTAGAATTTAAGGCCTTCCTCGCGCGCACTGTCAGCGAGTGCTTTGATGCGG
>Ga0207714_1000761_pt1 | contig 21787 bp, 24 predicted proteins | sample PonA232FremontCA_2_FD_187270 | JGI IMG/M metagenome (GOLD analysis project Ga0207714, IMG submission 187270) | Marine sediment microbial community from Fremont, CA, USA - Pond A23 Sediment 2 (SPAdes) | ecosystem: Environmental > Aquatic > Marine > Unclassified | place: USA: Fremont, California...
CTACACGCGCGCCGCCGCCTATCTGCACAGCGAGGCGGCGGCCAAGCTGCACAGTGCCATCGCGCTGGCGGGGCCGCTGGGCTACCGCTTCAAGATCTTCGACGCCTTCCGCCCCGTGGAGGCCCAATGGCGGCTGTGGGAGGCCCACCCCTCGGCCGAGTTCGTCGCCGATCCGCGCCGCGGCTCGCCGCACTCGCGCGGCGCCGCGGTGGACCTCACGCTGGTGGACGGCGAGGGGCGCGAGCTGGAGATGGGAACCCGGTTCGATTCCTTCACGCCCCAGGCGCACCACGCCCGCACGGACATCCCCGTGGCGGCGCAGCGCAACCGTGCCCTCTTGCTGGGCCTGATGACGGCCGCGGGGTGGGACTGCTTCATGAACGAGTGGTGGCATTACCAGCTCTTCAATCCCCGGCGCCTGCCGCTGCTGTCCGACCGCGCCCTGGGACACGGCCTCATGGCGTGAGCGGTCAGGCGATCCAGCAGGCTTCCTCGAAGGTCAGGCGCCGGTCGCGCGGCGGCAGCTGGTCGGGATCGCCGTAGCCCAGGTTGCACAGGAAGTTCGCCTTCCATTTGCCCTCGGGGAAGAACTCGGTGTTGACCTTCTCCTGGGAGAAGCCGGACATGGGACCGCAGTCCAGGCCGAGCGCGCGCGCGGCGATGATGAAGTAGGCGCCCTGGAGGCTGCCGTTGCGGAAGGCCGTTTCCTCGATGAACTTGGGCTTGCCAACGAACCAGGAGCGCGCGTCCGCCTGCTCGAACAACTCGGGCAGCTTTTCGTAAAACTCGGTGTCGTGGGCGATGACGGCGGTGGCCGGCGCCTGCATCGTCTTGGTGACGTTGCCCTCCATCAGCGCCGGCTTGAGGCGCTCCTTGGCCTCCTGGGACTTGACGAAGACGACGCGCATGGGGCTGCAATTGGCGCTCGTGGGGCCCATCTTGCAGAGGTCCCAGATGCTTTGCAGCAGGACGTCGCTGACGGGCGTGTCGCGCCAGCCCTTGTGCGTGCGGGCTTCGCGGAAAATGAGGTCCATGCCTTCGTCGGACAGCATCGCGTGCTCCCTTGCCTGGCGGGTGGTGCAACGAACCGGCGTGGACTGTGGCGCGCCGCCCCGGGCACCGCAAGCCCTCTTGCCGTAGGGGTATTGCGCGGCCTACCGTCACCCGCCAACAGCGAATACGAGAGGACCGACCAGCGATGATGAAAGCAATCGGTGTGGCCCGCGCGCTGGCGGCCGCCCTGGTGGGCGCGGCCCTGGTGTGGTCGGTGCCGCCGCACGCCGGGGCGCAGACCGCCGACGAGGGCGACGGCCCGGCCGTGGACAACGGTGCTGTGGTGCTCATGTATCACCGCTTCGGCAACCCGAAGTATCCCAGCACGAACGTGCGCATGGAGCAGTTCAAAAACCACGTCGCGGAGCTGTCCAAGGACAAATACACCGTCCTGCCGCTGTCCGAGATCGTGGCCGCGCTCAAGCGCGGCGAGCCGCTGCCCGAGCGCGCGGTGGCCATCACCGTGGACGACGCCTACGAGAGCTTCTTCACCGAGGCGTGGCCGCTGTTGAAGGAGCACGGGATGCCGGTAACGCTGTTCGCCTCGACGAAACCCATCGAGCAGGACTTCGACACCATCATGTCGTGGGACCAGCTCGAAACCTTCGCCGAGCACGAACTGGCAAGCGTGGGCAACCACACGCACAGCCACGCCCACATGCCCGAGCAGTCCCTGGACGCCAACCTGGCGGAGATCGAGCGCAGCCAGGCCCTGTTGGAAGACCACCTGGGCACGGCGCCGACACTCTTCTCCTACCCCTTTGGGGAATACTCGCGCGACATCGTGAAGCTCGTGGCGGAGCGCGGGTTCGAGGCCGCGTTCGGCCAGCACTCCGGCGCCATCGGCCGCACCAAGGATCTCCGCACCCTGCCGCGCTTCGCGGTGAACGAGGCCTACGGCGGCATGGACCGCTTCGGGCTGGCGGTGAACACCCTGCCGCTGCCCGCGCGCGAGGTGACGCCGAAGGAGCGCGTGCTGAGCGACGACACCAACCCGCCGATCTACGGTTTCACGGCTCACGAGACGGTCGCGCACCTGGACAAGCTGAGCTGCTACGCCTCGGGCCGCGGCAAGGTGGCCCACGAGGTGCTGGGCCAACGCGTGGAAATCCGCCTGGACAAGCCGCTCGACGCAGGCCGCGCGCGCATCAACTGCACGATGCCCACGCCGAGCGGGCGCTGGCGCTGGCTGGGCGCGCAGTTCGTCGTTCCGGGCGAATAGGTGAGCCGCTCGCCGCGACCGGACCAGTGGTGCGCGCTTACGCGATCGCGTCCACGTCCTCGCCGGCGAGGTTGCCCGGCACCACGGTGACGGGCACGCGCAGCTTGCCCATCATCTTGCTGGTCAGCTGCGACACCAGGGGGCCGGGGCCGCCCTGACCCGTGTTCGCCCCGAGCACAAGGATGGAAATGCTCGGGTCTTCCTCGATCAGCTTGACGAGGGTTTCGCGCGGCGATCCTTCCTTCAGGTACAGGGCGGAGATCCGCCCCGACAGCTCGTAGGCCTCCGCGGCAGCGCGCTGCAGCAGCTTTTCCGCTTCCCCGCGCGCCTCCTGCCGGATCAGGTCGCCCACGGTCATCCAGTGCTGGAAATCGTTGGGTTCCAGCACATGGAGCAGCGCAACCCGACCGCCAGTGTGCATGGCGCGCCGGCAGGCGAACCGCAGGGCGACCCGCATTTCCTCGGTGTCGTCCACCACGACGAGGAAAACGCGCTGCGTTTCAGCCGCGCTCGCGGTTCCCCGCGCATCCGTTTCGGCCATTCGAACCACACCCGTCCGTGCGCAATCGCGCAATTTTGCCAGCAAGCCGCCCAGGGGCGCAACGCGGACCCTTATCCCGCCCCGCCGAGGGTGTAGAGGTCCACGGGGACGCTCACCAGCTCGTACACCAGCCGGCCGCAGGTGGCGATCACGACGACGCCCAGCAGTATACGCAACAGATCCCCGGGAAGCCGCGTGGCCATGTGGCTGCCGTACTGGGCGCCGATCACGCTGCCAAGCAGGAGCAGCAACGCCAGGACCACATCCACAGTCTGGTTCTGCACGGCCTGCAAAAAGGTCACGTTGGCGGCGACGAAGACGATCTGGAACAGCGAGGTGCCGATCACCACCGAGGTGGGCATGCCAATCAGGTAGATCATGGCCGGCACCAGGATGAAGCCGCCGCCCACCCCCATGATCGCCGAGAGCACGCCGATCGCCACACCGATCACGAGCGGCACCAGGGCGGAGATGTACAGCCGCGAGCGGGGAAACCGGACCTTGAGCGGCAAGCGGTGCGCCCAGCCGTGCAGGTGCAGCGGCCGCTGGGGCATCTGCCGGCGGCGGCGCACGATGGCGCTGGCACCCTCCCAGCTCATCAGCACGCCCACCACGGCGAGCATGACCGCGTAGGAGAGATTGATGACGAGGTCGATCTGGCCGATCTCGCGCAGCAGCTTGAAGATGCGCACGCCGGCCGTGGAGCCGACGAGCCCGCCCGCGAGCAGGACGATGCCCATGCGCACATCGACGTTGCCGCGCCGGAAGTGCGCAATCACCCCGGATATCGAGGACGCGACGACGTTGTTGGCCTGGGTCGCGACCGCCACTGGGGGCGGCACGCCGATGAAGATCAATAGCGGCGTCATCAGGAAGCCGCCGCCGACGCCGAAGATGCCCGAAAGGAATCCGATCAACCCACCGAGGCCGAGCAGAAGCACCACGTTAACGGAAAGCTCGGCGATCGGCAGGTAGATCTGCATCTGCCCGGCACGGCGGTTGGGGACGGGATGGCGGCCTTGTCGGCCCGGCGCGGACCGAGCCTAGCGCAGATGACCCGATTGCAGCAATCGCCGCACCCGCCGCGGTGCAGCGCGCGACCCCCCGAACACGCGCACACCGGGGTTACAACCTGACGGCCGGGTCGAGACCCTGCGCCGGCTCAGGCGCTGGCCGTCACGTCCTCGGGCGCCTCTCGCCGCAGCTCGGCGAGCATGCGGTCGATGCGGTCCTGCGACATCGTGTGGATCTGCTCCGCCAAGCGGTTCGCCAGTTCAGTGGCTTCCGGCGTCAAGCCGGCCGTGTCCACCGTCACCCGCGGGTGTGAGAGGTCCGCCAGACGCGCGAGCTTGTCCGCCTCGTCCCGCTGAACCCCGAGCACGCGACAGACTTGCTGCACGAAACGCCGGTTGGGACGGCCGCGGTGGCCGTGCTCCAGCGCCGAGAGGTAGGCCGGCGAAACGCCGATCTCCGTCGCCATCGCCTTGAGGGTCAATCCGTGCTGTGCGCGCAGGGCGCGGAGCCTCCGACCAAAGGGGGTCATGCCAATCTCCTGAAAAGCCTCGCCAAGTTCACGGTAAACCATACATTAACGATCAGGAACAATCTACAGGTCCAAACATCTTTCGGGTGTATTCCGTCCCTGCGGCACGACCGCGCACGATGCCGGCCGGGCGGCGTTCAGGCGCGGCGGCGCCGGAGCAGGACGTAGAACGCACCCTCGCCACCATCGCGCTGGCGCGCCGTTACGCACGCCAGGACCCGTTCGCGCAGCGCCGGCTGGTTGAGCCAGCGCGGCACCTCGCTGCGCAGCACGGCCTCGCCGGTGGCGCGGCCCTTGCCCGTGATGACCAGCACGCAGCGCTGGCCGCGTTCGGCCGCGCGGGTGAGGAAGCGCACGAGCGCATCCTCGGCCGCCCGGCGGGTCAGCCCGTGCAGGTCGATGCTCGCCTCGATGGGCAGGCGTCCCCGGCGCAGCCGCTCGGCGGTCCGGCGGTCGATGCCGGCCAGGCTGTCCACGCGCACCGGGACGGGCGCGGGCGTCGACGCGCCAGCCGCCGCCGCCTGCTTGCGGGCCTGTTTGCGCGAGGGAGGATGCGCTTCACCTTCGCCGGCCGGTAACGCCCCGCCCGGTTCGTCCCGGCGGTCCTCCGCCGGGGCCGCCGGTGCGTCGAGGTGCGCCGTCTCTTCCTCCCGGTGGAGCGGTGTGACGTCCTGCATCATCGTTTGCCAGAGGTCGCGCTCGGCATCCGTCGGCCGGCGTCCGCCACGCTCGCGTCGGCTACCCATGACCGTCCGCCACCAGCAGGATGTGGAGCGCGCGCGGCCCGTGCGCGCCCAGCTGCAGGGTCTGCTCGATGTCCGCCGTGCGCGAGGGGCCGGTGATCATGTTCACCGTGCGCGGCACCCAGCCGTCGTCGGCCCGCAGGCGGTCCCAGGCGTCCTCGTAGACACCCACCAGCTCGCCGGCACGCAACGCCACAATGTGGAACTCCGGCAGGAAGTTGAGCGTCGTCGGGCCGTCCGGTCCGGAGTGCAGGAACAGCGTCCCCGTCTCGGCGACCCCGGTGTGCCCGCGCGCGATCCCCACGGCCGTGGCGCCGGAGGGCGGGCCGTCGTTCACGGTCAGGGTGGGCGCGGACTCGGCCCACGGCAGCCCCGTCAGCTCGGGGTGCGGGGCCAGGCACACCTGCGTGGGCGCATTGCGGTCGCGCAGGTATGCCGCCACGGCGGCGGGGATGTCGTCCCACGTCTCCAGCGGCGCGACGGTGGCCGAGGCGCCCTCCGCCATGCGGCGGAAAAGCGCCGTGTGGTCCGTCTGGGCCCGGCCCGGCAGCGGCCCGCGCGGCGGCTCGCTCAGGCGCCGGTCGACACCCGCCACGGCTTCGGCGTCCAGTGGTCCGCGCCGCAGCGCGCGGCGGATTCCGCCCAGGATGCGCTGGCGTCCCTCGCTCATGTGTCGTCCCGGCCCTCCGCGCGCCAGCGATCCATGAAGCTCCGTCCGGCGGGCGCGGGAAGCTCCCGGTGGTTCGTCCAGCCACTCGCCAGCGGCAGCCAGCCGAAGCGCCCGCGCCGGCGGCCCAGCCAGCCGAGCACGCGCAGCGGCGCCCGCATCGCCAGGCGGTAAAGACGCGGGCGCAGGGCGGCGAACGCCCAGACGCGCAACCCCGAGCGCACGGGCAGCGGGGTGAGATGGCGCTCGAACTCGCGCTCGCGCCAGCGCCGCATGAGCCCCGGCAAGGGGATGCGCACGGGGCACACCGCCTCGCAGCGCCCGCAGAAGGTGGACGCGTTGGGCAGGTGACCGGCCTCCTCGACGCCCTGCAATGCCGGGGTCAGGACCGCGCCCATGGGGCCCACGTAGGTGGCGCCGTAGGCGTGGCCGCCCACGGCCGTGTAGACGGGGCAGTGGTTCATGCAGGCGCCGCACTTGATACAGCGCAGCATCTCCTGGAACTCGGTGCCCAGCATGCCGGTGCGGCCGTTGTCGAGCAGGACGACGTGGAACTCCTCCGGCCCGTCGGGATCGTCCGGGCGGCGCGGGCCGGCGGAGAAGGTGGTGTAGACCGTGACCTCCTGGCCCGTCGCCGAGCGGGCCAGGACGCGCAGGATGGTGCTGGCGTCCTCCAGCGTGGGCACGACCTTTTCCAGGCTGGCGACGACGATGTGCACGCGCGGCAGGTTCTGGGTCAGATCGCCGTTGCCCTCGTTGGTGACGATGACGCTCTGACCCGTCTCCGCCACCAGGAGGTTGGCGCCCGTGATGCCCACATCGGCGGCGAGGTAGTGTTCGCGCAGCGTGCCGCGCGCCTCGTCGACCAGCGCCCGCGCGGTATCGAGGGCGCGCTGCGGTGGCAGGGTCAGGTGGGCGCGGCGGAAATCCTCGGCGATCTGATCCCGGTTGAGATGGATCGCGGGGGCGATGATGTGGCTCGGCGGCTCGCCGCGGAGCTGGAGGATGTACTCACCAAGATCGGTCTCCACGGGCGTGACGCCCGCGGCGCTGAGCGCGTCGCCCAGGCCGATCTCCTCGGCCACCATGGACTTGCCCTTGGTGCACCGCTCGGCGCCGACGCGCGTGCAGATATCCACCACGGCCCGGCGCGCGTCTTCGCCCGTGGGGCACCAGTGCACCTGGCCGCCCTGCGCGTGCACGCGGGATTCGTAGCGTTCCAGATAGGCGTCCAGGTGGTTGAGCGTGTGATCCTTGATGTCCCGGGCGTGGTCGCGCAGGGCCTCGAATTCGGGCAGGTCGCCGGCGGCGCGGGCGCGCTTCGCCACGAAGCCCTGTTTGATGTTGCCGAGGGCCTGCTGAAGCTGATCGTCGGCGAGCGCGCCGGGAACGTTCTCGGCGAAGGCGCTGGGTCGGTGCGTGGTCACGACAACTCTCCCGCTTCCCCGATGGGCGGCGCCTCGGGCTCGCCCGCCAGCACCTCGGCGACGTGGCGCACCGCCACGCGGCTGCCGCGGCGCTGGAGCTTGCCCGCGATGTTCATGAGACAGCCCAGATCGCCCGCCAGCAGGGTGTCCGCTTCCGTCGAGACGATCGCATCGACTTTATCAGCGACCATCGCGTTGGAGATATCGGGATATTTCACGCAGAACGTCCCGCCGAACCCGCAACACACCTCGCTGTCGGGCAGCTCGCGCACGTTCAGCCCCGCGACCGTGTCGAGCAGCGTGCGCGCCTGGCCCTTCACGCCCAGCTCGCGCAGTCCGGCGCAGGCATCGTGGTAGGTGGCCGTGGCCGGATGGCGCGCCGTCACCTCGCTGACACCCATGACGTCGACGAGGAAGCTGACCAGCTCGTGCGTGCATTCCGCCAGGGCCCGCGCCCGCGCGGCCAGGTCCGGATCGTCGGCGAAGAGCCCCGGATAGTGGCAGGCGATCGTGCCGCCGCAGGAGCCGGAGGGAACGACGACGTAGTCGGCGTCCTCGAAGGCCTCGATGACCTGGAGCGCGATGCGCTTGGCGTCCTCGCGGTCGCCGCTGTTGTAGGCGGGCTGGCCGCAGCACGTCTGCGCGCGCGGGACGTGCACCCGGCACCCGGCCGCGCGCAGCAGCTTCACCGCCGCGAACCCGACGCTGGGCCGGAAGAGATCCACGAGGCACGTGGCGAACAGCGCCACGCGCGGCCCCTCTGCCGCCATCGCCTAGCTCCTTGGCCGTACCCGAAACACGATGGGTCGGCGCGGGCGCGAAAGCAAGCCGCGTGGGCCGCCGGGTCGACCGTCTCAGTCCCCCTGGGCGACGCGCTCACCCGACAGCGTCTTCGGCAGCAAGAGCCAGATCCGCCCGTCGCGCTTCATGCGGCCGGCCCTGGCAAACGCGTCCTCGCCCGCGCCGAAGTAGATGTCGCCGCGCACCGTTCCCTGGATGGCGCTGCCGGTGTCCTGCGCCACCATCAGCCGCTGGAACGGCGCGTCCGTCGCGGGCTGCTTCGTGGCGACCCAGACGGGCGCGCCCAGTGGCAGGCGGTCGGGATCGACCGCCAGGCTCCGGCCGGCGGTCAGGGGCACGCCCTGGCTGCCCACGGGGCCGGGGCCGTTGAGCGGCTTGAAGAAGATGAAGCGCGCGTTCTCGTTCATCACGGCCTGCGCCCGGTCGGGATGATCGGCCAGCCAGCGCCGGATGCCCTGCATCGAGCCCTGCTCCGGCGGGATCATGTCGTTGTCCAGGAGATAGCTGCCGATGCCCGTGAACTCGCGGCCGTTGCTGGCGGCGTAGCCGATGCGCTGGCGCTCGCCGTTGGGCAGCCGCGCCACGCCCGAGCCCTGGATGTGCAGGAAGAAGACGTCGATGGGATCGTCGGCGTAGAGGAAGGCGAGATCGCGCCCGGCCAGCGCGCCCTCGGCGATGGCGGTACGGTCGAGGTAGGGAACGAGGGCGCCGTCCGTCACCCGGCCGACGATGCGCTCGCCGTTCAGGTCCGCGCGGAACCGGCCGAGGTCCGCGGTCACGAGGTCGCCGGGCGTGCGGTAGATGGGATGCTGGTACGCGCCGCGGGGTTCGCGCGCGGCGTCCAGCGTGGCCGAATAATAGCCGGTGAACGTGCCGGTCCGGCCGTCGCGTCCGCGCACGGCGTAGGCGGCGAACTGCGCGCGCAGCACGCGGCGCACCGCGGCGTCGTCGCCCGCCTCCACGGTTTGCAGCGCGGCGCACGGCCCGTGCCAGTCGCGCACCGTGCCGGCGATGCCGTCCGGCCCGACGGGCTGGTCCGTCGGCTTGCCGAGAAGCGCGTCGCACGAGCGCCGAAGTGCCGGAAGCGCCGCGGCCACGCCGTCGTGCGACCAGCCGGGCAGGGAATCGACCGGCGCGCGTTCGAGCGCGATCCCGTCCTCGCCGACGGCGTCCGCGTCATCCTCGCGTTCAGCACAGCCGGTCAGGCTCAGCCCACCGAGCAGCATGCAGATGAGGGCGAGGCTGAAACCGGATCGCGGCATGGGCGTGGATCAGGTGTCGCTGTCGGCCTCGGGACTGCGCGTGGCGACCAGCGTCCAGTTGGGATCGCTGCTGCGGGTGTTGCGCGCGAACGTCCAGATGTCGGTGATCTCCGCGACCTCTTCCGGATCGCCCTCGACGACCGTGCCCTCGGAATCGCGCACGACGTTGATCTGGTCGGAAACCAGCTTGGCGGTGACGAAGGCCGTGCGGCCGTCCAGCTCCGCCTCCACGATCTCGGCGTCGCGGATGCTGACGAGCGTGGTTTCGACCTGCTCGCCCGCCTGCTCGTGGCCCGCGATCGCCTGTTCGAAATCCTTGTACACGTCGCTGGCGAGCAGCTGGCGCAGGGTTTCGCGGTCGCCGCCGGCGTACGCGTTGACGATCATCTCGAACGCCGCGCGCGCACCCTGCAGGAAGGTGTCCTCGTCGAAGTCGGGCTCGGCGAGCTTGATCTGGGTGAGGCCGGCGGACAACGGGGTTTCCTCGGACTCCGCCGCCTGCCGCAGTTCATTGTCGGTCACGCTGTCGTTGCGCTGACCGCGCCCGGGCATGGGGATGACCTTGTCGCGGTCCTCGCCACCGCGTCCCTGGTTCTGCGTCGGCTGCTCGCTGCCGTTGCCCTGGTTGAAGGGATCGTGCTGGGGCCGCTCCTGATGGCCGGTGCGCTTGCCGAGCACGTTGCGCAGACGCAGCACGAGGAAGCCCGCGATCGCCGCGAACAGGATGATGTCGAGAAACTGAAAGCCGTCGCTCATGGGAGCCGATCCGTTGCTGTGCGCCGCTGGGCGCCAGCCGGCGGTGGACCTGTGACAGGGATGTCGCTTATGACGGGCCCTCGGGTCGCCGCCGACCCCGGCTCCGGTCGAGGCGAAGCCGTTCCACTCACAAATAAGCCTTGCGGCTGGGTAGGACAAGCATGGGCCTGGCGCTCCTCCTCGCCTTCATCGGCGTGCCCATCATCGAAATCGCCGTGCTCATTCAGGTCGGCGGGCTCATCGGGCTGTGGCCCACGCTGGGGCTGGTCGTGCTCAGCGCCATCGTCGGCAGCCTGGAATTGCGCCGGCAGGGCTTGAACACCCTGGTCACGCTGCGCGGCCAGCTCGACCGCGGCGAGCTGCCGGCGCAGACGCTGTTCGACGGAGTCTGCCTGCTGTTCGCCGGTGCCCTGCTGCTCACGCCCGGCTTCGTCACCGACGCCTTCGGCCTGTCGCTCTTTCTGGCGCCGGTGCGCAAGCTCCTTCGCGTGACCGTGGGCCGCTACCTCGCCCAGCGCATGGAAACCCGCGTCTACACCGCCGGCGGACGCGGCCCGGGTGAGCCCGGGGGAACGCAGGGCCCCATCGACGTGGACTACGAGGACGTCACCGAGCGCCCGTCGCACGACGACACGGACCCGGACCGGCGCATCGATTAAGGACCGGTCGCCCGCCGCGGTCGAGCGTGGCTTGCTGGGTGGCACCCGGCATGGTAGCCCCGCCCCGGACCGGGTGAGCCGATCCACGGCGCCCGCACGCGCACCCGCTACGCACCCAATCGCGAACGCGCGCCGCACCCGGGTGCGGCGCGCGCGGCTTTTCACGCCCGAGCAACGCAAGAGGACCTCATGGCTGAAGACACCACCGGCGCCGGAGAAACGGCCGGCGACAGCGGCGGCGAGAACCGCTCCGCCGTGCAGGAGCAGGGAATCAACATCCACACGCAGTACATCAAGGACCTCTCCGTCGAGAACCCCAACAGCCCCGCCATCTACATGGAGATGGAGGAGGGCCCCGAGGTCAGCGTGAATCTCGACGTCGAGGCCGAGCGCCTGCAGGACCGCGTCTACGAGGTCGCGATCAACGCCACGGTCACCGCCAAGGTCAAGGACAAGACGGCGTTCGCCATCGAGCTGAAGTACGCCGGCCTGACCTCGCTGGCGGAGGACGTGAGCGACGACCAGCGCGAAACCCTCGTCCTGATCGAGACGCCCCGCTACCTCTTCCCCTTCGCGCGCGACGTGATCTCCAAGGCCTCGCGCGATGCCGGCTACCCGCCGCTGCTCATCAACCCCGTGGACTTCGCCCAGCTCTACGAGCGGCAGAAGGCGCGGCAGACGAGCGGCGAGCAGGGCGCGGAACAGGCTCAGCACTAGGGTCGCGCGCCCGACGCGGCCTCGCGCCGCCGCCGGTTTCCGGCGGCGGCTTTTTTATGTGCTTTGCCGGGGGCGGCCGGTTACTGGCTCCACAGCGGATTCTTGAGCGTCTCGCACATGCCCGCGTGGGCGGCGCGCTCGGCCTCGCTGGGCGCATGCGGGCGGGGTTCGCGGCGCTCGCGCTGGGCGATCTCGACGCGCTCGCTGCTCCCGCCGGGGGTGTCGGTCAGCACCAGCCCCGGCTGCCGGCCGCCCCGCAGCTCCAGGTACACCTCGGCCAGAAGCTGGCAGTCGAGCAGCGCCCCGTGCCAGTCGCGCTGGGTGTTGTCGATGGCGAAGCGCTTGCAGAGCGCATCCAGGTTGACCTGGGCACCGGGAAACCGCTGGCGGGCGAGGGCAAGCGTGTCCACGACGTTGTCCCCCGCGAGCTGGCTGTGGCGCGCCAGCCCAAGCTCGTGGTTCAGGAAGCGCATGTCGAATTCGGCGTTGTGGATCACGAGCGGATCCCCGCCGATGAAGGTCAGCATCTCCGGCGCGATCTCGACAAAGCGCGGATACTGCGCGAGGAAATCCCAGCCGAGGCCGTGCACGTTGTAGGCCTCCTGGGGCACCTCGCGCTCCGGGTTGATGTAGCGGTGAAACGCGCGGCCGGTGACGACGTGGTTCCACAGCTCCACACAGGCGACTTCCAGGACGCGGTGGCCCTGCGCCGGGTCCAGGCCCGTCGTCTCGGTGTCCAGAACCAGTTCGCGCACCTCAGTCCTCCGCCGTGCCCGGTGGATCGCCCGTTCCGCGTCGGGCGGCCGTATGCGGCAGACCGTGCAGGATGGCGCGGAGCTGGCGCAAGGCGGCAATGCGCCCCAGGCCCGTCTCGATCACGTGGTCCGCGCGGACGCGCTTCACCGCGTCCGGGAGCTGCTGGCGGCGGATCTCGGTCAGGCGCCGGCGGGTCATTCCCGGCCGCCGCAACACCCGTCGCGTCTGCACGAAGCGGGGCGCCGCGACGACGATCACCGCGTCGCACAGCCGCTCCCCGCCGGTTTCGAACAAAAGCGGGATGTCCAGGACGATCACGGGCGTCCGGCGCAGGCGGTGGCGGCGGACGAAGCGCTCGGCACGGCGCCGGACGCGCGGGTGGAGGATGCGTTCCAGCCGGCGCAGCGCGGCGCGGTCCGCGAACACGCGCGCGCCCAGCGCACGCCGGTCGATGCCGACGGCTGTCGCGACTTCGGGGAATGCGGCCGCCACGGCCGCCTCGGCCTCGCCGCCGGGCTGGAGCATGGCGTGCACCGCCGCGTCGGCATCGTGAACGGGAACGCCCAGCCGGCGCAGCATGGCCGCGGCCGTGGACTTCCCCATGCCGATGGAGCCCGTCAGCCCCAGGACGCAGGGGCGCGGCCGGCGCCGCCCCTCAGCCCGCGAGCACGCGCGCACGCAAGTCCTCCGTGACCTCGGGCTCCACCCCGAACCACGCGGCGAAGCCCGGCCGCGCCTGGTGCAGCAGCATGCCCAGCCCGTCCACCACCGGGTTGCCGCGCGCCCGGGCGCGCGCGAGCAGCTCGGTTTCCAGCGGGCGGTAGACGATGTCGTTGACCACGGCGTCCCGCGGCAGTGTGTCCAGCTCGACCGGGAGAGGCGGTTCGCCGGTCATGCCCAGGCTGGTGGTGTTCACCAGCAGCGCCGCGCCGTCGAGCGCGCTCGCCCAGGCGTCCCAGGCGCGCACCGCGATGGGGCCGCCGAGTTCGCCCGCGAGGGTTTCGGCGCGCTCGCGCGTGCGGTTCACCAGGCGGATTTCGGGCACGCCCGCGTCCATCAGGGCGACCAACACCGCGCGCGCCGCGCCGCCGGCCCCGAGCACGACGGCCGGACCGGCATCCGGGCGCCAGTGCGGCGCGCCCTGGCGCAGGTTGTCGAGGAACCCAACGCCGTCGGTGTTGCGGCCGTGGATGCCATCCACGTCGAAGACCAGGGTGTTCACCGCGCCCAGCCGGCGGGCGTGGTCGTCGATGCGGTCGCACACCGCGAGCGTGCGTTCCTTGTGCGGCACGGTCACGTTGGCCCCGCGGAAGTGCAGGTCGCGCAGGGCCGGGACGGCGCCGGCGAAATGCTCCGGGCTCACCGCGAGCGGGACATAGGCGCCGTCGATGCCGTGGTCTTGGAGCCAGTGACCGTGGACCTGCGGCGATTTGGAATGCGCCACGGGCCAGCCGAGCACGCCCGCCAGCGCTGCGTTGCCGGTCAGCATCACCGGTGCACCACCCTGTGGTTGCGCAGTTGTTCGAGCAGGGGAAGCAGGGGCAGGCCGAGCACGGTGAAGTAGTCGCCGCGCACCCGGGCGAAAAGCTGCGCGCCCAGCCCTTCGAGCTGGTAGCCGCCCACGGACTCCAGGACGCTGTCGCCCGCGGCGTCGAGATAGGCCGCGATGAAGGCCTCGGACAGCGGGCGCACCGTCAGCTCGGCACTATCGGTCTGGTGCCAGATGCGCGTGCCGTCCTTCACCAGCACGGCCGTCACGATCAGCTGGTGTTTGCGCCCGGAGAGCGCGCGCAGGTGCTCGCCCGCCTGCTCGCGCGTTTCCGGCTTGTCGAACCAGGTGCCCTCGCAGTCCAGCACCTGATCGGCGCCCAGCACGAGCGCGCCCGGATGATACGGGCTGATGCGCTGGGCCTTCACCTCGGCGAGGGATTCCGCGACCTCCTCGCCTGTGGCGCCGGCCTGGCGCATCGAGGTCTTGATCTCGCTCTCGTCCACGCCGGCCGCCTGGACCGTGACCGCCAAGCCGGCGCTTAGCAGCATGGATCGCCGCGAGGGGCTCTGGGAGGCGAGGACGAGGGCCGGGGCTTCGGGATCGCCCGTCTCCAGGCGCCGGGGCGGCTCGTCGTGTGTGGAACGCTGGGTCATTGGGCCTCGGCGCGGTGCTGGGCGAAGTGGCTGAGGATGGTGGCGGCTGTTTCCTCGATGGACCGGCGGGTGACATCGATCACCGGCCAGTCGTGCTTGGTGAAGAGCTTGCGCGCCTCCGCGACCTCGCGCCGAACGCTGGCGAGATCGACGTAGTCGCTGTCCCCCATGGGCGTGGCCTCGGCGTTGACGCGCTGGCGCCGCACCTGGACGAGCTGCGCCGGATCCTTCGTCAGCCCGACGATAAGCGCGTGTTTCACGTGGAACAGCTCGTCCGGCAGCGGAATGCCCGGCACGAAGGGCACGTTCGCCGCCTTGATCCCCCGGTTGGCGAGGTAGATGCAGGTGGGCGTCTTCGAGGTGCGCGAGACGCCGACGAGGACGACGTCGGCCTCGCGCAGCTGGCGCGCGGCCTGACCGTCGTCGTGGCTGAGCGCATAGTTCATCGCGTCGATGCGCTCGAAGTAGTGCGAATCCATGGCGTGCTGCAGGCCCGGCTGGCCCGTGATGGGAACGCCGAAGTGCGCCGCCAGGGCGTGCATCACCGGGTCGAGCACGGGGATGCAGGGAAGGTTCATCTCCTGGCACGCCTCGACCAGCTTCGTGCGCAGCTCATCCCGCATGACGGTGAAGAGCACCGGCCCCGGGTTGGCGCGGATGCCGGCGAGCACCTTGTCCATCTGCTTCGCCGAGCGGACGAGCGACCAGACGTGCTCGTGCGGTTCGATGTCGTTGAACTGCACGAGGCAGGCACGCGCGCAGGCGTTCACCGTTTCGCCGGTGGAGTCCGAAACCAGATGCAGATGCACGGTGTCGCTCATCGTGGCGGTGCACATCCCGGGGAGAAGTTGGGGACGCGGCCGGGATGGACAGCGGTGTTGGCGGGTGGGCTGCCGGTCGTCCCCGAAAGGGTGCCCGAGCCGCACAGCCATGTGCCCATGCCGCCGGTCCATCCGCAGCCGGCGTGGACAGTGGCAAACGGGGGCGCGGGGAACAAGGTTTTCCCGGTTGTGCCGGGTGGGCCGGCGACTCCGGATGGACGTGCGGAGTCGGCGACGGTCAGCGCAGCATGTTTTCCACAAGCACGATCAGCTTCCGGCGAGGCTTGAAGCCATCTGTGGACAACTTTGGGACGCGGTGGTGATCCCCGTTGTCCACAGGCCCAACAACCACAACCACCCTCTTTGATCAAACTAGAGAGGGGTGTATGGGGGCCCTTGCGATGTGGAGGAACCCGTGGCCCAGGACCGAACGCCGAAACCCTTGCTGGCCGCCTACCGCGGCGAGCCGCGGCCCGTACCGCCGATCTGGTTCATGCGGCAAGCAGGGCGCTACCTGCCGGAATACCAGGCCGTGCGCCGGGGTGTCGGCAGCTTCCTGGAGCTGTGCCTGACACCGGAACTGGCCAGCACGGTAACCCTCCAGCCCATCGAGCGTTTCCAGCTGGACGGCGCGATCATCTTCGCCGACATTCTGCTCGTGCCCTACGCGCTGGGACAGCCGCTGTGGTTCGAGGACGGTGTCGGCCCGCAGCTGGAGCCCCTGAGCGATCCGCGGGAGGCGAGCACCAAGCTGGACGGGCGGGGCTTTCACAACACCCTGGCGCCGATGTACGCGGCCCTGCGCCAGACCCGCGCTGCACTGCCCGCAGGGACGGCACTGATCGGCTTCGCGGGCGCGCCCTGGACGGTGGCCAGCTACATGCTCGAAGGCCGCTCCAGCCGCGATTTTGCGGTTTGCAAGCGCTGGGCGTACGGCGACCCGGCCGGGTTCCAGCAGCTCATCGACCGGCTGGTGGATGTGACCAGGGACTACCTCCTGGCCCAGATCGACGCCGGGGCGGAAGCAGTGCAGCTGTTCGATTCCTGGGCCGGCGCGCTGCCGGCCGCCGAGGCGGAGCGCTGGTCCCTGGCGCCGGTGCAGCGGATCGTGGCCGGCGTTAAGCGCGTCCACCCGGACGTGCCGGTGGTGGTCTTTCCGCGCGGTACGGGGGCGTTGTACGCGCGGATGGCGCGCGAGAGTGGGGCCGATGCGGTGAGCCTGGACACGGGTGTGCCGCTCGAGTGGGCGGCCGCCGAGGTGCAGCCGCACGCGACCGTGCAGGGGAACCTGGACCCGTATCACGCCGTCGTGGGCGGGGAGTCGATGCGTGCCGCGGCGGGCGCGATCGCGGACGCTCTTGCACCGGGGCCGTTCGTGTTCAACCTGGGCCACGGTGTGGTGCCGCAGACACCGCCGGAGCACGTCGCCGAGCTGGTGGCGTGCGTGCGCGGCCGGGAAAGCTGAAGCAACGGGGCGAGGCGACGATGGGCTTGTTGGGAAGCAGTTATCTCTGGGTGCAGGCGCTGCACGTCATCGCCGTGATCGCATGGATGGCCGGGATGCTCTATCTGCCCCGGCTCTACGTCTATCACGCCGAGGCGGCGCCGGGCGGCGAGCTTTCGGAAACGCTGAAGGTCATGGAGCGGCGCCTGCTGCGCGCCATCGTGAACCCGGCCATGCTGGTCAGCTGGGTGCTCGGGTTGGCGCTGTTCGTGCACCTCGGGGCCTGGGAATTCGGCTGGATGCACGCGAAGCTGCTGCTGCTCGTGCTGTTGCAGGTCATGCATGCCGTCTTCGCGCGCTGGCGCAAGCACTTCGAGGCCGATGCCAACCGCCACGAAGCGCGCGTCTATCGCATGGCGAATGAGGTGCCGACCGTGCTGATGATCGGCATCGTTATCCTGGTGATCGTGAAGCCCTTCTAACGCCGAGCGGCAAAGGGGGGTCGAACGCACATGGGCCGGCGGGGTGATCCGCCGGCCCATCGTGTTCGCCGCAGGGTTTCACGGGAAACATGGACCCCCGGAACGCGATGAGATGACGTAAAAACCGCGTCGTGCTCGATCCTGGTCATGTCCTATGGCAGCAGAATCGTGGAGCCGGTCGTCCGCCGTGCTTCCAGGTCGCGGTGCGCCTGGGCGGCTTCCGAGAGGCTGTAGGTCTGATTGATCTCCACGGTCACGTCGCCGTTCTGGACCACCTCGAACAGGGCGTTGGCGCTGTCCAGCAGGTCCTGGCGCTCGGCCGTGTAGTCCATGAGCGTCGGCCGCGTCAGGAAGAGCGAGCCGCGTTTGGCCAGCTCGCCCGGATTGAACTCGGTGACCGCGCCGGAGGCGTTGCCGAAGCTCACCAGCATGCCGCGGCGCCGCAGGCAGCTCAGGGAGCCTTCCCAGGTGGCCGCGCCGACGCCGTCGTAGACGACCGGGACGCCGTCGCCCCCGGTGATCTCGCGGACCCGCTCGGGGAAGTCCTCCTCGGTGTAGACGATGGGGTGGTGGCAGCCGTGCGCGCGGGCGGCTTCCGCCTTCTCGCGGCTGCCCACCGTGCCGATGACCGTTGCGCCGATGGCGTTCAGCCACTGGCACGCGATCAGCCCCACCCCGCCGGCGGCGGCGTGGAAGAGCACGGGTGTTCCGGGCCGGACGGGATACACCCGGCGGATGAGGTACTCCACCGTCATACCCTGGAGCATCATCCCGGCCGCTTGGCGGTCGCTGATGCCGGCGGGCAAGGGCACGACCCGGTCGGCCGGCATGATGCGGGCGTCGGCGTAGGCGCCGAGCGGCGGCGCGGCGTAGGCCACGCGGTCGCCGGGACTGACCGCGGTCACGTCCGGGCCGACGGCGGCGACGGTGCCCGCGGCCTCCAGCCCCAGGGTGCAGGGAAGCTCGGGGACGGGATAGAGCCCCGTGCGGTGGTAGACGTCGATGTAATTCAGCCCGACAGCGGTATGGGCGAGGCGGACCTCGCCGGGTCCCGGCTCGGGCACGTCGACGGCCTCGTAGGAAAGCACCTCCGGGCCGCCATGCTCATGGATGCGAACCGCGTGATGGGTCATGACAGGTGCTGCCGCAGGAAATCGAGGCTGCGCTTGTTGGCCTGCTCGGCGGCCTCGGGATCGTAGTGTTCTCCGCCCTCGCGGGCGAAGGCGTGGTCGTTGCCCTCGTAGACGTAGATCGTGACGAAGGGATGCTCCTGGAGGTTGTCCAGCATGGTCTGCTGCGCCTCCTTGGGCACGAAGCGGTCCTCGGTGGCCATGTGCATCAACAGCGGCCGGTTGATGTTTTTGGCCTCGCCGACGAGCTGGTCGATGCCGACGCCGTAGTAGGCGACGGTGCAGTCGGCGTCGGAGCGCGTGGCCATGAGGTAGGCGAGCTTGCCGCCCAGGCAGTAGCCCACGCTCCCCGCGAGGCCCGTGCAGTTCTCCATGCCGCGGACGTGGTGAAGTGTCGCCTTGAGATCCTCGATGCCCGTGTCGACGTCGAAGCGGCCCATGAGGTCGAAGGCTTTCTGCCATTCGGCGTCCGTCTTGTCGGTAAGCTGGACGCCGGGTTCCAGGCGCCAGAAGAGGTCCGGGCAGATCGCCAGGTAGCCGCGCGCCGCGAACTGATCGCAGAGATCGCGCATGACCTGGTTCACGCCGAAGATCTCCTGGATGACGAGGAGCCCGGGGGCCGGTGTGGCCTTGGGCTCGGCGACGTACGCGCTGAATTGCCCGTCCGGACCGTTCACCGTGATGTCCGCCATGGTTCCCCCATTCTGGTGTGGATGATCGCGGCTGTGGCGTGCGGTTGCTTTCGCGAACGATACCGCGCCGGCGAGGGCCTGTCATCCGCGCGGGGTGGGCACGGCAGTCGCCCGTGAGTGGCGGATCAGCGCAGGAGGCGGCGCAGGGCGTCCGGCTCGGTGACGGGTTGGGAGCAGGTGGGGCCGTGGCAGACGTACGCGGTCGCGGTGTCATCGAGCCGGGATTTGCCGGCGGCGGGGTGGCCGTCGGGGAGGGCGGCATCCGGCGCGACGACCTGGAGAACGCGGTTGGGCAGGTAGGTGCCGGCGATGGTGTCCAACAGGGCTTCGGTGTCCGGCCGGCCGCGTGCGCCGACGACGGCGATCTGGGTGGGCTGAGCGAGCAGCTCCAGGTTGGCGAGCAGGGTGCACAGCGGCACGAAGTTCCGGCTCAGCTCACCCGCAAAGGCGTGGCCGAGGGCGTCGGCGCGCTCGCGGTAGGCGGTGTTTCCCGTGAAACAGGCGAGGCGCGCCAGCACGCCGAGCGCGAGGCCGTTGCCGGATGGCTGCGCGCTGTCGTGGGCGTGCTTGGGCCGCAGGATGATGTCGTCCACGTCGTCGGCGGTGATGAAGTAGCCGCCGCTCGACGCGTCCCAGAAGTGGCGGTCGAGCGTCGCCACCCAGCGCTCCGCGTCGGCGAGGTAGGCGGCCTTGCCCGTGTGCTCGTACAGCGTGAGGGCGGCGCGGGCCATGGCGGCGTAATCGTCCAGCATGCCGGGGTGCCGTGCCACGCCCCGGCGCCAGGCGTGCGTGAGACGTCCGTCGTGATCCATGCTGTCCCGGATGAAGGCGAAGGCGCGCGCCGCGGCGTGGAGCCAGGCCATTTCGCCGAAGGCCGCACCCGCTTCCGCGAGCGCGGCGATGGCGAGGCCGTTCCAATCCGCCAGCACCTTGTCGTCCCAGCCTGGACGCACACGCTGCTCCCGCGCCGCGAAAAGCCGCGCCCGGCACGCGGCGAGGCGGGACTCCGTTCCCTCGCCGAGCGGGTTGGGGCTCTCCAGGCGGTTGAGGATGTTGGCCCCGTTCTCCCAGTTGCCCTCGGCGGAGACGTCGTAGACGCGCTTGAAGAGCTCGGCCTCGTCGCCGAGCCGGCGGTCCACCTCCGTCTCGGTCCAGACGTAGAACGTGCCTTCCTCGCCCTCGCTGTCGGCGTCGAGCGACGCGGCGAAGGCACCGGTCGGCCGACCATCCGCGTCGAGCGCGACCATCTCGCGCAGCAGCCAGCCCACGGTGTCGTGCACCCGGCGGCGGAACAGCGCCTCGCCCGTCTCCTGCCACGCCCAGGTCAGCGCCTCCAGCAGCTGGGCGTTGTCGTAAAGCATCTTCTCGAAGTGCGGGACGAGCCAGCGCTCGTCCACGGAATAGCGCGCGAACCCGCCGCCCAGGTGGTCGTAGATGCCGCCCTGGCTCATCCGCCGCAAGGTGAGGAGCGCGCCCTCGCGGGCCCGCTCGGTGCCGGACCGCACCCAGCCGCGCATGAGGATGGCGAGGATGGCGGGCTGGGGGAACTTGGGCGCCGTGCCGATGCCGCCGTTGGTCCAGTCGACGGCTTCGGCAAGCCGCTCGGCGGCCGTGTCGATGAGGGCGGGATCGGCGTCATCGCCGGCCTGGGGCTCGGCCGTGCCGTGCAGCGCGTCGCGCAGGGCATCGACGTTCGTGCGCACCTTCTCCGGCTCGTCCGCCCAGACGCGGGCGATCGTCTCCAGCACGCGCGGGAAGCCGGCCATGCCGTAGCGATCCTGGCGCGGGAAGTAGGTGCCGCCCCAGAAGGGCTCGCCGTGGGGCGTAAGGAACATCGTCAGCGGCCAGCCCCCGTGCTGGCCCAGGAGCGCGATGGCGTTCTGGTAGATGTGGTCCAGGTCCGGGCGCTCCTCCCGGTCCACCTTGATGTTGATGAAGTGGCGGTTCATCACCTCGGCCACCTCGGGGTCCTCGAAGGACTCGTGCGCCATGACGTGGCACCAGTGGCACGCGGCGTAGCCCACGGACAGCAGGATGGGCGTGTTTTCGCGCTGCGCCGCGTCCAGGGCCTCGCGGCCCCAGGGATACCAGGCGACGGGGTTGTCCTTGTGCTGGAGGAGGTAGGGCGAGGTCTCCCCGCCCAGGCGGTTGGCGCCGTGTGTGTGGGCCATGACGAGTCTCCGAACGGGTGGTGCGCGGGGGCTGCGTGGCATATGATACCCGTCCATGGACACGGACAACCATATGCAGGCTGAGGCAACCGCCGGCGAGACGGGTGGCGTTTCACGTGAAACGCGCGGCTACGACGCCGCGGCCTTTCAGCGCGACACCGGTGTTTCACATGAAACACGCCAGCGCCTGGAGGCGCACCTGGCCCTCCTGCGTCGCTGGAACCGCGCGATCAACCTCGTGGGCAAGCGCAGTCTCACCGACGCGTGGCGCCGCCACATGCTCGACTCCGCGCAGCTTGCCGAGCTGCTGCCGCCCGCGCCGGCCGACCGCCGGCGACGCATCGCCGACCTGGGCAGTGGCGCGGGCTTCCCGGGCCTTGTGCTCGCCATCCTCGGGTGCGGCGAGGTCCACCTGATCGAAGCCGATCAGCGCAAGGCCACCTTCCTGCGCGAAGCCGTCCGCCGCACGGGCGCCCCGGCGGTGATTCACGCCCGCCGCATCGCCGACGCGAATCTGCCGGCGATGGACGTCGTCACCGCCCGCGCCCTGGCGCCGCTCGATGAGCTGCTGACCCACGCCGCGCCAGTGCTGGCGCCGGACGGTGTCGGGCTGTTTCCGAAGGGCCGCGAGGCGGAGCGGGAATTGACCGAAGCCTCGTCGACGTGGAAGATCGCGGCCCAGCATGCGGCGAGCCGCAGCGACCCAGAGGCATCCGTCCTCCGCATCCAGGTGGGGCAGCCGTGACCGCTCAAAA
>Ga0207714_1000762_pt1 | contig 21775 bp, 27 predicted proteins | sample PonA232FremontCA_2_FD_187270 | JGI IMG/M metagenome (GOLD analysis project Ga0207714, IMG submission 187270) | Marine sediment microbial community from Fremont, CA, USA - Pond A23 Sediment 2 (SPAdes) | ecosystem: Environmental > Aquatic > Marine > Unclassified | place: USA: Fremont, California...
AACAGGAACTCGAAAAGGCCAATCACAATCGGCCATCTGTATGACTGCACTCCGGAATAGACCCGATGGAACGTCGATTTTGCCCGTCCTTTCCAGGACTCACCGACCTCTCTGGCGACGAACAGGCGATGATCCAGCAGCAGCAACATTGCGCCACCCCAGACGCCGAGGTAGACGACGATGATTTCTTTCGTCCCGAAGGCAAGCCCCAGGCTGAGAACTGCCAAGTAGAGGGCGACGTTTTCCCTCTCATCCAGGAACCGAATGGCGAACCCCAGAGTCACTAACGCAAACCCAGCAACGAGCAGGTCACTGCGCATGAATCGACCGTAGTAAAGAAGCGCCGGTTCGAGTGCAAGTACCAGGGCGAGTCCAGCCATTTCGAGGTCGTCAAGCCGAGATCGGAACAGCCAGGCCGTCAGGGGGAGGAGACCGCCGACCAGGGCGACGAAACTCCGAGCCACTGCATCGCTTGCCCCGAACAGGCCAAACAGAATCTCGTTCACGTGAAAGAGCACTGGCCCGTGAACGATGGCCCGATATTCCCAGATTCCCGTTTCGAGGTATCGGAGCGTCCAATAACCAACTCTGGCTTCGTCCCAATGAAACACACGCCATCCGAGACTGACAAAACGGAGCAGGAGGGCTCCCGTCACGATCGCCGTAAACACGGCAAAAAGGTGACGGCGGGGCAACCGACGACGAGTCATACGCGGGCATTCGTTCCGCCCGACATAAAACGAGCGGGTCCGGTCGCCGAAGCAACTACAGTGCTTGGCCGCGAAGCGTATGGTAATGAGAACCACCATCGAAATCGACGCCGAACTGGCCGAGCGGCTCGAAAGCCACCTCGAAGACGGTGAGACAAAAGAGGAGTTCATCGAGGAACTACTCTCGATGTACGAGACAGAAGGATCATTTTTACAGGAAGGGTACTCGGAATAATCCCTACGCGTTGGGAACGGTAGCGTTTAGGCCACCGGGACCCACGACCCGGCCATGGTGGTTCTAGGGCTGGTCGTCTCGGAGTTCAATCGACCGATTACAGAGGCAATGGAGGAAACTGCCAGAGCCGCGGCTGAGGCTAATGGAGCCGAAATTCGGGAGACAATCCAGGTCCCGGGGGCCTACGATGCCCCACTGGCCGCAGATAGACTCGCTCGGCGGGAGGAAATCGACGCAGTCGCCGTGCTTGGCACGATCATTACGGGAGATACCGATCACGATCAGGTGATTGCAAACGCTTGCGCCCAGGGGCTGACCGACGTCAGTCTCGATCGGGATACACCCGTCACATTCGGTGTCACGGGCCCAGGAATGACCCCGAAGGAGGCTCAGGAACGCACCGACAAGGGTGGCGAAACGGTAAAGAGTGCAATCTCGCTCGTGAAGAACAAATGAAATACGCTGACCGAGTTACCCGCGTGGAACCGAGCGCGACGCTCGCCGTTAGCTCCCTGGCTGCAGACCTCGAGGCAGAGGGGGTCGACGTCGTGGATCTCTCCGTCGGCGAGCCGGACTTCGAAACTCCCGACCACATCAAAGAAGCAGGGCAGACGGCAATAGCGGAGGGCAAGACACACTATGCGCCTTCAAGCGGCATCCCGGAACTAAGAGCCGCCATTGCGGAGGACCTTCAGACGGCAGGTTTGCCATACAATGCGGAGAACGTCCTGGTGACCCCAGGTGCGAAACAGGCCCTTTTCGAGGTCGTGCACTCACTTGTCGGGGATGGGGACGAAGTCGCGTTGCTGGATCCCTCCTGGGTATCCTACTCGGCAATGGCAAAGATCGCCGGGGCGGACCTCAATCGTATCGACCTCTCGGAACCGGGCTTCCGGCTCGAGCCAGTTTTGGACGATCTCTCTAGTGAACTCTCTTCGAATACGGAACTGCTCATCGTTAACTCTCCGAACAATCCGTCCGGTGCAGTGTATTCCAAAGCCGCGATGGAGGGGGTGCGAGACCTCGCTATCGAGTATGACATTACGGTCATCGCGGACGAGATTTACAGCGACGTTCGATACGACGGCGAACACGTAAGTTTGGCTGCCCTCGACGGAATGGCGGACCGGACGATAACAGTCAACGGCTTCTCGAAAGCCTATGCGATGACTGGCTGGCGACTGGGCTACTTCGCAGCGCCGGAAGGGCTGATCGGCCAGGCCGGGAAAATTCAATCCCACTCGGTCTCCTCCGCGGCCACGTTCGTGCAACATGCTGGCCTCGAAGCCCTCCAGGGACCCACTGAGCCGACCGAAGAGATGGTCGAGGCGTTCGAATCGAGACGGGACCTTCTTCTCGATGCGTTTGCCGAGTATGGCATCGAAATCCCAAAGCCGGAAGGGGCGTTCTATATGATGCTGCCTGTCGCTGAAGACGACCAAGAATGGTGTACATCAGCTCTCGAAGAGGCCCACGTCGCCACGGTTCCAGGGAGCGCCTTTGGCACGCCCGGCTACGCTCGTCTGTCCTACGCCGCTGATGCGGATCGCCTTCGAGAAGGGGTTCGACGCCTCGGGGAAGCAGGCTTTCTCGATTGAGCAGGCATTCTGATTTGTGCGGGCAACTGCTCGCCACTATCCGAACAGCAGCGATTTATCCCAGGGGTCCCCAGTGCAAAGCGTGCAGGTAGTGGGGTATCAGCCGGGCCGGCCGGATGAACCAGGCGCACTCGAAATCGCAGGCAATGGTGAGGTCACGGTGCAGAAACTGTCTCCAGGCAGCGACCTCGAATACGGACTCGGTAACCGGCATTGTGCCGGCGCAGTTAGTGACGGCGTCCATGCTGCCTGTGAGGAAGACGACGCGCCCTACTGCGAGCTCCACTCATCAGTGTGGCCGTGTGCGAGGTGCCGCGGAGATTGTGCCATGCCGTTGGAGTCCTGTCACGAGGAGCATGCGATTTACCTCGCTGGCTTCGAACCAGCGACGTTCAAGGTCGGCGTGACCAAATCCTACCGGCTTGAAAGAAGGCTTGGCGAGCAGGGGGCACGACGAGGCGCGCATATTCGGACCGTCGAAAACGGACAGATTGCTCGACAAATCGAGGCCGAAATGGCCGAGGACATTCCAGATCGAATCACGCTACCAACGAAAATCGATGGCCTGGCAGATTCGATTGATGAATCAGCGTGGGAAACACTCCTCGAACCGCACGACGTGAAAACCCATTTCGAGTTCGAGTACGGATTGGACCTCGAACACCGGCCCATTGAGGGAACTATTCTTTCCGGCCGGGTTCGCGGCACCCGAGGGCGAATTCTCGTTTTAGGACACTCAGACACGCTGTACGCCGTTGACCTCAAGGCGCTGGTAGGCTACGAGCTGAAAACGGATGCTGCAGCGCCCGATCGACAATCGAGCCTCCAGGCCTTCTAGTCCTGGAGCGGATAGTTTTTCAGTCGGCCTACCGAACGCCGGAACATGGCAGACGACGATCCAAGCGAGGAAGGCGACGAGGAGAAATCGTTCCGCGAACGCGTCGAAGAAATCCGAGAAGAGCGCGCCGAAGAAGGCGAATCCGGAGAGGAGCGACGAGAGCGCATGGAAGAGATGATGGGCGGCGGAGGCGGCGGCATGGGCGGTGGCAACCCATTCGCACAGATGATGGGCGGTATGATGGGCGGTGGCGGCCCAGGGATGGGTGGCGGCCGCAGCGAAGGCGGCGACAACGTCCGACTGGCACGAGAAATCGAAGCGCTCCGGGACGAGGTCAGTGCGGCGACCGATCAGCTCGAACGGATCGCTGACGCGCTCGAAGACGAATAATTACCAGTAAAAGAGGTTCTCCGGATCAGTCGGTTTGCCGACGATCTCGAGGACCGTCGCATCGAAGAGGTCCCGACTATTTGCAGCCGTAATTTCGACGACAGTATCAGCACCAGCTCCCGTGCCACCAATCGCGAGGACCCGTTCCCCGGCTGGGACGAGTCCAGCGTCACATCCCATCAAGACGATTTCGAGTGCCACCTTCGTACCCTGGCCAAAGAGTCGAAGCACGTCAGCGACGAGTTCGTGGGACGAGAAACCGTTCCGGTCCCCGATCGCGGCCCCGACGTTGCTGAAAACCATCGGGCCGACGAAAACCGCTCCCCCAGCCGCCTCAATTTGGTCGCGATACTGTGATTCCAACTCCTGTTCGTTTGGCTCGTCGTAACCAGTCGCGTGTCCAACGACGACCAGGTTGTGCGCCTCCGTGTCGAAAATTTCGGCGGCTTTGGCTCCAGTTTCACCGCTCGTCGAGGCGACGACGATGTCTGTTATATCCTCTTCAGCAGCATGGCGATTAGCCCGATCGAGAACGGCTGCCGTGTCCATCTCGTCAGTAGCGAACATTAGTAGAACGTTCGACTGCCCCGCTCGTAATATTTTACTTTCGTCTGATTTCCTGTTCTTCGAGCAGGGATTGGTACAGCGCTTCGAGATCTTCAATCGCCGCCTTCAAACTGATTTCAAAGCGGTACTCGAGAGCGCTTTTGGAAAGAACGTGTAACTCCTCGATTGCCTGTCGGAGCGTCTCCCGGAAATCCTCGATATTCCCTTCCTCGTAGTGTAACCCGTTTTTGCCTGGAACTATCGTCTCCGAGAGGGCCCCCGCATCGACGCCCACGACAGGCGTTCCACAGGCACTTGCTTCAAGCGCCACGATCCCCTGCGTTTCGACGGGGCTGGGAAACGCGAACACGTCGATAGCGTTGTAGAATTCCGGGAGTTCCGACCGATCCAGGAATCCAAGAAAGCGGGCATCGACGTCGTTTCTAACTGCCGCAGCCTCGAGTGAATCCGTTGCTGGGCCTGCGCCCCCGAACACCACAGTGACGTCGAGCGAGGCCGTGGCTTCGAGAATGGCTTCCAAGTTCTTCTCGTGCCCGTGGCGACCCGTGTAACCGACCAGGATCCGGTCCTCGGGCAACTCGTATCGACGTTTGAACCCCGTCGGATCTCGTGGTCGAAACCGCTCGGTATCCACGCCGTTTGGATGGGCTTTTACTGGAACCGACCCATTGAGACGACCCCGGAGCCCCTCAGCGGTTTGTTCACTGGGCGCCAAAACCAGATCGGCACGCTCCAAAAACCATCGTTCGTACCGTTCACTGAGCGCTGCGATCGGCCGGGCAAAGGCCCCGGGCGCGAGATAACTCGCGTATTCGCTGGTTGGAGTATGATAGGAGACGACAAAAGGGAGTGAATTGCGACGAGCATATCGATATCCCGCAAAACCCACGGAGAACGGCGAATGAGCGTGGACGAGGTCAACGTCTCCAACTCCGTCCGGGATTTGGGGGAGTCCAAACCGGTAGCCCTCGTAGAAGGGGAAGGGGACACTCCGAACCGGGTGTTCGCCAGCGTCAGGAACGTAGGACGAATCGGGATAGACGATGTCCATCCGCCCACCACGGGCTTCGTATCGCTCTCGCCAGGACGAAATCGTGTACGTGACTCCGTTAACCGTCGGGAGGTAGGTATCAGTAAACGCGGCAACCGACGGTGGCATGGTTGAAGGATTGCGGGCCGGGTTTTAAGAGCCTATTCAATCACCCGCGAGGGACCGATACAGCGAAACGAGATCCTCTCCCACGGTTTCGAGCGTGAATTCCTGGCTGCGATCTTTCGCCTGCGTGCTGATTTCAGCTCTCCGCGCTTCATCTTGCAGCTGTTCGATCGGCTCGACGAACTCCGACGCAGCTTTGAGACATTCCTGGCCGTCTTCCAGCCACTCGAAGGTCTCGATGTCACGGACGACCGGTGCCGCGCCCGCGGCCATCGCTTCGAGCAGCGCCATTCCCTCGTTCTCGTTGTGCGTGGGGAAAAAGAAGATATCCCCTGCCGCATAGGCTCCCCGAATATCCTCAATGTACCCCGTGAAGGTGACGTTCTCAGGCGCGTTCTCGACGAGCCGTTCGGTTTCCCGACTCCGCAACAGTCGATCTACTGTCCCGCCGGTCGGGTTCAGAAAGCCGAACCAGACGAAATCCAGATCGGGAAGCCTCCGGGCCGTATCGATGAACGATTCCAAACCTTTTCGGGGGATGACGTGGCCGACGTTGAAGACGACTGGCGGAGTGAGGTCGTACCGGTCAAGATAGGTTTCCCGGAGGTCCTCGAACCCCTGAATTTTCTCAGGGTCGTACCCGTTAGAAATGATCGTGGTTGGTTTGTCGGTGTAGGTTTCGATCGTCCGCTCGTTGTATCTGGACGGGCAAATGAGATGATCACCAAGCGAGTACGCGTATTCTAAATACGGGCGGAGTGGGCCGGAAAGAACGTCCGAGAAGGCAAAACTGCCTTCGAAGTCTTCTGCAGTTTGATGCGTATGAATCAGAACTGGTGTGCCTGCTTTGCGGGCTCGTTTTGCGGCCAGGACCGACCGTGGGCCCATATTATTGAGATGCAACAGGTCAGCTGTTGGATCAGGATGGGTGGTATACTCGATACCAGCCCGCTCTAGAATCTTGCGCTGGTTGTGGACCGACTGCTTGTGACCGCCCGTTATCCACCGTTCCCATTCGAAGTAATGGCTGACCCTCATTCCAACCTTCGTATGATCAGCCAGGACAGGGGGCAATAAATATCCACCATTCCAGACCCCAAAGTAACCCCGTCACTTTCTTCCCGACCCGCACGAAGGGCCTGTATGACCATCCCGGCCGAACGCATTCGGCGGTTGACGGACCTCGCCCACGAAGCAGCCAGGGATGGTGAGTTCGACCGGTCCCGCAGATACGTTCGTCTCGCTCGTCGGATCGGAGAGCGAAATCGCGTCCCGCTGCCGACGCGACTCGACCGATTTGCCTGTGAGAGCTGTGATACCTATCTCATTCCGGGGAAAAACGCACGATTTCGAACCCAATCCGGACACGTCGTCATCACCTGTGAGTGTGGCACACAGCATCGGTACCCCTACAGTGATCAGGGCTAAGGCCTGTCCGGAGAGCAAAGTTTGACGTGTCGACCGCCATTTCATCGATATAGCATGACCGACGACGATCTCAGAGCAAAGGCCCAGTCTATCGACGTGACCGTCTGGGTCGGAAAGGCAGGCATCGAATCAGTTGTCGAAGAGCTATCCGATCAACTGGATGATCGGGAGCTCGTGAAAGTGAAATTCCTGCGATCCGCGCGTGGTGCCGATTCGACGGACGCGCTGGCGGAAACGCTGGCCGAACAGGCCGATGCGGAACTCATTGAAACTCGTGGGAATACGGGGGTATATCATTGATGATGGGGGGACTGCCGCTGGCTCTGGGGCCCGTCGGTGGGGTGTTGGAATCATTCGGCATCCCGTTTGCTGGGACGGTTGGCTCTGCAGTGACGTTCGTCCTCGTGTTTTTGATCGTGTATTATGGGGGCAAGGCGCTGATCCAGCCGCTCATCGGGCGAGCGATGGACCGGCGGGACCTAGATACCCACGCTCGGAAACCGATCGCCCGGCTCACTGCCGGTGTCATCCTATTCGTGGCCATCGCCGTCGCATTCGGGGCGGCTGGATTCACCGGCTTCCTGCAGTCCCTCGCTACGATCGCGGCTGCTGGGACCCTCGCAATCGGGTTTGCCCTGCAGGACGTGATCAAAAACTTCGTGGCTGGCGTGTTCATCTACACGGACCGACCCTTCCGGATCGGTGATTGGATCGAATGGGACGACCAGTCCGGTATCGTCGAAGATATTTCGCTGCGGGTGTCTCGGGTCCGTACGTTCAACAACGAATTGTTAACTGTTCCAAACTCGCAGTTGACTGACGGCGTCATCAAAAACCCGGTAGATGGCGACCGGCTTCGACGAACCTTCGTCTTCGGCATTGGCTACGACGACGATATCGAAAAGGCCACAGACATCATCCTCGACGAGGCTACCGCCAACGACGAAATTATGGATGATCCGGGCCCATCTGTCCGCGTAACGACCCTCGGCGATTCGTCCGTCGGCCTCCAGGCCCGGATCTGGATCGAGAATCCGTCTCGGGCCGATTTCGTCCGGATCCAATCAGAGTTCGTGCAGTCGACGAAAACTGCGCTTGACGAGGCTGGGATCGACATTCCCTATCCCCAGCGTGTGATCCACGGCGACATTGGTGTCGGCGACGCTGCGCAGGATATCTGAGCCTCTCTCCGTTTCTAAAATCGGAATGAATGGTGGACAGACCACGGTGGCCCGGCGTTCCAACCCGGATAGTCCCGGTCGCCTCCTCCACCCCGTGACCCTCCGAGCGACGCCCGTTCGGCGGTTCGCTGCTCACTTCCGTGCCTGGCGAACTGCCGCCGACGAATCACGGGAGCAACGCCCCTGCAGGCGCGCCCCGCGAACCGGTGTCCCCGAAGGACGAGGCTTCTCTGTCGGCTTCCGGGGTCCGGACCGGTCTGCCCGGACGCCCGTGGCGTTCGACCCCCACTAATGACCATAGGGTGGGCGAGAGGCGGGGCCAAACCGCCCGGCCTAGTCCAATTTTCTCTACTCGGGCGTTGCATTAAGGGCCTTTCGGGTCGGGCGTTTGCCTGCATCCGGTCGAAACGGCCAAAAGGACGCTGCTCCATGATCGGGTATGGGCTTTGGAAGCACTGCAAAGAAACTACAACAGGTCGTCGACGTAGCCGACGAACTCTACGCGAAAATCAACGATCTCAAAAGCGACCTGTCTGCCATCCGTGATACGATTGACCAAACGAACGAACGGGTTGGCAAACTGGAAACCGAACTCGCCTCACAACGTGAGCTTCTCGAAGCAGTCGCCGAGGCAGAGGGTGTCGATATCGAAAAATTCCAAAACGAAACCGAGAACGAGACGGAATAGTCAGTTGGGTTAGGCCACCAGAACGCTCACCCGACCGACGATGAAGGCGGTCGCGGCCAGAAACATACCGTACTTGAGCCACTGATGGCCCACCCCGGGTGCAGCGTTACTTTTGTAGATGGCACCGATCATGATTGCATCGGCAGGAATCACCACAACTAAATATGGAAGGCCGAAGAGACCTGTGACATACGGAACGGGGCTGGCGAGTACCGCTGACAGAAGTGCAACGACGGCGATCCCATAAGCAACCTCGGTCCCGTAAGCGATTGGAAGGGTCCGAAGCCCCTCCGATCGATCACCCTCAACGTCCTCGATATCCTTGATTACCTCCCTGGCGAAGGTCGAAAGGGCAGCCAACGCGAATAGGACGGCTCCCTCCCAGACCGACCCGACCGCGGCCGCGCCAAAGAGAAAGGTACTGCCCCCGAGATACGCCACCAGCGCATTACCGGCACCTGGCCGTCCCTTGAACAGCGTCGTGTAAGCGACGAGGCCGAAGAAGTTCAGGAGGGCGATGAGAATCGCGATTAACGGTAAGGTGATCGCTACTGCGATTGCGACAGCGAATAGGCCAGAACTGAAGAGCAACGCTCCACGCGGGTCAACATTCCCACGTGGAATCGGTCGTTCCGGGTTGTTGATTCGGTCAACCTCCCGGTCGAAGTAATCGTTAATTGCATTTCCGCCAGCGGTCGCGAGCACCGTGGCCAAGACTGCGGCACCCAACGGCCACGAGTGGCTCACGAGTCCGCCGGCAACGAACCCGCCAATCAACGTCAGCAGACCCGCCGCAAGGCTGTTGACTGGGCGGGTGAGTTCGACGTAACTCCTCACAGGCCCGCTCATATCAGGCTCATTTATCGCCGTGGGGATAAGTGAGACGACTCCAGTCGGCTATCACCGGGGACTTCGCATCGGGAGGTTTAACAGGCCCCTCGGCATATCGGAACTCACGGGCGCTTAGCTCAGCTTGGACAGAGCACTTGGCTTCGGACCAAGGGGTCGCGGGTTCAAATCCTGCAGCGCCCATATTTTCGAGGGAATAATTGCCCGACAGCGGTGGGGTAGCCTTCCTATCGAATGAACCATTACTGCTTTCGTTCGATGGTCGAATGACAGGTGATTTCAAACGGAATTCGGTACAGAAAAAAACCGAGAAAGTCATTCGGTAATTGACAAACACCGTTGCTCTGACAGAACACAAGTGCTGAATTGAGAGGATGTATGCAGCAGACGGCTGCCGCTCGTTTCACTCCATCGGCGGCGAAACATCCGCTCGGTAGGTGTGCTTACTCACCACTCGTCGGATGCGTGAGTATATTTCTAAGAAGAACTGAGCCACCCCCAACAGCCAGTAACCCACCGATGAGTTGGAAGGCAAACGACAGATGACCACCAAAGGTAGTGGTTGTTGAAAAGACGAGGCTGAGGAACAACCCGGCTATCAGTGCGTACAGCGCGTTTTGATTCATGTGTGGATATGCCTTCATAGGAAGCGTGTCATAGAACGGCTCTCTCGGTACTACAATAGTGTGTGTCGGATGTGTAATCAGATTAGTTACGCCATTCGTTGATGAGTGTCGGGATGATGACGCCAACTCCGAGGAGCACAGCAAAGTGAACCCATTGTCTGTCAGTTACAGTTGTTGTTCCGTACACCGATATGAGAGCGACTATGATGAAGAATGCTGTAATCTTGGTCTCTGTGCTAACTAGGCCGGTTGAGCTTTTGGAGGGCTGTTGTGTCACGTTCTATGACTCAGGTGCATCATACAACTATCTTTTCCACAGTTTCAAAGTCAGCAACTCCCACAGATCGAGCAATAGGGGGTTATAATTGTCTACTGAGCAACTTCGAACGACTCTATGACACGTTCATCAAAGCTCTGTTGAACGTCTTAGTAGCCGATAGGAACGGTATGCGAAACACAGAGGCTAAGTCTCCGAAAAGTACTATAATGGGTAAAAGACGGCTGGAATTCGAGCAGACATCCTACGCGTGGGAACTTCCTACCCTACAGATCTGCAATACGATATCGGCCGTAGCCCAGAAGCGCGGGTAGGGTTGCCCAGACCGCGAAGACAATCAGTGCGAACCAAAGTTCCCTGAAAAACGGCACTGTGGGTGACTGTCCAGCGATAAAGCCAACCATCCAGCTAACGGCGGCGTCGTAGGCCATAGTGGGGGCAAAACCGTTGAGCGCCATCACCCAAGAGGGCATTGCGCCCCCTGCCGGTGCCGCAAATCCGTTGGCGACGTATGCGACTCCAAAGACAAGGACGTCCCACATCAGTTCTAAGACCACGAAGAGGCCAATGCCGAGTGTCGCGGCACGGCTCGCCGAGGTCGTCGAGGCCGAGATTGAAACTATCAGCGTGACGTAGACGAGGCCGAAGACCATCGTTAGGAGCAGAAACCCGGCAAACGCGACTGCCGAAGTACCCTCCAGCAGCGCCATGGCGACGCCGAAGGTGGCAAGCAGACCGACCAAGAGCGCAATAAACATCACTCCCGACCGCCCGATCACCTTGCCCAGGAAGACATCTCGCCGAGTGTGCGGCAGGCCTAAGAGCAACTTCACACTCCCGCTCTCCGACTCGCCCGCGATGGACTTGTAGCTCAAGACGACCGCAGAGATGGCGATGAACAGGGCGCTGATCTGGCCGAGGAAGACATAAAGCCCCTCCGGCGTGATTGGACCCGATTCGGGATCCATCGTGGGAAGTAGCGTGTAAAGATAGGTTCCACCGACTCCCATCACCACGAAGAGGATGCCCAGCGCCAGCAATGATTTCGAACGCCGGGCGTCCGCGAAGTCCTTCTTGGCGACTGCGATTATGCTCATTGGGTCACCTCCGTAATTCGGTCAGCATCGTTTTCTTCGGTGCTGTGAGCGTCCATCGCAGACGGCCCTGCTGTGGTTTCATCCCCCGTGTAGGCGATGAAGAGGTCCTCAAGGGAGGTCTCACTGGTGGTGAAATCGATGATTTGTGCCCCTGCCCGCTCGATAGCACCAATGATGGCGACTTTGCTTGCATTTGTAGTACGAACACTGATCGTCCGCCCGTCGATATCTATCTCACCAACTCCATCGAGAGGTTCCAGCGCGGAAATAACGTCCTCCGGAACCGCGTCGACAGTGATGTTAAGTTGGCCCTCACTGCCGAGGGCACTCCGGAGTCCGGCGATGGTGTCGACAGTGACGATTTCGCCCTCGTCGAGAATGGCCACGCGGTCACAGACCGCCTCAACCTGTTCGAGGATGTGACTCGAGAAGAACACTGTTGCACCACGAGACCGTTCGGCTCGGATGATCTCTCGCATCTCACGGGCACCTTTCGGGTCGAGACCGGTCGTGGGTTCGTCCAAAATCAGGAGGTCCGGACTCCCGACCAGAGCCATGGCGAGGACGAGTCGCTGACGCATGCCCTTCGAATAATCCCCAGCGAGGCGTTCGGCCGAATCGAGGATGCCAACACGGGAGAGTAATGTCTCGACGTCCTCGTCAGCGCCTTTCGAATCAATCGCGAACTCGACGTGTTCGCGACCGGTCAATCGATCGTAGACGTGGTAAGCGTCCGGGAGTACACCGGTGCGCTGGCGGACGGCCTTGCTGTTCGATTGAGCGTCCAATCCGAGAACGGTCGCAGAACCGGCGGTTGGACGGACGAAGTCAAGTAGTATGTCGATAGTGGTTGATTTCCCAGCACCGTTCGGTCCAAGGAAGCCGAATATCTCGCCCTCTTCGACTTGGAGGTCCACACCCGAAAGGGCCTGGACATCTCCGAAGGTTTTGGAGAGCCCATTGAGTTCAATAGCTGCCATAGGTCCCTAACGGGTGAAACCAGCATAAATATAGAGTGAATGATAAAATCACACAGTCCGAGATAAGCTCCCAACGTGCCCGCAGAGGGGAATTCTAACCAGTATAATGATCACATAATTTGGTTTGTCAGCAACATAATGAGGTTCCGAATTCACCGACCAATATTCAATCATCATATCATTCCAATATTTTTTGAAATCGATGAATATTTGTCCGAAAGCGTTTTAGATTAATTTGAAATGGTGGAGGCACAGTGATTCCGGTCGACCTACTTTTCAAGGTAGTTCAGGCAGGAATAGACGAGACACTCTCATACCTCACATTACACGTCGTCACGTGTCTCGTGCCGGCGTTCTTCATTGCTGGTGGGATCTCGGCCGTACTATCGGATCACTTCGTCACGAAGTATTTGGGTAGAGACGCACCGAAACTCCACGCGTATTCCATCGCATCCGTGTCTGGTGTGGCCCTGGCAGTTTGTAGTTGTACGATTCTTCCGATGTTCGCCGGCCTCTACAAGAAGGGTGCAGGAATCGGACCGGCAACGGCCTTCCTGTTCTCGGGCCCAGCGATAAACGTCCTCGCTGTCGTGTTTACAGCACGTGTCCTGGGACTCCCGCTGGGTGGCGCCCGGGCGTTCTTCGCCGTGGCGATGGCTGCTGGAATCGGACTGACGATGGCGTTCCTGTTCAGCAGCACTGAGGATAGTGAAAGACACGAAAACCAGACCGTCGCCACAGATGGGGGCGCTGTCGTAACCGACGGTGAACGCCCGACGTGGGCCACGGTGAGTTTCTTTGGCAGCATGGTCGCCATCCTGCTGATAGCCGCGACAGGGCTCTTGTACTGGACGATCAAAGCAGCCATTCTGGTCCCACTGTTCGCGGTCCTCGGATACATCCTATGGGCCGAATTCGATCAGGACGAACTCCACGAGTGGTTACAAGAAACGTGGTTCTTTACTCGAACCATCTTCCCGCTGCTCATCGTCGGGACGTTCGTTATCGGGATCATCGGCGCAATTGCGGCCATCGCCCAAGGGATGGACCCGCTCGAACCAGTGGCGGTAGGCGAGCAAGCATTCGCGGGCCACCAGGTCGCTCCCGGTATGTTGACACAGGGTGTCTTCGGTGAGACGACGCTGTTGTCCACGGGCCTGGCGTCGGTCATCGGGGCAGTGCTCTACATGCCCACCCTGCTAGAAGTCCCGATCGTCGGCTCGTTGTTCGGCTATTCCCAAGGGCTGATGGCGTCTGGGCCCGCACTGGCCTTGTTGCTCGCCGGCCCGTCACTGTCGCTGCCGAACATGATCGTGATCTGGCGAACGATCGGAACGAAACGTACGGCCGTCTACATCGGCCTGGTCGCAGTTGCTGCAACCGGTGCCGGCCTCATCTGGGGGTTGCTCGTCTGAGACGTATCGACCACCGAATACCAATACCAAACACAACTACCCATGAAAATCGAAGTCATCGGACCTGGTTGTCCCAGGTGCAAGAAGACCGAAATGCGCGTCAATCAGGCACTCGAAGAACTCGACGGAAGCATCGATTCGACCGTCTCGAAAGTGGAAAAGCAGATGGAGATCATCGACCGTGGTGTGATGCATACCCCAGCCGTCTCAGTCGACGGCGAAATCGTGACTGAAGGAGAGATCCCGAAGGTCGAGGATCTCGTCGAGATTTTTCAGACAGCATAGGCCCGTTACTCGGTTCCTGAACCAAGACTAATCACTGCGTGGGTAATCCACACACTGATTCATCTGGCTCTCCACGTTACAATCAAGAACTTATGTCCAAACAATCGGACGACTTTCGGGTCGATGCCGATACAATGGTCAGACTCGAAACAATCACAGCGAGTTGTAATGTCGCCTCGGCACATGAGATCTTCAAAGCCCTCGCGGACGAGCGGCGTGTTCTCATCATGCGACTGCTCGCCGAGTCCGAGCTCTGTGTCTGTGATCTCGTCGAACTCTTTGATATCGAGTATTCGAAACTCTCCTACCATCTCAAGGTCCTCAAAGACGCAGGTTTGGTCAGCGCGAACCGAGACGGGAACTACATGACCTATCGGCCAACTGAAAATGGCGAAGACGTAATCGATATCGTGTTGAACCTTTGCACGACCTGAATTTCTGCATCAGGTCCTGCAAGAAACATGGCAAATACCGGAAGAAGAGGCTCCCACCCACTAGAATTTGTGAATTGATGCATTAGAATAAATTATTCTTTGAAGCCATGGTTCCGGGGATATGCAGTCCTGAGCCGATCACGACTTCATCCGATGGCTTGTTCATCTATGTCAAACTTCAAGATTTGCTGGAAATCCACTCGGAAATCATATCAGAGAACTGGACTGAGTCAGATTCGATAAGTAAACTGGATGAATTACCAACAGTTTCGCGTAGTATCGAATCCCGATTGTCCCTGTCTGCATAGGTCGTATATCGAGTGAAGAATCGCCGCACGGGCTCTGACGCTGTCCACTCCCTCGAATATGACTCGTTCAGGGCGACGGCAATCTCTTGTGCATCCTTACTAGATATTGTGGAAAACTCTTGGACCCGATCCCCCCGTGGTCGGAGGAAGAAACAAAATTCAGGGTTTATCTTGGAAGTAGTAGACCGTAGGTGTTTCCGCGGGATACTCACGACCGACTCCCAGATTTGTAGGCCCGGCTTTTCCCGTAACCGTTCGACGGCGTCCTTGGCCTCTGAGATATCGAGCGGCAGATCCACGGATCGAGGAAACGGGTAGACGCTGCCTCCGTGGAAAATCACGAGATCGTCCGCAAGTAATTCGTAGTCATACTCCTGGGTCAATCGGTAGACCGTCGTGGATTTCCCCGAATCGCCCGGGCCAAAGATGAGGACCCCCACCCCGTCCGGCGATCTGACGGCCGCCGCATAGACGATCGTCGCGTCATCCGCCAGGAGCCGGTATTGGATAATCGATACCAGGAGTTCGGTAAAGGCAGCCGATTCGGACGGTGAGAGTCGTTTGGTAAACTGCTGCCTGTAGGCGTCGGTAACAACCACCTCGATCACATCCGCTGTTGCCCTGAGTTCACACCGTTTGTCGGCTCCCCGGATATCGATGATGGATCGCTGGATATCATCTTGAAAGAATGTATAGCCACGGCTCTCGACGAGTTCGGCATCCTCACCGGACTCAGGTTCCCCGAGTCTAATCGCGATGTCGATATCGTTGCGAAAATCTGTGGTCTCGTCGAGGAAGATCAAGTCGAAATCCGATTCGATCGAGAAGAACTCCGAGATAGGGAAGATCATCGCTCACTCGTTGTCTAGCATGTAGGTCCAGGACCTTGACTTTGCCGTGGGCCTCACACCGGGCTCAAACTAACCCTGCAAATACGACAGCCTGAGGGCTCAACACAGGTGACAATTCCACCGGTCGAAGGGGACCTCCCACAACCTTTCCGACCGAACGCGGGACGTCAGCGTCCTCTTCGGCTTCTAGCCAGGCGACGTTTCTATCACTAAACCACCGATTGGTGGCCCCGGGGGCGGAAGATCCGCCGACAGGCCTCTGAACCGGATACAGCTCTTTGTGTTGATGCCCCAGGATGCGATCCAATCGCCATAGGCCGCCTGGCAGCGACTCCGATGAATCGTCGCGCTGACTACTTCCCCCCTCGCCCGACGATCCGGATATTGTCGGTTCCGACGAACGGCACGCCATTGTCGGTCAGGCCCACCAACTTCGCCTCGGTGTCCTCGCCATCAAAGTCGGCGGCACGAGTCGGGAAGTGGAGCATCAGATCATCGTCGCCATCGTTATCGACGTCTTCAACGTGACCCCCGTGTGCGACCGAAGCGCCCCCGGTCGGGTTCCCGGATCCGGTGAAGCCGACGTCGTCTGGGTCTCCAAATCGTATCGTCGACCGGTCGGCGGTTGCGACCGGGTCGAACTCTGAGTCGGTCAACACCGCGACTGGTAGTAGGCCTCTGCTGCGGGGGTTGATCGGCTTGGCGCCACGACCGCCAGGCTTGACCGCCACATCGACCTCGTAGAGGACGGTTACCGTCCCGGTGACGACGGCGGCCGCCCCGTCGTCGTCGGTGACTCGCAGCGTAACATCGTAGCGCCCGCCACTCCCGAAGGTGTAGGTGGTCGTCGGACTGCTCGTGGACACCTCGAAGTTGCCGTCGCCGTCGAAGTCCCACTCGTAGGTTTCGATCGAGCCGTCAGGGTCGCTGGAGGCTGACGCGTCGAACGTCGCCGGTTGCCCCGGAACGATGGGGTCCGGAGACCAGTTGAACACAGGCTTTGGAGGCTCGTTTCCGACGTAGACGTACGCCGCACCGGCGTCCGTGCCCTTGTCGTCGTCACCGGGCGCCCCCGCGACGAGTGTGCCGTCGTGGAGGCCGACCGCTGCGCCGATATCGTCGCCGGAATCTCCGTCGCTCGGGACGAGGGTGCTCTCTGCCGACCACGAAGACCCGCTTCGAGTGAAAACGTGGGCCGACCCGCTGTCGGGGTCCTCATCTGAGGGCACGCCGACGACGACTGTGTCCCCGTAGACGGCGACAGCGTCGCCGAACTGGTCGCCGCTGTCGCGGGTGCCGGCGGTGAGCTTCGCCTCCTGGGGCCAGTTGCCGCTATCGCGGACGAAGACGTACGCGGCTCCCGCAAATTTGCCGTCCGACGACTCCTCGCCGGGCGCGCCGGCCACCACCGTGTCGCCATCGATGTCCACCGACGTCCCGAAGTTGTCGTCCTTGTCGTTGTCCCCCGCCGTGAACTTCGTTGGCTGGCTCCAATTCCCACTTGACCGCGTGAACACGTATGCGGCGCCGGACACGTCCCCGCCGGTCTCGGAGTCACCTCCGTCGCCGACGACCAACGTGTTGCCGTCGATCGCGACCGACGAGACCATATCGTCGTTCGGCTGGTCGCTGACGAGTAGCTTCTCCTGCAGCGACCAACTCGTCCCGCTTCTGGTGTAGACATAGGTCGCCCCGGCGTTAACGGTCCCGAGGTTCGGGTCCTGGGTCGTTGCGTCTCGAGCTCCAACCACGGCCGTGTCGCCGTCTATGTCGACGGTCCAGCCGAACAGGTCGCCGCCAGCCCCGTCACCGGCGGCCAGCTTAGTCTCCTGGCTCCAGCTCCCGCCCGACTGCACGAAGACGTACGCCGATCCCCCATCGGTCCCGTTGGGGTCCTCGTCGTTAGGGGCCCCAACGACCGCCGTGCTTCCATCGACTGCCACCGAGGTGCCGAAGCCGTCGCCCCCGTCACCGTCTCCGGGGACCAGCTTTTCCTGTTCGGTCCAGGTGCCGCCGGAGCGGACGTAGACGTACGCTGACCCACCCTCGGAGCCATTAGGATCCTCGTCGTCCGGGGCCCCAACGATCGCGATGTCCCCGTCGACAGCAACCGCAGCCCCGAATGTGTCGTCGCCGTCGCCGTCGTCCGCAGTGAGCTTCGACTGGAGGTTTGACGGCACGCCGCTCCCGACCGCTTGTGTCCGCACCCCACCGTTCGCCGTCCCCACACCTGCGGTAGACGCTAGGCGGCTCGAACTCGCACTGACCTGACCGACGGAGAGTCCCAGACCGACCGTAAGCGCCGTCAAAAGACCTGTCTTCAGGGCCGCTCGTCGAGATAGTCTGTTCTCCTCGCCCGTCCCGAGTGAACGTCGTGACATAATACTTCGAAGACTGTTCTCCCGACAGTGCATTGTTATAACGTGGTTATAGCGGACTTCGAAACCTATCCACGACTTAAAGCTAGTCTTACCAATCTGTGGCCTCGCGGCGTCGAGAGCCGATCATCTGCAAGACACAGAGAATAGGTCTAGCTGGACGATTTTCCATTTGGACCTTTAAACCCGTGCAAATAAGTCATTTGAAAGACATTTGGATAGTCATGTCCCCAAGTTTTGGTTTGATTCACCGAGGGGATTTAACTACTTTGAGAGGTGGGGTAAAATATGAACCGCCGGGCTGCTATTGCAGGTATCGGGAGTTGTCTGTCCGGGCTGTTTGCAGGGTGTCTCGGAAACCCCTTTGAAAGAACTGGGGATGTCCCACGCTTGGTTGGTCTTATAGCTGGTAACTGGCATCCAGACCCACAGACGCTAAATGTGCTCATCGAAGCTGAGGACGATATCCTCTTCGAAACACAGGTCCAGCTCCCAGGTGGCAATCCGTCCGAATACGACAGACCGTCGGAGGACCTTGAGGGGTATCCATCCGAGCTGCCGCCATCGGCGACGCTCGTGACGTGGGTGGAGAAAGCGTCCAGGGACGACGCTCGGAGGCTTCATATCGGTGATCAAAGTACTGACTGTATTGGAATCGAACTAGAAATCTGTCCCCAATGTGGAAGCCAAAAAGGCCAAGAAGAGATTACCGTTCCAGAGGTTCCTGACATCCTCATCTTATCAACCTCCAATTGTCAATACGGTTGAGCCTGGAGGTGTAACTCACCGGATCGCACTCTGGTTTTGTGCGACATACTCGCTCTGAATTCAGCAGACCAATCTGAAAATATCAACAGAATGTCCGAGTTCCCCATGAGGAATCGGACACTGATTAATCGGTTTGAAGCGCCTATTCTATTGCTATCAATCGAGGGCTGTTGAATATAGACCTTGGATTCAGCACATATCTACACAGAGATATTATAATGTCAGATGGAGGGTCATATTCAGACCACGAAGGAGTCGTCAAAAATAGGCCAAAATCAATTCGTGGTGTGGTTACAAGAGCCAGGAATGAAGCGGATTCTCGTGGTTCTGGTACTGATCGTTGTCCTCGCTGGGTGTACTGGCCCCGCTACTAATACAACGACTTCAGAAACGCCGATTACGTACCCAGATGGGCTTACAGAATCTGGGATTCAGGATGCAACGGCACTTGCTGAGGCACACCATACTGCATTGCAGAATACGTCATTCACCAAAGAGCGGCATCTGATGATCGTCGCTAACAACGGAACTGTACTGGTAAATGAAACACGGAACGGATGGTGGGAAGCAAATCGTTCGGCCTTCTTGTATCAATACCAGATTGAAACTGCGCCATGGCGTATAGGAGATGCTCAAAGCGGTACTATCTCGGCATACGGAGATGGGGCAACGGTGACGATGCATCAAACGTACCCCGCAGAGGATTTCGAAGCAACGAATATCGCCTATAATATCCAAGGTGAACCCACACAGCCTACAGAGTTTTCGGCTACTGAGCACGCAACAGATTATCAGTTGCTGTTCAGCCGGTATCAAGCAGTTCAGCCAGGGAATGTTTCGAACAAGAGTGCGTCGTTCGCTATCGAATCCAAATCCATGAGCTCATCAGGACTTCAATTTCGATCTGCAGAGACAGCGGTACAGAATATCTCTAATGTCTCGTTTTCGGCCCGGGTTTCGCCCTCAGGCATATTGGAAGTGTACGAGCTTCAGGTAACTGGAGAGTGACAGGGTCAACAAGTTACCGTACGAGAAACAGTATCGTATTTGGGGTCGGATCAACTACTGTAGAGACTCCGCCCTGGTACACGGAAGAGGATACGTGATTTGCTTAACCTTGCCCAGTTTGAGGGAATTCTCGATTAAATCAAAAGCTGAATCAGATATGCTGTATCATTGATTTTCTCGGATCGCTAAATATGCGCGCCCTAGATCTTGCACTGGCCTCAGATTGTATCAATAAACCGCTGGAGTTCAGCGGAGGAAATGGCTACTATATAGCCCCTTTTCCATGCCTCACCCCTAGAAAAGCGTATGGAAGGTCATTCATCACCTCATGAACAGGCCCACGAGGAATCCCAATCTGTAACCGATCGAGTTCATACCAATTCTTGGTCGGCCAACCTCGAAGAACCGCAACATTCCGATGACCGGGAGTTGGTCGAACGCCATGCCGTTGAGGCAGTCGAACACACCGCTGCTGGGTATCACGTGAACCTCGTTACTCACGAAGCCCATGGGCACCCTCAGGAATACCTCTTCGATACACTGGAAGAGTGGTTCGGTGAGGACAGTATCGATTGGGAATACATCGATCAATGCGGCTGTGGGGGCCACGTCGTTCGAGTCCACATCGAATGAAAATCCGATCATCGTTGGCCAAACGAACGAGAGGGACACTCGAAAACGCCACTTAAGACCTTGAAGGTTTCCGGCAATAATTAGTGGGAACCGCTTGTTTCCCCAGGATGAGTAGCATGGAAATCAAACAATAATGGGAACTGACGATAGCGTTGAAGTCGGGTTGGGTGCATGGACACCACCGGAGCCGTACACCAACCCCGAACTTGAACCAGAAGGGCAGATCCCAACAGAGGAAATCGTGGGACTTGAGGCGACGAATCTTGATCGGGAGTTGGGCAAGGAAGTTGCCGTGTACTCCTTACAGGGAAAATGCTATGAAAAGGACATTTCCACCTTTCAAAAATACAAAGGACGGACGTTATCCCTTAGACACGAAGTCCACTCTGGAGACGTCTTTATCGAGTCGGTCCGAGCGGAGTCGACGGATACATGGGACGAAGTGGAAGAATTCCGATTTCAAGATGGAGAGATGCAAGACGTGAGAGAGAATAAACGGGTGCACAAGTATTACCTCAAACTCATTGATGTGGCTCCGATAGATGACACGAACTCGCCCGATTGATAGCTCAAATTTTCGAGATACTGTGCGGGCCAGATTCGGTCGCTTATCTGGTCGCGATTTGTGGTTTTAACCTCAGCGTGACCGATACAGTAGATGAGAAATGCAATTTAACAGGCACTGCAAACGAAAACCACTCTATCACTTTCCAGTGACCCAACAGTCGCTTCATCGGTGGCAGTCCCCGCATAGGAACTCAACCAATATTCAAAGCGAATTACACAATCGATTCCCGAGCTCAAAACCGCCACGGAGGGCGGCGTGTAGCCGTGGCGTCCCAACGGTCCAGTCTCCAATAAAGTAGAGACTGTGGGCTTCGGCTTCGGCAACGAGGTCGGTTGGGGCGCTTGCCTCTGGCTGAGCGTATCGCCAGCTCTGGTAGTCGGTCCAGTCCGGGTCCTTCAAGCGGTCGTCACCCAGAATAGCTGCCGTTAAATTCGCGAGTTGGGCCACATTTTCGGCGGGCGGGTCGTCGTAATGTTCAACCGACCAGTCGTGATTTGCCTGCACAAC
>Ga0207714_1000763_pt1 | contig 21741 bp, 21 predicted proteins | sample PonA232FremontCA_2_FD_187270 | JGI IMG/M metagenome (GOLD analysis project Ga0207714, IMG submission 187270) | Marine sediment microbial community from Fremont, CA, USA - Pond A23 Sediment 2 (SPAdes) | ecosystem: Environmental > Aquatic > Marine > Unclassified | place: USA: Fremont, California...
TTACTAACAATACAGAAATAATAGTAGTTAATGTGTCTAAAGCTACTACCCTATCAGAAGAAGAAGGGCCTTTAAAGAATCTAAACCCACTTAGGATTAAAGCAAGAAATATCAAAACAAATACAAAATTAAGCATTAAAAAATCCCTCCAAGCAGATCCTCAAATTTACCTGAGATCAGATTTTTTTGAATATCTTTGTCTGTACTCTCTATATCAATCCAGTGGATAAATAAATTATTGTCTTTAACATCTAAAGTTAACGTACCAGGTGTTAAAGTAATTGAGTTAGCTAAAAATAATTTAGCGTAATCTGATTTTAAGTCTGTTGAAATCTTTATAATTCCTGGATTGATAGGCAAACTGGGATTAATTACACGGCGGGCTACATCAAGGTTGGCCTTGACCATTTCAATAATAAAAACAGGTATATATTTAATTAAATTAATAATTCTTACCACTATATTATTTTCAGGATTCTTTTGTGAAAAGCTTTTATATGTAAAAACAGATAATAAAGTGGATAAAATAATACCCATTATTATTTCATTTGCTGCAAGGCTTGTTGTATAAGCTAGCCAGAAAATAAAATAAATAATAAGTGTGGTGATAAATCTTTTAAAGTTCAATTTTAATCCCCCTTTAAGTGTGATATAGTTCACTTAAGATTTTAAAATGATATCACTATATCTAAATATTATGATATATAAATATAATTGTCAAATAAAAATTGTAATTTTTAATAAATTTCTTGACTTAAATATCATAATTTCATAATATTATAATATAGAAACATATCGAGGAGGTTTAACTTTGGAAAATATTATAAAGGATATGGAACAAATAAAAGAAAAGGCAAAATTATTGAAAGCAATTTCTCATCCGATTAGATTGTGTGTAGTAAAAGGTTTAATGGATTCAGAAGGATATAATGTGTCTAAAATGCAATCTTGCCTTGATATTCCGCAATCTACACTATCACAACATTTAACTAAGCTAAAAGATTTAGGAATTATAGAAGGAGAGAGGAATGGTGTAGAAATAAATTATTATGTTAAAAATGATGAAGTTAAAAAGATAATTAATACAGTTTTTGAAGATGAAGAATAAGTTCCTTCCCTGTTGGGAAGGTTTTTTGTTTCTATAAATATGAAAGGGGTAGGTAAAATGGAATATAAAGAAGTGATTGACCAGGAAAAAGATTTATTTAAAGTTATACCTTTAAAGATTTTTCGTAAAACAGAAGGTGTAGTTTTTGATATTGTTAATATGGACTTTTTGCCTGAAGTAGATGGAATAGACAGAGTTATTCATAAAAAAAATGCTCTTTCCCCTGGAAGTATAAAGGATGTAAAAAGACCCTGGTATATGCATCCACACCAAGAGGACAATTTATTAGTATTATTTGGTACTCGCTATGTTGATTTATATACTCCAGACCATGGAGAAATAGAGACTTTTGAGATAACTCCTCATTCTATTAAAAGGAATGGCGAATTAATTTATGATAGGGGAGCATTATTGTCTACTTCTGTAAATGTTTTTCATAGAATTAGGACTGGAGAAGAAGGCTCAGCTTCTATAAATTTTGCTGTAAGAGATCCTGAAATAAATATGAAAACAAATTTCAATATCTATAAATTAGATACTAATACGGATCAATTTGAAGTTTTAAAGAAAGGATTTAAAGACCAAAATTTTTAATAAGTAATTATTATAGATAAAAGCAGGTAAAAACACAATATTATTGAATTATATAATACAGCCAATTTAATTGAGGGGGGGTTTATATGGTTAAAATATTTTGGCAAAAGAAAGAAATAGCCAGTTCAGATGAAACGAAAATAGTAGAAGGTAATCATTATTTTCCTCCAGAAAGTGTCAACAAAGAATATTTTATAAAAAGCGACTATCAGACTACCTGTCCATGGAAAGGAGAAGCCAGCTATTATCATCTAAAAGTAGGTGATAAAAAAGCAAGTAATGCAGCCTGGTATTATCCAGAACCAAAAGAAGAGGCAGAAAAAATAAAAGATCATATAGCATTTTATACAGATAAGGTGAATTTAGTTGAATATTAAATTGGATAAGGTTAGAATTTTAAAATTATAATTAGGGGGCAACATTAATGAAAAAGAGGTATTTGATTTTTACTTTAGTATTAGTAATGTCGTTAACATTAGTAGGTACTGTTTTAGCTCAAGATGGCAGTTTTACAATTTTGCATACAAATGATACACACGGGCGAATTGAAGAAGGTTCTTATGCAGGTATGGGTCTTCCTAAGATAGCTACACTGGTTAACCAATACCGTAATGATGGTAATGTATTATTGTTAGATGCAGGTGATACTTTTCATGGCCAAACAATTGTGAATTTAAATGAAGGGGAAGCAGTTATTGATATCATGAATGAAATGGGTTATGATGCAATGACTCTTGGAAATCATGACTTTAACTTTGGACAAGAAAGAATAAAAGAATTAGAAGAAATGGCCAATTTTCCAATAGTGGCTGCTAATCTGGATCCTACTCTTGTAGAACCATATGTAATTAAAGAAATCAACGGAATGAGAATAGGTATATTCGGACTTGCTACTCCTGAAACAGAATATAAGACTCATCCAAAAAATGTAGAAGGTTTGACATTTAGAAGTCCTTCGGAAGCAGCCCAGGAGATGGTAGATGAGCTAGAAGGTCAAACCGATATGATTATTGCCCTATCTCACTTAGGCTTATCTGAAGGTAGCGAATATACTAGTAGAAGAGTTGCTGAAAATGTATCAGGTATAGATGTTATTATCGATGGTCATAGTCATACAGCTTTAGAAGAAGGATTAATGGTAAATGGTACTTTAATTGCTCAAGCTGGAGAATATGATAAAAATTTAGGTGTAGTAAAAGTAGAAATGGTTGAAGGTAATTTAGAAAATATGACAGCTAGTTTAGTGACTAAAGAAGATGCTGCAGATATAGAAAAAGATCAGGCTGTTGTAGGTTTAATTGAAGAAATCAAAGCAGCAAACGAAGAAATTACTTCAGCTGTTGTTGGTAAAACTTCTGTTGAATTAAATGGAGAACGCGAAAATGTAAGAACTGGAGAAACTAATCTAGGTAATCTTTTAACAGATGCAATGTTAGCAAAAGTTGATGCAGATGTAGCAATTACAAATGGTGGTGGAATCAGAGCTTCAATAGATGAAGGTGAAATTACAAAAGGTGAAGTAATAACAGTGTTACCATTTGGTAATACTACTGTAGTTAAAGAATTAACTGGTGCTCAATTACTAGATGTAGTAGAGCATGGTTTATCAAAATATCCAGCTACTGAAGGTTTATTTCCTCAAGTTGGTGGAATGAAAGTGATTTTTGATGGTTCAAGACCTGCTGGCGAAAGAGTTATTGAATTAAGAATAAATGGTGAACCAGTAGAACATGATAAAGCATATCATGTAGCTACAAATGATTTCATGGCAGCTGGTGGAGATGGATATGAAACATTTGCTGATACTGAAACAGTTGTAGAAGCTGGCGGACTTGAAGAAGTTCTAATGAATTATATAAGTGAGAAAGGAACTGTAGCACCAAGTGAAGAAGGAAGAATAATTGAAGTAGGTATAGAAGGTAATAACTATATTTACACTGTAGAAGATGGGGATTATTTAGCTAAGATTTCAAGAATGTTTAATGTTAAAACTGATGCGATTATGGAAGTAAATAATATAGAAAGTCGTAATATGATTTATGTAGGACAAGAAATTAAAATTCCTATGGAATAAAAAGACCAAAACAGGGGTAGCAATTGCTACCCCTATTAAATTTTATATGGAGGTAATTCTATATGGAATATGTCAATCAATTTAAAGATCTAGCTATTCAATATGGGCTCAAACTTTTAATTGCTTTAATAATTATATTTATTGGGATGAAAGTAATAAAATATTTGATTAATTTATTCGAAAAATCCTTTGGAAATAAAATGGAACCCACTTTAATGAAATTTCTTAAATCAGTGTTTAAAGCGCTTCTGACTGTAATGTTACTATTATCTGCTGCTTCTACTCTAGGAATTGAAATGACATCATTTGTTGCCGTGTTAGGGGCAATGTCATTTGCAATAGGTTTATCTTTACAAGGCAGTTTAGCAAATTTCGCTGGTGGTGTATTAATTTTATTATCAAAACCATTTCAGGTAGGGGATTTTATTGAAGCAGAAGGTAATAAAGGAACTGTAGAGGAAATTCAAATATTATATACGGTACTTAAAACTCCTGATAATAAAAAGATAGTGATACCAAATGGTGATCTTTCCAATACTGATATCTTAAATTATTCTGCTCATGAACAAAGAAGATTAGATTTAGTTTTTGGAATTGGTTATGATGATGATATTTTAAAAGCTAAAAAAGTTTTAAGAGAAATTGTTGAGAAAAATGAGCATATACATGATTCTCCAGAACCAGTTATTGAAATAACTGAATTAGCAGGAAGTTCTGTAAATTTCGATGTTAAGGTATGGATTGATACAGCTAATTATTGGAAAGTATATTATGGAATGCAAGAAACTGTTAAGCTGAGATTTGATGAAGAAGGAATAGGTATTCCATATCCACAAATGGATGTTCATATGGATAAAGAATAGATAGAGAAAAAAAGAATGTTTAATTGGTAATATTTGAGCTTAAAAGAAAGTTTGTTTAATATTTTGAGAAAAGAAAAAAATAAATATTATAAAAAAAGACTAAAAAGAGTAGTTATTTAATTAACTACTCTTTTTTCTGTATAAGAAAGAAAAACATAGTAACCAATGCCAGCTGTAAATGCTAATGCTGCCCAAGTTAAGTACATGATATTTCCACCAAGTTTATCAAAAATTACTCCACCAACCATATTACCAACTATACTACCAAGTCCTATATATACTGAAGTAAAGACATTTTGAGCAGTTGATTTTAAGTTATCTTTTGTAACTTTATTTATGAAATTAACACAAGTAACATAAAATAATCCGAAAGATAGACTATGAAAAACTTGGGTGGCCAAGAAAATACTTCTCATAGGGAACAAACCTAATAATATCCATCTGATTACAAAAGCTGAAGATGATACTCCAAAGATGTGTTTGATATTGAATTTTTCTAATATTTTATCCGAAAAGATTAATATTAATATTTCACTAATAGATCCTACCATTTTGGTTAAACCAAAAAGTCCTTCTTTGCCTCCATGTTCAAGAACATATAAAGGAAAATAAGTTAAGTTACCATTCATAGTAATCTGCATGAAGAAGACATAAATAAGAAAAGCAAGAAATAACTTATTTTCAAAAAGCTTACCAATATTGGCAAATTTACCTTCATTTGCATCTTCATCAAGTTGACGTTGAACTTCGTTTTCAGGTAATTTATTACTAATAAGTAAAGTTAAAAACAAAAGTCCTGCTAAGATATAAAAGGTGTTTGAAACATTAGTACCTTCAAAAAAGTAACCTAAGATTGGAACTATAATTGTATATCCTACTGAACCCCATAATCTAAAACGTCCATATTGGTTTTCTGCATCACCTAAATAACTAAAAAGAAGATTATCATATAAAGGTCTAATGGTGTTCATAAAAGATGCTAGAAGCACCATTAACATTATGATAATTATAAAATTTGCAGTTGTTAAAAACATAAGACTGATTGCCATTGTTCCAAAAATAGCATATTGCAGAACTTTCTTATTAGCTTGAAGGGCATCTGAAGCCATACCCCATAACGGCAAAGTGAAAATAGCTACACCTCTAGCAATAGAATTAATTAATCCAATTTGTGTAGAGGTAAATCCTAAATTACTAAAATGTATATTAAAAAATGATTTTGCAGCAAATGACATATAATATATAAAATTAAAAACTTTAAAATGCATTATATCCCCCCTTTTCATTATTCATTTTGACAATAAAAACATATCATATATCTTTAAAAAATGCAATAAGGCCCCCATAGTATAATAGTAGGGGCCTTAAAAAGTTATTATTTAATGAATTATCTATTTTTAATTACTTTATTAACAGCTCTTTCGATTCCTTCATAACCTGTACATCTACATAAATTACTACTTAACCATTCCTCAACTGTATCTTGATTTGGTTTTTCATAATTTTCTAAAAGAGAATAAGCTTTGACTATAAAACCAGATGTACAGTATCCACATTGATAACCTTCTTTATCAATGAAAGCTTTTTGTATTTCAGTGTTTTTTAAACCTTCTACTGTGGTTATAGCTTTATCTTCCATATCAACTGCTAAAGCCATACATGATTTAATTGGCGTTTCATCTACCAATACAGTACATGCTCCACAATCTCCGTTTTCACAACCAGGTTTGGGGCCGGTCATTTCTATTTTTTCTCTTATTACATTTAGTAATGTTTCATTGGGTTTAACTACTACCTTATAGTTTTCCCCATTAACCTTTAGAGTTATTTCTTGATTATTCGTATACGCTTTCATTATTTTTCACCTCTCAGTTGATCTAAGCAGTCGTTTAGAGAATTTCGGAAAATCATTTCCTTATATTCTTTGCCCCCGCGAAGATTAGAATTAATCGGTACTGGGAAATTATCAATAGTTTGATTCATTTTTTCTTCTCGTGAAATTGAATCATCATTTAATATATTTTCGATTTCTTTATTCCGAAAAGGAAAGGCACATAATGAACTTAGGGCAAATTTTATGTTCCCATTATCTTTAAGAGCTGCCATATGCATTATTGGATAATCAGTATCACTTTGTTTAACTTTTCGCTCTTGATAATATGGTAGTTTTGTTTTTTCTTTATCAATAATTATTTGGATCAATATTTCTTCTTTTGCAAGTTTCATTCTTTTATCAAAGACTTCGTTAATAGGTCTTGTTTTAAAACCTTCTTTACCGTAAGTTTTAACTTGAGCTTCTACAACTAATAGTGGTAAAAGTGCTTCCTTAAAAGGTAGTCTTCCGGTAATATTTCCCCCAATTGTAATTTGATTTCGTGTTGTATGATCTGCGATGACTTTTGAAGATTCACTTAACAGTGGGAAATAATTTTTTTCTACTACTTCATTTAAAGAGATAGAAGCTCCAATAGTTATTTTGTTATTATTTTCTTCCAGAACTGTACATTCTGGTATATTTTTAATGTCAATAACAGCATCAAAATTCATTTTGTCTTTACGGGCATAAGTGACTATCTCAGTACCGCCGTTGTAATAAGATACGTTTTTATTATTTTCAACTAATTCAAGATATTTTTCTACAGCTTCTTCTGCGGTTTCTGCCTGGTAATAGTCAAAGTCAAAACTAATCATTCCTATCACCTTCCTTGTTCTTAACATTTTTATAAATCAATTCTGGAATTAATGGTAGCTCATTTACTTCAACGCCAGCTGCTCTTGAAACTGCATTAGAAAGGGCACCAGGCATTCCAATAACTCCTTGTTCACCTAAACCTCGAGCTCCAAAAGGCCCATCGCCTTGAGGGGTTTCTACAAAATCAACAAAGTATTCAGGATGTTCACCATACCTTAATATTTTATAGTCTCTTAAAACATTATTTTCTACTTGTTCTAAACTATTAAATACGAAACCTTCATTTCTAGCAAAACTAAGTCCCATGGCCATTGCTCCTGAAACTTGACCTCTTGCTAAATCGGGGTTGATCACATTCCCTACATCCATAGTGGAAGCAGCTTTTGTTACTTCATATGAATAATCATTTAGATCAAGCTCGATTTCTACAGCTTCAGCACCAAGTGTCCATTCTAGATCAGGTCTACCTTCTCCAGTTTCGGGATCCATATTACTTAATCTACGGGCAATATAATTACCTCTACCTATTACTTGGCCTCCGATTGCATTACCATTTTCATATACATAGCCAAGACATAAATCTTTAACATCCATTGAAATTTCAGGTTCATCAGTGATATAGACTTTCTCATTGGCCACAGTTAAATCTTCTACTGGACATCTTAATACTCTGGATGCAGTTTCTTTCAACTGTTGCATTGCATCTTCACAAGCATTAATAGCAGCTCTTCCTGCCATCATCAGACTACGGCTTGCTGCTGTAGCCCAATCATGAGGAGCAGTTTGAGTATCTACATCTGAGGTAACATGAACTTTCTCAATAGGCATTTCTAATTTATCTGCTACTATTTGTTTTAAGCCTGTTTTTGTTCCTTGTCCAATTTCTACAATTGCATTGTGTAAATTAACACTACCATCATTATTGAATGTAATGATAGCTCCTGCATCAGTATTAGTAGGCATTGCTGGAGATTTCCATAACAAGCCCATACCTTTTGCAACAATCTTATTTTCGTCTTTTTTAATATATGCACCTTCATCCCAATTAATCATATCTGCAGTTTTATTAATACAAGCCTTTAAATCACCTGTATTATCTCCCATTAGACTTTGGGTTGGAGTAGTATCTCCTTTTTGAATTGCATTTTTCAACCTGAGTTCAACTGGATCTATATCCATTTTTTTAGCTAAAATATCAATACTTCTTTCTATTACATAGGCTAGTTCAATATGACCAAAACCTCTAAAGGCGGTTGCGAAAGGGTGATTTGTATACATACAATATGCATCACATCTTAAGTTTTCCACATTATAAGGTCCGGTTGCAGAAATGGCAGCAGCTCTACTTACATTAACTGCATAGTCCGCATAAGCTCCAGCATCAAAATAATACTGAAGATCCATTCCGGTAATTTTGCCCTCTTTATTACTTGCAATTTTAACATTAGCTTCTAATCCAATATGACCTGGTGAAGAAACCATATCATCTTCACGAGAGTTTACTACCTTTACAGGTTTACCATCTACAGCTTTTGATAATATATAAGCTAAACTTTCTAACTGTAAGCCGGCTTTACCACCAAAACCGCCGCCAATAGGTGGAGCGATAACATTTATCTTACCGGCTGGTATATCGAAGTTAAAAGATAATAATTCTTTAACTACAAATGGAGCCTGGGTAGCAGAGTGTATTACAACATCATCGTTTGATTTAATTTGTGCAATAGATACTCTGGGTTCCATAGCCACGTGATCACTAGGATTAAACTCAAATGTTTCTTCAATTTTAAAATCTGCTTCTTCGAAAGCTTTTTCATGTTCACCTTTTCTAATCTTTGTGTGGTTTGCAATATTAGTACCTGGAGTAGGATAGACATCAGGTATATGAGTATAATCCTCTAGATTTTCATGTAAAATGGGTGAATTATCTTCCATTGCTTCTTTAGGGGAACTAACCGGTTCCAATTTTTCATATTCAACTTTTATTTTCTTAACTGCTTTTTGAGCATCTTTCTTATTTTTTGCAATAACAGCAGCTACGGGTTCTCCATAATGTCGTACTTTATCTAATGCTAAAGGAGGCTTATCTCCTAAATATAATCCCATTGCTTTGGGATGGAATTTGCCGGTGATAACCTTTTTAACTCCCTTAGCTTTTTGTGCTTCCTCAATATCAATATCAACAATTTTTGCATGAGCGTGGGGACTTGTTAAAATTGCGGAATTAAGCATACCGCTTATGTTATAATCATTTAAGTACTTGTGATTACCATTAGTTTTATCTTTGCCATCAGATCTTTTTATGGGTTTTCCTATAAAATTATCTTTCAATATAAATTCACCTCTCCTTTTAAAAATCTTTACTATATTAATATATTAAATAATATATATAAAAACCCTCTTTTAAAAATAAATATATTATAAAAGTAGGAGTTTTATGACTTTTTGTTTAATAATAATAAATAATGGAGAATAAAAAAAGAGGAGGTATAGAATAAATGAATGGAGTAATTTCCCTAGGGGAAGCTTTAGTAGATTTTATACCCGTTGATGACAAAAATATTTTATTTGAAAAAAATCCCGGTGGAGCCCCTGCAAATGTTGCGGTTGGGCTATCAAAATTAGGAACAAGAGCTGCTTTTGTTGGTAAGGTGGGTAATGATGTTCTCGGTAGATTTCTATATGATAGATTAAATAATGAAGGTTTAAATCTAAATAACCTGATTTTGACCGATGAAGCTAAAACTGCATTAACTATTGTAACACTTGATAATCAAGGTGATAGAAGTTTTGACTTTTTTGTAAAGCCAAGTGCTGATAGGTTATTAAATGAAGATGATATTGATGATGAATTATTTGAAGATAACAATATATTCCATTTTGGTTCTATTTCTATGATAAATATAATTTCAAGAAAGGCAACACAATATGCTCTTCAATTAGCAATTAAAAATAATATGTATGTTTCATATGATCCGAATTTACGTGAATCTTTATGGGAAGACTTAGATCAAGCGAAAAAAATTATAAAATCAGTACTAGGTAATGTTAATATTTTAAAAGTATCCAAAGAGGAATTGGAGTTTTTAACAGGTTTGGATAAAATACAAGAAGGTGCAGAGCAAATAAAGAATAAAAATGAAATTGATATTGTCTTAATAACAGATGGAGCAAATGGAGTATATTTTTATAAGGATAAACTAATTCATGTGCCTGCACAAAAAGTTGAGGCAGTTGATACGACCGGAGCCGGTGATGCATTTGTTTCAGCTTTTTTAAATAGAATAAATGAAACTGATATTGATATTACAGAGTTAAGTAATGAAAAAATAAAAGAATACTGTGAATTTGCGAATCATTGTTCAGCACTTGTAGTTAAAAAGCAAGGTGCTATGTCAATGTTACCAGAAAGAGAAGAAGTTATTGAATTTTTAGAGTAAGTGATATATAAGAAGGTGATTTTATCAAATTTAAAATTAGCATCATAATTATATTCATATTAATTATATTTACTTTTTCTACTAATGCCGCTAATTATACCGTACAAACCGGATATTTTAAAGAGGTTGATAATGCTAATTCTATGACCAATAAGTTATTAGATAGGGGATTTACGGTTTATAAACATGAAAGTGGGAATAGATATTATGTATTTGTAGGGGAATTTAATAACTGGAATACTGCTAACAGTACTCTAAGTGAAGTAAAAAAAGTTGTTGCAAGTGCATATATAAAAAAAATAGATTTTACATTAAATAAAACAGAACCTAAAACTGTTGAAAACCTTCCTGAGAAGAATTATGAAGAGAAAAGCAATGATGTAGTAAGGCAAGAAACTGAAGAAAAAGAAGTTGAAAAAAAGAGTGAAGTTACGAGTGAAAATATAGATTTAGATTTTTATAAAGAACAATCAGGATATAAATTCAAGAATGGTTACCTTTCGGAAATAAAAGGAGATAAATATACATTTTCCTTTCCGAATGGTGAAACAAAAAGTTATAACTTTTCAAATAAAACCGGAAGGGAAGTTAACAGTAAAAACGGATATTTATTGGTTTTTAAAAAAGAACAACTTATAGATTTGTTACCCCAAAAGACAAAAAGCAGTTTTTTTAAAACTTTAAAAGAATTAGGATATAACAATGGTATAAACTTAAATCCGGGTAATTCTGAATTTAATTTTGCTCTTCCAATCTCAAAAAATATTATAAATAAAGAAATATTTCTAGAATTATATTTAGAAAAAGCAGAGTTTTTAAATAAGACAACTTATTTAGATGTTTTTATTAATAATTACCATTTAAAAGCCATAAAATTAAATGATCAAAAAAACGTTCAAAAATATGTTATTAATTTAAATAATCCAAACATCGAATTAAAAGATAATTTAAATATAAAAATTTCAACTAACTTTTCGAATGATGGTTTAAAAAGTTCTTTAAAAGTTCATAACGAAAAATCATGGATAAAACTTCATAATAACAGTAAAGTTCACTTTACTATAAAAGAGCAGCCAACATATAATATTAATAATTTTGTAAATATGGAAGTAAAAAAGATCAGGTTATTTCATGGACCCAATCTTAGTCGTAATTTAATAGAAAAATATATTAAGACTGCTACAAGACTTAATAGAAAATACAACAATAAAGTTTCTAATATTTATCTTTCTGATGGGAAAAAAGCAAGTGATTTAAACAATATATATAATCGTACAAGAAATATAATAATATCGGAAGAATTTGAAACTACAGAATTACTTGATAATTTAACATTAAAGTTAGCCTCAAAAGATGCTGATTTTTTCTTATCAGATTACAATGAACTTATCAATACTAATAAATTAAAATTAAACAACTTCAAATCAATGGAAAGAGGAAATACCAACTTAAATTCTTATAGAAAAAACAATAATAATATTAAAAAAGGTTGGGGAAATATTGAATATGAATATTTTATCCCGGCAAACATTTTTAAAAACAATCCTAAAGAGATTAATGTACATTTAACAGGGAGTTATTTTATTCCTTTTAATAATCAAGCCTATTTAAAAGTTTACCTTAATGGAAAATTATTGAAGGTTGAAAAATTGAAGAAAAGTCAATATTTTGAGGAAAAGATTATTAATATACCGGGCCAAGAAATTGAATCGTATAATAATTTAATAATTGTGTTTAGTCAGTTTCCGGGTAAAAATATAAATCAATATAGTAATATAATGGAAACATATATCAATCCCGAAAGTTATATAACATATTCTGGTGATATATTAAGAAAAAATAATTTTCAGCATTTACTTTCTCATTTTAGTGGGAAAGGGAAGATATTATTAGAAGAAAATAATATAGAGGCTTCATTTAAAGCAGCTGTTTTATTTAATAAGTATCTACATCAGAATGATTTTTCAACCCTAGATTTTACAGTTGATTATCTTGATAATTATAATATTGGCAATGAGGATAAAGACTTAAAATGGTATCTAGTTATTGGGGCAGATTCAATAAATGATAAATTCAAATCAAGAGTTAAATTAGCTAATCAAAATATCCAAATCAATACCAGGCAAAACGAAGAAAATATATCTATAAACTTTAATAAACCGGTTAGTTATATAGACTTTAATACTATAGACAATAAATCAGTATTATTTATAAATACAAATGGTAGTTGCGATAATTTAGAGAAAATGTTAATAGAAATAAATAGTAAAGAAGGTATTCATGATTTGAACGGTAATTTATTGATATTTAATGGAGAAAGTTATAAAACATTTAATATAGAAAACCAAAACTTAAGTAATAAATTTAATATTTCCCTATCTCAATTTAAAAATTTATTTTATAAATATAAAATTCATGCCTATATGATTAGTGTAGTATTAATTATATTAATTTTAATCTGGATATACTATAAAACATCTCGCAATAAAAAGAGAAAAGATTAGGAGTGGGTGGTTAAATATTGAGCACTAATTGTCGTAATAATTTATTAGGTCAACAACTATTAGATAAAAATTTAATTAATGATAAAGAGTTAAAGAAAGCATTAAAAATTCATGAAAATACTAATAAAAGGCTCTCTATAATTTTACAAGAAGAGAGAATAGTCAACGGAAGAGAGCTTTATAAGATACTTTCTAATCTAATGAATAATCCTAATATTGACAATTATAATTCAAAAGTTAAAGATGAAATTGATTTTGAATTATTAGATAGTTTTGATCCAAGAGTTTTAATTGAAAAGCAGTTTCTTCCACTTAATTTAAATAAGGATATATTGAAAATTTTAGTTAAAGATTTTAAAAATAAAAGTATAGATAAATATTTAAAAACAAAATTTGGAGACATTTTAATTGAAAAAGTTGAGGTTTCTAAAAATATTATAAATTATTTTATTGAATATTCTTATAAAGATCAGTTAATAGATGAGGAATTTAGCAAATTAATAAAAGAAGATAACCAGCCCCAAAAAGTCCTTTTTACAAAAGGTCAGCTAATATTTATAGGTGTTATCTCAATAGCAATTTTAACGGGTATATTCTTTAAATTTATTTTCACAATAAATTTTGGATTATATGTTGTTAATATATTTTTTGTGATGTTAATTTTATTTAAATATATTTTTCCAATCTTTGATAATAGTCAAAAAAAGAATAAAAATGGATTAGATGATGAATTTGAAGATGAAAACCAAAATGAATTACCTATATATACAGTTTTAGTACCCTTAATAAATAATAAAGTTCCTTTAGACAATTTAATCTTAAGTTTAAAAAATATGAACTATCCTTCTAATAAGATGGAAGTAATCTTTTTATTAAAATATAATGATAAAAGGAATAGAAAGAATTTATTAAGTTCTAAACTTCCCGAAAACTGGAAAGTTATCGAAGTTACAAAAAGTATTTTGGATAAGGGTATCGAAATTAAGAATTTAGGTCTTAGTTTAGCTATGGGTCAATATATAACAACTTATACACCTAAAGATCTACCTGAAACTAATCAATTGAAAAAAGTGGTAGCTTATTATAATAAAAATTCAAAAGACTGTTTTTGTCTATTAGCTCCATACAAATATATTTATGATAATTCATTTTTATCGAAGTATGTAAATTTCGAATTGAATCAGACTATTAGTTCGATTCAATCTAAAACTCAATTTTATAATAAACTGTCTACGTTTATTAAAGGGACAAGACATTATAAATCAGATAAATTAAGAAAGTTTGGAGGATGGAATAAAAGAGGAGAGACATATTTAAATAAAAAAAATAATGCTTTAGTCACAGAAGTTTTCCATTCAATAACATATTCAGTTCGTAATTATAATGGTATAAACTTTTATAGGAAACAATTTCAAAATTCAATAAAAGAATTACTATATTATAATAGGAATTCATTCAATAAAATTAAACACAATTATAAAGAATTGTTATCTTCTAATTTTATTCTTTTTACAAACTTGTTAACGCCTTTGTTTTATGCGATCTTAGGTCTAGTATTAATTTTAAAATTATTTGTAGATAATAGTATATTAAATCAATATTATTTAGATTATATTGTAAACATTTCTATAGGAAATCTAGTGGTTTTATACTTATTAAATTTTTATTTTATAATTAAGACAGATTCCAGTATTGAGTTAAAAGTAAAAATAAAGATGAGTTTATTTAATCCGATTTTTATGATTATAAAATTTTATGTTTTGATTAAAGCAATAATGCAAATAATAAAAAACCCCTATAAGCTGGAAGACAGTGATCCAGAACTTCATAGGGATTTAATGTTTATGTATATCAATTTTAAAAATAAACAATCAGATTAATTTTTGGCTATTAGAGCTACACTTTCAATGTGTGAGGTGTGAGGAAACATATCTACTAACTTAACATCTACAATATGATAACCATTATACATAATTTTTTGGATATCCCGGGCTTGGGTTTTTGGATTACAGGATACATATACTATCTCTTCTGGTGATATTTCCACTATACTAGTTATTACTTCAGAATGGAGTCCAGGTCTGGGAGGGTCTACAATTATTTTTTCAACGTTTTTCTTTTCTTTTTCTAAAACTTTACGAACATCCCCCTGGATAAACTCACAGTTATCAATATTATTTATTTTCATATTTTCTCTAGCACGATTAACAGCACTTTCATCAATTTCAATTCCAGTTACTTTTTTAACATGTGGAGAAATAATTTGAGATAAAGAACCAGTTCCTGAATATAGGTCATATATTTCTTTCTTTTGGTCATCTTTAAAATGATCTATTACAGCCTTATACAACTTCTCTGCTGCTTTTGTGTTTACTTGGAAAAATGAAAGAGAATTTATTTTAAATTTAAAATCAAGAAGTTTTTCATAAAAATAGTCCCTGCCATAATATGTTTTGAGTTCTCCAATTTTGACTGCATCAGCATAATCGTCATTTGTTGTATGGAGAAATCCAACTAGTTTTCCTTTATAGTCTATATTTTTTAATAATTCTACAAGATCGCTTAGATCAGGAATTTTTTGAGAAGTTGTAATTAAGTTAACTAAAATTTCACCAGTATTTAATCCTTTCCTTATTTTTAGATGTCTTAAATATCCTTCTTTTAATTTAACATGATATTTTTTTAAATCAGTATTCCTAAAATAATTTAGAATTGTTTCGATAATTCTTCTAAAATCACTATCAATAAGATAACAACCATCAATAGTCACTACATCATATTGTTTTCCTCTCAAATGCATTCCAAGCTGTAATTCACCTTCGATTTCTAAATCGCCAAAACTTAATTCCATATTATTTCGATATTCATATATTTGCGGACTTTTAATTACTTGGGAGAGGGGGAAATCTTTTATCCCCAGTTCTTTAAAGTAATGTTTTACTTTTTCGGTTTTGATAGAAATTTGCTCTTCGTATGGAACGTCTAAACTTGTACATCCTCCACACAACTCAAAATGATCACATATATTTACTTCTTTATTACGATCTATATTTACTTTCAATTAATGTACACCACCTAATTTTATTTATTCTTCTTTATACATTATTCAAGAAATAGATTGTTTATCCTTTTAACAGAGATGTATTAAATAACTTAAAGAAATTAATTGCATTATTGGGAAATATATATTATAATATATTTAAAGTTGATAAGATTAGTCAGAATTAAACAGGAGGTAATAAATATGAAATTGGATATGAATAACAAAATTATTCTATTATTAGTTTTAGTTTTAGCGGTTAGTGTCTTTTTTTCAGGTAATATAGTTTCTGCCCAATCTCAGGAAAATAAGATGGCAGCAATATTTCCCGGTTCAATTCAAGATGCTGACTGGAATTCTTTAGGTTATACTGCTTTACAAAATGTTGGAGAGGAATTTGGGCTACCAGTTAATTACTCTGAACAAGTTGCAGTTCCAGATGTATCAAGAGTGGTAAATGAATATATTGCTTTAGATTATAATATACTATGGATTCACGGAACCCAGTATAATAGTGCTATCTTTGATTTAGCGGAAGAAAATCCAAATGTGACATTTATAATAGAACAAGATACACCATTACCACAAGATTTTGATAATATTATAAGAGTAAAAAGAAATTATTATATAGGTCATTATGTATTGGGAGCATTAGCCAGTGAAGTTACTGAAACAGGTAAAATAGGCTTTGTAGGAGGTCTTGAAATTTCATGGACAATCGGTGTTGTTAATGCAATTGAACAAGCTGTAAATGATGTTAATCCTGATGTAGAGTTCAATTATATCTATGTAGGGAGTTTCAATGATCCTTTAAAAACAAAACAAGCAACAGAGTCTCTTATCAATAACGATGTTGATGTAATAATGAGTGGTGTTAATTTAGGTAATTATGGAATGTTTAGAGCCGTAGAAAATGCCAATAGACAGGTTTATGTAACTAGTATATATACCGATAAATCCGAATTATCACCCGATCATTTTTTAACCTCTGATATTTTTAATTATAATAGTTTAATGACAGAAATAGTTGGAGATATATTAAATGAGGGTAAAAAATCTGGTTTATATAATATGGAATATGGTGAAGATAAGAGTAGATATATCCATCTTCCGGCAAGCAATGTTTCTGAAGAAACAAATGAATGGATAAAGGGCATTGCTGAAAAAGTATCTTCTGGGGAAATTGAAGTCGAAGAAAATTTAGATCAGATAGATACTGATGAAAACATGGACGAAATAGATGGAAACTAATATATAATAAAAAAGCAGGGGTAGTCAGCTCCTGCTTTTTATTCATACTTAAGACCTGTTAATTCCTCACATACCTCTTTTACTTTCATAGAAGCCCCACCTTTTTTCCCGCCATTATTAATTCTTTTTATTTCATTAACTAATATTTCTTGCTTACTTGGTGTTACTTTATATTTAAAGCTAAAAATAATTACAATTATTATCAAAGATAAGGGTATGAAAAAAAACATATTTTAAATATAATAATGTTTCCGGGCTTTGAGTTTGGTTTGGTAAATAGTTAATTAAGGTTAAAATAATACCCACTGACCACAAGGTAACGGCTTGTGCAATTTTTCTAATAAAAGTCATTAAACTAGAATAAATACCTGTACCTCGTTTTGTATTAATAATTTGGTCAATATCTGAAATTGTGGGTAGAATTGCCCAGGGCACCATAACTCCAGCAGATAAACCAGCTCCAATAATAATACAAATAATTAAAATCATATTTAGAGGAGTACTGGAATTTAAAAATAGCAGACTTAACATATCTATACCCCAGATTGTTAATCCAAGAGTATAAGCTTTGGATTTTCCTTTCGTATTACTAATTTTCATATATACTGGTAACATAAAAATTTGGCTCATTAAGATAGCCAGCATACAGTATGGAAATATATCAGGCTTTTTAATATAATAGGTTAGATAATAAATAAATAAAGCCATTAAAAAATCCATCGCCAAATAAGAAGAAATATAAATACCAATATGAATTTTAAATGACCTATTATAAAAAACAGTTTTATAATTTTTAATCTTTTCTATAAAGCTTGTTTTTTTATCAACTTCATAGGGCAGTTCCCATGTACCGTTATAAACGAATATCTAGGGAAGGGCATAAAGAAAAGCAAAACCAATCCCCATAAGTAAATAGCTATATTCTAGAGAAATTACTCCTCTTTTATTTAAAAAATCAATAAATAATTTTGGTATTATCCCAGAAATTAAAGCAGATAGTTGGGAGCAGCCTATTCTTGCAGTGGAAAGTTTAGTTCTGATTTGAAAATTTTCGGTCATTTCAGCATTTAAAGCAGAATAGGGACCATTACCATTGTAAATACCGTTGAAAAGAGTATATAGGCAAAGGTATAATAGATAAACAAGGTTAAATTAATAAATTACCTTATGAAGGATAATAATTAGTGTAATAGAGTCTAATTTTACTACAATTTTAAATTCATTTCTTCTTGTGAGGAAGTTGCCCCCACAAAAGTTTGACAGAAACTAAATTAATATTTTGATTAAATGATTATCGTGTTTATGGTATAATTATATAAAGAGTTAATAACTTAAACATTTTCATGGACTTATAAAAAAATGGGTTCAAATATAATTTGTTAAATTTGTGGGAGGTAGTAATGAATACCAAAAAATTAATTTTTATTTTTATTATTTTCTTTATTGTAAATCATTTTGCAAATAATATTGTACACTCTAAAGGAATAATAATAGCAGAGGATCAAAGGGTTTTAGAAACTTTTCGAAGCCGGAACCAAAATGTTATAAAAAATTTGGCAGAAAGCGTAAGTGAATATGATGAGGTCATTTTACACTTAGGGAATAAAAAAGTTTTTACAAGAGGACATCCGTTTTTTTATAAAACAAGTATAGAAAACTTAGAATATTTTGCAAATCAACTAGATAAACAGGATCAAAAATTATACATTTGGTTTTTAGATAGTTTTGGTAGTGAATCTTTTTTAGAAATTTATGAAGATTATCAAGAAATAATAAAAACCAATTTAAAAACCATAAATGAAATTGATTTAGATTATGATGGTATCGTTATTGATTTAGAATGGATTAATCTTGGCTCGGGAAACAATTCAAAGAAGTATCTGGAAGTTTTGGAATATTTAAGTAAGGAAATTGGAAGTAAGAAGTTATTTGCTTTTATGTCTATTATTGATAATGAAAGTGAAAATATAAATCGTGGTTATAACGAAAAAGAGATATTAAAATATGTTGATAATATTATAGCAATGTTATACATTAAAGATGGTGGTTTTTATTTAAAAGATAGCAAACTAAAATTTCCAATATCTTCTAACAGAATAGAAGATCTAAGAAAATATTATAATGCCAATAATTATAGGGTGGCTGTCTCACTTGAAGGAGGCATTATCTTAGAAAGAGAAGAAAGGCTATATTTTATAAAATCAACAAATAAATTTGCATATAACGATAAAGTGGTTAAATTATATACCGATGAGAAAGAGTATTATAGAGTTACAGGCTTTGTACCGCAGGAAAGTTTTTATATAAAAAGAAATGATGGGATAAAAGCTAAAATAATAGAAGAAGATAGAATTCATTTTTTGTATGTCAAAGACAATAATTTATTAAAAGAAAAGGATTTTATATGGGAATATTATTTAATGGAAAAATAAACAATATATAACATTTTCTTAATTGGATAAAAAAGCAAGAAAGTAGTGAAGTACCTATAGAAAAGAACTTTATAAATTCACCTTGAAATATATTATAATATATCATATCCAATCATGAGGAGTGATTGTTATAACAAAGCCCCCAGTCTCTTTCTATATAGCCAAATATTTAATTAAAGGAATTTTCAATATAATATTTAATGTGAAGGTAAAAGGGAAAAATAATATTCCTCAAGATAAAAATTATATAGTCATCTCCAATCATCTAAATTGGAGTGATCCATTATTTATATTAATGAACTTACCGTCAAGTCCAAAAATAATATTTATCGTTGAAAATGAGGGGATTTATGATACAAAAACCCAGAAGCGATTTATAGATTTTATGGGGAAACCTATAGTACCAATTGAAAGAGATAATCCTAAATCACGTATTAAAGCTTTAAGAGCAATGATGAGCATTATCAAAAATGGTAATAATTTTGCAGTCTTTCCATAAGGTAGACTTGATCATGCCGAAGGTCAAATTTTTCCTTTTTACCTTGGTGTGTTTTCTATAGCTAAAAAGATGAATATCCCAATTTTACCTGTAGCAATATCTGGCACAAAAAGACTCTCTTTAAGAAATCCAGTAGAAACACAAATTGGAGAGTTGATGACTTGCCAAAAAAAATGAAAGTGATGAAGATTTTGGTCGAAGAACTGCTTTAAAAATGAGAGAAATTTTACCGGATTATCCAGGGGAAGGACCTTTTCCAAATACTATGAATTGGGTTACCGATTTGTTTCAAGAAGGATTAAGACCTTTTAATGGTGAATATAATTTAATAATAAAACGCAAAAAAAAAGATGAATAAGTTAAATCTTTAAATATATTTAAATTAATGATAATATATGAATAAGAATAGAAAAGAGGTGATTTGATGCCAAGACCTCCTAAACACAGAAGGATAAAAAACATACCTCATATAAGATTTTTTAAACCATCAGGAATTCCTGGTAGAAAATTAGAGGAAGTATTATTAAGTCTAGAGGAAGTCGAAGCATTAAGGTTAAAGGACTTAAAGGGATTAAATCAAAATGAAAGTGCAGAAAAAATGAATATATCTCGTCCTACTTTCCAAAGAATTATAACCAAGGCTCATGAAAAGGTTGCTGAAGCATTATTAGAAGGTAAAGCTCTTAGATTTGAAGGTGGAGACTATGAACTCGATAAAGGGAAGTATAGATGTAAAGAGTGTGGAGCTGAGTTTGTTCTGAAAGTAAATCGTAGACGTAGAAAACATGGATGTAAAAAGCATGGAAAGATTTGTCCAGAATGTGGTGCAAATTCAGTTATGAAAATAGATGAATAAATTATTACTTTTGTTTGGTAATTGACTTATCATAGAATTAAGTTGTATAATTGGTTTTATTAGTAAATAGAGTATTAATATTGTAAAAAAAGTTTTAAGAAGGGAGTGATATTTTTGTTAGAAATAATTGGTTTAATAGTTGTGATTTGGGCAGTTGTATATTATCTAAACAATATGACTCCTTAACAGAGTAAAGAATAAAGGAAGGGGAATAATTAACAAGTTATTTCCCTTCCTTTATTTGTAGGTATTATATATTATTTTAATATTAAATTTTCATTGTTAACAATTGTTTTAGGAATAAAGAGCAAAGAACCCACCCTTTTTTCAAATGGGTGATGAATATGCTCGGTTTTGATTTTGTCATACCATATGTAACATCAACAAC
>Ga0207714_1000765_pt1 | contig 21735 bp, 17 predicted proteins | sample PonA232FremontCA_2_FD_187270 | JGI IMG/M metagenome (GOLD analysis project Ga0207714, IMG submission 187270) | Marine sediment microbial community from Fremont, CA, USA - Pond A23 Sediment 2 (SPAdes) | ecosystem: Environmental > Aquatic > Marine > Unclassified | place: USA: Fremont, California...
CGGTTTCGTCCCCGGGGAGAATCATGTACCGACCGCCGAGCCGTTCCTCGAGTTTGATGATCGTCAGCGGTTCGAGTTCGTAATCGAGGTCGCCATGGGTATCGGGATCGACGGCGGCTTCGTCCCAGCGCTCCTGGACGGGGTTGGTCATCGGCGACACCCCGTGGTAATCTCGGTCTTATTGTTGGTAGGGTCTCTAGATTTCAGCCCGTTTGAACCGGTACGATCCTGGTAGGAGCACCGTACATCAGTTCCCAAGCGGAAACGATGACTTACCATCGAGTTCATATTCGGTAAGAAGGCCCTACCGACTATAACCGTATTTACCAGATAGTTACAGAAACGAGGTCCGGTTTGTTACTTTTAGCAACGGTTCGGCTTACCGGTGGTCAGGTTCGGTCGGCGTCTCGCTTTGGATCGTTATTTCGCCAGCAGCAGTGACGGTTACAGTCAAGTCATCAATGACGAAGGTTACGTGGCTTCGTTCGTTCGTCGTCCCGGCGAAGAGTGCATCAAGAGCATCCAGATCGACAAAATCGTACACCACACTGTCGCCGTCTTGGGCATCAAACTCCGGGATGGAGTCCAAGGCCAGCAAGACACTCGTGCTCAGGTCCTCTGCTGCCGGATCGTGATACTCGTGGTAAAGTATCGAATCAGAACTCGATTGCGAATTTTCACAACAGCTCATTAAGGCCGCCTTATTCACACCCCTAAAAAAACCTTCTCATATCGGCTCACCCTAACTTATAAAAATCCACTATTTGCAGGGCAAAATAAACGATTATTTCTAGATTGTGGCGGCTTACTAATAATTCGTCATAATTGACGGAGATTTTTCGAAGCCCACAGTATTCTTCGAAACATATCGCGATACTCCGTTCTGTTCCCTGCTTAGAGTTGCCAAGGCCGTATTTCTCAACGACTGAGAAGCCGTTCGCAATCGGGAATTGCCCCACCATCAGGCCCCTAATTTCCCGATCTCTGGACCTACTGGCTGCCGAAAAGTAGCGGCGCCATAACTTTGCCGCCTACCTCGGTTTTCCCGATCAGGCAGTGGTGGACCGACGCCCTCTCACTCGGACCCTTTCGACCGAAACGAGCCCTGAAACCGGGCGAATCGACGGCGCGGGCATGGCGCGGGATAGACGGACGGGCGCCGGTAGATCGCCACGGTCCCCGAGGGTCACATGAAAGGAACGCAGAACCTCTTCGAACGGTTCCTCTCCCTCGCCAGCGCGAAGGTCGTTACCACTGTCCTAGCAGTCCTCTCGACGCCGATCATCGTTCGTCTCCTCGGCCCGGCCGGGTATGGGGACTACGCCGTCCTCCTCTCGGTTTTCTCACTGTACATGATTCCGATCAGCGGGACTATCACGGAGGGAATTCAGAAGTTCGTCGGCGAGAACCGAGATCAGGAGGGGTGGGCAGCCGGCGTGATCCGGTTCTACGTATTCCTGGGGCTGGGGGTGGTTCTCATTGGGGCGGTGATACTCTTGGGCGTCGTCGGTCTGGGCTGGCCCAGTCGGATCTATGGCCCCGAATTCGACCGATACTTTCTCGTGTTGGTCGTCTTCGTGGTCGTTTCACAGTTGCGCGCGTTGGGCTCGCGTGCAGTCCTCGGTTTCGGCCTCGAACGGATCTCCGGGTTCCTTTCTGTCCTCAAGAAACTCGGAACTGTCTCGGTCGGTATCGGCCTGCTTCTCTATGGATTTGGCGTGACGGGCATGCTGATCGGGCATATCCTCGCCAATGTGGCCGTCGCAGTCGTGGCCGGGGTGGTCGTCGTCCGTCGCATTAGCCTCTCGAAGTTTTTGCGCCCCCCGTCGGTTCCCAAACGGGAGTTTTTCTCGTTCAACGTCATCAACGTCGGGCTGGTTTTCCTCTCGATGTCCCTGTATCACGTCGATCTGGTGATGCTCCGGGCCCTTGCAGACGGAACGACGACCGGTTTTTACAAAGCAGCTCTCTCGATGGCCGAATACCTCTGGTTCGTCCCGATCGTCGTCCAGCGGTTATTGCTCCACTCGACGTCCGAGTTGTGGGCCGAGGGGAACGAAACCGCCGTCTCCGAGCTCGCGAGCCGGGTCACCAGACAGGTGCTTCTGTTCGTTTTGCTGTTGTCAGTGGGACTGGCCGCACTGGCCGATCGCGTGATGGGGCTTTACTACGGCCCCGAGTTCGTCGCCGCGACCGTTCCGTTGCTCATCCTGTTGCCCGGGACGGTGGCGTTTTCCGCGGCCCGACCGCTCAAAGCGATCGCGCAGGGTTCGGGCCGAGTCACGATCCTCCTGTTTGCAATGGGTGGGGCCGCGACGATCAACCTGGTGCTCAACGGTCTGCTGATTCCCTTGTTCGGGATGGTTGGAGCAGCAGTGGCCACAAGCATCGGCTACGGGTCGATGCTGGGATTCACGGCACTGGCGGCGTATCGGATTGGCTTCGATCCCTTCGGGGACCTCCGTCCAGTTCGTATACTCTTCACAGCTGGGCTAACCGCGATTCCGGTCGTCGGGCTGAACGCTTTGCTCGGGTCGGACCTGTTCGCACTCGCGATTGTTCCCCCGGTTGGCGCTATTGTCTACGTCCTGGCAGCCGTTTGGACAGGAGCACTCGATCCCGAAGAACTCGATCCGCTCGTCAGTTGGCTTCCGAACTCTCTGCAGTCCGCAATCCGTCCGTTCCTTCGCCTCTCTAACTCGAGTCAGTAGTCACGCAGACTCTGAAGAACCCAGGACGGCCCCTTCTTGTACGAGGGCGACGTGAGTCAAGGGGTACTCATCGGCCGATCGTGGTGGGAGTGTCAATCCGTACGCGATGCCGGCCAGTCTGAGGACTTTCGCGAGGCCGAACTTGACGGCCCCTCTCGGTCCCAGCTTTTTACTCATGATAGCGAAGAGACCGACGGAGCTACTGCTCCATACGAGAAACCCAAGTGTCGAAAAGAGGGAGGCAGTGCCGAGGAGCAGCCAGAAGAGCGTGAGCCACTCGAATCGCTGACGGGCGAGCATTCCCTTTAAAATCTTTGGGTCCGACCGTGCCTTCCTGATGGCCTGGCCGGGGGCGAAGAGGTACCCTTTTTGCCACCGCCGGATTGGCTCGGTAATGTCTCCCTCCGTCGTGGGATGGACCGCCGAGACCGACGGGAGTCGGAGAAGCCGATACCCCGCTTTCGAGAGCCGGTAGCCGACGTCGACGTCCTCGTAGCCCCACAGAAACGGGTCGAACCCCCCGACTGCTGCGAGCGCGTCGGCGTCGTAACACATCACGCCACCGACCTTCGATACCGGTCGAACGTCCTCGGCGTGTGATTCGTTGAGCCAGCCCTCGACGGCCGCGACGTCCTCTTCCTCATGGAGTACGGAGACGGCCTCAGCCAGCCACTCGTCGCTGAGGCGCATGTCGCCATCGACGTGGAGGACCAGTTCGCCCCGGGCCACACTGTCCCCCACGAAGCGACCCGCGCCGCAGGAAACGGTATGGGCCTCCGGAATCCGCAAAATCGTCACCGGATGGTCGCTAGCGGCCTCGATGGTATCGTCCGTCGAGGCCGAATCGACGAGGATGACTTCGAAGGAGGGGACCGCCCGTTCGGCGGCCGCGATGGATGACTCGATGCACTCCTCAATACGGTCCTCCTCGTTCTCGGTGATGATTACGATCGAAAGGGCAAGCTGTTCAGGTTTCTCCGCGCCAATTGCGTCCGGGATCACTGCCCTGTCACCCCAGATAGACCGCGTCGCGTTCTCTGCTGATCGGCCTGCACGTCGCTCATCAGTTACCTGTTCTGTCCTCCGAATTCGCATTGTTATGCCCGGCGTACTGATCGGCCGGTTTGGGGCCCCAGGGCTCGGAGCCATCTCCGGAGACGGAGCCGTCGGGTTCGAGGGCTTGGAGGTCGGGGTGGCCCAGGAACTGCTGGATCTCGTCCGGGAGGGCCTCGGGACTTTCGGCCTCCGCTACTCTCTCACGGACGGCCTGCCACTGCTGATGGCGACAGAGGATCTGGACCGGGACTGAATCGATACCGAGGACCCGGCTCAGATAAAACCGATGGCGGCCACCTTCCCCGAACAAAAAATCCCCGGTTCGCCCGACGTGCATTCGACAGCAGACCGGCGACACGGTCCGGTCGTAGCCGTCCCGTGACAGACTTCGATAGAGGGCTTCTCTTTCGGTCTCATAGCGCTCTCGGAGTTCCGCTCGTGACGAACAGCCGTGTTCGATCGAGTTCGCGCTTTCCAGACGGTCGGCGAGATGATCGACGATCCCCGTCTCTTCCCAGCTGACATCGTCCTCGACGCGGGCTCGACAGGCCTCGTATTTCGGTTGAGCTTCTATCCGCGGCAGCTCCTGATCCCAGTCTCCTTCGCGGATCGTTCCCAACAGTGCTCGTGGATCAGTCTCCTCGAAACGGGAGAATGGAACAAGGTGGGTGACAGTCGTCGGATCGATCTCGATCGTCGCGGTGGGATCCGGGATCGCTCGAAATCCTTGTCTGCGGTACTGAAGCTGTCGCAACTGGCGACGGGCGGCCAGTTCGGCGCTCGTGGCGGCGGTGGTGACTGCCCACTTCGGGGCATCGGTCACGAGGGCTTGGAGTCCCTCTCGCCGGGCCTTCGCGACCGCCGTCGCCGGTAACGAATCACGTCGTTCCCGCATCCCTCTTCCTCACGCCCACGATCCGGGTCGGAAGTCACCTGGCCCGGCATCCATCTCATCGACGTGTCGTTCACCGTCCGGCGTGACGAAGGTCGTGTTCCGGATCCGCACCTTCGAATCCCGGAGGATGAGCGGATAGCCGTCGACCTCGATCCGTGAGTCGACGATCTCACAGTCGTCGGAGTAGGCGATACGAATTCCATCCCGGTGGTTTCCGGTCTGTTCGATCGTACAGTTTCGGAACGTCGTGCCGTGGCGCCCATTGATCCGGGCAGTGTATCCACGGCTGGCCGACCCGTTGACCGTGAGGTTCTCGAAGACCGGAGCGATGTCGCTGTCACCGGAGTGGTAGAACGCTCGGAGCGCTGGGATCCCGTCGCTGTCCATCGTGATCGTCGAGTCGGCCATTCGCGCGCCGCCGTTTTCCCTGTGGAAGAGTACCGCGCCGAAACTCTCGGTAACGTCAGGTCCAAAGCGAATCTCGCAGTCTTGAACTTCTTGTTCGGCCCCACGGCGGAACCGAATCCCTCGCAGATTGATGCTTTCGGCTTTTGGTGCTGACTCCACGACGATAGAGTCTCCACTCGCAGTGGAACCCTGGGTCCCAAGCCGGATGTTCGAGACGTTGTTATTTCGATACGAACCGCCCTCCGTGTGGACCACACCCCCGCCACCGTCGCTGGCCCCCGGTGCCGACCCGTAGAGTCCGTTATCCGAAAAGTCGCTGAGTTCGCAGTTTTTGAACGTCACTTCTCCGGAGTGACGCTGCCCGACGTAGGCACCGGTCATCCACCCGCTCTCCTGGTCGTTTTCCGCAGTGAACTCTTCGACCAGCCCCGTCCCGTCCGGATCACGTATGTCGATCCGGAACATCGTCACCTGGGTTTCACAGGTTCCAACAGTGTTGACCTCCCTGACTGTGGCGTCCCCTTCAGCAATCACGTTGATTGCGCCCCCGGCCCCGTCGGCAGTGAAGTCGAAGTCGATACCCTCCAGGAGGAAGTCCGTCACTTCCGAGAATTGGACGTGTGGGTCCGAATTTTTGCAGCTCCCCGGTTCGGCGACGAACGTCGGATGTTCTTCGTGGGCCGCTGCCAGCCCCAGGTGATCGTATTGGTTCAGTTCGATCTGCGGGAATCGATAGCTTCCGGTTCGAAACGTTAGCAAGGTGTCGTCGTCCGCGTACTGCTCGAGGAAGTCACCGATCGGTTCCTCGCCCTCGGGGTCGGCACCGGCCTCGACGGCGTCGACCACGGTATCGAACTCGGACTGGTGCCGAACCGGCGTTTCCTCGGTCGGCGGCGAGACGTCCTCCTCCGTCTCGGGTGGGGTCGTGGTCTCCCTTGGTGTCGGCGTTGCATCGTCCGGTTCCTCAGAGGGACGTCGGTACAAGGTGATACCCACTGCACCGGTGAGACCTGCAGCACCGACGACGGCCGCGCGTTTAAGAAGTTCTCGCCGTTCCATCGTGATATCATACGCCCCTGGCAGGATTGTTATGGTCTCAGTACCGGGAATGCAAGTGCCAGCGACGATTTCGGGAGGGTTCGTTCGGACGGTTCCAATCCGTCTGGACGAATTCGCTTGAATCCAATGGATGCTGTTCCAATACAGCACGCCGTGAAAGGTTGGCAACCCGATCGCTGAACGTCGATTCGCGCTAGAGGAAATCACTCTCGGCCCCAGCACTGCATATCTTCCCGGACCAAACTTTCGGTTCAGTTTGATCTGTACTCCCCCGATCCACCCAGTAATGCATTCTTACTTTTTTCCGCTGGTGAGGAGTGTGCCTCATGGGCATCAACGTCCGGGACTGGTACGCCGATACCCGCGAGCAGATGGAGGAGGACCTGCGCAGCGGGCTGCTGCTCGGGGTTTACTATCTCTACGTCGGCCTCTGGCTCACTATCAGTACCCGTCTCCGGTTCGGAACGCCGGCTTTCGAGCGCGACTGGGACCTGCTGGTCGTGCTGGATACCTGCCGGACAGACGCTTTATCGGCCGTCGCCCACGAGTATGACTTTCTCGGGGATCGCCAGACCGTTTGGTCCACTGGCAGCACCTCTGGGGAGTGGGTTGCTCATACGTTCGACCGGGCGTATGCTTCTACAATCGCTCGTTCGGGGTACGTGACGGCCAACCCGCACTCCGAAGAGGTGCTCCGCAATCGACTCATGCCCCCGCAGTACGTCGCCGTCCCTGCTACCTGGCCCGACTGGAATCCCGTCGAACCTGACACGTTTGCGCTCCTCGACGAGGTGTGGGCCGACGCGCGAGACGAACGACTGGGCGTGGTTCCACCGGCGACGGTCACCGACCGCGCGATAGCTGCCGGTCGTGAGGCTGACCTCGACCGACTCATCGTTCACTACATGCAACCGCACGCGCCCTATATCGCGGACGCGATCGATGGCGACGGCCCAGTCCAGGAGTTTTGTGCAGAACCTTTCGAATCGCTTCGCAGCGGCGAGGCAGATAGAAAGACAGTGTGGAACCATTACCTCGACAATCTTCGCCTGGTCCTTGACGAGGTGGCGGCTCTGCTCGAGAACGTCGAGGCAGAACGGGTCGTCATCACTGCCGACCACGGCGAGGCGTTCGGTGAGTGGGGTTTCTACGAACACCCGGTTGGTTGCCCGTTGCCCGCTGTCAAGCAGGTTCCGTGGGTAGAAACGACGGCGAATGACCGTAACACCCGTCGGCCGGCGACCGAAAACGGGAACATCGAATCCAGCGGGGAAAAATCGGTTTCAGCTGACGTGCAAACCCAATTGGAGGATCTGGGCTACTACTAGCGCGTCGTTAGGCCCACGGCCGGGTGCTCAATCCGGGGTGATTCGGGATGACGTCTGCGGGGTTGTGGGACCCTTCGTCGCCGTAGACGTTCCCGCTGTCGCTGACCTCCGAGAAGCTGTCGAAGTAGGCACTGGACTCGTCGAAGAACCAGTTGTCAAGCACCGACAGGGACCCGCCGTCGAAGCCGCCGGAGTAGCCTGCAATACCCTCGGCGTCAGGATTGTCCCACGTTCGGGACTCGCCGTTCTCGATGATGTTCCCCTCGATGGTCGTGTCGCCACGGAACGGATCGTGGATGTCAACGATGTGCATCACCGACTTCGGTGAGAAGTGGTTGTACCGGGCCGTGTACCCTGGCGCGTCGTAGGCGCAGGTCACCGAGTGACGGTTGTTGTGGAAGTAGTTGTACTCGATGAGACACTCCTCGTTGGCAGCGACACCGTAGCCCAGCCCCTGCCCGTTGTTGTCGTAGATGTAGTTGTGGTGGATGTGGGCACCAGACCGCCGAACGTAGACGGCACGATCCGGCCACCCCCATATCTGACAGTTGTCGACTTCGACGCTCCCGCCCTCCAGTTGCATCGCATAGGTGGGCGTGTCAAAGGAGATGCCGTCGGAGTGAGTCACGGTTCTATCGGGAGAGTGACCACGCAGGCGCAGCCCCGTTATGCGGGATTTGTACTGCGGGCGCAGCATGATCTGTGGCGTCTCCTCGGTGTGCAACAAGGCGCCGGACGACCCATCGAGGCCGCGGTTCGACGCCAGGGTGACACCCCGCGGGACATCCATGGACCGTCCACCGGTGTCGATTCTGGCGTTTCCGGGGACGAAGACGACGTCGCCGGAGGACGCCGACCGAAGGGCACTCTCCAGATCGCTCGCGTTGGAAACGACGTAGTCTGCCTCGCTTTCCGTAACTATGTTTTCGTAGCCGGGGCCGCCGCCCAGGGCGACGCCGTCCGGATTTTCAGTCTGGGTCTCCTCTTCCTCGTCTTGCCACGGGAAGCCGCCCTTCCACCCGTCGCCAGTGGCTCCGTCCTGGGGATAGATGTGGAGGGAGGATTCCCGCCCGTCGACGAAGGCTTCCACACCGCTCTCGCCGGGTCCTTCGATAGTCACGTCGAGCACGAGGTTGTCAAATTCGTGGGCGTGACGGTCCTCAGGGTGAACTCGTCCTGCTGCCTTGGTGCCGTCCTCACTAACCCAGTGGAATTCGGGGTCGATGGTCGCACCGTCGAGGGTTGAGGCGTACATGTCGCCACCATCCTGGACTTCGAGGTAGTAGTCGGCCCACTCGTCGCCGTGGTTCTCGAAGGAGTAACTGTGTTCGCGCTCTCCCTGTTCTTCCTCCACCGTTTGCCACGGGAAGCCGCCCTTCCACCCGTCGCCAGTGGCTCCGTCCTGGGGATAGCGGTCGATAGAGGATTTCCGGCCGTCGACGAAGGCGGTGACCCCGCCCTCGCCAGGCCCTTCGATAGTAACGTCGAGGACCAAATTGTCGAACTCGTAGGCGTGACGGTCGCCGGCGTGAACTCGCCCAGCAGCTTTGGTGCCGTCCTCGCTGACCCAGTGGAATTCTGGGTCGACTGTCGCGCCGTCGAGGGTAGAAGCGAACATGTCGCCGTCGTCCTGGACTTCGAGGTAGTAGTCGGCCCATTCCTGGCCGTGGTTCTCGAAGGAGTAGCTGTGCTCGCGCTTGGCGACCGGCTCGACGAGGTCGCTGTGGCTGACACGGTCGCCGTTGAGGTACAACGTATACGGACCGTCGGAGGGTTCGAACGTGCGGACCGGTCCGTCCAGTTCGAAGGCGTCACCGTACCCATCGGCGGTCGAGCCGTCGACGGTCGTGACCCCATCGGACTCGGAGATGACGTCCGACCCCGGGTTTGCGGCTGTGAAGCTCGATCCGGAGACGTGGGAGACTGCCCCCTCGACCTCGAAGGTGTAGTCTACTGTCTCGCCACGGGCCGCGACGATTTCGAGTCTGTCCGGGGATTCCTGGGCGTTCGACTGGGCCGCCAACAGGCTGGTACCAACAATTCCGGACCCGGCTAACTGCAGTACGCGGCGCCGATTGAGGACCGGATCATTCTCGGTATGCTCGTCCTGTTCGTCAGTAGGATGATCGTTCCTGTTCACCATAGACGGGTATGACCGCCTTACCGTAAAACGCATTTTTACGGCTTGTGAGCCCGTTGGTGTAAGGTGGTGACCAGTTAGTTGCCACCTACTGACCGGCTTAGACTCGGTCACCCCCGGTTTGACGACGTTTCGAAGGGACAGCTTTCGAGCCCGGGACTGAATGTAAGCCAATCGTAACCACGCCGATATCAGCCGGGAAACAGCTCAGAAACCGGTAAGCAGTCCTTACGGGCCTTCAAAACGGGGTTTTCGGGGATGGGATTCAATGATTCGGCTGGAGGGCCAACCGTGGCCGACGAACCGCTGGTACGAGGAGGATACTAATGGCGATCCCCCGTCGTGACCGTCTCAATGGCCACCGAGAACACTCGCGAACACAGTGAGGGCCACCGAAACCTCACCGGTGGACGTCCGTTTCACCTGCTTCCGCCGGCAATGACGCCTTTGACCGGCCGCGACATCGCCGCTGGCCTGGTTGGGCAGATTCGCGGCGAGGGCCGAGCAGCGTTTCGTCGTGAGATTGCTTCGTTTCTATCCGGTGAGAGTGCGGCCACCTATTCGTCTTTCAAACGCGCCCTAGCCGACTGTTTTCGCGAGCTCAAACGTGAAACTGATCGAAACACCGTTCTCATTCCCGCGTTCTGTAGCTCGGATTTCAAAAAATCGATCGAGGGGGTCGGCCTCGAGATCGACCGGTACGACATAACGACCGACACCCTGTCGGCGGACGTAGACTCGCTTGCCAGCCAGCTGGATTCGGACACCCTCGCCGTCGTCGTGGTGAACGTGTTGGGATATGGCTCTCCGATGGACGAGATCAGGAACCGCTCTGCGGACGAGGAAGTGAAGATCGTCGAGGCGCTGGGGTACGCGCTTGGAAGCGCCTATCGCAACCGACCGCTTGGCACTTTCGGTGACTGTGCCGTCATCAATTTTCAGCAGGGGAAACCGATCCCCGTGGGCGGGGGGATGGTCGTCAGCCAGGATCGTTCACTCGAATTCTCCGACGTCGGTCGCAGCCCCGCCGAACCGAACGTCACCAAACTGACCGGATACGCCACGCTTTCCCGCCCTCGCCCGTACTACGCGTACCAAGGCCTGAAGACGGTCGCCGAGCAGGTCGGCTTCGAAAACATACGGCCCACGACTCATCCGGCCTCGAAGTTCGGGGTCGATTACGAACCGCCGTTTTTGACCATGTCGAACTTTCAGGGCACAATTGGTCGACGGGTCTTCCGTCGGCGAGAGGCGGATCGCCGTCATCGGGAACGGTCGGCCCACGACTATGCGACAGCCGTGGCGTCGATTCCCGGAGTTTCCTCCCCGAAGCCTCATGCAGACCTCTCGAAGGTGCAGCACGTCCGCTTTCCACTCATCGCCGAATCCGAACAACTCAGAGATCGCCTCCAACCGGCGCTCGAGGCGATCGGGGTGCACGCGACGACCCTCTATGACTGGCCGATCCTGGATATGGAAACCTACCCCCACGCAGGTCGCCTCCAGCGGCAGATTCTGACGCTGCCGACCCATCCCGGTGTCGACGTGACGGACAGACAGCGGATCGTTCGGGCAATCGAAGCGACCGTCGATGCCGAACCGCGCCGGTAACCTCGGGCAACCACACCAAAGAGCCGATTTCCCGGTATTCGGGCCGCTAAACCCCCAAAGTGCGGCTTACTGACGATAAGCTGAGCATAACAAACCCCGTTCGAGGGAATCTTCCGCCAGGTTCATACGACCAATGGTTCGCTCCCGCACTCGACCGCATCGATCGAGAATAGTCCCACTGACTGTCGTGGAGTGGCAGTCACGGCCCGTTCAGGGCAGGACGGAGCCGCTGGAGCCGACCGATCGGGCCACGAGCGGAACGCGGACGGAGGTGAGCCCATGGCAAAAGGCCTAGCCGGTGATCCGCTGGTCGCGGGGGTTATTGGCGTGGGATCGATGGGCTATCACCACGCACGCGTCTACAGCGAACTCCCGGGCGCTAACCTGCGTTACGTCGCTGACAAGGACGACAGCAGGGCTCGAGAGGTCGCAGAGGAGTACGGAGCGACGGCCGTCGACAGGGAGACCCTTTACGAAGCTGTCGACGTCGTGTCGATTGCGGTCCCGACGATCCACCACTACGAGACGGTCCGCGATGCGATCGACCATGGTGTGCACGTGTTGGTGGAAAAGCCATTCGTGGCGGATCTTGCGAAGGGCCGGAAACTCGACCGAGTGGCCAAAGACGCCGGTATCGTCCTCCAGGTCGGTCACATAGAACGGTTCAATCCGGCGGTTCGGGTCCTCGCAGACCTGGTCCCAGACCTCAAGGTGGTCGGGGTTACCGCCGACAGGCTGGGCCCGCCGGTCGATCGCGAGGGAGAGGACAGCGTCGTCATGGACCTGATGGTCCACGACATCGACATCTTGCTCTCCTTGCAGGATTCACCGATTAGTTCGCTTTCCGCGAAAGCTCACGACGACCGTCACGCGACCGCCCAGTTCGAGTTCGAGGATGGAAGTATCGCCTCCTTGACTGCGAGCCGATTGACCCAGCAGAAGGTCCGAACGCTCTCGGTGACGGCCATCTCCTGTCGGGTCACCGTCGACCTCATCGATCAGACCGTCGAAATCCATCGTCACTCAGCGCCGGCGTACGTCGAATCAAACGGCGACGTCCGGTATCGACACGAGAGTGTGATCGAACGGCCGACAGTCGAGAACGGCGAGCCACTGCGAGCCGAACTGGAATCGTTCCTCGAGGCCGCACGAACCGGCCGGGACCCACTGGTGACCGCCGAGGACGGACTCCGGGCACTGGAACTTGCCTCGAAAATCGAATCCCTTGCCCTGCAGCACAAACGGAAGGTGCGTTCCTCGTGAGCTCCATGGACGAACCGACCGGCCTCTACGGCTCGAACCTGAACACCGTCGAGCGCCGGGCGGCCATCACACGTGGTCGAATTCCAGTCGCTGTCTATGGGCTGGGTAAGATGGGCTTACCCCTTGCTGCAGTGTACGCTGACGTCACTGGAAATACGATCGGCGTCGACATCGACGAATCGGTCGTCGAGCGGGTGAACGCCGGGGAATCCCACGTCAAACGCGAACCTGGGCTGCCCGAGCTAGTCGAGTCAGTCGTCGAGGCAGAGGCCCTTCGGGCGACGACGGATTCCGTCGGTGCGGCCGAAACAGCGGCCGTGCACGTTCTCATGGTCCCCACACTGCTTGACGAGGACGACGATCCGGACCTCTCGGTGCTCAAATCAGTGGTCCGTGATGTGGCGGAGGGACTCTCCCCGGGCGATCTGGTCATCGTCGAGTCGACGACGCCGCCGCGAACGACCCAGGACATGGTCCAACCGCTCCTCGTCGAAGGGAGTGGTCTCGAACCCGGGTCCTTCGGCGTCGCGTCGTGCCCGGAGCGAACCGTCAGCGGCCAGGCAATCGCAGACGTTCGAGGGACCCATCCAAAAATCGTCGGTGGCGTCGACAAGGAGAGCACGCGGACCGCCGCACAGATCTACGACGTGATCTCGGAAAACGAGGTCATCGAGACCTCGGGAGCGACGGTTGCCGAGGCCGTCAAGGTCTTCGAAGGGGTCTATCGGGACGTCAACATCGCCCTTGCCAACCAGCTCGCGACCTATTCCCGGGCGATGGACGTCGACGTGCTCGAAGCCATCGAGGTGGCGAACACGCAGCCGTTCTGTGACATCCACGACCCGGGTCCGGGAGTGGGCGGTCACTGCATCCCGGTCTACCCGTATTTCCTGACCAACACCTTCGAAGGCGACGGCTCCCTGCTCCGGACCGCTCGTCGAGTCAACGATGAGATGGCCGATCACACCGCTGCATTGCTCGGACAGATACTCGAGGCCCACGACCTCAATCGCAAGGGGCCCCGCGTCCTCCTCTTTGGGATGACCTACAAGGCCAACATCAACGAACTCCGGAATGCGCCGGCAACGCGGCTCGCAACACTGCTCGCGGATGCCGGTGCGACCGTCTTGGCTGTCGACCCACTCATCGAGGACTGGGAGACCGTGGATGCTGTAACGCCCGTTTCACTGGCAGACAGTTACGCCGCGGAGGCCGATGTGGTCGTCCTTATCACACCGCACGACGAGTTCCAGAAGCTGGACTGGGAGGCCTTCGACGCCCCAATCCTCGACGGGCGTGGAATGATCGACCGGGAATCAACCGAGGCCCCGGTCTACTGGATCGGCGGCCCGTGGCCATGATTGGAACGGCCAGTTCAGCAGCGGTGAATCAGGATCCTGCGAAGGAAGCCGGGCCGACGGTGAAACCGTCCGAACACACTCGCCGTGTGCTCTTCGTTGTGGGACACCCCGCCCAGGTGCACCTGTTCCGGAACGCCATTCTCGAACTGCAACAACAGGGCCACGAGACCTTCGTCGCTTCCCGGAAGAAGGAGGACACTGTCGCCCTGCTTGACGCCTACGGGCTCGAACACGAGCCCCTGTCGAAGCGAGGCAATTCGCTTTCGGGACTCCTCGTCGAACAAGCGCTTCGCGAAAAACGGCTGCTCGCGCTGGCCCGTGAGTTCCGTCCGGACGTAATCGTGAGCCGGCTCAGCCCCGCGGCGGCCCACGTCTCGGCGTTGCTCGGCTGTCGGAATGTCGTCCTCACCGACACGGAATTCGGGACTGCTACCCTGGGTCGATTGAACGCCCGGTTGACCCTCCCCTTCGTGGATACGGTGTGTGCCCCCGAAAACCTGGACATCCCGATCGGCGCTCCCGCTCGCCGGCCCATGACTGTTCAGGAACTCGCGTACCTTCACCCGCAGTACTTCAGTCCCGATCCATTCGCGCTCGCGGAGTTCGGCATCGACCTCGACACGCCGTACTACGTCCTTCGACTCTCGGGATGGGACGCCTACCACGACGTCGGACACGCTGGCCTCTCTGCTGATGGGGTGCGGGAACTCGTGGCGTTCCTCTCCCATCACGGGACTGTATACATCTCAGCGGAAGGAGACTTGCCCGAAGACCTTGCAGGCTTCGAACTCCCGACGCCCCCGGAGTACGTCCATGACGTGCTCTACTACGCCGACCTCTACGTTGGCGACTCGGGAACGATGTCCACAGAAGCGGCCGTCCTCGGTACTCCTGCGGTCCGGACCAATTCGATGGTCGGTCCGGCCGACGAGCCGGTATTCGGGCTCCTCGAGGAGGAATACGGTCTCCTCCAGTCGTTCGCCGACGAGGACCGGGCCATCATGGAAGTCAAACGGCTCGTGACCGAGGGGCCGGACCGTGCAGAGTGGCATCGTCGGCGTGAAGCCCTCGTGGCCGAGCACCCAAACGTTACCGAACAACTCGTCGAGATAATTCTCGAACAATGACGGACTATCGTCACACCGCCAGACAGAACGAGGTACCGGACGGAACGAACGATATAACGATCACGATTCCGCGGTCAGTCGCGACAGTGATCGAGGATCGCATAGACGGCACGGATTTCGAGAGTACGGACGCGTACGTCACCTTCGTCCTCGAGCAACTGTTGCTGGAACTCGGTCGGAACGGAACCAAAGAGAGCACGGACGACCACGCGTCCGAAAGCTCCGAGTCAGTCGAGGACCGCCTGGAATCCTTGGGATACCTGTAATCGTTTTTTATAGCGCATCGAGGGTCGCGATCCGTGCGACGGACTCGTGGATCCCGTTTGCCTCGCTTCGACCGCGGAGTCGACGCCGCAACCGCCCAGCCATCTCGCGGCGCAGCTCGGGGAGTTGCGCCGAGACGTCGTTCAGTTCGTCCGGATCGGCTTTGAGGTCATACAGTTCTGTCTCGCCTTCGTGTTCTAAGTACTTGTACCGCTCTTCCCGAAGGGTCCGATTGGCTCCACACTCACTCGTGGTGATCGCGGTCGGGCCCGCCGGCTTGTGAGGATCGAAGCCACCCGACCGGGCGATCGATTCCACGGTTCGAGGGATCGCCGTTAGGGATGTTGGCTCCTCAACTGACGCCGAGACCCCGGCGTTCGCGACGACGTAGGGGACGTGAATGTTTTCCTCGTAGACCTGGCGGTGGTTGTGGCCGTAGTTCCCGTGATCGCCCAGCGACTCGCCATGATCCGAGTGAACAAGGAATACTGGATCGTCCTCGGCGAGGGTCGACTCGAGGTATTCGAGGAAGGCATCACTGGCCCGGACAGAGTCCCTGTAACTTCGGAACAAGGACTTCTGGACCCGCGGAGAGAGACTCCCGCCCTTGCCACGCATGGGGTCGTTCGAACGGAGGGCGCTGTAGTAGGTGCTGAAAAACGACCCCTCCCGTCGATGAGCCCGCGTTGGCAGAAACGGGTAGTGGGTGTCGAGCACGAAAACCCAGAGGAAGTACGGCTCAGAGAGGGCTTCTCGGGCCGCAGCGATGTCCTCTTTGAGCGCCTCCCACTGGGCGAAAAACTCGCTCCCGGAGAGGAGATTTCTGAAAAGCTCCATCGACCGGGTGTCCGAATCGATGCCGGGGATTCGCTCGAGAAAGGATTCGGTCAGGGTCCGCTCGCTGGGTTTTGATGCGTCCACGAACCGATCGAACCCTTTGTCGAACCCGGCTGCACGCGTCGTCCACGGATTGGGTGTAATACCGGCGGTCTCGTATCCAGCGGCTTTGAGCCGCTCCGGGAGGGTGTCGAACCGGGAGAGGTGCTCCTTGAGGGCCGCTAATCGCCGCTTCCAGTGGGTGTTCTGCGGGTAGGACTCCAGATCAGTTGGCGGTCGAGGCCGACCCGTAAAAACAGCCGGCATAGAGGAGAAGGTCTGAGGCCCCGGCGCTATCGCTGTCTGGTAGGCCACCCCGTCACTGGCGAACCGATCGAGGGTCGGTGTTAGTCCGCTGTCCCCGCCCAGATAACCGCAATGATCGGCTCTGAGGCTGTCTATCGACACCATGACGAGGTTTCGCGGTTCCTCCGCTGACCCCTTGAACCGCAATTCCGATTCCATTACCCTGTTGCAGGTAGCCTTTGGGCTTTGTTACTGGCAGACAACTGGTTACTACGAGCAGTAGCGTACTCCAGTCCTTGAGTAAGGTACCCATAACAAACCTCCCCTCTCCCCCCACCGAGAAACGGACTCGATGCACGTTTTAAATCTCGTGACTAACGCTCAAGCCTCGTTCTTTCGGCATCAAGTATCGACGCTTTCCGAGTACGGGGTTCGGTCCACGACGATCGGGGTTGGCGGCGAGCGCCTGGTGAGTGACCAGGAGGATGGTTCCCGGTCGCTGAGCGAGTATCTGAAGTTTTACGCCCGTGTTCTGGGGCAGTCCCTCGGCGATTTCGATCTGGTGCACGCCAATTACGGCCTGACAGCGCCGATGGCCCTCGCACAACCGACACGGCCGATCGTCCTCACGCTGTGGGGATCTGACTTGATGGGTCGCTTCGAACCGCTAACGAAGGCCTGTGCCCGCCACGTGGACGCGGTTATCGTCATGACCGAGGAGATGGAAGCTCGGCTCGACGTTCCCGCACACGTCATCCCCCACGGCGTCGACATGGACCTGTTTCGTCCCTATCCCCAGTGGGCGGCCCGAGAACGCGTCGGATGGACCGAAACGGGCAAAAACGTACTCTTCCCCTACACGCCGGGGCGGCCAGTAAAGGACTATTCCAGGGCCCAGCGCATCGTCGGCCAAGTCCAAAATCGATGTGAAGATTCTGTCCATCTCCGAGCCGTCAACGGTGTGGATCACGAGTCGATGCCCTGGTATTACTCCGCGGCGGACGCGATGCTTCTGACCTCCAAACGGGAGGGATCGCCAAACTCCGTCAAGGAGGCGATGGCCTGTAATCTTCCAGTTGTAGCGACCGACGTCGGTGACCTCTCGAAGCGTTTGGACGGGGTCGAACCATCAGCTGTCTGTCGATCAGATGCTGATCTGGTTTCCGAACTTTGTGAAATCCTGCAACTGAACGAACGCTCCAACGGCCGGGCAGTTATCGAACCCCTCGGTCTCGAGGTCATGGCCGAACGGATTTTCGAGGTCTACGAGTCGGTCCTCAGCGAGGGCCGATCATGACAATATCTGGTATGAAGTCCATAACAATCTTCCAACCGACCCGACCCCGAATGACTTCGAACCGAGCCACCAGAATGAACGAATACCACCACGCAGGCCCCATTCCCGGCCCGATTGCTGTCGAAATGTTCCGTCGCGGGGTGGGGACCACTGGGCTTCGAAATCGACGACAACAATGAGCCATACAAACATGTTCGGCCGCGTTACGACCTCGGACCCACTCGACGTTACGATTGCCAAGCTCTCGCTCCTCCTCAGCGTACTGCTGTTCGGGTTGCGATTTCTTGCCAACGAAGAGTTGCTCGTCATCGTCCCAGGGGCGATCGCCCTGGCGAGTGCCGGGTACCTGTTCGTCGGGACTGATCGACGCCGAGCCTTCGAGTTTCCGCTGACTACTGGGCGAATTGTCGGTTATCTGCCTGTTGCCGTCGTTCTCGTTCTCGCCATTTTCGTCCTTCGGACCGGTCTCGAGGGCGGTCGGGCGGCCCCCTCGATCGCGCTGTACGCCGTTCTCGGGACCCTCATACTCGTGCAGATACTCCTGGTCGACGAGGACGGGTTGTCTCCGGGTGTGATCTTGGGCGAACTGTTTCTCGTGGCGGTGGTGGTCCGCCTCACAACGCTCTTTCTTACGCCCGGATTCATCGGCGTGGATATTTGGACCCACGTCCCAGTGTTCGTCGACGGGATCGTCGAGGCCGAGTCACTCTCGGCGATTTCCCAGAGCAAATACAGCATGGCGCCGCTTTATCACGCGATTGGGGCTATTGGGACCCTGGTCTTTGGAACGCCCAGAGCGGGGATATACCTCACCGTTGGACTCCTAGTCCCGCTCGCGGGGCTTTTCGTCTATGGCACGGCCGTTACCTTCGTTCCTGCCAGGTGGGCGCTTCTCGCGACCGCGCTCTTCGTCCTCGCGGACGAGGTGTTCCGCTGGGGCCTGCACGTGATCCCGACGAGTCTGGGACTCGTCTTTTTCCTCGGGGCCCTCTACGCGCTCACGAAACTGTTAGTGGCCGAGGAGCGGTGGGCACTCCTGTTGCTCGTCACCGCGAGTTTGGCGACTGTGTTCACTCACCAGGTCTCGACGGCGATCGTCCTCGTGTTGCTCGGGACCGCTTCGATCGTCGTTCTACTGGCCCCCATTTTCGCTGACCACGACAAACCGAGTCGCAAAACGGCGGCCGGCGTCGTCGGAACCTTTCTGCTGACGCTCGTCGTGACGGCCGTCTCGTGGGTGAATACACCCTGGTACGGCGAGGATCCGTTTCTGTGGGAAATCGTCGGTACCCTGCAAACGGTGCTCCTGACTGAGGCCGGTTTTCTCAACCTCGCGGGTAGTGCAGGGGGCGGCAGTGGGGCGGCTGAAACGGCGACGCTCGCGGGCCAGGTGGTTCCTTACGTCGAGTGGCTCGGGTTCGCGATCCTGTTGGCGGCTGCGGTGATCGGTGGGCTGGCAACCTTGCGAATGGAGGCCCCCACGGTTGCCAGGTGGACCTACGTCTTCGCCGCAGGCCTCCTGTTCGTGATCGTGTTCGGCTTCTCGATTTTCGGTATCCGAGCGATTCTTCCCGGTCGCTGGATCGGGTTCATGTACGCGCCCTTCGCTATTCTCGGGGCCGTGGGTCTGTCCTATCTCGCCCGGTCCTCCAGTCGCCGGGTGGTCCTCGCCGTTTTCCTGATACTGGCGCTTGGATATCCCGGAACGATGGCCGTCGCCGATAAGGCGACCCTCGACAGCCCGGCGTTCCCCGAAGAGCAGTTGCGCTATGCGTATTCGGAGACGGAACTCGCTGGAGTGGAGACGATCACGTCGATCTATCCCGCGACAGCGGCGGAACGGGTCATGGCGAGCGATCACCCCTACAAGACCGTGTATGGTCGATACGGCGGCTACACGGGCCAGGTAATCGCGCTCCCGGAGACAGGCCCACCAGTTCAGAGCCCGGTCGTCATCAGGAACTACCAAACGAGTGGCCCGGCTCTCTTCGAGACCGCTGGGTCTGAGCCCCAAGTGATTTCCAGCCCCGGAGTGGATCCGGCTCGGGTCTGTCCCGCCGACTGGAACCACGTCTACACCAACGAGGAAGTAACCATGTGCACTCGCCCAACCGGTGATACGGAGGGATCGGAATGAGCGACCGTTCTACCAGCCGGATGGGTGGTGACCTCGGACTGCTCGCGGTAGGGACCATTCTTGCAGGGGCTCTCCTGGCCGGTCCAGACATTTGGCGGCCACTGGAGATCGTCGCTGGAGTTGGACTCCTCGTGGTGTTCCCCGGGTACGCTCTGGTCTCCCTTTCCTTTCCAGCACGACCGAATTCTGGCGGGCGATCCCAGGATTCGTCCCCGAAGCTAACCGTGGGGTGGCCCGCTCGAATCGGACTGACGGTCCTCTTGAGCGGGCTGGTCGTTGCGGTCACTGCGTTGGTATTGAGTTGGACCGTGGGGATTCGGCTCGTGCCCGCAGTGAGCCTGATAACGGGAACCTCCCTGATTGTGACCGGTCTGGCACTGGTCCGTCGTCGGCAACTCCCACCGAAGGAGAGGGTCCAGCTGCCGCCGATTGCGGATACCGTTCGAGGGATTCGAACGAGCAAAGGTCGGCCAGCCGCGCTCATGCTCGCTCTCGTAGTGCTCGCCGCGACCGTCGTCGTGGTGGGTGTGGCCCCTGTTGGTGGCGAGTCTTACACCGAAGTGTCCCTCCTGTCCGAGTCCGAGAACGGGGCGCTTGTTGCTGAGGGCTATCCCGAAACCGTGAGTACCGGGGGCTCTATCCCCGTTACCGTGGAACTCAAAAATCACGAGTTCAGGACGGTCGAGTACGACCTGGTCACAGTCGCCGAACCCATTAATGCCGACGGGTCAGTGGGTGATCCCATCCGGGTCGACACGTTCGAACGCGAATTGGCCCACGGGGAGGAACTTGTTGTCGAACGATCAGCATCGGTTCCGGATCGAGGGGACCAGGTCCGGATATCAGTACTCGTCTTCGAGGGTGAGGCCACGGAGTCCCTGGCGGATCCGGACCACCGGGTCCAGTTCCTGGTTACCGTTACCTGAAAACAGACGGAGACCGGTTACTCGACCGTGACGCTTTTGGCGAGGTTCCGTGGCTTGTCGATCGCCCGGTTCATCGCGTTTGCGGCGTGATAGGCGACCAACTGGAGTTGGACGTTCGTGAGAATCGAGACGAGGTCCGGATGGGTCGCCGGAACCGCGAGGTACTCGGAGGCGCCGTCCAAAAGCTCCTCGTCCGACCGCGGGGCAACGGCGATGACCGGAGCGCCTCGCGACTTCACTTCTCTGACGTTGCTCTGCAACCGTTTTCTGTAGGCTCCGGTGCCGATCGCGAAGACTGGCGTTTCCTCGGTCACCAGCGCAAGTGGGCCGTGTTTCAATTCACCGGCGGCGAATCCTTCGGCGTGTTCGTAGGTAATTTCCTTGAACTTCAGGGCCGCTTCGAGGGCGACCGAATAGGCTGGTCCTCGACCGATGAAGAAGTGGCCGGCGTCCCCGAGCCACCGCTCGCTGATTCTGGCAGCGCGCCCGTCTTCCGTGACCGTCTCCACGTGCTCCGGAAGGTTGGCGAGCGCCTCGAGACGAGCCTCGTGATCGGCCGTTGGCTCCCCGGTGATGTCACGCACTAATCGCTCCGCGAGGAGGACCAGAGTGGCCACCTGGGAGGAGTAGGTCTTCGTGGCGGCGACGCCGATCTCGGGCCCAGCTCTAATGAACAGGGCGTCGTCACAAGTTCGTGCGGCCGTAGAGCCCATGACGTTTGTCAGGGCGAGGGTTCGGGCGCCCCGTTCCCGTGCGCTCCGGAGGGCTTCGAGCGTGTCTGCGGTTTCACCGCTCTGGGTAACCCCAACGACGAGGGTCGACTCGTCGACCGGCTGTGGGGTGGTCATGTACTCGCTCGAAATGTACGTGTTCGCTTCGACCCCATCTTTGTTGAGCAGCCACTCGCCGTACATCCCAGCGTGGTACGAGGTCCCACAGGCGACGAACTGGACCCGTTCAATGTCCTCGAAAGTCCCGGGTGGGAACCCGTCGAGGGAGACGTCCCCGTCTTCAATGCGACCGTGGAGGG
>Ga0207714_1000766_pt1 | contig 21695 bp, 17 predicted proteins | sample PonA232FremontCA_2_FD_187270 | JGI IMG/M metagenome (GOLD analysis project Ga0207714, IMG submission 187270) | Marine sediment microbial community from Fremont, CA, USA - Pond A23 Sediment 2 (SPAdes) | ecosystem: Environmental > Aquatic > Marine > Unclassified | place: USA: Fremont, California...
TCGTCCGCTAGAACCTGGGTATGGTATTACAGTAGGTAATGCTTTGAGAAGAGTCCTCTTATCATCCTTAGAAGGGTATGCTATTACTAAGGTGAAAATAGAAGGAGTCGATCATGAGTTTTCCACCATAACAGGGGTTATAGAGGATGTGAACGAGATAATCCTCAATTTAAAACAGATACGTTTTAAATCTAATACTGAAGATATCGATGGCGAAAAAATTAATTTTACAATTTCAGGTAAAGAAGAATTTCGTGCAGGTGAATTAAATAATTATTTAAGCAATTTTGAAGTGCTTAATTCCGATTTATTAATTTGTTCCATGGAACCTGATGTAAAATTACAATTCGAACTACATGTTAATAAAGGAAGAGGATATGTTCAATCTGAAGAGAATAAGTCCGAAGACGATGAAATTGGAGTTATAGCTATTGATTCTATCTTTACTCCTATTAAGAATGTTAAATATTCAATAGAGAATTATAGAGTCGAACAAAAAACTGATTATGAAAAGTTATTGTTTGACATCAATACAGATGGTTCTATTCATCCTAAAGAAGCTTTAAAAGAAGCTGCAAAAATCCTTATTTATCACCTGATGTTATTCTCTGATGAGAAGATTACTTTGGATACAGAGGAAAAATACGCTGGTGATGAGTTCGATGAAGAAGCTTTACACATGAGGCAATTATTGAAGACCAAGTTAAATGATATGGATCTATCTGTAAGAGCTCTAAATTGTTTGAAAGCCGCTGAAGTTGAAACATTAGGAGACTTGGTTCAGTATAATCGAAACGATCTATTAAAATTCCGAAATTTTGGAAAAAAATCCTTAGCCGAACTAGAGGAACTACTCGATAAGATGAATTTAAGTTTTGGAATGGATGTTTCTAAATATAAATTAGATAAAGAGTAATAAGAATGAGACACGGAAAAAAATTAAACCACTTAAGCAGAACTAGCTCGCATAGGAAAGCTATGATGGCAAATATGGCCTCTTCATTAATTTTAAATAAAAGGATTAAGACTACAACGGCTAAAGCTAAATCCCTGAGAACTTTTATCGAGCCTTTAATTACTAAAGCAAAAACTGATAATACTCATTCAAGACGAGTAGTTTTTAGATATTTGCAGGATAAATATGCTGTTTCAGAGCTTTTTAGGGACGTTGCGGAGAAAATTGCTAACAGACCCGGAGGATATACTCGTATTCTTAAAACAGGAAATCGATTGGGTGATAATGCAGAGATGTGTTTCATCGAATTAGTTGATTATAACGAGACTTATACCGATACTGAAAGCAAAAAATCTAAGACAGGTAAAAAACGACGAAGACGTGGAGGAAAGAAAAAAAGCCAGGGTGAAGAGCAATCTCAACAAAATGACGATAATAATGGCTTAGATGAGCAAAATCAGCAGGCTCAGAATACACATACAGAAAAAGAAACCAATCAAACTAATGCCTCACAAGCTGGAGAAGAACAACAGAGTGCCGATAACGAAGTATCGAAGGAAGACAATAGTAAAACTGAAGATAAATAATAAGTCTTAGATATAACAACCAAGTTTTCCCAGTACAGAATTATGGATAGTCACAAAATGGCTATCCTTTTTTTTTCTAAAAACATTAAATTAGTGGTTCTAAGAAAATATATTATATTGGCTTGCCCGCTGCCCTTTAGAATTTTCCGGCAGCTGTTTGAAAGCTAGCTTGGTGACTGTAAATGTTCAGATTTTGACAAGTTGAACTAAAATAAGGCTATTAAAATTTAAAGTCGTTTTTTTAGAGGCACTAAATTACAAGTAAAAACTTGTCAGGTTGTTAATTTTTTGACCCTTTATTTACAAAATTCTTTTTTGTTTAATTATAAATAAGTATTTTAATTTATGAATTATAGACAATATTCAATAAATTTGATAGTTCGGAAATATAAATACTAATCATATAAAACCTTACAATTATGAGTAAAATTATAGATATTAATGCCAGGCAAATACTGGACTCCCGCGGAACCCCGACTGTAGAAGTAGATGTGATTACAGAAGAGGGAAGTGTAGGAACCGCTGCTGTCCCTTCAGGTGCATCTACTGGTGTATATGAAGCCGTTGAATTGAGGGATGGTGATAAAAACCAATTCCTTGGTAAGGGAGTGTTAAATGCAGTAAATAATATAAATACCAAGATAAGTGAAGAACTTATTGGTTATAACGCAGAAGATCAAAATTTGATAGATAATCAGTTGAAAATTCTTGATGGTACAGAAAATAAAGCTAATTTAGGAGCTAATGCTATTCTCGGGGTATCACTCGCCACTGCAAAAGCTGCTGCATATGAAAATTTACAGCCTTTGTACCGATATATTGGGGGAGTTAATGCGAATACCTTACCAATTCCTATGATGAACATTTTGAATGGAGGCGAGCATGCTGACAATAATATAGATATTCAGGAATTTATGATTATGCCCGTTAATGCTCCTACTTTTAGGGACTCGCTACGTATGGGGGCAGAAGTTTTTCAGTACCTTAAAAAAGTGCTAAAAGACAGTGGTTACTCAACAAATGTTGGTGATGAGGGAGGTTTCGCCCCGAATCTTAAATCCAACGAAGAAGCTATTGAAACTGTGTTAAAGGCTATAGAAAAAGCTGGTTATAAGCCTGGAAAGGATATATTTATTGCCCTGGATCCTGCTGCTTCTGAATTTTTTAATAAAGAAAAAGGTGTGTACAGCCTAAATTCTACAGGACAAGAATTAGATACAGATGAGATGATTAATTACTGGAAAGATTGGGCAGATAAATATCCAATTTTGTCTGTTGAAGATGCTTTGGATCAAGACGATTGGGATGGATGGCAAAAATTAACTAAAGAATTGGGACATAAAATTCAATTAGTTGGCGATGATTTATTTGTCACAAACGTGAAAAGATTATCTCGGGGTATTGAAGAAGCAAGCGCAAATTCTATTTTGATTAAAGTAAATCAAATTGGAACGTTAACTGAAACTATTAATGCCGTTCAAATGGCTAATGTAAATTCATTTACATCTGTTATAAGTCATAGATCTGGCGAAACGGAGGATACTTTTATTGCAGACTTAGCAGTTGCTTTAAATACTGGCCTGATTAAAACCGGTTCGGCTTCAAGATCAGACCGTATAGCTAAATATAATCAACTTCTTCGAATTGAAGAATTGTTAGGGGATTCTGCTCGATTTGTAGGGAACGATTTTAAATATATTCCTAAATAAATATTATTTTGATTAAAGATTGAGGATGCTGTAAAGTTTAATTATTTATCAGCATCCTTATGTTTGTTAATTGTCATATCGTTTTGATGAGTGATAATATTCATTTGTTGTAATTAGGCTTTATATTCTGGTTTCTATTATTCTTTCAGGTTAAATTAATAACAAAGCGATAAGTATTAGTTGCAAATAAATTGATTAATTTTAAGAAGTGAAAAAGTTCGTTGTTATTCATTCATAATTGGATGTATCATTAAAACTATTAATTATTGTTGTACGGGTCCTATATTAGAAAAAGAAGTTTCTGCATGAACCATTTGCAAAAACTTATATATCTTGTTTTCTTGCTTTTAGTTAGTGTCTTTCTAAATGCACAGACTATCCAGACTAGTACTTTTTCGGTAGAGGATGGCCTTAGTCAATCTAATATTAATTGTATTTTACAGGATAGTAGAGATTTTTTGTGGGTGGCTACCCAAGATGGTTTGAATAGGTATGACGGATATGATTTTAAAACTTATAAGCACGATCCGGCTAATCGAAATTCAATTTCTAATAATTTCATTAACCATTTAATTGAAGACAAACGGGGTAACTTGTGGATAGCTACGAACAAAGGATTGAATAAATTCAACCCTTTAACCGGAAACTTTACGACTTTCTATCAGTCAGACACCAACAGTATACCTCAAAACCAAGTTTTTCATTTATATGAAGATTCTAAAGGTTTTATCTGGATAAAGACGCTTCACTATCTCTCCAGATATAACCCGGAGAACGGAGTTTTTGATAATTATAAGCATTTCAATGATTATTTTAATTTCCATGACGGATCAAATAATTATGATATTTTCGAAGATGATTCAGGACGATTATGGGTCGGTACAAAGGATGGACTGAATGTGTTTGATAGAGAATTGGGCATTTTTAAAAGATATTATCATAAAGAATCTGAACCCACAAGTATAAGTAACAATAGTATACAGAATATTTTTCAGGATAAGGACGGGAAGATATGGATAGCCACAGCCAATGGTCTTAATAGGTATTTACCAGATAAGGATGGCTTTAAAAGATATTACATTGATGAGAAAATGGAGGATCCCATAGGGAGTAATACAATAAATTGTATTTTCCAGGATAAAAAAAATATTATTTGGGTTGGTACAGACGGGGGATTATACAGGTTTTTTAGAGAAAAAGATAAGTTTATCCCTGCAAATGATCTGATGGTTCAGAGTAATCGATTGTTAAGTGCTCAGATAAGAACAATTGAGCAAGGGCGCCCTAATATTATTTGGGTCGGAACTTTACAAGGAATGGTGAAGATACAGAAAAATCTGAAAGAATTTAATTTATATAAGCAGGATTCTACTGGTAATCCTTTATTTGGCGACAATTTGATAGCGTCTGTTTTTTATAAACAAGAGACCAATGAGTTATGGGTTGGTACATGGAATGATGGGTTGTATATTTATAATACAAAATCTGGTTCTGTTCATAGAATAGACGCTCAATCAGGGTTAATACCAAGTAATGATGTTCATTCCATTTTCCGTGATAGCAATAATCGTTTATGGTTAGGGACTCAAAATGGGGTGCTGACTTATAATTTTGATAATGAGAGTTTTGTGAGCCTGTCTCGTAAAGTTGGCGAAGCATCCAGTGTATTTGAAGATAATAGGGTTTATGATATCGCTGAAGACACAAACGGAAATATTTGGGTTGGGTCTAGAAATGGGTTACATAAATATGATGGCAAAAAACTTACAAGCTATTATCATACAAGTTATGATGCTAATTCTTTGACATCCAGTTTTGTTTATGATGTATTGGTTGATAGTGATAATCAAATATGGGTTGCTACCAATAAAGGGTTAAACAAATACGACAAACATAAAGATTCATTCATTCATTATAAAAGGCAAAAGATGACATGCCAGAATTGTCTTATTAATAATGAAGTTCTTGCTCTTCATGAGGATTCAAAAGGATATCTCTGGATAGGAACAGTCAGTGGTCTTAATAAGTTTGATAAGAATACCGAAGAGTTTTTATCGTATACGGAACAAAACGGTTTGTCCAATAATCTTATATACGCAATAGAAGAAGATGATAATGGTAATTTATGGATGAGCACAAATCTTGGAATTTCTAAATTTAATCCGGCGAATGGTGAATTCACAAATTATGGACCTTCAGATGGTCTTCAGGATTATGAATTTAATCACCTTGCTTCATTCAGGGCAGATGATGGACAATTGTTCTTCGGTGGTATTTCAGGACTGAATTCTTTCTATCCTGATTCCATAAAGAAAAGTAATCATATCCCAAAAATCTGTATTACTTCCATTGAAATATTGACAGATGAAGCCCCCAGGGAATACGATCTTATAGGAAAAGATAGCATTATGATTCCCCATAATAACAATATGGTAACTATTGAATTTACAGCATTAGATTTTGCTGAACCTGAAAAGAATAGATTCGCATATATGTTGAAAAATGTTGATGATGAATGGGTAAATATTGGGAAAAGGCGTTATGCAACTTTTTCAAATTTATCATCAGGAGAATATACTTTTATAGTAAAGGGTTCTAATAATGATGGAGTTTGGAATGAAAAAGGTGCTAGTTTAGATTTAATAGTAGAAACGCCCTTCTGGGAAAATGATTTCTTTTATATAATTTATTTGCTTACAGGAATTATTATCATATTACTAATATTTCGCTGGCGTACAAGAAGACTAAGAAAGTCTAATCAGCAACTTAAAGAAAGAGAAGTAATAGCCAAACAAATTGCTAAGCAAAAAGAAGAGTTAAGCATTAAAAATAAAAATATTACAGATAGTCTTATTTATGCTAAACGAATTCAGGAGGCTTTACTTCCTTCTGACTATACATTTAAATCTCATCTTACCGATTCTTTTATTTTTTATAAACCAAAGGATATTGTAAGTGGCGATTTTTACTGGATAAATGAAAAAGATGATAAGATCTTTGTGGCTGTAGTTGATTGTACTGGACACGGTGTTCCCGGTGCTTTTATGTCTATTATTGGTGTTGAATTACTGGATAACATCACGAATGAGCAAAGGGTAGAAGAGGCCGATAAAATTCTATATGATTTGAATAGAGGAATCGCTCTTACTTTAAGCAAAGATGAAGAAAATCAGGATTCTATAAAAGATGGAATGGACATAGCGCTTTGTGTAATTGATAAGAAAGCCCAAACTATTGAGTTTGCAGGAGCTTTTAGACCTTTATACTTGGTTCGTGATAATAAAATTGAAGAAATCAAAGGAGATAGGTTTTCTGTTGGAATGCTTGCGGAATCGATGGAAGTACCTCAGATTAATAAACATAAGTTTAAGTTCAGGAAGGATGATGTCATATATCTTTTTTCTGATGGTTATGCTGATCAGTTTGGCGGACCGGAAGGAAAAAAATATAAATATCGGAGGTTTAGGTATTTATTGTTGACAATCCATAAATTTCCAATGGAACAACAAAAGGATTACCTTGCAAAGAGTATTCAAGAGTGGCAGGGGGATCATGAACAGGTAGATGACATATTAATTGTTGGTTTTAGACCTTTTGATGATAATAAAGATAGTTAGGTGTTTAGTAAAGTCTAAAGCCTTTCATTAATGGTTAATAAAATGATTATGCTAATAATTTCCGGTATTGAACTCAGCCAAAATTAGACAGGCAAATTCAGAAGAAGAGGAAAAAATTTAATGTCCATCGATTTGCTAATGAATGAACGTTAGGCAGTTGCAGTAGCAGCTTAGCAGAAAGTACCCGTGGAAAACCCGACAGCGCCTTTAAGGCCTGTCAGCGTTTGAACAGGAAAAAAAAGAAAGCAGCAGACAACAGAGAAAATATGACCTCGCTTTTTAATCATTTTTGTATTTTTCGGGGTTTCGCTTTGCTTAATTTTGCCACTAACTTCTTATAATTAAGGATATTACTTACTTCTGAATATGCCTAGACAGTTTCAGAATTAAAGGCAAATCTTCTGAATGTTTGCCAAGGCTAATGCAAACTTATCTTGTGTTCTGTTTTATTATTTTTTTAGTAGAGCATTCATCTTATTCATAAGTGTTTCAATCTGGAATGGTTTGCTTATATAATCATCAGTTCCTGCAGATAAGCATTCTTCTTTGTCTCCTAATAAAGCATTTGCTGTAATTGCAATAATTGGTGTGTGCGTATTTGTACTCTTTTCTATATTGCGTATTTTCTTTGTTGTTACAATACCATTCATTACAGGCATTTGTATATCCATTAAAATAATATCATACTTTACAGATCCAAATTTATCAAGTGCTTCTTTCCCGTTATTGGCTACATCAACATTCTTAACAGCTTTTTCCAGACTTAGTAAGACAATTTTTTGATTGATAAGATTATCTTCGACTAATAGAACATTAGCGTCTTCTAAATTAATGGATGTTTTTTGTCTCTCTTCGGGTTCCTGATTCTGGGCTTCTGAATCTGATTGACTTTCTGGTTCTTTAACTTTTGAAAACTCTAAATTGAAACTAAATATTTGTTCCTCAGTGTCTGCAGAGAAATTCAATTCTCCTCCCAGGGAGCGGATTGTACGTTGGGCGATATTAATTTCAAGTTTATTTATTATTTGTTCTTTCTTTTGCTGTTGGTTTTTAGCTTTTATTTTACTTATTATTTCACTTAATCCATAAGTAGTTAATTTGAAATCAACTTTTACTTTGTTTTCATTTATATCTTCTTTCTGAAGAATTATCTTTATTTTTCGTTTTGAATTATCTGAATACTTGAAAATTTGTTCTGTAAGATTAAGGAAAACTTGCTTTATTTTTACCGGGTCTCCTATAAGCTGGGTATCTACATCGGATTCAATAGTAAATAATTCCTCCTCACCTGATTCTTTATCACTAAATAAATTAATTGTATTTTGAATCGTATTTACCAGCGCAAATTTGATCTCGTATCTTTTCCGCTCCTTGATGTCAACATTTGTTACTTCTGAGAAACTATTAACAACATCAACAATATTATTTGTCGATGCAAGAATTGTATCGAAGTAGTCTTTATGTTTATTGTCTAATTCTGATGGATCAATCATATTTGAGACGACAACAATGTTATTAAGAGGGGTTCTGATTTGATGAGAAACTGTCGAGATAAACTCTTCTTTATCTTTTAATTCATCCTGTACCTGTGAAATCTCCTCCTTGTATCTATTCACCAACTTTTGAATAGTTTCTTTTAGTAGCAATATTAATATAAAACTACTTATATAAGCAATACTGTAAAGTAGTTTGTGAGTAATGTCAAAGTTCGTATAATAAAGCAATTTTGACGGGAAAAATAAGATGATTAAGGATGCTATAAAGAAAAAGCTGGATAGCATATTCCCTCTTTTATCTGCTATAAGAACTGCAATAATTGGGTAAATGGAAAAAATTAAGATGTCTTTCTCGTCTACTTTTCCTGTTAATAAAAAGAACAGGAAAAAAAAGGTTATTATAGTCAGAAAAATATTTTTTGAAAGCTTAAATCTGTTTTCTTTAGATGAAACTAGAAGTAGATTTATTAATATTAAAACAATTGCAATTGAATAGCTTATTAATAAAACCGTATCCTGCGAAGTTGAAAATTCATCTATTCCGTAAAGAAGCAAAAAACCTAATGTTATGAAAGATATTATTTTAAAAACGAACAGTTGGTTGTAGTTTTTAATATTAAAAATGTCGTTTTTTCTGTAAAGAAAACTGGCAATAGTTTGAAAAATTCTCATAGAAGAGATTACCTTTTGATTTATGTAAAAATAAAAATAAATTATTAATTCTTTTTAATATATGTTAAAATTATAGAATAGATTTTATCTGTGAAAATTTTATGAATTCGTGTATCAAAATTCGATGGTTATATTATTTTTGTTTTAATAAACATCCATTATCAAAAAATCTTTTCTCATTGGTTATGAGAAGTTTTTTACCTGTTGAAGTACAGGTTTACTGCTGAGTCAACTAAATGGATAAACCTTTAAACTATAATAAACTATGAAAGCCAGAATTTTAACAGTTGTTTTATTTCTATTGGTATGTGTTACTTATGGACAGGATTATGTTCCAACCGAATCGGAACTGAATCGCTTTTTTAACACAAAAACCTATATTGTTTTGGACCCCAATCCAATATCTCATTATAATGCTAAGTTGAAAAAAGCTGTAAAAAATAATTGGGAAATTACAGATTATGAGTTTCTGGATTATTCAAAATTTGAAGAGATGCGAAAAAAGCCCCGATATTCCTTTCTGGTGGAAAATATAGTCGTCTTTGACAAAGATAAAACAAAAGCCCGGTATAGATTTTTAAGTTTGCTAATGGGAGAGAAGTCGCTTCGGATAGAGGAAATGCCTACAATTGTTGCAGTTCCTTTGTCTTATAAGGAGGTAGACGAAGAGTATTATAGCTATAAATTGGGTGTTATTGTTCGTTTTATGCAAAAGCATGCAAATTTAATGAGAGAGAATCCGGAAATAATTTCTGACGATATCTTCGATTATTACAATAAAAATATGAAGGATATAAAAGATAAAACCTTGTATTTTGTTAAGGATGAACTGGCTGATGAGGTCAATACCGTGGAGGAGATAAAAGAATATTATTCACATGATGTAAAAATTGTCACTCGCGATGAAGTCGAAAAGGCTATAGAAGAAGAAAGAGAAGATGTAGTTTTCTTGCATAAGGTGGGGCCTCAAGGTACAAGGCATCGGGCAAGGTGTTACAAAATTTTAATGGGCGCAAAAGATGCTGAGTTTTATTATTTTGATTACCACAATGTTAAAAAGGGCAGGCGTCCTGATGGCTTCTTAAAGAGGGATTTTAGAAAATTAGAACGTAAAGCAAGTGATGGTTGGTTTTAATTAAAGTTATAATCTCATGTTAGTAGTTGGTATTGCAGGAGGAACAGGTTCGGGAAAAACAACTGTAGTAAGGGAAATTGTTCAGAGACTTCCAAAAGATGAAGTGGCTATTATTCCACAAGATTCATATTATAAGGATAGTAGCCATATCCCCATGGAAGAGAGACATGATATAAATTTTGACCACCCGGGTGCTATCGAATTTAAACTTCTCATAGACCATATTGCTAAATTAAAGCAAGGAATTCCCGTACAACAGCCTATATATTCTTATCTTACAAGTACCCGTTCCGAAGAAACAATAACTGTTGAGCCTAAAAATGTAATCATTGTTGAAGGAATAATGATTCTTCAGAATTTGAAGCTCCGAAATTTGATGGATATCAAGGTTTTTGTTGATGCGGATAACGATGACAGGTTAATGAGAGTGGTTCAGAGAGATATTGAAGAAAGAGGCAGGTCTGTTAGTAAAGTATTGAAACGATATGAAGAAACAGTAAAGCCAATGCACTTACAGTTTATTGAGCCAACAAAAAGGTATGCTGATATTATTATACCACAAGGTGGGGAAAATAAGGTGGCTATAGATATTTTGACTTCGATAATTGAGAAAAACCTTTATGATGAAGAATAGGAGGATGCTTTATTTATGTTAGATAAAACTAACCCTTTTAATGTGCTGTTCCTTGATATAGAAACAGTACCACAACAACCAAGTTATAGTGAGTTGCCGGAAAAGTTTAAATATTTTTGGGAGAAAAAGGCCGAGAAAATTCGCGGCGAAGATGAGAGTGCTGAAGATGTGTATCCTCGTGCTGGTATATACTCAGAATTTGGTAAAATTGTATGTATTTCGGTTGGAGTTCTTAAAAAAGGAACAACTTCGAATTATGGTTTCAGAGTGAAATCTTTTTATGGTGCTGATGAGAAGAAATTGCTTCAGGGATTTTCTGAGATGGTTCAGCGGTTTTCGTCAAAAGAAGGGGCTCTGCTTTGTGCACATAATGGAAAAGAATTTGACTTCCCTTATATTGTCAGGAGAATATTGATAAACCGCCTGCCTGTTCCTGAAATATTGAATGTCCCCGGAAAGAAACCATGGGAGGTTCCTTTTCTTGATACCATGGAATTATGGAAATTCGGAGACTATAAAAATTATACAAGTCTGGATTTATTGACTTATATTTTCGACATACCAACTCCCAAAGATGATATCGACGGGAGTATGGTTGGTAAAGTATTTTGGGAAGAAAACGATGTGGATAGAATAGTCCATTATTGTGAAAAGGATACACAGGCAGTAGCACAATTATTTTTAAGATTTAAGGGCGAAGAACTTATAGATGAAGAAGATATTGAACGTGCCACTGATTAGGCGTTTTCAGGAGTAGAGGTGAATATTAAAACACTCATCAGTTAACTGACGAGTAGTTAGCAGTTAGCTATAGGCTAAAGGTAAATTAGTGGCAGAAAGCAGGAGGCAGTCGGCAGCGAAGAGAAAACCAGACAGCGCCTTCAAGGCCTGTCAGCGTTTTGGACGAATAAAGCGGGAAACAGATGTATACATGATTAGTAACAACCGATAAATAGCGTACACATACTTTAAATGACAACCATAGACATAAAACGCTCATTCGTTTTATTAACACATTAAAATACCAGATACAATTTTTTTTATATTTCGTTGATAATTATCTTCTATTTCTGAATCTGTCTGATCAATTGGAGGAGAAGAACTTTTCTACTGTATTGATAAATTCTTCTCTTTGTTCAGCATGCACCCAATGTCCCGCATCTTTGATGGTTTGAATATAAGCATCAGGAAAAAGTATATTTATCTCATTTATTTCTTTCTCTCCAATATATTCAGACTTTTCCCCTCTGATAAAAAGAACGGGGTATTCCCTTCTTTTTTGTTCCTCAGTGTATTCAGTATAGTCATTGATGTCTATTCCATCCATAATGCCGGGTAGTTCGTTTCTTAGCGTGTTTACATTTAATAACCAGTGAAACTTTCCGTTTTTGTCTCTTTTTAGATTTTTCAGGAGGAATTGACGAACCTGTTTGTAGGGAATGGTTTCTGAAAGTTCCTGGTCCGCGTCACGAATTGTTTTTAGATTTTCTGTATCTAAATTGTATAATGCATTAAGAATATTTAAGTGGTTTAATGTACTGGAAGAAGGATTAGCTAGAGATTTGTATGGGCCCGGTGCAATGTCAACTACAATCAGTTTGTCTACCTTTTCAGGATATTCAAGAGCAAAATATATAGCCGTTTTGCCACCCATTGAATGCCCCAGGATTGAAGCTTTACTGATTTCTTTCTCTTCCATGAATTCAAATAAATCATCCCGCATTAAATAATAATTATGTTTGTCGCTATGTGGTGAGTTCCCATGATTTCTCAAATCAATTAAATACACTTTATGAGACCCTGCAAAATGTTTTCCAATGTTTAACCAGTTATCAGAGGAGCCATAAAGCCCGTGAAGAATTATTAAAGGTTTCGTATTGTTATCTCCTAATATTCTGTGATAAAGTTGCATAGCTTTTATTGTTTAACTTAATTGCCTGAGGTAAAGTTGAATAGTATTTTCTAAACCATAATAGAGTGCATCCGCAATGAGTGCATGGCCAATGGAAACTTCTAATAAGCCGTGGATATTGTCATTAAAATATTTTAAATTGTCCAGGTTAAGGTCGTGTCCTGCATTTAGCTCTAACCCTACTTTGTTTGCTGTCTCTGCTGCCCTTATGAATGGCTCAATGGCTTTCTCTTTATTTATTGGGAATTCAGAAGCATATGGTTCTGTGTATAATTCCACGCGGTCTGTTCCGGTGTCTTTTGCGTGTTTTATTTTTTCCAGGTCTGTTTCAATAAAGAGGGAAGTTCTTATATTATATCGCTTTAATTGTTCAATAACTTCGGTTAAAAATTTTTTGTGTTCAATTGTATCCCAGCCCTGATTTGAAGTTAGTGCATTCGGCGGGTCCGGAACCATTGTTACCTGATGCGGTTTAATCGTAGAAACCAGTTGTAGAAATGCTTCTGACGGATATCCTTCAATGTTAAATTCGGTTGTTATGGTTGGACGAATATCTTTAACATCCTGATGTGTAATATGGCGTTCATCGGGTCTGGGATGGACGGTTATTCCTTTTGCACCAAATCTTTGACAATTTACTGCTGCTTCATAAACATTTGGAATATTTCCTCCTCTGGCATTTCTGAGTGTGGCAATTTTGTTTATATTTACACTTAATCTTGTCATAATTTTTGCATATTGTTAGAAGAATAAAATAGAACGACGTTTTTCAGCGTTTTGTTGATTATGCAAATTTAAGTTTTTTGGTTAAATTGTTACAATGATTGCAAAAGATCTAATATCGAATGAAATTCCTCCTGTAAAAACATCTGATACAGGCTTGGAGGCCTTAAACTGGATGATGTTTTTTAAGGTTTCGCATCTTCCTATTGTCAATAATGAAGAGTTTTTGGGTTTGATATGTGAGGATGATGTCTATAATCTAAACAATCCGGATGACGTGATAGGAAATCACAAGCTATCCCTTTTTATGGCTTTTGCCAATCAGCACCAGCATATTTATGAGGTGCTGGAAATAGCAGCACGATTGAAGTTGTCTGTAATTCCTGTGGTTAATGACTCAAGGTTGTTTCTGGGGGTCATTAAAATGGTAGATTTGTTGCATGAGTTTGCAAAATATTCAGCTATTGAACGACCCGGAGGTATTATTGTACTCGAAGTTCATGAAAATGATTATTCCCCAAGTGAAATTGCTCAAATTGTGGAATCCAATGATGCAAAAATTTTAAGTCTTTATATCGCATCATTACAAAATTCTTCCAGAATAGAAGTTACAATAAAGGTCAATGTATCGGATTTATCTTCAATTATTCAGACATTCCGTCGCTTTGAATATGAAGTGAAAGCATCATATCTGGAAGTGGATAAACAGGATGATTTGTACAATTCAAGATATGAATTATTAATGAAATACCTGGACATATAGAATTATAAACTTTGTGACTTAACTATATGGGTGATTCACTCATTTAAATATGATGTAACTTAAATTAATTTTAATGAAAGTAGCTCTTTACGCGCGACATATCGAAAAGAACTTGTTTCCTAAGTTAAAAGAATTTATATATACGCTTTCCCAATATGGATTTGATATTTACATTTTTAGAGATCTTTTAAATAATTTAGAAACCGAATTTGGCTATAGTCCTCCTTATGAAAAATGTTTTTATAGTTACAAAGATTTAAATACAAATATAAATTTTGTTATCAGCATTGGAGGAGATGGTACTTTTCTCGATACTTTGTCAATAGTACGTGATTCAAAAATCCCTGTAATTGGAATTAATTTTGGTAAACTTGGATTTTTGGCAAGTATTTCGCAGGAAAATATTTATGCTGCAGTAGATTCACTTTATCAAGGAAATTATAATATTGAGGAGCGAACTCTCTTACAGTTAAATCCAAAAGATAAATTGTTTGGTGATTTTAATTTTGCTCTTAATGATATTTCAATTCAGAAGAAGAATTCTGAAATGATTACAGTCCATGTATACATTGATGAAGAGTATCTGAATACATATTGGGCAGATGGACTTATTGTTTCAACGCCAACCGGATCTACTGCTTACTCATTGAGTGTAGGCGGCCCTATTGTTACACCTGATTCGAATAATTTTATTATTTCACCTATTTCGCCCCATAATCTCACAGTTCGGCCGATTGTCATCCCCGATGAAGGAAAAATAACTCTGGTCCCTGCAGGTAGAAGTTCTCAATATCTGCTTTCAATGGATCATTATTCAACAATTGTGGATAAGTCGTATACATTTCAGATTGAGAAAGCAAAATTTCCAATGCTTGTATTGCGTCTGGAAGCTTCAGATTATTATAGTACATTACGAAATAAATTGATGTGGGGTATGGATAAACGAAATTAATTTTGGCAGCAAAAAATATTGTTGGTAAATTTAAAAGAAATCTTGAACCATTTATTTAGATTTGTGTAAAATAAATATTTAAATTTGGTTTTGATGATGAATGAAGAGAAAATCAAATATTATCTTACAATAATTTTAATTATACTTCCTCTGTTATCATTCTCCCAAAGATGGAAAATGCAGAGACTTGAAGTTGCTGCGGGCATAGGGAGTGCACATTATTTTGGAGACATTGGCGGAACATCCGATGAAAATAATTTATATGGATTAAAAGATATTTCCATTAAATACACCCGTCCAAATTTGAATTTTGGAGCACGATACAGGATAACCGAAGAGTTTGATGTGAAAGCCAATTTAGCCTTTGGATACCTGGAATCTTCTGATGAGAACTCTAGAAATGAGGCACGTAATTATGCTTTTAGCACATCTGTATATGAGCTTAGTGGACAGGTAGAGTACAACATTATACCAGAGAAGCGTCCAAGAACCTATTCAGTTATGTCGCTAAGAGATGGCTTAAGAACATTTGATCGTACCTTAAACACTTATGTTTTTGCCGGACTTGGTGGAATTTATTTCAATCCAAAACCCCTAGCTGATCTGGAAGATAGTGAACGATTTAATAATGATAAACATTTTGGTCTTATTATTCCTTTCGGTGTCGGAGTAAAATACCCATTAAACAGTCAACTTTATGTTGGTTTTGAGCTGGGAGGAAGATGGACTGCTTCTGATTATTTAGATGGCCTGACTACCCAATATTCTGAAGCTAATGACATATACTATTTTACACTACTCAACGTTATTCTTAAAATTGACACCTCAAAACGAGGTGGATTTAATTTTTAATTTTTTATGAAGAAGGCTTTTTTGGGTAGTTTAATTTTGAACCTTTTTGTTATCGCAGGTTTTTCTCAGGATATTATATCAGTGGGCATGGGAGCAGGTACCTCACACTATTTGGGAGATTATAACAAAACAGATCCATTTTATGCACCTTCACCAAGTTTTGGGGGAATTATAAAAAATGAATTTGGGTTGCGAACTTCATTACGGTATTCTCTATACTACGAAAACTTACAGGGTTCTACTTCAGATTTTTTATACCTAAATTTCTCTCCCAAACAGTCATTCAATAAGACCTTTATAGACATGTCAGTCGCTTTGGAGTATAATTTTTTGCCTTATGAAATGTATAATATCAAAAAATATAATTTTTCTCCTTTTGTCTTTGCTGGTGTAGGAATGAATTATTTATTTAATGCTGAAAAAAACAAATTTCCGGTTACAATTCCTTTTGGATTGGGAATTAAATATAATATCTTTGAGCGCTTTTCTGTTGGAATAGAATGGAGTGCAAGAAAACTGTTTATAGATACAATGGATGGAGTAGAAACGGTTTATGATTCTGATAATGAACCGATAATCCATAATAATGATTGGTATCATATGGCTTTTGTGTTTTTCACTTTTAAGCCCTTTAGAGAAAAAATAAAATGTCCCGCGTACGATGATTAAGAAGAGTGAATATGGGAAAACAAGAAGACATTCGGATGGATAGGTTACCAAACCATGTTGCAATAATAATGGATGGTAACGGCCGATGGGCAAAAAAGAGAGGTAATCGTAGGATTTTTGGCCATCAAAATGGGGTGAAATCTGTCAGGGAGACAGTAGAAGCCTCAGCAGAATTAGGAATTAACTATTTGACACTTTATGCTTTTTCAAGTGAGAACTGGAGTAGACCAGAAAATGAGATTAATGCTCTGATGAATCTATTGGTAAATACAATTGATAAAGAATTACATACATTGTTGAAAAACAATATCAAACTTCTTACAATTGGCGATTTGTCAGGTTTACCAAAAAAGGTTCAGGAAAAAATTCAGGACATTAAGAAAAAAACAGCTCATAATAAACGGCTTAATCTTGTTCTTGCTCTTAATTACAGTGCTCGCTGGGAACTTATGAATGCTATGAGTAAGTTCGGCGAAGATGTAAAGCAGAATAATACCTCAACTGAAGTTGATATAAACAAATTTAGAAAATATCTTTCAACAGGAACTATCCCTGACCCCGATTTATTAATTCGAACAAGTGGTGAATGCAGATTAAGTAATTTTTTACTTTGGCAAATTGCCTATACTGAATTATATTTCACCGAAATTTTATGGCCCGATTTTAGAAAGGATAATTTTTATGATGCAATACTTGATTACCAAAAAAGAGAACGCCGTTTTGGAAAGACCAGTGATCAACTCGATATTCAAAATCCCAAAAAAGATAATACCCCGCACTATGGTTAAAAGAATCTTAACTGTTTTTTTTATTCTATTTACGACTCAAATTTTTGCACAAACTGAAACTTCTGAAGTTATAGATTATTCAACTACAGATGAATATTATATTCAGGATATACAGGTTAATGGAATTAAATATCTGGATAAAGAAATTTTGTCAAATCTTTCTGGCCTGAGAGTAGGTAATAAGATTACAATACCTGGAGAGAAAGTTACCAAAGCTATTAATAATTTATGGTCACAAGGATTATTCTCCGATGTGAAGATTTATGCTCAGGATTTTAAAGGAGATTCTGTGACACTGAATATAACTTTACAGGAATTACCTCGCTTGTCAGAATTTAAAATAAAAGGGATAAAAAAATCTCATATAAAAGATATCAAAGAAGAGTTAAAATTAGAGCAAGGAAATCAATTAACAGATAATGTAATTAATAATATCAGGGAAACCATTAAGGATTATTATTACGATAAAAAATATCTGAACACCGAAGTTGAAATAAAAAAGAAAGACGATACAACCCACGTTAACAGAGTTAAGTTAACTGCAAACGTAAAAACACATAAAAAAGTAAAAATTAAGGATATCGTCTTTGAAGGCAATGAGGTTTTTAATGATCGTGAGCTTAGAAGAGCCATGGAGCATACTCATAAAAAAAATTGGAATATTTTTCAGGGTTCAAAATTTTTACCTGAAAAATACGAAGAGGATAAAGAGAAGATAATTGAAAAATATAAATCTAACGGCTATAGAGATGCTAAGATAGTCGATGATACTGTTTATGATGTAAGCGACAGGAGAATAATGATACGAATGGAAGTGGCGGAAGGTGATCAATATTTCTTCCGCGATATCAATTGGACAGGTAATACAAGGTACCCTGAGCAGGTATTGAATAATACTTTGAAAATAGAGAAAGGAGATCCTTTTGACCAGTCGCTTCTTAATGAGCGTATAAATATGGCTGAAGATGCCGTCGGGAATTTATATCTTGACAGGGGATTTTTGTTTTTTAATGCTCAACCCGTAATAACAAATATAGAAAATGATTCAGTCGATCTTCAAATAAGATTACATGAAGGAAAACAAGCAGAGTTAAACCGAGTAATTATTAATGGAAATACCAAAACACATGAGGAAGTTGTCAGGCGCGAATTAAGAACAAAACCTGGAGATTTATTTAGTAAAAGTGCTATTCAGCGTTCGCAGAGAGAGTTGTCTCAACTTGGCCATTTTGATCCGGAACAAATGGGTATTGAACCAATAAACATTAATCAGTCCCGTGGTGAAGTTGATTTGAAATACTCTGTTGTTGAGAAACCAAATGACCAGCTTGAAATTTCAGGCGGTTGGGGAGCCGGAATGTTAGTAGGAACAATCGGTGTAAAATTCAATAATTTTTCCGTAGACAGAATTTTTAAAAAAGACGCATGGAAGCCTGTGCCTACCGGTGATGGGCAATCTTTATCCATCAGAGCCAGAACCAATGGACGATACTACAAAAATTATAGTATCTCATTTACTGAGCCCTGGCTTGGCGGGAAAAAACCTAACAGATTTTCTGTTTCATTATACCATTCTTCAAGAACGAATGCAACCGTTTTTTATCAGTCAGGAGATAAATCATTCAATATGTCAGGTGCCTCTGTAAGTTTACAAAAGCGGTTGGAGTGGCCTGATGATTATTTTCTGATGGCGAATTCTATCAGCTTTAAACAGTATAACTTAAATAATTGGGATAATTACTTTATTATTGAAGATGGAAAGTCAAATAATTTTAGTTTCCAGACTAAATTCTCAAGAAATTCAGTTTCCCAGCCAATTTATCCACGAAGAGGGTCAAAATTTTCGCTTTCATTGGAATTAACCCCACCGTTTTCCTTATTTAAAGAAGATAGATGGTGGGAGCTTTCTGAAGCCGAGAAAACAAACATAAGAGAAGATGTTTTAGCTGATTATGATGCAAGCCAGACAAATGCAAGCTCGGAAGCGCTTATACAACAAGAGATGCAAAATGAAATAAATTCAGAAAAGTATAGATGGGTGGAATACCACAAATGGAAGTTTAAAAGTGAATGGTATCTTAAACTTTTTGATGATTTAGTCTTGGCTACTACTAGTCAGTTTGGATATCTGGGGTATTATGATCAGGATGTCGGGTTTAGTCCGTTTGGTTCTTTTGATGTAGGTGGCGATGGTCTTTCCGGGTATAATCTTTATGGACGTGAAACAATACGATTGAGAGGATATGAGAATAGCTCTTTAACTCCTGTTATTGATGGAAAAAAAGCTGGTAATATCTATGAGAAAATAAATATGGAACTCCGTTATCCTATTTCTCTGGAACGTCAGGCAACTATATATGTACTGGGTTTTGTGGAAGCCGGAAATGCGTGGCATAACTTCGAGGAATTTGATCCTTTTTACCTGAAACGTTCTGCCGGAGTGGGAATAAGAGCATTCCTGCCTATGTTTGGTAAACTTGGAATCGATTGGGGTTATGGCTTTGATACAATTGAAGGCAGACCAGATGCAAACGGCGGAGGATTCCACTTTCTTATTGGACAACAATTTTAATTTTCCTTATTATGAAACGAGTTACCTTGAGTCTGTGTTTTTTGTTCTTCGTCTTATCCGCTTTTAGTCAGCGATTTGCATATGTGAACACAGAGTATGTTTTGGAGAATATACCTGCCTATAAATCAGCTCAGGAAAAGCTCGACCAATTGTCTTATGAATGGCAACAGGAACTTGAATCGAAACAGGAGGAAATAGATGAACTTTCACAAGAGTTCCAAAATGAAAAAGTGCTTCTGACAGATAGAATGAAACAAAAACGCCAGGAAGAGATTCAGGAAAAGAAGAAGGAACTTAATGAACTGAAGAATAAATATTTTGGCCCGGAAGGACAACTATATCAAAAAAGACAGGAACTAGTTAAGCCAATACAGGAAGAAGTATATAGTATCATACAGAAGATAGCGAATAGTGGAAATTATGCTGTTATTTTTGATGCTTCAGATAAATCAAATATACTATATACCGATCCAAAATATGATAAAAGTGATGAAGTCCTTAAAGAATTGGGTTATAAAAAATAAATTAAATAAATTTGTAATTAATTAAATATTAAAACCAAAAGAGTCATGAAAAGAATATGTGTATTAATTTTTGCAATTGCTTTCTTGTTGCCTACTTCTAATTTAATTGCTCAGGAAAATGATTTCAAGTTTGGACACGTGAATGTTCAGGAAATAATGAGTATGATGCCCGAAAGGGATAGTGCAAGACAGGAATTGCAACAATACAATCAAATGTTGCAGCAAGAACTGCAGACAATGCAACAGGAATATCAGAATAAACTTCAGAGCTATCAGGAGAATGTTGACAGGTATTCTGAGTCTGTGAGAAATTCCAAAGAAAAAGAACTTCAGGATATTCAACGAAGGATTCAGGAGTTTCAAACTACTGCACAACAGGATTTCCAGCAAAAGCAATCCGAAATTATGCAACCTATTATGCGTAAAATTGAAAATGCTATAAAAAATGTTGGAGAAGAGCAGGGATTAATTTATATCTTTGATACAAGTGCAGGAGCCGTTGTTTATAAAGATGAAAATAATAGTAAAAATGTTGCTCCCTTAGTTAAGAAGGAATTAGGAATTCGGTAAATATTTTTAAATATACTATATCAGACCATCTTTAAGGAGATGGTCTTTTTTTTAATTTTAATTTTTTTACGATGTCAAGTTCAGAGCAACCCATAGGTGTTTTTGATTCAGGTGTTGGCGGCTTAACAGTTGCCAGTGCTATAAAACAGGTCTTACCCGGTGAAAAGTTGATTTATTTTGGCGATACAGCCCACTTACCTTATGGCGATAAATCTGGTGAAACAATTATTAATTATTCCAAACACATTGCCGATTTCCTAATCCAAAAGAACGTCAAGGTTGTTCTTATTGCCTGTAATACTGCGTCAGCCGTTGCGTATAATGAGTTAATAAAATATCTGGACGATAAAATTTTAATTGTTAATGTTATTGATCCTGTAGTAAATTATGTTGCAGAACATTATCAGAAAACAAAAATCGGGGTGATTGGTACAAAGGGAACTATAAACAGCGGTATGTATGAGGAAAAAATTGTTGAAACTGATAAAAATATACAGGTAGCATCTCTTGCAACCCCTCTGTTTGTTCCTATGATTGAAGAAGGATTTGTTTATGACGATATTAG
>Ga0207714_1000767_pt1 | contig 21686 bp, 16 predicted proteins | sample PonA232FremontCA_2_FD_187270 | JGI IMG/M metagenome (GOLD analysis project Ga0207714, IMG submission 187270) | Marine sediment microbial community from Fremont, CA, USA - Pond A23 Sediment 2 (SPAdes) | ecosystem: Environmental > Aquatic > Marine > Unclassified | place: USA: Fremont, California...
TCTTCCACGAGCCCTTCTATCTCGCCATGCCGGCCGACCATGCCCTGGCCGAGCGCGATGCCATCGAGATGACGGACCTCGAGGCCGAGGCCATCCTGCTGCTTGAGGAAGGCCACTGCCTACGGGATCAGGCCCTCGAGGTATGCAGCATGATGGGCGCCCGCGAGGAGGGGGCCTTCCGCGCCACCAGCATGGAAACCCTCAAGCAGATGGTGGCGGCCGGCCTCGGTATGACGCTGCTGCCGGGCCTGGCCGCCCATAACGATGGTGCCGACGAGGCCAATCAGCGTTTGGCGCTGCGCCCATTCCGCTCGCGAGCGCCGGAACGCGAGCTCGCCCTGTACTGGCGCAAGGGGGCCGCGCGCGAGCCCGCTATCAGCGCTCTGGCCGACGTCATCCGCGGCCTAAGCGCCGTTGGGCGCCTCACCGAGCCGGTAAGCGAGGGCTAATCGGGAGGCCTTTGCTATCATGCGTGCGCATGGATGTCTCTGACCTAATCGACTCACTCAACGAGCCTCAGCGCGCCGCCGTGGCTGCCGCCGTGCCGACGCGGAACCTCGTGCTCGCCGGCGCGGGCAGTGGCAAGACGCGTGTCCTTACCCATCGCGCGGCCTGGCTGATGCGCGTCGAGGGCGTCCCCGCGCACTCACTGATGGCGGTGACCTTCACCAATAAGGCGGCCAACGAGATGCGCGGCCGCATCAGTCAGCTCGCCGGCCCCGCTGGCTCCGGCGTATGGGCTGGCACCTTCCACGGCATCGCCCATCGCCTGCTGCGGTTGCATTGGCGCGAGGCCGGGCTCGTGGAGGGCTTCCAGATCCTCGATAGCGAGGACCAGCGCCGCCAGGTCAAGCGCGTACTGCGAAGCCTAGATATCGATGATAATCGCTATCCGCCGCGCCAGGTTCAGGGCTACATCAACGCCCGCAAGGACGACGGCCTCCGGCCGGCTGATCTCGATCCCGACGACCCCTACACCGGCCAGCTCGTCGAGTGCTTTCGCGCCTATGAGGACGCCTGCCGAACGGCGGGTCTGGTGGACTTCCCGGAGTTGCTGCTTCGGGCCTTCGAGCTGCTGCGAGACCAGCCGTCCCTGCTGGCCCACTACCGCGACCGGTTCCGGCACGTTCTGGTCGATGAGTTCCAGGATACCAACGGTATTCAGTATGACTGGCTCGCCCTCATCGCCGGTGTAGCGGGCTCGGACGTCTTCGTCGTCGGCGATGATGATCAGTCCATCTACGGCTGGCGCGGTGCGCGAGTCGATAACCTGCACCGCTTTCAGCGCGACTACCCGGATACCCAGGTCCATCGCCTCGAGCAGAACTACCGCTCAACGGCGACTATCCTGGAGGCCGCCAACGCGCTGATCGCTAATAACAGCGAACGCCTCGGCAAGACCCTGTGGACCGATGGCAGCCGGGGCGACCCCATCGCCGTCTACGCTGCCTTTAATGAGCAGGATGAGGCACGCTTCGTGGTCGAGCGCCTCCAGCAGATCACCCGCGATGACGGCTTTGCGCGCTCTGATGTGGCCATCCTGTACCGCTCGAATGCGCAGTCCCGCAGCTTCGAGGAGGCATTGCTCAGCCGCGGCGTCCCCTATCGCGTCTACGGCGGCTTGCGTTTCTTCGAGCGCGCCGAGATCAAGGACGCGCTCGCCTACCTGCGGCTACTGGCGAACCGCCAAGACGATGCCGCCTTCGAGCGTGTGGTCAATAACCCACCGCGCGGCATTGGCGCCAAGACCGTCGACAACATCCGCGTCGCCGCCCGGGAGCAGGGCACCAGCCTCTGGGATACGGCCCGGGGACAGATGCAGCAGAACGCACTCGCCGCGCGCGCCGGTAAGGCTGTTGGTCGGTTTCTGGAGCTGATCGAGCAGCTCGCCTGGGAGACCTCCGACCAGCCCCTGCCCGAGCGCGTCGAGCGCGTATTAGCCCATACCGGCCTGCGAGAGCAGATCGCGGGCGAGGCCTCGGAGCGCTCACGCGATCGTATCGAGAACCTCGATGAGCTCGTCACCGCCGCCCGTACCTTCGAGCAAACGGCCGAGGCCCCCGAGAACGGCGATTGGCTCACGGCCTTCCTCGCCCATGCCGCCCTTGAGGCGGGCGAGGGACAAGCGGGCGACTGGGAGGACGGGGTCCAGCTCATGACCCTGCATGCCGCCAAGGGATTGGAGTTCCCGCTGGTCTTTCTGACCGGGCTCGAGGAGGGGCTGTTTCCGCATCGCAATACCATCGACGACCCCGATAAACTGGAAGAGGAGCGCCGTCTCGCCTACGTTGGCGTCACCCGGGCTGGTGACAGACTCTTCATGACGCGTGCCGAGCGACGCCGCCTGCATGGCCGGGATGACTACGCCATCGCCTCGCGTTTCCTCCATGAGCTGCCGCCCCACCTGATGGAAGAGCTTCGGGCGCGCTTTAGTGTGACGCGGCCGCAGGTGGCCACGGAGCCTAGCGTCGAGCCCGAGGGGGTCGGCTTCGATCTGGGCCAACAGGTCGTCCACGATAAGTTCGGCTCGGGCGTGGTGATGGCCTTCGAGGGCGAGGGCGCGAGCGCCCGCGTGCAGGTCAACTTCGCCGAGGCCGGCGCGAAGTGGCTGGTGGCTGCCTACGCCAACCTTCGACCTGCTTGACTTGGGTGTCAGCGTCTAACTAGGAGCGAGCATGAAGCGGCGCGAGTTTCTCCAGGGCGTCGGCGGTGCCTTGGCCGCCGGAACGGTCTTGACTGCCTGCGGCAGCGGCGAGGGTACCGGGAATCACGGCTCGGACACCTCCGAGGGCGCCCCGGCGGTCCATACCGGTAAGACCTGGCAGTGGGATATGTTCACCACCTGGCCACCGGACTTCCCGGGCCTGGGCACGGGCGCTAACCATCTCGCCGACCTTATCGACCGCATGAGCGGAGGCCGGCTCAAGGTGCGTGTCTACGGCGCCAACGAGCGGGTCGCCGCCGGCGAGGTCTTCGGCCGCGTCGCCGATGGCACGGCTCAGATGGGCCACGGCGCCGCCTACTACTGGCGCGACACGGTCGAGGCCGCCCAGTTCTTCGCCGCCGTGCCCTTCGGCCTCACGGCCCAGGAGACGAATGCCTGGTTGTTCCAGGGCGGCGGGCTGGAGCTGTGGCAAGAGCTCTACGACGACTACGGCCTCATCCCGAATCCAGCGGGCAACACCGGCGTGCAGATGGGGGGCTGGTTCAATAAAGCGGTCGAGTCCCCCGCCGACCTCCAGGGCCTCAAGATGCGTATCCCGGCCCTCGGCGGTGATGTCCTTGAGCGCCTCGGCGGCACCCCGATCAGCCTGCCCGGTGGGGAGATCTACACCTCGCTGCAGACTGGCAAGATCGATGCCACGGAGTGGGTTGGCCCCTACAACGATCTGGCCTTCGGCCTCCACGAGGTCGCCAAGTACTACTACTACCCGGGCTTCCACGAGCCGGGCTCAACGGTCGAGTGCACCATCAATAAAAAGGCCTTCCAGGGGCTGCCGACGGATCTCCAACAGATCTTGCGTAGCGCCTGTTATGTCGCCAACCAGGATATGCTCGCCGATTTCACCGCCCGGAATAACCAGGCCCTGCAGACGCTCAAGACCGAGCACAGCGTCGAGCTGCGCCGTTTCCCCGACGCCATCCTTGGCCAGATGCTTCGGACCGCGGAGGAGGTCGTCGCCGAGCTCGGCGATCAAGATCAGCACGCACGCCGTATCTATGACTCATTCCGGCGTTTCCGCACCGATGTCATGGCCTGGCACGAGATCGCCGAACGCGCCTATCTCAACGCTCGCTCGGGTGAGCCGTCGTAGCCCTCAGGCCTGGATCTGCGACGGCAGCCAGGTGACCAGTGCCGGCCATAAGGCCATGAGGACCAGCAGCCCTAGCTGGATCGCAATGAACGGCATCACGCCGCGGTAGATCGCGCTCGTGGGGAGGGACTCAGGCGCGACGCCGCGAAGGTAGAACAGGGCGAAGCCGAAGGGCGGGGTCAGGAATGAGGTCTGGAGGTTGACCGCGATCATGATGCCGAGCCAAACGGGATCAATGCCCATCGCTAGCAGCACGGGACCGACGATGGGCACCACGACGTAGGTGATCTCGATGAAGTCCAGGATGAAGCCGAGGCCGAACATGACGAGCATCACCAGGGCCATTGCGGTGCCCGCGCCGCCCGGTAGTGCGGTCAGCAGGTCATGAACCAGGCGATCGCCGCCGAAGCCCTTGAAGACGATGGCGAACAGCGTTGCGGCCATGAGGATGAGGAAGACCATGGCCGTTATCTGCACCGTCGAGCGGCAGGCCTCCTCAAGGCGCGAGCGCGAGAGCTCGCGGCGCAGCCCGGCGAGCGCGAGGGCACCGATGGCACCGACCGAGGCCGCCTGGGTCGGCGTTGCGACGCCCGCCATGATGGCGCCGAGCACCAGGATGATCAGCACTAGCGGCGGCATGAGCGCGCGCGTCACCCGGCCAACGAGGGCCCGACCCTGCAGCGCTTGGCGCTCGGCGATGGGGAGTGCCGGCACCGCCTCCGGTCGCCGCACGGCGAGCAGCAACAGGTAGCCCGCGAACAAGGCCACCAGCAGCAGGCCCGGGAACAGGGCCCCAAGGAACAAGTCCCCCACCGAGACGGGATCGGGTGCGTAGTTCCCCTGGGCGCGCTGCGCCTGCTGATGGGCGGCGGAGACGACCTGGCCGAGGAGTACCAGGATGATCGACGGTGGGATGATCTGGCCAAGGGTCCCCGAAGCACAGATCGTGCCGGCTGCTACGGCGGGGTCGTAGCCGCGCCGCAGCATGGTGGGCAGCGAGAGCAGGCCCATGGTGACCACGGTGGCGCCGATGATGCCGGTGCTCGCGGCCATCAGCATGCCGACGACGACCACGGATACGCCGAGGCCGCCCCGAACCGGGCCGAACAGCCGCGCCATGGTCTCCAGCAGGTCTTCGGCGATGCGGCAGCGTTCCAGCACCAGGCCCATGAACACGAACAGCGGCACGGCGACCAGTGTGTCCGCGGTCGCGACGTCGTAGAGTTCCGGGGCCAATGTTCCCATGATGCCGCCATCGAAGCCGCCGGCGAGCTGGCCCACGAGGGCAAAGGTCAAGGCCGTGCCGCCCAGCGTCATGGCCACGGGATAGCCCAGCAACAGGGCTAGACAGACGGCCGCGAACATCACCAACGCCAACCAGGCCATCACGGCGCCCCGCGGGTGTCGGTACTCTGGGTGGCCGCCCTACTCAGGGTTGCCAGGGAGCGAATCGCCAGCGCTAGGCCCTGGAGCAGCATGAGCACCGAACCCAATGGGATGAAGGTCTTGAGCACGAATACCCACGGCAGGCCATCGGATGACGCCCGCCAACCCTCCAGCTGCGCCCAGGAGCTGGCGACGTAGGGCCAGCTATAGGCCAGGATGGTCGTGAACAGCGGCACAAGCAGGAACACAGTGCCCGCGAGATCGATGCGGGCACGCGTGTGGGGTGACCAGTGGCGATACAGGATGTCCACGCGAACATGGGCATCGTGGCGGAGCGCGTAGCCACCACCCGCGAGGAAGATCAACGCGTGGAGGTAACCGACCGCATCCTTGGCGGCGATCGAGCTGGTATCGAACACCGATTCGGCGATGACCAGACCGAACTGCAGGGTCGCCATGACCGGTACGAGCCAGGCTAGGCTACGGCCGAGGCCCTCGTTGAGCTGCTCGATCGCGTCGGCAACAGGTATCAGCCGGGCGACGCTGATTAGCAATGACGCACTCCCGCCGGCGGCAGAAGGTCACTATCCTACCAGCTAAAGATGCGCCATTGCGGTGTCTTGGGGATTTCATACAGGGCCCCGTAGCGGGAGTCCAGCTGGCCGTCGCCATTAACGTCATAGAGGTAGTAGGCGGGGCCGATGACCGGCTCGACACGCACGGCGTAGACCTGCCCGCGCACACTGTATTCCTCGATACGCGCCTGGGGCTTGCGCGTAATGGTCACATCGGGCTCCACCGGTTCCCCCATGGTCAGCGCCTCCGGCGGTGGCGGTGGCACCACGTTAGGGCCCTCCGAGTCCGCCGCCAGTGCCGACACGGCGATGGCGAGCACGGCGAGTGCTGCTCCCCAACGGTTGCCTCTGGCCCTCATAGTCGCCTCCACCACGTCCTTTAGTAGAAACCTGGGGCCGGTCGCTGCGCCGGGCAATGGATTGGGGCCGGCGAATTCACAGATCGAGCAGGATCTCGCGTTCCTCCTTGGAGGGCTCGAAGCCGCGCTGCTCGTAGTGATCGAAGATGGCATCGACTACCTGCCCCGGCTCGTCGATGACATGGAAGAGATCCATATCCTCGGGGTTGATGGTGCCCTGGGCCACCAGGGTGTTGCGGAACCAGTCGATCAGCCCCTGCCAGAACTCGCTGTGTACCAGGATGATGGGGATGCGGCGGGTCTTGCCCGTCTGCACCAGGGTCAGGATCTCGGCGAGCTCGTCCAGCGTCCCGAAGCCGCCTGGCAGCACGACATAGGCCGAGGCGTACTTAACGAACATCACCTTGCGCGAGAAGAAGTGACGGAAGTTGAGCCCGATGTCCTGATAGCCATTGCCTGACTGCTCGTGGGGGAGCTGGATGTTGAGGCCGATGCTCGGCGACTTACCGGCGAAGGCCCCCTTGTTGGCGGCCTCCATGATGCCGGGGCCGCCGCCGCTGACCACCGAGAAGCCGGCGTCCGACAGCGCCCGGCTGATGTCCTCGCCGAGCTGGTACCAGGGGTGATCCGGCGGCGTGCGAGCGGAGCCGAAGACACTTACGGAGGGCTTGATACGCGCTAGCCGCTCGAAGCCCTCGACGAACTCCGCCATGATCTGGAAGATCTTCCACGACTCGCGCGTCATCATGGAATCATTAATCGGCGGGCGCTCATGCTCGCTGAACTTATTTCGATCGGCCATGGGTATCCCTGCAACTGGCGGCGCCGCCCCGCGCCGAGCCGGATATGGTGTGCTAATGTTATCCGTCCACGCCGCGGTGCCATGCTGTTGGCGTCGGCGTTGACCGGTTACGCATTACGGTCGACCCAGCCGCCGGCGCTGTCAACGCATGCACCCGCGGTACCCGTAACCAGCTTAATCCGGATGTAACGGCTCACCATGACCGATGCCCGACAGCTCATCCTGGTGGACGGCTCCTCCTATCTCTATCGCGCCTACCACGCCCTGCCGCCGCTGACGAATGCCGCCGGCGAGCCCACCGGTGCCATCTACGGTGTCCTCAACATGATTCGACGCCTGCTCGGCGACTACGATACCGAGCGTGTGGGCGTGGTCTTCGACGCCCCGGGACGCACCTTTCGCGACGATCTATTCGATCAGTACAAGGCCAATCGCCCGCCCATGCCCGATGATCTGCGCGCCCAGCGTGAGCCGCTCAAGCGCATCATCGAGGCCATGGGGCTGCCCGTCATCGAGGTGGCAGGTGTGGAGGCCGACGACGTCATCGGGACCCTGGCCGTTCGCGCCCGCCAGGAGGGCTTGAGCCTGGTGATCTCGACCGGCGACAAGGACATGGCGCAACTGGTTAACAATGACGTCACGCTGCTCAACACCATGGCGGGGACGACCCTGGATGTCCCCGGCGTCGAGGCCAAATTCGGTGTGGCCCCGGAGCGCATCGTGGACTGGCTGGCGCTAGTGGGCGACAGCTCCGACAACATCCCCGGCGTACCGCGTGTTGGCGAGAAGACCGCCGCCAAGTGGCTCAACCAGTATGGCTCGCTGGACGCGATCATGGCGCAGGCCGGCGACATCGGCGGCAAGGTGGGCGAGAGTCTGCGCGAGCACCTCGATGATCTCGCTATGTCGCGTCGGCTGGCGACCATCCACCGGGAGGTTGAACTGCCCATCGAGCCCGAGGGCATCGTTCGCGGTGAATTGGACGCTAACCGCCTCGCCGAGCTCTATCGCTATTACGAGTTCAACCAATGGCTCTCGGAGGTCATGGCGGAGGGCGCCGAGGGGAGCGAACGGGCGCCAGCGGACGCGGACTACGAGTGTGTCTTGACCCGAGATCAGTTTGAGGCCTGGCGCCAGGCCCTGGAGGCCGCCGAGCTGATATCGCTGGACCTGGAGACGGACAGCCTTAACTACATGGATGCCGCCATCGTCGGGCTATGCGTTGCGGTGGAGCCGCACCAGGCCGCCTATATCCCGGTCGCCCATAGCGGCCCCGAGGCGCCGGCGCAGCTCGATCGGGACTGGGTCTTGGGCCAGCTCGATGAGCTGCTGACGAGTCCGAATCACCCCAAGGTGGGTCAGAACCTGAAGTACGACATGAGCGTGCTCGCGCGCTACGACATCCCGCTGCGCGGCGTGGCCTATGACACGATGCTCGAATCGTATTGCCTGGACGCCACGGCGACGCGGCACGACATGGATTCGCTGGCGCTGAAGTACCTGGGCAAGCGCCCGCAGCGATTCGAGGAGGTGGCCGGCAAGGGCGCCAAGCAGGTGACCTTCGATCACGTGCCGGTGGCTGAGGCCACGCACTACGCCGCCGAGGACGCGGCCGTGACCCTGCAGCTCCATGAGGCCTTGTGGCCGGCGCTATCGAGCCTGCCGGGCCCGGCGGCCGTCTTTCGTGATATCGAGATGCCGCTACTCCCCGTGCTGTCACGAATGGAACGACACGGCGTTCTGGTGGACCGCCAGGCCCTGGATGGCCAGAGCCAGGAACTCGCCGACAAGATGGCGACCATCGAGGCCCAGGCCCACGAGGCCGCCGGCAAATCGTTCAATCTGGGCTCGCCCAAGCAGATCCAGGAGATCCTGTTCGACGAGTTGGGGCTGCCCGTGGTCAGCCGAACGCCGAAGGGGCAGCCGTCGACGGCGGAATCCGTGCTGGAGCAGCTGGCCGAGGACTACGAGCTGCCGCGCCTGATCCTGGATCACCGCGGCTTATCCAAGCTCAAGTCCACCTATACCGACAAGCTGCCGAGTCTGATCCATCCGCGGACGGGGCGTGTGCACACCTCCTATCACCAGGCGGTGGCGGCGACCGGTCGGCTGTCCTCGTCCGAGCCCAATCTCCAGAACATCCCAGTACGCACGCCGGAGGGCCGGCGTATCCGGCACGCCTTCGTCGCGGAGCCGGGTTGTCGGCTGTTGGCGGCCGATTACTCCCAGGTCGAGCTCCGTATCATGGCTCATCTCTCGAGGGACGAGGGGCTGCGTCGGGCCTTTGCCGAGGGGGCGGATATCCACACGGCGACGGCCGCGGAGGTCTTCGGCGTGGCCGATGGGCACAGCGTTAACGGTGAGCAGCGGCGAGCCGCCAAGGCGATCAACTTCGGGCTCATCTACGGCATGTCGGCCTGGGGGCTCGCGCGTCAGCTCGGTATCGAGCGTAACGAGGCGCAGACCTACGTCGATCGTTATTTCGAGCGTTACCCGGGAGTAGCCGCCTACATGGAGAGTATTCGTAACCAGGCCAAGGAGCAGGGCTACGTCGAGACGGTCTTCGGGCGACGCCTCTATTTGCCCGAGATCACGGCGAGTAATCCCCAACGCCGCCAATACGCCGAGCGCACCGCCATTAATGCCCCGATGCAGGGCAGTGCCGCCGATCTCATCAAACGGGCCATGATTCGTGTCGATGACTGGCTGGCGGGCCAGGACGCCGAGGTGGCCATGGTCATGCAGGTCCACGATGAGCTGATCCTGGAGGTGCCCGAGGGCCGCGTGGACGAGGTCACCGCCACGGTCACGGACTACATGACCTCAGCGGCCTCGCTGGATGTGCCGCTGGAGGTGGAAGTGGGGATCGGCGCGAACTGGGATGAGGCCCACTGAGCCTAATCAGCTGGCTACCACGCCCGGCTCAAGCCAGTGGTCAAGCCGGGCGTGGAGCTCCGAGATGCGATCCCGTTTGACCGCCGAGAACAGCTGCACACTGGTTTGCGGGTAGTCGGCCTCGACCTGTCGGCGCACCGTGTGTAAGGCATCGGTGGCGCGGCCATGCTTGAGCTTATCGGCCTTGGTCAGCACGGCGTGGGAGGGCACACCCGTTTGCACGCACCACTCCAGCATCTGGTGATCGTAGTCGCGCATCGGGTGGCGGCAATCCATGATCACCACGAGGCCCACCAGTGATCGGCGCTCACCCAGATAGCGCGGGAGCTCTCGCTGCCAGTGCCGGCGAATCCGCTCGGGGACCTTGGCGTAGCCATAGCCCGGCAGATCGATGAGCCGGCGCTGGTCACTGACCTCGAAGACATTAATGGACTGCGTCCGGCCCGGAGTCTTGGACGTCCGCGCCAGCGCCTTTTGATCCGTCAGCGCGTTAATGACGCTGGACTTGCCCGAGTTCGAGCGACCCGCGAAGGCGACTTCCCGGCCCGCGTCAGCGGGTAGGGCGTCGGGCCCAGGCACGCCCATGACAAAGCGCGTCTGCCGATACTGCTTGTTCATCATCCGCTCCGCCGCTAGCGCCAGGGACTCAGTCTGACAGACCGGCGGTCGACGGTGCAGGCCGCAAATTGACCGTGTGCGGGCCTGCTGGTATAACTTCAGCCCCATTTGGCAGTACGGTCACAGCGTACTGATCGCGTTGGCCCAGCGGAGCTCGTTGCTTGATGTCCATCTATCGGCTCGCAATTACCCTGTCCGCCCTTGCCCTGAGTAGCGCCGTTGGCGCGGAGGGCGGTGGCTACGTCGACGGTGACGCCAAGGCCGGTGAATCCAAATCCCAGGCCTGCGCCGCTTGTCATGGGGCCAAGGGCAACAGCTCCAACCCCGAGTGGCCCAACCTTGCCGGCCAGCATCCGAGCTATATCGTCGAGCAGCTCAAGCTATACAAGGCCAAAAAGCGTAATAACTCCATTATGTGGGGCCAGGCGGGAAACCTCTCCGAGCAGGACATGAAGGATCTCGCCGTCTATTACGCCCAGCAAGAGCCGGCCGTGGGCGAGGCTAGCGAGGAGGCCGTCGAGCTTGGCGAGTCGATCTATCGCGGCGGGATCCACGAGAAGGGGGTGCCAGCGTGCGTGGCTTGTCACGGACCGAGCGGCGCGGGCAACCCCGGGGTGCCCTATCCCCGCCTCGCGGGACAGAAGGCGACCTACACCGCCAATCAGCTCACCGCTTACCGCGAGGGTGAGCGTGGCGATTACGAGCAAGCCCAGATCATGAACGGTATCGCCGAGAATCTGTCCGATAAGGAGATTCAAGCGGTTTCGTCCTACATCGCCGGGCTGTACGCCGACGACGACCAGTAACCGAGCGCGGCTCGGGCGACGTAGGCCGTAATATCTCATACCTCTCTTTCAGCGTTGGTTCTACGTGAGCGAGGCTCATGTCGGCTGATGAAGCGGAGCGTGACGGTCGCCGCAAGCGTCGCCGGCGCTCGATGCTACGCATTATTCTGGAATTCCTGGGCTCCATGCGGCTGGCCATCACGTTGCTTGTGGTGCTGGCCGTGGCCTCGGTTATCGGGACCGTTCTCCAGCAGAATGAGCCCTACGCCGATTACCGGATCGAGTTCGGGGGGTTCTGGTTCGAGGTCTTCCGGGTTCTAGGCCTCTACAATGTCTACTCGGCGAGTTGGTTTCTCGCCATTCTCGTCTTCCTGGTGGTTTCGACGCTCGTTTGCGTGAGCCGGCATATTCCCTCCGTTTGGCGGGAAATGACGCGCTATCGCGACCATTTGCGCATTAGCTCGCTAACCGCGTTGCGTAACCATAGGCGCTGGCAGGTCGATGTCTCGGCGTCAGCGGCCTCGTCAGCGATATCGAATGTCCTCACTCGCGCTGGCTATCGCCAGCGCACCGGCGACCGCGGCGAAACCCGTGTCACGGCCGCCATGAAGGGCCGCGCCAACCGGCTCGGCTATGTCATGACCCATCTGGCCATCGTCATCATCGGAGTCGGGGCCCTCATCGATGCCAATCTCGGTGTGAAGTGGCGCACCCACCTGGGTGATCTGGAGGTGGTGACCGCCAATCGCTCGATGTCGCAAATGCCGCCGGACAGTCGCCTGCCCTCGGGCACGAGCTCGTTTCGCGGCACGGTCTACATCGCGGAAGGCCAGAGTGCGGGGGGCGTGTTCCTGCCCGTCCGCGATGGCCATGTCCTGCAGGACTTGCCCTTCGAGATCGCGTTGCAGGATTTCCGCATTAGCCACTACGACAGCGGCCAGCCCAAGTCTTTCGAGAGTGATCTGGTGATACGTGACGAGGCCCTCGACGACCCCCTCAAGCGCACCATTAGCGTCAATGATCCCCTCCACTACCGCGGCTACGCCATCTACCAAGCGGACTTCAATGATGGCGGTAGTCGACTCGATATGCGCTTGTGGCCCCTTAGCGGTCCCAGTGATGCGACGATCATCGAGGGCCGCGTCGGCGAGCAGATCGAGGTCACGGTCAATGGCACCCAGCGCACCATCGAGTTGATCGACTTCAGCCTGTTCAACGTGCGCCCGGAGCGCGGCGGCGACGGCGCACCCAGCAACGATCCCCGCGATGTTGACCAGCGCGGGGAGTTTCGCAACGTCGGGCCGAGTTTCAAGTACAAGCTCCGCCAGCCCTCTGGCGAGGCTCGGGAGTTCCATAACTATCTAACCCCGCTTCGTCTCGATGGGGCCTCCTATTACCTCTCGGGGGTGCGCACGAGTCCGGGCGAGCCGTTCCGCTATCTGCGTATCCCGGCGGACCGCGAGGGTTCACCGGCGCTGTTCATGGCGTTGTTGGATCGGCTGAATCAGTCGGCGCAGGTGCGCAACGCGGCCCAGGAAACGGCTCGTCAGTTACTGAAGCAATATCAGGGTGAGGGCGCCGAGACGCTGGTCAAGCGCGTCGCTGGCACGGCCGAGGGCATGATCAAGCGGCTACGGCGCGGCGGGTTTAGTGCCGTCGAGCAGCACTTGGCGTCCCAGTTCGATAGCGATGCCATCGACGACCAGCGCCGCGAGACGCTGGTACGCTTCTCGCGTACCGTTCTTCAGCGCACACTAATGCAGCTGTACCGCGACAGCCTGATCTCGGAGCGCGATGTCGCCTCCGCGGCGCTGAAGCTGGCCCAGCGTGATCGGCGTTTCTTCGCGGATGCCCTGGAGGCGATATCGGGGTTGGCCGCTTACGAGGAGCCGTTCTGGCTGCAGCTCAAGACCTTCGAGCATATTCAGGCCAGCGGGCTCCAGATCACGCGCTCGCCTGGCAAGGATATCGTCTATGCCGGCTTCGGGTTGCTTAGTGGTGGGGTCTTCGTGATGTTCTACGTGCCGCACCGACGGATGTGGGCGCTGGTCATACCGGGCAGCGACAGCACCGAGGTGGTCCTGGCCGGCGTCAGTAATCGCCACCCGGGGGCATTCGGGGGTGAATTCAGCGCGGTTGCCGAGGCGCTCGAACGGGAGCTACGAGCAGCCGCCAACGAAACTAACGGAGGGCCAGGGGTAGATGGCAACGACGCATGAGGCGATGCTCGATCGACTACAGCGCCGTCACTGGTGGCAGCGACTTAGCGCATCCGATCTTTGCTGGGCGGTAGTCGTCGCCGCGGCGGCGATGGTCGCTCTGGTGCGCTATCGCGCCCCCATGAACGGCTACGATACAGCCATCCTCGTGGCGACCAGCCTGGCGCTGATCGCTCTTGGCTGGCACTGGCGCGCCATCCGTGTCTTCACGCCCGTGGTGGGCGGGGCGAGCCTGTTCGCCGTCATGCGTTACCCCGATCTGGCGGCGGCGCAAACCGATTTCTTCCTCGAATACCTGCTAGCGAGTCAGTCCGCGATCATGTGGATGAGCGCGCTGTTCCCGGCAGCGACACTGGCTTACGGCGTCGGCCTGGTGACGCGGCACGAGTTTAGCGCGCGAGTGGGCACCGCACTGACCTGGACCGCCGTGGGGGCCGGACTGGTCGGGCTGCTTGTGCGCTGGTGGGAGAGCTATCTCCACGGCCCGGATATCGGTCACATCCCGGTCAGCAATCTCTACGAGGTCTTCATCCTCTTCGCGGTGATCACGGGGCTGATCTATCTCTACTACGAGGCCGCCTACCGCACCCGGGCGCTGGGCGTTTTCGTGCTGACGGTGATCTCGGCGGCTGTGGGATTCCTGCTGTGGTACCACTTCCAGCGCGGCGCGGACACCATCGAGCCGCTGGTGCCGGCGTTGCAGAGCTATTGGATGAAGATCCACGTGCCGGCCAATTTCATCGGTTATGGGGCGTTCGCCATGGCGGCCATGCTCGGCGTGGCCTATCTGGTGCGTCACCGCGCCAGTGATGACGGCCCGGTAGCGGCGCGTCTGCCCTCGCTGGCCCAGCTCGACGAGCTCATGTACAAGGTCATCGCCCTGGGTTTTGCGTTCTTTACCGTTGCCACCATCCTCGGTTCATTGTGGGCGGCGGAGGCCTGGGGCGGGTACTGGTCCTGGGACCCTAAGGAGACGTGGGCGCTCATCGTCTGGCTTAATTATGCCGGCTGGCTCCATCTGCGGTTCACCAAGGGTCTCCGCGGGCGGGCCATGGCCTGGTGGGCCATTATCGGTCTGGGCGTGACCACATTCGCCTTTCTGGGGGTTAATATCTTCCTATCCGGTCTCCACTCGTACGGCGAGTTGTGATCAGGGACCATGACGACGAGGAGTCGACGATGCGAATTCTAGCTAGCGCGTTCGCGAGCATTCTGCTCGCCCTGAGTACCGTGGCGACGGCCCAGCCCGAGGCCGGTAAGGATTACCGGGTTCTATCGGAGCCGCAGCCCTCGGATACCGAGAAGACCACGGTTATCGAGTTCTTCTCCTACAGCTGCCCCCACTGCCATAGCCTCCTCCCGATCATCCAGGATTGGGCGAACGGTGCCAGCGATTCGGTCGAGGTATTGCACGTACCGGTGACCTTCGGGCGTGATAGCTGGAAGCTGCTCGCGCGCGCCTACTATGTCGCCAAGACCCTCGAGGTTACCGATAAGACGCACGGAGCTGTCTTCGAGGCCATCCATGCGAAGGGATTCAGGCCGTCATCTCCGGCTGATATTGCGGATCTGTACACCGATCTCGGGGTTGATCGCGACGCCGTAATGGATGCCTTCGACTCCTTCGTCGTCGACATGAAGGTCAAGCGCGGCGAGAAGATGGTACGCCGTTATGGGGTCCAGCGGACGCCGACCATGGCCGTTGCCGGCCGTTACGTCACCGATCCGACCTCGGCCGGTGGTCAGGAGGCCATGCTCAACGTGGTGGATTATCTGCTCGCTGAGAAGGTTGGTGCCGAGGGCGGCGGTAGTGCCGGTGGCGCCGAAACCGATTCGGAGGGCTGACCGGGGCCTTGGTAACCGACAAAACGCCGGCGCTGACGAGGTCGCCGTCAGCGTCGCGCCGATCCGCGTGGGGCGGCGGCGAGAATCGCCTGCGTCTGATGAGCTACAACATCCAGACCGGGACAGCGACCAGCCGCTACGGTCACTATGTTACGCGTAGCTGGTGCCACGTGCTGCCGCATGCGGGGCGCTTCCCAAATCTAGAGGCGATCGCCGAGCTGGCGTCGGACTTCGATATCGTGGGGCTCCAGGAACTGGATCCGGGTAGCTTCCGAAGCGGCTTTATTAATCAGACCGGCTATCTGGCCGAGCATGCCGGTTTTCCCTATTGGCATTCCCAGACCAATCGCCGCATTGGCCGACTTGCTCGGCATAGTAGTGGCATCCTCAGCCGATACCGCCCGGTGGCGATCCACGAGCACAAGCTGCCCGGTGTCATACCGGGGCGCGGCGCGCTGGTCCTCCAGTTCGGCGGCCCGGGGGAGAGCCTCTACGTCATCCTGCTGCACCTGGCACTGGGCCGCGGTGCGCGTTTGCGCCAACTCGCCTACATTGCTGAGCTCATTAACAGCCTGCGCCACGTCATCGTCATGGGCGATCTCAACTGCCACTCCCGCAGTAAGGAACTCACGCTGTTGCGGGCGCGTACCAATCTCAGCGAGCCGGTCCACGATCTGCACACCTATCCTAGCTGGCGGCCACAGCGGAACATCGATCACATACTCGTGTCTCGAACCGTGACGGTCCGGGAGGCCGTGGTACTGGATTACGCCCTCTCTGACCATCTTCCGATCACTATGGAAGTCGAGCTCCCGGCAACGATCAACTTGGTCCCGTGAGCGAGCGCGGGCTGGAATACACCGAGTAGTAATCCAAAAAAAAGCCGACAGGGGGGCTGTCGGCCAAGAGGAGGAGAGATGAAATTGGAGGGTTAGGACCTTGCCCCAACCGACAACTTTGATGCTACGCCTGCATGTTGCAGCGCGCAATAGATTGGTGTGCACATGCTTTGTGCAACAACGGCACAAGTCTTCGAGTCCACCGGTGCTTCCGACCCCTACCCACGATCTCACTAGCCTGCTCTGAGGCCGGCGGTCTTCTCAGTGACCGGCAGGTGTTGTGTGAGCGCATTCGGCAAGGGCCCGCCGCCTAGGCTATCGACCACCGCAAATACCTCGCGCCCCGTCGGTACCCCCGTCTCCGGCCCGCTACCAAAGGGGATCGGTTGGCTTTGGCAATGGCTACCGGGGTATCCATAGCTTCGACCTATTATCAATCCGGACGTATTGAATTAGCGGCGGCAGCACCAGCGGGTTACTATTATTTATGGCGGCCGGATGAGTCGGCCTACAGCTGTCAGACATCCCTCGCTTATGGGACAGATTAGGCACTTGCTGTTTGAAGTCTCTTGTCGCGACCACCCGGGGCTCGTTGATCTGGCAGCGCGGTACGTGAGCCGGGCGAAACAGGGCACTTTGCACCTCCGTTGTCCCCTGACATGGCTCACAGGTGTGGTCTGATCACGGGCACGCGCCTCGGCGAGCCCGCCGGCCGTTGGATTCGATCGCCGCCGTACGCGGCAGGCATCGTGAAGCTTGTAGTATCAAACGCAGTATTGACTGCCTGGAGACCAGACCATGGCCGCAGAACCTAAAGACATAGACACCACCAGCACGGGCAAATGCCCCGTTATGCACGGCTCGCGCACCGAGATGCAAGGCGACAGCTACGGCGTCCGCGAGTGGTGGCCGCATAAGCTCAACCTATCGATCCTCCATCAGCAGTCGGCGGTGTCTAACCCGCTAGGCGAGGCATTCAACTACCGTGAGGAGTTCAAGAAGCTCGACCTCAAGGCGTTGAAGCAGGACATCTTCGACCTGATGAAGGAGTCGCAGGCATTCTGGCCGGCCGACTACGGCCATTATGGGCCGTTGTTCATCCGCATGACGTGGCACGATGCCGGCACCTATCGCACCTCGGACGGCCGTGGCGGCGCCGGATCGGGCTCCCAGCGCATGGCCCCCATCAATAGCTGGCCGGATAACGGCAACCTCGACAAGGCGCGCCGCTTGCTGTGGCCCATTAAGCAGAAGTACGGCAACAAGATCTCCTGGGCGGACCTGTTCGTCCTCGCCGGCAACTGCGCTATGGAGGATATGGGCTTTCAGACCTTCGGCTTCGGCGGCGGTCGCGAGGATATCTGGGAGCCCGAGGACGACATCTATTGGGGCTCCGAGACGGAGATGCTCGCTGACGACCGCGAGCGCCACGGTGAGGACCGCGAGATCGAGCAGCCGCTAGCCGCGTCCCACATGGGCCTGATCTACGTCAATCCGGAGGGCCCCAACGGCGAGCCCGATCCCGAGGGCGCGAGCCACGAGATCCGCCAGAGCTTCGGCCGCATGGCGATGAACGATTACGAGACGGTCGCGCTCATCGCCGGTGGCCACACCTTTGGCAAGAACCACGGCGCCGTGGATCCTAGCTACCAGGGCCCTGATCCGGAAGCTGCACCGATCCACGAGCAGGGCCTCGGCTGGCGCAACAGCTATGGCGATGGCGGCGACGACGGCAAGGGCGACAACACCCTGACCAGCGGTCTCGACGGCGCCTGGACGCCGCAACCCACGCAGTGGGATATGGGCTACTTCGACATGCTGTTCGGCTACGAGTGGGAGCTCACGACCAGCCCCGCTGGTGCGTATCAGTGGGAGCCCAAGGATGTCCGCGAGCAGGACATGGTTAGGAAGGCGCATGATTCGTCGCGCAATGAGAAGACGATGATGCTGACCACGGACATCTCGATGAAGGTGGACCCGAGCTACCGCGAGATCTCCAAGCACTTCCATAACAACCCGGAAGAATTCGCGGACGCCTTCGCCCGCGCCTGGTTTAAGCTCCTGCACCGGGATATGGGCCCCAAGTCGCGCTATTTGGGCCCCGAGGTTCCGGACGAGGACCTCATCTGGCAGGACCCCGTCCCGGCCGTGGATCACGAGCTCATCGACGACAAGGATATCGCCGAACTCAAGGACAAGCTCTTGAACTCGGGTCTGTCCACCTCCGAGTTGGTTGAGACTGCTTGGGCCTCGGCGGCGATCTTCCGCAACGCCGACAAGCGCGGCGGCGCTAATGGCGCCCGCATCCGGCTGGCGCCCCAGAATGATTGGGAGGTCAACAAGCCCAAGCAGCTGGGCAAGGTCCTCGAGACCCTCGAGGGAATCCAGAAGTCGTTTAACGACGCCCAGTCGGGCAATAAGCGGGTCTCGCTGGCTGACCTCATCGTCCTCGGCGGCAACGCGGCCATCGAGCATGCCGCCAAGCAGGCCGGTGAACAGCTCGATATCCCGTTCTACCCGGGCCGCACGGACGCCTCCGAGGAGTGGACCGATGTCGAGTCCTTCGGCTGGCTCGAGCCCGAGGCGGATGGATTCCGCAACTACGTCAAGACACGCTTTACCGTGCCACCGGAGCAGATGCTCATCGACCGGGCGCAGCAGCTCACGCTCACCGCCCCCGAGATGACCGCGCTCATCGGTGGCATGCGGGTGCTCGATACCAATGCCGATGACTCGAGCAACGGCGTATTCACGGATCGGCCCGGCAGCCTGACCAATGACTTCTTCACCAACGTCCTGGATATGGGTAACTACTGGGAACCCACCTCGAACGAGGAAGATTTCTTCCAGGTCAAGGACCGTCAGACGGATCAGGTGAAGTGGACCGGCACTCGGGTCGATATGGTGTTCGGCTCCAACACCGAGCTGCGGGCCATCTCCGAGGTCTACGCCCAGGGTGATGGCCAGGCCAAGTTCGTGCGCGACTTCGGCCGGGCCTGGAATAAGGTCATGAACGCCGACCGCTTCGACCTGGCGGAGGCCTAAAGGCCTATTGAACGGGCACGGCGCGTAGCCGTGCCCGCCTTTCCCCGGCGGCTGATCCCAGGCGCTAGCGAGAATGCTCCCACCAGACCCACTGCCCTGCTATCGCTGCCGCGAGCGATTGGGTATGTTCTTGGCCTAGTGCTACTGACCTAACCGAATGTGGCCTGCAGGCGTACGTAGCGGATGATGTCGCTGACCAGGTAGCGCGACTCAAGGACCTCAAGATCGGCGGAGCGAATCAGTCCGTCGATGTCGATGTCGAAGTCCGCGCCGAAGGCCCACCGTACCCAGGGCTCCCAAAGGCCCATAATGAAACGGCGCAGCGGGCGCCGTGAGCGCTGGTACTCGAGCAAGCGGATCTCGCCACCGGGACGGCAAACGCGGCCCATCTCCAGCAACGCGGGTAGGCGCTGATCCGGCGGTAGCACGCACAGCGTAAAGCTCGCGACAACGGCATCGAAGCCGTTATCCGGCAAGTCGGTGGCCGTGACATCCCCGGTGCGGAGGCTGACCGGGGCGGCGGTCGTCTGGTGATGCGCCCGAGCCAGCATATCCGGGCTGAGGTCGATGCCCGTCACCTCGGCGTTGGCGGGATAGTAGGGCAGGTTGTTGCCGGTGCCAACACCCGCTTCCCAAACCTTGCCCTGGAGGTCGCTGCACATGAGACGTCGCAGCGGTCGGTAGCGCCATCGCTCGAAGGGGCGGTCTATCCAGTCGTATACGGGCGCGATGCGCCGGTAGCGTTCGGCCGTCGGCGCGCCCGCGGTGGTGTTATTGTCCTGCATCGAGGCTCCTTAGTGAGTGCCGCTGAGCGGGTCGGATCCGTCTCGCGTTAGGCTGGCGTTGCTCTGAGCTGCAAGCCTTTAGGCGCCGGCTTTGTGTTAGTCACCGCGCCGTTGTGCGCCTCACGACGAGTAGGCGTCGCAGCCGCGCCCCCGCTAGCGCCCGGCGCTAGCTTCATCACACGCGCCTCAGCCCGACCTGTTCGGCCGCCGGACTCGTGGCCCTCGCCCGCTTTGCACCAGCCGGCGGCGACGATCGGCGGGTAGCTACGCAGACTGGCTCCCAAGCAAGCCCTATGCCAGGTTCAACCGTCCGGCCCTTTTAGGCCCGAGTCGAGGCTTGATGACCGACTCGCGCCGCACACTCCCCCGCGCGCACTGGAACGCCGCCATAGGCGACAAATGCCGTGTGCGGCGCTCGTCATTGTTGCCATTCTCGACATGCCCAGCGCGTTCCGGGCGGGGCGTCGTATCTATCTCGCGAGCATGCCGACGATTTCCACCGTTTGGCACGCATGGTGCTTGTTGCCTACCACAATCGAATTATTAAGGGGTGTCTCATGAGCGCTACGGTCTCGCTCAACTGCATCTCGCATACCTTCAAGGGGCATAGCGAGCCGGTGCTTAGCCAGATAGAGGGCCTGATCCATGCGGGCGAGCGCGTGGCCATCGTGGGCCGCAGCGGATGCGGCAAGACGACATTGCTACAGATGATGGCCGGGCTCCTGTTGCCGAGCGACGGCACGGTCCGCATCAATAGCTATCAGGTTATCAAGCCCGATGCCCGCTGGAATCTGATGTTCCAAAAGTCGTGCCTCTACCCATGGCTCAACGTGGCCGAGAACGTGCGCCTGGGCTCAATCTTTGCGGGCCAGACGGAAGGGCTCGATGAGCGGGTGGAGGAGTACCTGCAGATGGTGGGCCTGGGCGATAAGCGCGACGCGCCGGTGCAGTCACTATCCGGGGGCCAGCAGCAGCGGGTCGCACTAGCGCGCTCGCTTTGCCTAAAGCCGGAGCTGGTGCTCCTCGACGAGCCCTTCTCGGCGCTGGATACGTTTACCCGCGCTAGCCTGCAGGACGAGGTGGCGGAGCTCATCGGCCACCACGGCCTGACCATGGTGCTGATAACGCACGATATCGACGAGGCGGTGGCGATGGCCGACCGGGTGTTGGTCATGGCGGAGAGCCCCGGTCGATTCGTGGGCGACGAGGCCGTGCCCATGGCGTACCCGCGCCAGCGCCGCAGCAGCGAGTTCGCGACGGTGCGCCATCGGATTATGCAGCGTTTCGAGCAGGCCAGTGGCATGGAGCCGAGTGCCGGCGGCGTGACCGCGGCGACGCGAGCGCTCGAGACGACGAATACGGCCGCAAGCAATCAAGCAGTCTGAGCTGACGAGGAAGACCACCATGAGCCGTTCTGACGACGACAACCGCTATATCTTCGACCACGAAATGAGCCGCCGGGATTTCCTCCTGGATTCATTGGCCGCGGGCGGCCTTATGGCAAGCGGATTAACCCTGCCGTTCGGCATGTCGCAGGCGGCGCCGCCTGACGATGAGGTGGTGCGCATCGGCTATATTCCCATTACCGACGCGACAGCGCTGCTCGTGGCTCACGCCAAGGGTTTTTTCAAGGACGAGGGGGTGGAGTCGGCCGAGCCGACGCTGATACGCGGCTGGTCCCCCCTGGTGGAGGCATTCACCGCCGGCCGGTTCAATCT
>Ga0207714_1000768_pt1 | contig 21660 bp, 19 predicted proteins | sample PonA232FremontCA_2_FD_187270 | JGI IMG/M metagenome (GOLD analysis project Ga0207714, IMG submission 187270) | Marine sediment microbial community from Fremont, CA, USA - Pond A23 Sediment 2 (SPAdes) | ecosystem: Environmental > Aquatic > Marine > Unclassified | place: USA: Fremont, California...
CAGAGTGCTGAAAACGTAATCCTGGATTACAACGGTGGCAGTAATACGATCAAGATGGAAGTCCAGAAGGGCGTGGTGGGTGGATGAGACGCGAAAAGACGTACGCAGAAAACGACCGCGCCGTCTCGGAAGCGGTCAGCTACGTGCTCATCTTCGGTCTGATAACCACCGGGACTCTTCTGGTCGCACTCCAAGGCGGACCCGCGATAACCAACACACAGGACGAGCAGTTAGCCGAGAACGTACAGCGTGCCGCGGTTCTTCTGCAGGACAGGGTAAATGAGATGGTGCGCCAGCAAGCCCCAAGCCGTGAGGTTTCTTTGGACGTACAGGATATCAGGGTCGGTGTGGGAGGTATGGAGCCTGCGCGGTTCAATATAACCGCTACGGACACGTCCGGAAACAGTACACAGGTTATCGATACAGAAACCGACCCGGTCTACATACAGAAGACGGCTGGAAATATAGACCTGACAGCAGCTTACGTGAACGGTGCCGTACTTGTCGGTCAGCGCGACAGAAACGAGACATGGACGATGTCAAGCCGCCCGTCGTGGGCTATCAGAACAAGCAATTCGACAAGCGAGGTACGATCTATCTTCATGAGTACGGTGGCTACAGAAGGTAGTAGTGCCGTTTCGGGTCAAGGGGTGGGTGCACGTATACTTTTCGAGAGGATTAGTCAGGAAGGCGAAAGCCTGGCTGGAACCGAAGAAGTCGAGATATCAGTCGATTCGCCGCGTAGTGACGCGTGGGAAGAGTACCTCAGAAGGCTGAACGGTAGCATAAGCGGAGGTAGTCTCACTACTCCCTCGACACCCGGCGGCAAGGTGACGCTGGTGATAGACGAGTTCGAGGACGGCGAAGGTCGTATAAGCCACAGAAGCTATCTGATAGGAACGGAGGTCAGGTCAAGATGAATCTGAGTCAGGGTAGGGAGAGAAAGGTGTCACAGAGAGATAGAGGCGGACAGAGCGAGATAGTGGGTCTGGTTTTCATATTCGGTATCGTCTTCGCATCTATCTCGATAATACTGCTTGCCGGTCTGCCTATTATCAACAACGCAACCGAAAACACACAGTTGGAGCGTTTCCAGACGGAGTTCGCTCTCCTCGACCAGCAGATACGTGAGTCGGTCTACGGACCGGGTCAGTCGAGTGCCTCGATAAACCCGTCAGGCGGTAGTATTTCAGTGGACAACGGCTCGGATTCGATGACTGTCAGGATTGAGTACAGACCTGACGCAGGCACACCTAATTCGACCGACGAAATTTTACTCGGTGGCGTCGAGTACGACGCACAAGGAGACAGAGGCGTCGCGTACGAGGGCGGAGGTGTCTGGGCTAAGTACCGCGGTGACGCTCTATCGTTACGCAAGCCACCCGACGTGAGCTATTCTGGCGAGACGCTCAACATGAACCTGATGAACTTCACCTCGGAAAAGATAGCAGGAGGAACAGGAGATAGTAACTTCTACTTCTCCTCCGAAGGAACGTACAGGAGCAGCGAACTCCGAAGCATAACCAACCGCTCTCTCGATCCCGGTGAGCTAGAAGTCTCGGTAAGGTCGAACTTCGCAGACGGCTGGGCGGCGTACTTCAACAGGACGATGGCTTCGAGTACCGTTGATGTGGAGACAGCAGCATCGTCGGACGAAAGAGGGTTCGCAAACGTCACGTTCGACACAGGTCCGCCGCTTTACGGCGTCGAAAACGCGCTTAACAACAGTGCCGGTGGTCCAGTTATCTTCAACTCGGGCGAAGTAAACGTCACCGACTCACGTCTCGGCGACGTAATCCTCAGTAACTACACCGATCCTGACAGACCTCCGCAAGGTATCGACAGCCTTCCTAATATCGCGGATATCTGTTTCCGGACTTTCGAAGGCGAAAATCTCGGAAGCGTGTCCTCGCCTGTTGCGTCAGGAACATACGAGACTGACACAAGCAGCGAAATAAGCGGTGAAACATTCGTAACTGATGGCGGCGATATAGAGATATATTACTCCGATACTGACCTGACCTTCGACAGCACCGACACGACGACGTTCGATACCTCAGGTGGTAACGTGGAGATACACGTAAACGGGAACTTAGTTCTGGACGGAGATATAGAGATAAACGGAACCAACTCTGTTTACTTCTACGTTGATGGTAATATCAATAACATAGATGCCAACGTCAACATAGAGGACGGAAGGACAGAACGTCTGCAGCTTTTCACCAGTGGAGAAGCAGATGTCGCCGGTAGTGCAAGCTACAACGGAACAGTGTACGCACAAAATAAGATAACTTTGAATAGTGACCTCAGAGGTGCTGCTGTCACGCCTGCGGAACTCGAAATAAATGCCGACTACACACACGACGCCTCTCTCCGCGGCAAAGCACCCGACTGCGCAGACGTGCCCCTAAGAAACTTCAACGCTGTCGAAAGACGTATCGCCGTAAGATAGAGTTACAAGCCTCCGAAGAAATCACTCCTCGCCACCGACGCATTAAGCACAGCAACGCGTCCTTCGGTAGTCTGGTCGGTTACCTCGATATCCTCGGGGAGTATATTGAGTCCGGTGACAGCGAGCCCGAGTATCGGTGTCAGTTGATCCGAAGGTACACCTGAGCCACCGGGTGGTTCCTCCTCCAACGACTCGGTGCTCACAGCCGCACTCGCGCCTTCCTCGTCGGGATAGACGACGGCGTATCTCAGACTGACCGTCTCACCGTCCTCGGTTAGGGAAACAGCCGTGGCGATTGCGTCCTCAATTTCGGGTACATCGACATCGGGCAGTCCGCCTCTGATGAGAACTGCGTCTCCCGTGCCAACAGCTTCGGTGAGGAGGCGTATGTCGTCGTTGCTGTCCGCGTACGAAGGAGTCTCACCGGCTAGTGTTCCCGCAGCCAGACGTACCCTTTCTGTGGTGGAGCCTTCGATGACTGTCAACCGGTCGTTGTTGATGGCAAGAACGGAGCCGTCGGTTTCGTATATCTCGTAACCGACGTGGCTTTCGACGGGTTCCGTCAGACCGGTTCTGAGTTCTCCGAAGGAGCCTTCCTGTTCGTACATCCTGACGGATACGATATCCACGTCACCTTGTTGGGGGAGTCCTCCTTCTTCCGACTCGGTTTCGGTTTCTCTTACCTCTATCCTTGCTGTGCGTCCAGCCGTATCCGTCATTTGGACCCTCTCGGACATCTCCTGCGAGGCTTCGGTACCCGTGTATGTAAAGAAGTACCCGTCGGAGTTCACACCCGCCTGCTCCGGGTCGTACATGAACTCCGTGTATCTGACTTCTTCCTCATCCGTCTCGTCTCCTCCGTTTTCGTCTTCCCCGTCTTCACCGTCCCCTTCACCGCCAGTTTCGGTACCTTCTCCGCCGTCTTCGTTCTCCGTCTGATTTCCGTTTTCTTCTCCGTCTCCGTTCCCTGTCGCGTTTCCGTCTCCGTCGTCGTTCTCAGGTGTCTCTCCGCCGCCAAGACAGCCGGTCAACAGAACCACAGCGGCACCCGACCTCCTGACGAAGTCACGTCTTTCCATGTCACGCATTTTGTCAGAGGACGAATAACTCTTTCGTCAACGTTTCCGGAACCTGAGTCATGTACCACAAGACATATTTCTGTCCGTGTCGTATGTTAACCCGTGACGTGGGCACCGGATGCTCACACAGGATGTCCTCCCGTTCCGTACCCGGCGCAACGTTGATGTTCGTAGAGACCCTAATGATAGTAAGCCATAATACAGCATGAGAAACCTACAAGAAATAAGCAACAGTTACCGTGACTCGGTTCCCGACGACATAAGAAGCGCGAGAAGCTTTAGCTGGTATCTTGATGAGGTTCACGAGTCGCCGCGTATAGCGCGCAACGCTCACCAACGCCTCGCCGACATGTTCGACTTCTACGGCAGGGAGTACGACGAAGAAGAGGGGATGGTGCTTTACAAGCTCGCCTCTGAGGATCCGTTACACGACGGAGAGAACAGGTTCTTCGGGCGCGAGATACACGAGGCGATGCACGAGTTCGTCAACAAGGTCAAAAGCGGCTCGCGCCGCCTAGGACCTGAGAAACGGATAAAGCTCCTGCTCGGTCCCGTCGGAAGCGGAAAGTCGGAGTTCGACAGACAGGTACGCCGTTACTACGAGGACTACACGGCGCTTGAGGAGGGTCGGATGTACACCTTCCGGTGGACGAGTCTCTGTGACGTTATCGAAGACCAAGACCCCATGGACGACGTTGTGATGTCGCCGATGAACCAGGATCCTCTGGTTCTTCTGCCCGAGAACGAACGCCGTTCTGTCGTCGAAGACCTGAACGAGAACCTTGACGCGCCTTACACGCTCCGTGACGAACAGTCGCTCGACCCGGAAAGCGAGTTCTACATGGACGCTCTACTCGCCCATTACGACGACGACTTAGAGGCTGTTCTGGAGAACCACGTCGAAATAGTACGTCTCGTTGCTGACGAGAACAAGAGGCAGGCTATAGAGACGTTCGAACCGAAGGACAAGAAGAATCAGGACGAGACAGAACTGACGGGCGAGGTCGATTACTCGAAGATAGCCGTCTACGGAGAAAGCGACCCGCGTGCGTTCGACTACTCGGGTGCGTTCTGTAACGCAAACCGTGGCATATTCAGCGGCGAGGAACTCCTGAAGCTACAGCGCGAGTTCCTCTATGACTTCCTGCACGCAACACAGGAACAGACGATAAAGCCGAAGAACAATCCACGTATCGACATCGATCAGGTCATCGTCGGCAGAACCAACATGCCGGAGTACCTCGACAAGAAGCAGGACGAAAAGATGGAGGCGTTCAACGACAGGACGAAACGCGTCGATTTCCCTTACGTCCTCGAATACGAGGAGGAGGCTAAGATTTACGACAAACTCCTCACGAACGCCGACCTGCCCGACATGACAATAGAGCCGCATACGCTCGAAATGGCTGGTCTTTTCGCCGTTCTGACACGGATAGAGGAACCGGACGACGAGACGGTCGGTATCGTCCAGAAGGCTAAGGCATACAACGGCGAGGTTGAGGACGACATCGACGTACAGAAGCTACGTGACGAAGCGAAAGAGGCGTCCGAGGAAGGCGAAGGCATGAGCGGCATATCGCCGCGTTTCGTCGGCGACGAAATTGCAGAGGCTGTCATGGACTCGACACACCGCGAACGCGGCTTCCTCAACCCTCTGACGCTTTTCAGCTACTTCGAAGGCAACCTCGAATCGCACGCAAGCATACCCGAGGAGATGTACGAGACTTATCATCGCTACCTCGAAACCGTGCGCGAAGAGTACAAGGAACGCGCAATCGAAGATGTGCGCCACGCTCTCGCCTACGACTTAGACGAGATACAGGCGCAGGGTGAGAAGTACATGGATCACGTCATGGCGTACATCAACGACAACACGGTTGAGGACGAGATAACCGGACGCGAACAGGAACCCGACGAGTCGTTCCTGCGTGCAGTAGAGGAGCAACTCAACATACCGAGGGACAGGAAAGACGACTTCAGGCAGGAGGTTTCGAACTGGGTCTCGCGGCGTGCACGCGAAGGCGAGGCTTTCAAGCCACAGGACAACGACCGTCTGCGCCGTGCTCTTGAACGCAAGATGTGGGAGGACAAGAAGCACAACATAAACTTCAGCGCGCTCGTTTCGAGCAGCGAGACGGACGACGAGGCGAAAAACGCATGGATAGAGTCGCTCACACAGCGCGGGTACTCGCGTGAAGGCGCAAAGGAAGTACTCGAATTCGCCGGTGCGGAGGTGGCACGGTCGGAGATGGAGGAAGAAACTTAGATGGAGAGGGGTATGAAAGGAGAGAGGTACATCGAACGTTCGGACGATAAACTCCGTGACGCGTACGAGGAGCCTACCTCACTATCCGAGTACGTGGAGAGGCTTTTCGAGAACCCGCGTATAGGTTCACACTCAACGAAGTACCTCTTAGAAGCAATCGAGTCATACGGCACACGTACGGTAATAGAGGAAGGCGAGGAAAAGGAACGGTACCGTTTCTTCGACGACCCCGCGAACGACGGCGAACATGCGGTACTCGGTAACACGGACGTTCTCAACAAGTTCGTGGATACTGTGAGAAGCATAGCTTCGGGACGTGGCAAAGGCGAAAAGATAGTCTGGATAGACGGACCGACAGCTACGGGAAAAAGCGAGTTCAAGAGATGTCTCGTAAACGGTCTTGGGGAGTACTCGAAGACCGACGAAGGAAGACGCTACACCGTCGAGTGGAACGTTTCGAGCGTCTACGAGTGGGGCGACGACAAGGAGGAAAACTGGTACGAGTCACCCGCCCAGTCGAACCCGCTCACGGTCTTCCCGCCCGATGTGCGTGACGACATACTTGCTGAAGTCAATGAACGCTCCGACGACCATATCGATATACGTGTCGAAGGTGAACTCGACCCGTTTTCGCGTGAGGCGTACGAGTACCTCGAACAGCGTTACCGTCGCAAAGGGAGACGCGACCTCTTCAGTGCGGTAACCGACGAGCAACACCTGCGTGTCAAGAACTACGTCGTCGAGATGGGCAAAGGCGTCGGTGTGTTACATTCGGAGGACACAGGACCGCCGAAACAGCGTCTCGTCGGGACGTGGATGGAAGGTATGCTACAGAAACTCGACTCGCGCGGACGCAAGAACCCGCAGGCGTTCTCGTACGACGGAGTTCTTTCGCAGGGCAACTCACTGCTCACGATAGTCGAGGACGCAGCACAGCACGCCGATCTGCTTCAGCGTCTCCTCAACGTCGCGGACGAGGGCATGGTGAAGCTTGACAAGGGGATACGGATGGACGTTGACACGCTGTTGGTAGTCATCTCGAACCCCGACTTGGAGGCACAGCTAGACTCGAAGTCCGAGCTAGGAGAGGAAGACCCCCTGAAAGCCCTGAAACGCAGACTCGAAAAACACGGCTTACGTTACCTCACCAACCACAGCTTAGAGGTCGAACTTCTCCGGCGCGAGATTACGAACGACACACGTGTCTGGGAAGCCGAGAGCTACGACGAAGTCGAGGAACGTGTAGCCGCACCTCTGCGTCTCGAAGTCGGTGACTCCCTACGTGAAGTCCACGAACGCGAAATCGCACCGCACACGATAGAGGCGACTGCGATGTACGACGTTGTGACACGTCTCGACGGAAACGACGTTCCGCCGGGTCTCGACCTCGTCGAGAAGGCGATTCTTTACGACCGTGGCTACCTGCGGCGCGGAGACGAACGTTTCGAGAAGGACGACTTCGACTTCAGCGACGAGTCCGAGGATGGACGCAACGGTGTGCCTGTCACATACCCGCGTGACATAATCGCGGACCTCCTAAACGAAGGAACGGAGCGTACGCATCCTGAACTCGACGTGGAGAACGTCATAATGCCGTCCGACGTACTCGATGCGATGGTTGAACGTCTCGACGGGGAGCCTATGTTCTCCGTCAAGGAACGCGACGAGTACGCGGACCGTGTTAGGGGTGTCCGCGAGTACGTGCTCGAAAAGCAGGAGCGCGACGTTCTCGACGCGATGACGCTCGACGTGCGTGTTGACGACGAGACTGTCGAAGAGTACGTCGAACACGTCTATGCGTGGGCGGAAGGCGAGAAGGTCGAAACAGGACACGGCGAAGAGAAACCCGATCCGCTCAAGATGAAGGTCTTCGAGACCGAACACCTAGGACGTTTCGGAGAGGACGACTACGTCGAAAACCAGCCGAGCACGGAGGTTGAGGCTTTCAGACGCGACAAGATAGTGACGGCGATGAACGTACGTGCTTGGCAGGAACGCGACGAAGCCTTCGCAGGGGAGTTCGACCCACGCGAGATTCCCGTGATGCAAAACGTTCTGTCGAAGTACGACTGGGACGACATACGGCGTATGTACGAGGACTTCGAACCTGCACAGTGGGAAGAGCCACCGAGCGGGACGGAGACGGAGAAACTTAAGGAAAAGACCGTCGAGAACCTTGTCGAGGAGTTCGATTACTCACCCGCGAGTGCGGAACTCACGAGCAGACGTGTCGTAGAGAAGGCGGTGAGAAGATGGGACTAAGGGACGACTTAGACAGGTACAGGAAGGTCGGTGAAGAGAGACGCGACGACCTTTCGGAGTTTATACAGTACGGCGACTTGGGCGGTAGCAGACAGGACCAGATAAGGATACCAATAAAGATAGTAGACCTGCCCGAGTTCGAGTACGACCGACGCGACATGGGCGGTGTTGGACAGGGTGACGCGGAGGAAGGTGACGCAGTCGGAAAGCCGCAGCCACAGCCCGGAGACGAAGACGGTGAGCCAGGAGACGACGAAGGCGAACACGGATACTACGAGATGGACCCGGAGGAGTTCGCAGAAGAACTCGACGAGGAGTTCGAACTCCATCTCGAACCCAAGGGCAAGGCTGTGGTCGAAGAGAAGGAAGGCGACATGACCGACATCGTGCGTTCGGGTCCTCGTAGTACGCTCGACCTCAACCGTATGTTCAAAAGCGGTCTTAAGAGGAAGCTCGCTTCACAGTTCGACCCCGAGTACGTGAAAGAAGCACTACGCGTCCGTGGCATGGGACCCGAGTCTGTCTTCGACTGGGCACGCGAGAACCGCATAAACGTCTCGAAGAGGTGGCTCGAAGAGAACTATGCCGAGATGGACGAAAAAGAGAAGACACGGTGGGAGACGCTCGAAGAGATGGAGGAAAACGTCGAAAGGCGCGCACCCGCAGAACTCGTCCGTCAGGACAGACGCGTGCCTTTCCGTACAGAGGACGAACGTTACCGTTTCCCGGAGATAGTCGAAGAACACGAATCGAAGGTCGTAGTCGTAAACATACGCGATGTCTCGGGTTCGATGGGCAAGATGAAACGCGAACTCGTCGAGCGCACATTCACACCGCTCGACTGGTACCTGCAGGGCAAGTACGAGGAAGCGGAGTTCGTCTATATCGCACACGACATAGACGCTTGGGAGGTCGAACGCGAGGACTTCTTCGGTATACAGTCGGGAGGAGGTACACGTATCTCGTCCGCCTACGAACTCGCCGCGGAGATACTCGAAGAACAGTATCCGTGGAGCGACTGGAACCGTTACGTCTTCGCAGCAGGCGACGGAGAGAACTCATCGAACGACTCGAAGGAGCGTGTCGTTCCGCTCATAGAGGAGACTGACGCCAACCTGCATGCCTACGTCGAGACACAGCCTTCGGGCGGTTCGGTCAACGCGACGCATTCACAGGAACTGCAGGATGCGTTCGACGAGCAAGAGGTCGTGGTAACACAGGTAAACTCACAGGACGAGGTGATGGACGCCGTCTATACGGTTCTCAAGACAGCCGCCACACCTGAGGGAGGTGAATAGAATGAAGTACGAACTCGAAAAGAGAAAAGAAGCCGAAGGGCTACGTGAGGTCGCACGTGAGGCGCGCCAACTCGCCGAAAAGCTCGGTTTGGAGCCTTACGACGTAAACTACTGGGTCGTGGACCACGACGAGATAAACCGCGCTGTCGCATACGGCGGTTTCCAGACGCGTTACCCTCACTGGCGTTGGGGGATGAACTACGACAAACAGAGAAAGCAGGACAGGTTCACACAGGCGCGTATCTACGAACTCGTCGTAAACGACGACCCGTGTCACGCTTACCTGCAGGTGACGAACGACCTTGCCGACCAGAAGGCTGTGATAACCCACGTCGAGGCACACGCCGACTTCTTTGCGAACAACCGCTGGTTCCGCGAGTTCACAGAAGGCTTCGACGCCGCAGCGACGCTTTCCCGCCACGCCGAAAGCATAGAGGAGTATATGTCCGACCCCGAGGTTGACCGGGAGGAGGTCGAGGAGTGGATAGACAACGTTCTCTGCTTAGAGGACAACATCGACCAGCACGGCACCTACGGCGCGTCTGCGGGTGACGAAGACGACCTCGCCGAAAAACTCGACGAACTCGACCTTTCTGACGAGGTGAAAAGGGAAGTCTTTGACGAGGAATGGCTCGAAGAACAGACCGCAGACGGCGACGGTCCGACGGTGCCCGAAAAGCCCGAGAAAGATATACTCGCCTTCTTAGCCGACCACGGCAAGACGTACGACGACGAAACCGGAAAGGCTGTTGAGTATGAAGACTGGCAGCGCGACGTCATCGAGATTCTTCGGCGCGAGGCGTATTATTTCGCGCCTCAGAAGATGACCAAGGTGATGAACGAGGGCTGGTCGTGCGTCGCACCCGACACACGTGTCTTCACATCCGACGGCGTTGTTCCCATGCGCGAAGTAGTTGAGGACCGTCCTGTTGTCTCCGACGGCGAAGAGCGGCGTGAGGTCTACGACGCACACGTCGAAACCGACCACCGCACTGTGACCGTCGAGACGAGACGCGGCTTCTTGCTCGAAGGCTCGAACAACCACCGTGTCCGACGCCCTGACGGGTCTTGGGTGCGTCTCGACGAACTGTCCGAAGGCGACGAAATAGAGGTTTCAGGAGGTGCGGGTGTCTGGGCGGATGAACCCGAGCCGGTCGAGTGGGAGAACCCGACTTCCACGACACTACACGACGTTGCTGACGAGGCTGGCGTCTCGGTATGGACAGTAATGCGCTACCAGCGCGTCGGGCGCGCCGAGAAGGACGAGGAGATACGTGCGGCACTCGAAGAGTATGAGGGCGAGCCGCATAGCGTCGCTCAGCGCGATACGATACGGGTGCCGGACGAGACGACTCCACAGTTCGGACGTTTCCTAGGACTGCTCGTCGGTGACGGACACGTCTCTCGGTCGTCCGGTCACGTCGGATTCACGACCGCGGAGCGCGAAGCGGCGGAGGAGTTCGCGCGTCTCGCAACAGAACTCTTCGGTGTCAGCCCCTCTGTGGAGAAACAGGGGTCGCGCTGGAGGGTCTACGTCTACTCCGTCAACCTCGTCGACCTTCTCACGGACGAGTTTGGTCTCCCTGTCGGAGACTCGTCGGCGGAGAAGACCGTGCCGGAACACGTCCTCCGTTCGCCGAAGGTGGTCGTCGCCGAGTTCCTGCGTGGTCTTTTCGATGCCGATGGATACGCTGGCGAGCAGGGCGTGATTCTGAGCACCAAGAGCGAGGAGATGTCGAAGACGGTCCAGATTATCCTTGCCAACCTCGGCGTTCTCAGCCGTCGCAGGGAGCAGACGGACGGCTGTTACCACGTCCACATGACAGGAAAGTCGGCTTCCGTCTACGCCGAAGAGGTCGGCTTCGGTTACGAAGACAAACGCGACCGTCTGCGCGAGTACCTCGACGAACCCGCGTGGTTCGAGGACGAAAGCTGGACCGACGAAGTTGTCTCCGTCTCGAAGGGCATAGGTGCGGTCTACGACATCTCTGTCGATGAGACGCATCGGTACGCCGCCGCCGGCTTCGTCAACCACAACTCGTACTGGGAGTCTACCATGATGGGCAACGAGAGGTTCGCAGGAGACGACGAGATACTGACATACGCCGACCACCAAGCCAAGGTTCTTTCCTCGGGCGGTCTCAACCCGTACAAGCTTGGTAAGGAGCTATGGGAGTACGTCGAGAACACGACAAACCGAACCGAAGTGGTCGAACGTCTTCTACGTGTCGAAGGCGTGACGCCCGCAAACTTCCACGACAGGATCGATTTCGACGCGGTACAGGAGACGTTAGAGCCGACTTATCCTCTTGGCGACGTACGCGAAGAGACACTCGAAGACCTACGCCATCTAGACACCAAGGTAGACCACAACGGTCTCGACGCCGCACTCTCGGGAGAAATAGACGTTTCGCACAGTCCGTGGAAGGTTCTGAGCTACGAAGGGCTTGCTGAGCGTAACTTCTCGTTGACACGTCCGCAGAACCGCGGCTTCCTGAGGAATATATCACGCGAAGACCTCGAAGAGACGTACAGATACCTTTTCGACACCCAAAGGTACGCATCTGTCGAGGAGGGGCTCGAAGAGATCGATTACACGGCAGGCTGGGGCAGGATGCGTGAGATACGTGCGACACACAACGACGTAACCTTCATCGACCAGTTCCTTACTGAGGAGTTCGTCCGCGAGAACGCCTACTTCGTCTACGAACACAGTCACGCCACAGGTAACTACCACGTCACGAGCAAGGAGTACGAGGACGTAAAAAAGAAGCTCCTTCTCCAGTTCACAAACTTCGGCAAGCCAACCATACTCGTAAAGGACGCAAACTACGACAACGCGGGTGAACTTCTGCTTGTTCATCAGTACAACGGAGTCGTATTAAACACGGAGAAGGCGAAAAGGACTCTTGAACGCGTCCACTCGCTCTGGGGAAGACCCGTCAACCTAAAGACGATAAGAAAAGAGGTTGACGACAACGTTATGAAGATGGCACGCAGACGCGGCAAGGAACCCGAACCGAACGAAAAAGGTGTGGTGGTACGTTACGACGGCAAATCGTTCGAGACGCGTGAACTCGACGACAAAGAGGTCGAAGACATAAAAGCCACGAGCCTCGACTACGACACGAAGCCCGAAGACTGGCTCTGAGCTAGCTCTAACCTATTCTACCGTCCTATATTCGACCGGAAGACGCGAAAATACGTCCCTGATAGCACCGTTGACGGCGGTGGCAAATCCGAGAACCGCTTCGCCCGCAGGTCCAAGACGTTTGCTCACGACGTATTCGCGCACAGCAGGGAAGAAGTCGAACTCCTTGTCCAGACTGTAGCAGACACCGTCTAAGAGAGTAGCGGTACGGACGAGAAGTGCAAGGTCGCGTGGTATCCGTAGAGGGAACTCGTACATCTCGTCCTGAACCTCGTGGAAGAGGTCTTCTGCGCGCTCCTCGTCTATGTCCTTACCGCGTATACCTTCGAGCATCAGGTCGAACATACGGCGTGCTATTTCGCGGTCTACGTTCGGGTCAAGTGCGTCCATGTCGATGAACGCGTTTATCATGTTATCCACATCGTTCCGTGAGACTGCGATGTAGAAGTCAAAGATGCCGTTCCTTGTCTCGTCGGTTATACGTCCGACTATACCGAAGTCGTAGAAGACGACGCGCCCGTCCTCGGCGACAGCTAAGTTACCGGGATGGGGATCGGCATGGAAGACACCGTCTTCTAAGACCATCTGTATGTACGCCCTCTGGAAGTCCTCGACGACTCTTGTCGGGTTTATGCCTTTAGCACGCAGGGTTCGTACGTCCGTCACCTTCGTGCCGCCGACGTACTCCATAGTTATGACGCGTTCGCCCGAGAGTTCATCGATAACCTCCGGAACGATGACGGGTTCGTCGCTCAGATTCTCGCGTATCTCCATGACAGAACGCGCTTCGCGCTTGTAGTCCGTCTCCTCACGTATCGCTTCCCTGAACTGGTCTGCGAGGTTCGAAAGTGTGAAACGCTGTCCCTCCTTAGCAAAACGGAGTGCGTAAGGAAGCATCGCCTCTATGACACGCAGGTCCGCCTCGATACGTTCGCGTACACCGGGACGTAGCACCTTGACCGCGTACTTCTCTCCGCCACGTTCCGCAACGTGTACCTGACCGATGCTCGCGCCGCTTATCGGCTCCTTCTCAAACCGCGTGAAGACACGCTCGGGTTCACCGACATCCTCGGCGACCACGCGGCGTATCCCTTCCCAGTCCGCCGGCGGCACGTCGTCCTGTAACTGCGAAAGAACCTCAGTATAAATATCGGGCAGCGCGTCCGGACGCGTCGAAAGAACCTGCCCGAACTTTATGAAAGTCGGACCGAGCGAAAGAAACGTCCGCAGAAGCTTCTTAGCACGTTTCTCGTGCCCCTTCTCGGAAACGTCGCGCGGTCTTCCGAAAAGCAGAAACCTCTTTCTGTCCCGCAGGAAGACGAGTGCGAGGGGCGTGAACCTCGCTACGATGACGACGAGACGGTAGGCTGTGTAGGTTCTCTGTAGTGCTCTCAGACCCATTCGTGTACTAGTACGTTTTGGTGCCGTTTTCGCGTTTCGGTATCGCGTTCTGTTTGGACACAGTGAATGGCTTCAAAGTACAGTTTTTCGCTGATTTTTACTCTGTGAGAAGTCCCGCCTTTCACCGAGAAGTTCGCCGTTATCAGAAGCGTAGCTTCTGATTTGCCGTCAAACGTAGTTTGACGCCGCCGCCAGGACTCGAACCTGGGACCACCTCGTTAACAGCGAGGCGCTCTACCAGCTGAGCTACGGCGGCTCCATCATGGGGTTTGGCGACTACCGGGTTAAGAGTTTCTCTTTCGGTGCGCGCCCGCTCCGGAGGGCGGAAGACTACCCCACAAACGTAAAGTCAGCCTGTTTCCATTCAAGAGTAATGAGTAAGGAGCTGATACGGAAGTCGCTCGACGAGAGCACGAAGGAAAGGTTCGAGAGCCGCGTCGAAACTCAGGCGGAGTTCCTCAGGGAAGAGATACGTGAAAGTCGGCTCGACAACTCCGACTACACGATAGGTCTGGAGATAGAGGTCTACTGTGCGGAGTCCGACGGTCGTCTCGGACGTTTTCCGTCAGGTATCTACGACGCGTGCGGCGAGAGGCTCAACAAGGAACTCGGTCTGCACAACGCCGAGATAAACACGTCGCCAGAGGTTCTTTCGGAGGAGGGTCTCGAGAGTCAGGAGTCACAGATACGTGAGACTCTCAAAAGGGCGGAAGACGCACTCGCCGACGAGGGCGAAGGAAAACGCGTCGTTCTCGATTCGATGTGGACGATACCGCCGGAGGAAGGAAGCTGGGAATATCTGAACTCCGTTGAGGAAAAAGACGGCATCCTGCGGGCGAAAAACATGCGTGCCGACGAGAGGTACGAGGCTATCGACAACTACTACCTCAAACGCGTCTGTGAACCCGTCAATATCTCCGTACCAGGTGCCGACCTCTCGTTTTCGACCATACTCCCTGAGTCTCTCGCAACCTCGATACAGCCACACCACCAGATACCGCGTGCAGACGACCTGCCGCGTTACTACAACACTGCGATAAGGACGATGGCACCGGTTCTCGCCCTCACGACGAACTCGCCTTTCCTGCCGCCCGACCTCTATGACTCGCCTGACGAAACGTTGCTCGACGAGACGTATCATGAACTCCGTATACCCGTCTTCGAACAGTCGGTCAACCCGCCGGGCGAGTATGATGACAAGAAGGTGCGTTTCCCGCGCGATATAAACAGGGCGGAGGACATGCTCGATAAGGTCATCGAGGATAGAACGTACTCGCCGCTTCTCAAGGAGTGGAACAAAGACGCCGACGAAGGAGACGAAGAGTACACGGACAGCTTCTGGGAGTTCGAGTACAAACGCGGCACCTACTGGCGTTGGCTCCGTGCTGTCATAGGCGGCGACGCTGTGAGCGAGGGCAACGACGAGAAGTCGGTCCGTCTCGAATACCGTCCGCTGCCGACACAGCCGAGTGTACGCGACACCATAGGTCTGCAGGCTCTCGTATCGGGTATGCTCGCCGGTATGTCGGTCGATAAACATCCTCTCCCGTCGCTCGAATGGGAGAAGGCGTACGACTCTTTCTACTCCGCCGTAGAGAACGGTATCGACGCAGACATCGCGTGGGTGGACGAGGACGGAAACGTGACGTACGACAAGGAGGTCGTCTACGAAGAGATATTTAGGTACGCACGATTAGGTCTCGAAGGACACGGTGTCGGCGACGAGGTCTACGATAGATACGTCGAACCTCTGCGTCTCAGGTGGGAGGAACGAACCACACCGAGCGTCTGGAAGATAGAAAGGGTACGCGAAAATATCGACGAAGGTGCGACTTTCGAGGAGGCGGTACACGATATGCAGCGCGAATACATGCGGCTCTCCGACGAACACGAAAGCTTCGCCGACTGGATATGACCGACGACACAGATGAGTGTGATACGATACTCGCCGAGATTCTCGAAGATGTGAGTCCGTCGGAGGATGAACGTAAGTCACTGCGTGAAGCGTACGAGTCGGTACGCGAACGTGCACTCGAAGAACTCAAAGACGAAGGCGTTGAAGGCAGCGTGACGCTCGTCGGTAGCGCGGCGCGCGACACGTGGCTCTCGGGCGACCGTGACATAGACGTCTTCCTGCTCCTGCCGACGGAACTAGACCGCGAAGAGTTCGAAAGAATCGGTCTTGATGTCGGACGCGCAGTCTTTCCGGACGGAACCGTCGAGTACGCCGAGCATCCGTACGTGCAGGGCGAGGAGACAGGCTACGACGTGGATATCGTGCCGTGCTATGACCTCGACACCCCCGACGAACTCAGAAGTGCCGTGGACAGAACGCCGTTCCACAACGAGTACGTGCGGCGTGTCGCCGACGAACACGAAGGCTTCGGCGACGAAGTACGCCTCCTCAAGGCTTTCGCACGAGGAGCGGGCGTCTACGGAAGCGACCTGCGCACACGCGGCTTCAGCGGCTACCTCTGTGAACTGCTCGTCCACCATTACGGAGACTTTTTGTCCGTCGTCGAGGCTGGTGCGGACTGGAACGAAGGCACGAAAATCGATATCGAAGGACACGGAGAGAAGGAGTTCGACGACCCGCTTGTCGTCATAGACCCAACCGATCCGTCGCGTAACGTCGCTTCGGTCGTCAGCCAAGACGCTTTCGCACGTTTCGTCGACGCGGCACGTGGCTGGCTCGACACGCCCGACGAGAAGTTCTTTTTCCCAGAAGGAACAAAGCCGATGGAGTCCGACACGTTCGCCGACTTGCTGGAGGGGCGCGGCACACGTCTCGTTGCAGTCGTCTTTGAAGCACCCGATGTCGTCGAAGACCAGCTTTATCCACAGCTACGAAAGACGCGTAAATCGCTCGTCAAGGAACTCGAAGATAGAGGATTCGACATACTGCGTTCGGACGCTTTCGCCGATAAAAACGCCGTAATTCTAGTCGAAGCCAACGTCGGCGTGCAGTCGAACGTCGAGAAACATATCGGTCCACCCGTACATGTCCGCGAACACGCGGCGGCTTTCGTCGAGAAGTACGACGACGCGAATGTTGTGGGTCCCTACATCGAGAACGGGCGTTACGTCGTCGAACGCGGGCGCGAACACACGACTGTCGAAGGATTCGTCCGCTCCGATGCTTTCTTCGGTATCGGGACGGGGAAACATATCGAGACGAAGATGAAGGAAGGCTACGACGTTCTCGTGAACTACGAATGCGCCGACCTTCTCGACGAGTTCGGGGTTGAGTTTGCGCGTTACTTCGACCCTAAGACATCGTCTGGAAGGGTTAACGAATAAAACCGAAGTCGAGATTCAGCCAGCCCTCGTCGTCGTCCTCAAACTCGACATCGAAAACGTCAAGATTACGTTCCGCGCCGTCGGAGTCGTAGACTCGCCACGAATCTTCGTCGTACGGAGGAAACGTTACGATATGAATACGTCCGCGGTTTGCGAAACGCGTGTAGTCCTCACCCTCTAGTTCGTCCGTCGGTGCCGACGCGACGGTTCCGACGACAGAAGCACTGCGTGGAAGCGCGTCCACACCGAGCGTGTCGAAAACGTCATCCTGTTTCGACTCGGGTGCGAAGACGACTTCTGTCAGTATCTCGCCTTCGGCTTCAACACCCACCTTCGACGCCTCCGTCGAACGCAGGTGGGCAACGAACTTACGCGGATGGTAGTCCTCCGAGGAGGCGAGTGCCGTAAGGAGCGTGTCACGCGCTATACCGACGACCTCACCCATCAGCCCTCCAGTTCACACGTGTTGATGCCGAGAAGCTCGTTCATGAGACATCTCTGCATAACGACGTTGAACAGCAGACTTGCGGCACCTGCGAGTGCGGCGATACCACCGACGACGCCGAGAACCGTTCCTATGCTTGTCACACCCATGACGCCCAATATGCCGACAACGAGCAACGGGACCGCGACTGCGAGACGTGCTAACCTGTCGTAGCCACCGACGTTCTTTTCGACCATATCCATATATACGTCTCCACGTTTAATAAGCCTACCACAACGTCTTTGTCTCGCGGTCGCGTTTGGTGAGATATGGCACTAAAGGAGTCCGAAAGAGAGGAACTCGAAGAAGGTGACGTCGCGCCGGAGTTCGAGTTGCGTGGCACCGACGACGAGACGTATACTCTCGGCGACTTCTCCGACAAGACAGCACTGTTAGTCGTTTTTACATGTAACCACTGCCCTTACGCAAAAGCGAAGTTCGATGTCCTGAACGGAATCGCGGAGGACTACGACGAGGTCGCTGTCGTCGGTATCAACCCGAACGACTCCAAGGAGTATCCGGAAGACTCCTTCGAGAAGATGCAGGAACTCGTCGAAGACGGCACGGTACGATACGACGCCTACCTGCGCGACGAGACACAGGAGGTTGCGGGTGCCTACGGCGCGACCTGTACACCCGATCCTTTCCTTTTCGAGAACCGCGACGGCAAGTTCGTTCTTGTGTACCATGGACGCCTCGACGACGCGCTCAATCCCGACGACGAACCCACGAAACACCATATGCGTGAGGCTATCGACGCCGTTCTCGCTGGCGAGGGGGTTGACAAAGGCTTCCTTCCGTCGCAGGGATGCTCAATAAAGTGGCTTGACTGACGACAGCTTTTTCGATTCGGCACTTCTCTCCGTCGTAACTGTTATTAGCATTCTAATACCATACGAATACAGAGATGCCGAAGGTCAGCGCGGACATCCCACAGGAACTCTTAGATGACGTAAAGGAACACGTCGGCGACGACGGAAAGTTCGTCTCCACGTCGGATGCTATCAGGAGTTCTCTGCGCAAGATGCTTGACCAGATGGACGAGGTAGACCGTCAACGTGGAAGGCTTGAAGGAGACGGTAAAGATGACTGAGACGGAGAGCGTCGTTCTCGTATCGGGCGGGGTCGACAGCGCGGTGACGTTCGCCGAGGCGGTGCGCGAGGACAACAAACCGCCCATCGCCTTGCATGCGCGTTACGGTCAGCACACGAGCGCGAAGGAACGCGACTGCGCGTCGTCGCTCGCCGAACATTACGACGCGGAGTACGTCGAAGTAGACCTGTCGGACGCTTTTGCGGCGTTCGGCGAAGGTCTTACCGACGATACTGACCTGTCTCAACACTACGACGACGAAGGCGTCGCTACGTCGTACGTCCCTATGCGTAACACGGTTCTTCTCGCCGTCGCCGCGGGCGTCGCCGAAAAAAGACGCGCGACGAAGGTCTGGTACGGTCCTAATGCCGACGACCGTGACGGATACGCCGACTGTCGCGACGAGTACGCCGAAGCAATGGAGAGCGCCCTTACGCTCGGAACCGACCGCGTAGAGTTCGAGGTGAGGCGTCCTGTCGTCTCGATGGAGAAAGACGAGATAGTCGGTCATGGCGATGAACTCGGCGTGCCTTTCGAACACACATGGTCTTGCTACCAGAACGGAGACGAACCTTGCGGTGTATGCGCGTCTTGCGAGGAGCGCGCACGCGGCTTCGAACGCGCGGGGGTGAAAGACCCTGTACATTAGCGAAGTATTCCATTCGGTGCAGGGCGAAGGGCAACTCGCCGGAACGCCGTCGGTCTTCGTCCGGACAAGCGGATGCAACCTACGCTGCTCTTGGTGTGACTCGGCGTACACTTCTTGGGAGCCAGAAGGTGAGACGGAGAGCATCGATGAAATCGTCGAAATCGTCGAGGAGTACGACACCGACCACGTCGTCCTCACGGGCGGCGAGCCGCTCCTACAGCCCGACTTCGACGAACTCTGCACCGCGCTTGACGAGCACAAGACGGTCGAGACGAACGCGACGGTGTACCGCGACATCGACGCCGACCTTATTTCGATGTCGCCAAAGCTCTCGAACTCGACACCCTCGGTGGAAGCGGGCGAATGGCGCGAGATACATAAAGAAGAACGTCTCAACTTCGACGTAATTGAGTCGTACATCGACTCACACGACTACCAGCTAAAGTTCGTCGTCGCTGACCGCGAGGATCTCGACGAAATCGAGGAGATGCTCACGTCGCTCTCCGAATACGACCGTAACCGTGTCCTTCTGATGCCTGAAGGCGTAGACCGCGACACGTTACGCGAACGCGGCGAGTGGCTCGCTGAGGTCTGCAAAGAGAAAGGTTACAGGTACTCGCCACGTCTGCAGATACACATCTACGGCAACAAGCGCGGGACGTGAGAAGACGACATTAGCATGACACACGAAAACGGGCACGAATACGAAGCCTACGTCTTCGACCTCGACGGCGCCCTCTTGAACTTCAGCGACGACCTTTCATGCTATCTCGAAACCATCAAGGGAATCTTCGCCGAGATGGGCGTCGAAGCCGACGACTCCGACTTCCGGACGCTCGGCTTCACCGTCATGCCCGACGACATAGACGGGTCACGCTCTCCCGGATAAGGAGTAAACGTGTAGGAGAACCTTTCGTCACGACAAGAATGGTTAAGTAGCTACAACCGTTATCCTTGAGCATGAGCGAGGAAAGAAACCGGTCGAAAACGGGCGAGTTCACCGCCGAGGTTTCCGAACAGGACATACTTCTGGTCTTCGACTCCACCGACGAGCCGTTCATGACCGCGAGCGAGGTAGCCGACGAACTACCCATCACGCGCGACGCCGTCCTGCGCCGACTCAAAGGGATGGAGGAGAAAGGACTGGTCGGACACAAGAAGGCGGGTGCGCGCGCAGTTGGATGGTGGGCTAAGGTAGCACCGAAGCTTGACCCAGAGCTCGCCGAGGAACTCGAAGAGCAGGCGGAGCGTCAGGAGGGATACGTTCCCTTACACGAACTCGGCGACATCAGTCCCGATGATGGTTTCTGGAACACGGCAGGTTTCGCTACACCGAAGAGTGAGGACAAAGACGAGGAAATCGACGAATCGGAGATAGACGACATACTGTACGGAAGCTCTTAGGATGTCCGGAGAGTCGAAAAACGTGGAAAGAGCAAAGCCGCTCTTCATCGATACGAGCGCGTTCTTCGCTTGGTTCCATCCGAACGCAGCGCGGCACGAAACGTCGAAAGAGACGTTCGAGACCATCGTCTCCGACAAGGCATACCGACCTCTCTACACGAGCCGGTACGTTCTCTCCGAACTCGCAACCCTGATGCTGAGGAAGACGAACCACGACGATGCTGTAAGAGCTTTGAGAGAGGTGCGTGACGCTTCGAGTTTCTGGGTTCTTGGCGTAGACTCGAACACGTTCGGAAGAGCCTGCGGTGAGTTCGAGAGGTACGATGACCACAAAATATCCTTCGTTGACCACCTTTCGGGCGTTCTGTGCGAGGAGTACGGTATCGACCGAGTCTTGACCTTCGACTCAGACTTCCGAACGCTCGGCTTCACCGTTGTACCCGAGGAAACGGAAGAGACGTAAGACTCGCCGCTCTAAGCTACAGAGCGTCCAACTCTTCGACCTTCTCCTCTGCCTCCTCGCGTTTCTCCTGATGCTCCTCCAAGTAATCGGCTGTCATGTCGGCAGCCTCGCTCTTACAGCCACCACAGAGACGTTCGCCGTTCGCGCATTCCTCATAGACGCGCTCGGCGTGTTCGTCGTCGCATACCTCCTCGTCCGCATACGCGTAGAGTTCGTAGACGGGGCAGTCGTCGGGTTCGCCCCCTAGACGGCGTTGCTCTTCCGCCGTCTCGCGTCCGCCCGTCGTGGCACTCATCACCTTCTCGCGTGCTTCGTCGGGTTCATCCGTGACGGCAATATGGCTCTTGGGGACGCTCGA
>Ga0207714_1000770_pt1 | contig 21656 bp, 19 predicted proteins | sample PonA232FremontCA_2_FD_187270 | JGI IMG/M metagenome (GOLD analysis project Ga0207714, IMG submission 187270) | Marine sediment microbial community from Fremont, CA, USA - Pond A23 Sediment 2 (SPAdes) | ecosystem: Environmental > Aquatic > Marine > Unclassified | place: USA: Fremont, California...
CTCCGTCTGCACCAGCGCCAGCAGCTCCTCGTAGCGCGGCTCCACCACCGAGGCCAGCGACTGCCGGGACAGCCGCCGCGGCGGCCGGTCGCCCACCGAGGGCACCTCGATGCTCTCCTCCGGGCTCGCCCGCTGGGACAGGGCGCAGGCGTAGCGGACCTTGATGTCCTCCGCGTGGTGCGTCGGCGTGCGCAGGGCCACCGCGATGTCGTTGGTCACCTGGTAGCCGGCGATGGGGATCACCGCCGTATGCCGGATAGCGCCGCCGGTGAAGACGGCGATATCGGTGGTACCACCGCCGATGTCCACCAGGCAGACGCCGAGCTCCTTCTCATCGTCGCTGAGCACGGCGTAGCTGGCGGCCAGCTGCTGCAGGACGATATCGTCCACCTCGAGCTGGCAGCGGCGCACGCACTTGGTGATATTGTCCGCTGCCGAGACCGCCCCGGTCACCATGTGGACCCGGGCCTCGAGCCGGACACCGGCCATGCCCAGCGGATCCTTGATCCCCTCCTGGCTGTCGATGACGAACTCCTGCGGGATGACGTGCAGGACCTGCTGATCCGCCGGGATCGCCACGGCCTTGGCGCCGTCGAGTACCCGCTCCAGATCGGCCCGCGTCACCTCCCTGTCGCGGATGGCCACCATGCCGTGCGAGTTGAGGCTGCGGATGTGGCTGCCGGAGATCCCTACGTAGCCGGAATGGATCTCGCAGCCGGCCATCAGCTCGGCCTCCTCGACGGCGCGCTGGATCGACTGCACTGTGGAGTCGATATTGACCACCACCCCCTTCTTGAGCCCGTGGGAGGGGTGGCTGCCGACCCCGATCACCTCCAGCTCGCCGTCCTCCTTGGTCTCGCCGACGATGGCGACCACCTTGGAGGTACCGATGTCGAGGCCTACTAGCAGGCTGTCTTCCGTCTTCCGAACCATGGTCTGCTCCGCGTTCAGTCCGCTTCCTCCGCCGCTCCCCAAGCCGCCGCGAACCCATTGGGGTAGCGCAGGTCGACCCGCTCCAGCGGAGCCTGTTCCTCTTGCCGCAGCATCGGCAGCACGGCCGCGAAACGGGCCGCACGCTCGCGAGGCCGCTGGCGCCCCAGGGCCACCTCCACCCCCTCGGCGAGCTCCGCGTGCCAAGAGGCCCGCGGCGACAGCCGCAGCGCCGCCACCTCGAGCCCCTGCGCCCCGAGCCGCTGCCGCAGGTCCTGGAACAATCCAGCCACCTCGCGCTCGCTGCCTGCCGGGCCGCTCAGCAGCGCCAGCCCCTCAGGGATGGTGGCCGCCGGCGGCTCGAAGCGCTTGCCGCTCGTGTCCAGCAGGCCACCGCCTGCCCAGCGCGCCAGGGGCTGGCGCTCGACCAGGGCGACCTCCAGGACACCCGGCCACGCCCGGCGCACCTCGGCGCTGGCCACCCAGGGCAGCGCCTCCAGCGCCTGCCGGGCGCCACCAACATCCACGGCCAGCAGGCTGCGGTGCAGGTGCGGCGCCAGCGCCTCGCGAATCCGGCCGCCGCTGACCCGCTCCGGCGGCTCGGTGACCGCCACCCGCTCCAGGGGCAGGAACCGGCCCTGCTGCACCGCCTTGGCGGCGGCGCCGGCCCCAGCCACCGCGACCAGGGCCACCGCAGCGCCCCAGAGCCAGCCCCGCAGGCCGGGTAGCGCCGGCAACCGCGGCCGACGGCGCTGCCGAGCGCCGAGCCGATCACGCCCCCTGGCCCTCGTCACGGCAGCGCCTCCTCGAGGATGCGGGCCACCAGCTCGTCGAAGCCGATACCGGCCTGGGCCGCGGCGATGGGCACCAGGGAGTGGCCGGTCAGCCCCGGGATCGTGTTCACCTCCAGCAGCCACCAGGCGCCGCCGGCGTCGCGCATCGCGTCCACACGCCCCCAGCCGTGGCCGCCGACGGCCTGGAAGGCCTCCCGGCAGAGGGTGCTGAGATCCGCCTCCTCCGCCGCGCCGAGCCCGCTCGGGCAGTGGTGCCCGGTATCGTGGGCCTGATACTTGGCGGCATAGTCGAAGAAGGCGTGGGACGTCTCCAGCCGGATCGAGGGCAAGGCCCAGTCCCCGAGCAGCGCCACCGTATACTCCTCGCCCTCGACCCACTGCTCGGCGAGGATGTCGGTGTCGTAGACGGCCGCGGCGCGATAGGCGGCCGCCAACTGCTCCGGACCGTCCGCCCGGGCCATGCCGAGGCTCGACCCCTCGCGGACCGGCTTGACAATGACCGGGTAGCCGAGGGTGTCTGCGACATCCGCCACCTCGGGGCCGAGCAGGCGGCCCCGAGGCGTGGGCAGGCCGTAGCCCTGCCACAGGCGCTTGCAGCGCCACTTGTCCATGCCCAGCGCCGAGCCGAGTACACCGCTGCCGGTATACGGCACGCCGAGCAGGTCGAGCAGCCCCTGCACAGTCCCGTCCTCGCCGCCACGGCCGTGCAGGGCGATGAAGGCCGCATCGTAGCCGCGCAGCCCCTCCAGGGCGCGATCCCGCGGATCGAAGGCCTCGGCCTGGTAGCCCCCGCGCTGCAGGGCGCCGAGCACGGCCTCGCCGCTGCGCAGGGAGATGTCACGCTCGGCGGAGGCACCGCCCATGAGCACGGCCACCCGCCCGGCATCGTCGCGGCCAGGGATCCCGCTCAAGGCAGCGCCTCCCCGACGATATGGACCTCAGGCTCCAGGTGCACCCCGTGCACCGCGGCGACCCGGCGCTGGACGTGCCGCATCAGGGCCTCGATATCCGCGGCACTGCCCCCCTCGTTGAGGATGAAGTTGGCGTGGCGGATCGATACCCGCGCGCAACCGCACTGCGCCCCCTTCAGGCCAGCGCTGTCGATGAGCCGGCCGGCCGCATCCCCGGGTGGATTGCGGAAGACGGAGCCGCAGGTCGCCTGGCCCACCGGCTGCGCGGCGTTGCGCCGGCGCAGCAGCGTGCGCACCCCCTCGCGCAGCTCGGCCACCGGCGCCGGCTCCAGCGCCCAGGTAGCGGCGAGGAAGGACTCGCCGAACGGGCCGTGGACCCAGCGGTAGCCGACCTCGAAGTCGGCCGGCGTACGGTGCCGGATGCGCCCAGTGCGGTCCACCGTCTCGACGGCGACAAGCCGCTCCCAGGTCGTCCCGCCCCAGGCACCGGCGTTCAGGGCCAGCGCCCCGCCGACCGTGCCGGGGATCCCAGCCAGGAACGCCAGCCCACCCAGCCCAGCGCGCACCGTCTCGCGAGCCAAGCGGCCGCAGGCGACGCCGGCCTCGGCCCGGACCCGGCCGTCGGCGACCGCCAGGCCGTCGAGCCCGCCCTGGGTGAGCAGCACCGTGCCGGGGAAGCCGCCGTCACGGACCAGGAGGTTGCTCCCCAGGCCGCACCAGAGCAACGGCTCCCGGGCCGGCAGACCGGCCAGGAAGTCGGCGAGCTCGGCGGCCCCCGCAGGACGGTAGAGCCGCCGCGCCGGGCCGCCGACCCGCCAGGTGGTATAGCCGGCCATGGGCTCGTGCTCGCGGAGCTCGCCCAGCTGCGCCCGCTGGCGCCTCGGTGCCGCCGTCATCCACCACCTCCCGGGGCCATCTCCCCGCTCAGGCGGGCCGGCAGGCCGCCGATACTGCCTGCCCCCAGGGTCAGGACCACGTCGTCAGGCTGCAGCAGGCCGGCCAGCAGGCCCGGGATCTCCGACAGCCCCTCGGCGAAGATCGGCTGCACGCCACCCCGATCGCGCACCGCCGCTGCCAGGGCCCGGCCGTCGGCACCGGGCAGGGGCGCCTCGCCAGCCCCGTAGACCTCGGTCAGCACCAGCGTATCGGTGCCGCTGAGCACCCGGGCGAAGTCGTCGAGGAGCTCCCGGGTGCGGGAGTAGCGGTGCGGCTGGAACACGACGACCTGGCGCCGCCCCGGCCACGCCTCCCGGGCCGCCTGGAGTGTCGCCTCCAGCTCCCGGGGGTGGTGGGCGTAGTCGTCCACCAGCGTGGCGGCGCCGCCATCCGCTAGGGGGATATCGGGGTAGGCCTGGAAGCGCCGGCCGATACCCTGGAAGTCCGCCAGGGCGCGCTGGATGGCCGCCACCCCCACGCCCAGCTCCCTGGCCACGGCGACGGCGGCGGTAGCGTTGAGCACATTGTGCCGCCCTGGGAGGTTGACCTCCACGCCGAAGGACGCGCCGTCGCCCTCGTGGATGCGGAATCGGGTCCGGCGGCCGGCAGGCTCCATGGCCTCCGCGCGGATATCGGCGTCGGCGGCGAAGCCGTAGGTCAGCACCGGGCGGGCGAGCTCGTCGCGCAGCCGCCGAGCCTCCGGGTCGTCGAGGCACAGCACCGCCAGGCCGTAGAACGGCAGGTGGTGCAGGAAGTCGATGAAGGTCCGGCGCAGCGCCTCGAAGTCGCCGCCGTAGGTGTCCAGGTGATCGGCATCGACATTGGTCACCGCTGCCATCACCGGCTTGAGGTGGAGGAAGGAGGCGTCGCTCTCATCGGCCTCGGCCAGCAGGTACGGGCCGGTGCCGAGACGGGCGTGGGCCCCGGCGCTGATCAGCCGGCCACCGATGACGAAGGTGGGATCCAGCCCGCCCTCGGCGAGGCAGCTGGCGAGCAGCGACGTCGTCGTCGTCTTGCCGTGGGTGCCGGCCACCGCTATGCCCTGGCGGAAGCGCATGAGCTCGGCGAGCATCTCCGCCCGCTGCACCACCGGGATGCGAGCCCGGCGCGCTGCCTGGACCTCGGCGTTGTCCTCGGTCACGGCGGTGGAGACGACCACGGCGTCCGCGCCCTCGATGTGCGCCGGATCGTGGCCGAGTTGCACGGCCACCCCGAGCCCGCTCAGGCGCTCGACCACCGCGCCCGAGCGCACATCGGAGCCGGTAACCGTAAAGCCCAGGTTGTGCAGCACCTCGGCGATCCCGCCCATCCCGGCCCCGCCGATGCCGACGAAGTGGATACGGCGCACCCGGCCGAAGGTGCCGCGACCAGCGGGACACGGCTCGCGAGCGGGGGCGGCTGCATCAGCCATGGGCCACCTCCTCACAGACCGTCGCGATCCGCTCGGCGGCATCGGGGCGCGCGGCGCTGCGGGCCACGCCGGCCATCCCCGCGAGCCGCTCGCGATCGGCGAGCAGGCTCGGCAGGAGCTGCGCCAGGGCCCCCTCCTCGACCTCGGCCTGGGGGACCACCCGGGCGGCGCCGACCTCGCGCAGCTGTGCGGCGTTGGCGGTCTGGTGGTCATCCGCCGCCCAGGGCAGCGGTACCAGCACCGCAGGGACCCCGGCCGCGGCCAGCTCGGCCACGGTGAGCGCGCCGGCGCGGGCCACGACCAGGTCGGCCCACCCGTAGGCGCCGGCCATATCCTCGATGAAGGGGACTACCTCAGCTCGCACGCCGGCCTCATGGTAGCCCGTACGGGCCTCCTCAAGGGTGGCCTCCCCGGCCTGGTGCAGGATCTGCGGCGCCTGGCCCGCCTCGGCCACGGCCCGCGGCACCGCCCGGTTGAGGGCCCGGGCCCCCTGGCTGCCGCCGAGGACCAGCAGGCGGGGCGGCCCCGTGCGGCCGGCGTAGCGCTGCTGCGGCGCCGCCAAGGCGTGGATCGCCGCGCGGGCGGGATTGCCCGTCCACTCGCCGCGCCCGCCCAGGGCGCCCGGGAAGCCGGTGAGCGCCCGCTGGCTGAGCCGCGCCAGGGTGCGGTTGGTCAGGCCGGCGCGGGCGTTCTGCTCGTGGACGACCAGTGGCCGGCGGCCCAGGCGCGCGGCCAGCCCCACCGGCCCGGCCACATAGCCGCCCATGCCCAGCACGACATCCGGCTGCCAGCGCCGCAGGGCCCGGCTGGCGACCGCTACGGCCCGGCCCAGGCGGCCGGGCAGGGCCGCGAGGGCACGCGGCCCCTTGCCGCGCAGCCCACCGATCTCCAGCCACTCCGAGGCCAGGCCGGCGGCGGGCACCACACGCCCCTCGAGGCCCTGGCAGGTCCCCAGCCAGACCACACGGTGGCCGCGCCGCTGCAGCACCTCGGCCACCGCCACCCCGGGGTAGACGTGGCCACCCGTGCCGCCGGCGGCGATGGCGACGGTCAAGGCGCTCATGGCCGCTCCTCCGTGTCCACGGGGCGCTGCCCCTCGGCTCGCGCCTGCGCCAGCTCGTAGCCGCAGCGCAGCAGCAGCCCGGCCATGGCGCCGGTGACCACGGCGCTGCTGCCGCCGTAGCTGAACAGCGGCAGGGTGAGCCCCTTGGTGGGCAGCAGGCCGGTGGCCACGCCCATGTTGATGAACGCCTGCAGGCCCAGCGCCAGTCCCAGCGCCCAGGCGAGGTAGCCGGCGAAGGGGAGCCGGTGGCGGTGGCACCGCCAGCCCAGGGCCATGGCCCGCCAGACGATGTAGGCGAACAGCAGCACCACCGCCGTGACCCCCAGCAACCCCAACTCCTCGGCGAGGATCGAGAAGACGAAGTCGGTGCGCGCCTCGGGCAGGTAGAAGAGCTTCTGGACGCTGCCGCCGAGCCCCACCCCCAGCCAGCCGCCCCGGCCGATGGCGATCAACGACTGGGTCAGCTGGAAGCCCGTGCTGAACGGAGCCGACCACGGGTCCAGGAAGGAGGTCACCCGCTCCCAGCGGTACGGCGAGTAGAGCACCAGGCTCGCAGCCACGCCGGCCAGGACCGCGACCAGGGCCGCGAACCGCCACAGCGGCACCCCGGCCAGGTACAGCATCCCCCCCACCACGGCCATGAGCATCGCCGCCGTGCCGAAATCCGGCTGGCACAGCAGCAGGAAGGCGCACACCGCGGCGACCGCCACCGGCGCCAAGAAGGCCCACATCGAGGTATGCAGCTGCCGCTGCCGGCGCACGAGGAAGCCGGCTACGTAGATCGCCACCAGCACCTTCACCGGCTCAGCCACCTGGACATTGAGCACGCCCAGCGGCAGCCATCGCCGCGCGTCGTTGACCTCCTGCCCGACGCCGGGGATGAGCACCAGCAGGAGCAGCCCCAGGGCCACGAGGACCAGCACGGGGCCGTTGCGCTCCCACAGGCTCAGCGGCGCCTGCAGCGCCGCCGCCGCCACCCCGGCGGCGAGGACGACGAAGAGGGCCTGGCGCTCGAGGTAGTAGAAGGGATCCCCGGTGGCCCGCTCCGCCACGGAGGTCGAGGTGGAGGCCACCATAACCAGCCCCAGCAGGGCAGCGGCGATCAGCGCCACCACCAGGCGCTGGTCCAGCGCCGGCCACAGCGGCAGGCGCGCGGCGCGATCGGGAGCCCCGGCGACGTAGTCAGCCATGCGCCACCTCCCTGAGGACAGCGTCGCGATAGGCTTGGCCCCGCTGCTCGAAGCCCGTGAAGGCGTCGAAGCTGGCGCAGGCCGGCGCCAGCAGCACCGCATCCCCGGGGGCGGCCCAGCGGGCGGCCCGCGCGACGGCGTCGGACATGCCGGCGGCGCGCTCGGTGGGTGCGCAGCCGGCGACGGCCGCCTCGATGGCGGCCGCGTCCTCCCCGATGAGGATGACCGCCCGGGCGTGCTCGGCGCAGGCCTGGGCCAGCGGCCGGAAATCGGCCCCCTTGCCTTGCCCGCCGGCGATGAGCACGACCGGCCGCTGCAGGCCCTCCAGGGCAGCCACGGCGGCACCGACGTTGGTCGCCTTGGAGTCGTTGATCCACTGCACGCCGTGCCACTCGCCCACCGGCTCCATGCGGTGGGGCAACCCGGTAAAGCGCCGCAGGACGTCCCGCTGTGCGGCCGCCGCAATCCCCCAGGCGTCGGCCAGGGCCATGGCGGCCAGGGCGTTGGCGCAGTGGGCACGCCCCGGCACGGGCAGCTCGGCGGCGGCGAGGCGCCGCTCATCGCCAACGGTCAGCCACGCTGCGCCTCCCGCCTCCACTAGCCGGTAGCCGGCGGCGCCGCTCAGGGCGAAGGCGCGCACGCCGGCGCCCTCCTCGGCCATGGCCGCGACCCACGGATCGTCGGCGTTGACCACCACCGCCTCCGCGCCCTCGAGGACGCGCGCCTTGGCGGCAGCGTAGGCGGACAGGCCATCGTAGCGGTCCATGTGATCGGCGCTGACGTTGAGCACGGCGGCGGCTCGCGGGCAGAACCCAGGGCAGGCCTCCAGCTGGAAGCTGGAGACCTCCAGAACGTAGCCGTCCCGCGGCGCCGCCTCGAGGAGCTCCAGCGCCGGGGTGCCGAGGTTGCCGCCGACGGCGACATCCTGGCCGTCGGCCTGGGCCATCTCGCCGAGCAGGGTGACCACGGTGCTCTTGCCGTTGGAGCCGGTCACGGCGCAGATCGGCGCCTCGGCGGCCTCGGCGAAGAGGGTCAGCTCCCCGACCACCGGCCGGCCGGCGGCGCGCAGCTCAGCGAGCACGCCGTAGCGCAGGTCCAGGCCGGGGCTCACTACGACCCGGTCGGCGCCGAGCAGGGTCGCGCGGTCCAGATCGCCGGTGACCACCGGGACCTCGGGCCACTCCGCCCGCAGCTGCGCCAGCCCCGGCGGCTCGGCACGGCTGTCGACCACGGCCACCGCCTCGCCTCGGCGGCGCAGGTGGCGGGCGCAGGCCAGCCCCGTCGCCCCGAGCCCGGCGACGGCGGTGTAGCTGCTATGGCGATCGCCTGCTGCCATCAGCGCACCTTGAGCAGCGCCAGGGCGACGAGGACCAGGACCACGGTAATGATCCAGAAGCGCACGATGACCCGCGGCTCCGGCCAGCCTTTGAGCTCGTAGTGGTGGTGGAGCGGCGCCATGCGGAAAACCCGCCGGCCGGTCAGCCTGTAGGACAGGACCTGGATCATCACCGAGACCGTCTCCATGACGAAGACCCCCCCCATGACGAACAGCACGAGCTCCTGGCGGACGGCCACGGCGATGGCGCCCAGGGCCGCGCCCAGGGCGAGCGCCCCGACATCGCCCATGAAGACCTGGGCCGGGTAGGTGTTGTACCAGAGGAAGCCGAGGCCAGCGCCGACGATAGCGCCGCAGAGGATGACCAGCTCGCCGACCCCCGACAGCGCAGGGATGTTCAGGTAGTCGGCGAAGACCTGGTGGCCCGTGGCGTAGGCGTACACCGCCAGCCCCCCGGCGACGAGCACCGTGGGCATGATGGCCAGGCCGTCGAGTCCGTCGGTGAGGTTGACCGCGTTGGAGCTGCCGACGATCACCACCGTGGCCAGGGCGATGAAGCCCACGCCGAGGGGCACGGTCCACTCCTTGAACAGCGGCAGCACCAGGCTGGTCTCGACGGGATCGGCGGCGGTGGCGAAGAGGAAGCCGCTCGCCAGCAGGGCGGCGAGCACCTGCAGCCCGAACTTGTGCTGCGCCCGCAGCCCCTGGCTGTCCTGGCGGATCAGCTTGAGGGCGTCGTCGGCCCCGCCGATGGCCCCGAAGGCGAGGGTGATGAACAGGACCGTCCAGACGTAGCGGTTGGTCAGGTCCGCCCACAGCAGGGTGGAGGCGGCGATGGCGAGGAGGATCAGGGCGCCGCCCATGGTCGGGGTCCCGGTCTTCTGCAGGTGCGCCTCGGGACCGTCATCCCGGACCTGCTGCCCGATCTGGTGGAGCACCAGGCGCTGGATCACCGCTGGGCCGACCAGCAGGGCGATCCCCAGGGCGGTGAGCACCCCGAGGATGGTCCGGAACGTGATGTACTGGAAGACGTTGAAGCCGGAGTGGAACGCCTCCAGCAGCATGGCCACGTGGTACAGCACCTAGACGACCTCCCCTCGCTCAGGATCCTCGGCAACTAGCGCTCGGGCCACATGCTCCATGGCGGCCGAGCGCGACCCCTTAACCAGCACGGCGGCATCAGCCGTCAGCTCCGCGGCGCACGCCTCGATCAGCGCCCGATGATCCGGGAAGCTGCGCCCGCCTACGCCGAAGGCCTCCGCCGCAGGCGCCGCCATGTCCCCCACTGTCCATAGCCGGGCCACGCCGGCGGCCCGCGCCCATTCGCCGGCACGCCGGTGCCACTGCGCCGCCTCCTCGCCGAGCTCACCCATCTCCCCCAGCAGCAGCCATCCGGCCCCGTCGAGCTCGCGCAGCACCTCGACGGCCGCCTGCAGGCTGCCCGGATTGGCGTTGTAGGTATCGTCGATCACCCAGCCGCCGTGGCAGCCGGCGCGCAGCTGCAGGCGGCCGGGCACGGCCCGGGCCGCAGACACCGCCGAGAGGATGGCGCTCGGCGGGGCTGCCAATGCCGCGGCGCAAGCGGCTGCAGCGGCGATATTACTGGCGTTATGGGCGCCGAGCAGGGGCGTCGGCGCCGCCGTCCAGCCGCTGCCGAGATCCAGCTCCAGGCGCTGCCCACACCCTCGGTAGCGGATCTGGCCACTGTCCGCGCCGAAGGTCAGGCAGCGCCGCTGCCCGGCCAGCTCGCGCCACAGCCCGCAGAAGCCGTCGTCGGCGTTGATCACGGCCACGCTATCGCGCGCCAGCCCCTCGAATAGCTCCCCCTTGACGCGGGCGACCCCGGCGATGGAGCCGAACCCAGCCAGATGCGCCGGGCCGGCGTTGGTGACCACCCCGACATGCGGGCATGCCCAAGCGGTGAGCTGCGCGATCTCGCCGGGGGCGTTGGCGCCCAGCTCGATGACGGCGTAGCGGTGCTCGGCATCGAGCCGGCAGAGCGTCTCGGGGACGCCGAGCAGATTGTTGCGATTGCCGTCGGTGGCTAGGGTCGGTCCAAGCTCGCCGAGCATGCCGGCGAGCAGCTCCTTGACCGTGGTCTTGCCGTTGCTGCCGGTGACCGCCACCAGGCGGGCCGAGCTGCGGCGCCGAGACGCGACGCCGAGCGCAGCCAACGCCGCGGCCGGATCCGCCACCAAGACCGTGGGCAGCGCCGCTACCGGCCTTTGCCCCAGCATCGCCACGGCGCCGCGGGCGGCGGCGTCGGCGGCGAAGTCGTGGCCGTCCGCCCGGGCACCGGGCAGCGCCACGAACAGGGATCCCGGCCCAGCACGCCGGCTGTCCAGCGCCACGTCACGGACAGGGGCCGCCGGCTCGTCCCCGGCCACCCGGCCGCCGGTGATCGCCGCGACCTCGGCCAAGCCTAGCGGGTCCATGGCGCCTCCTCCTGCCCGCCCAGCAGGCGCGCAGCCGCATCTCGATCGGAGAAAGGGGCGCGGCCATCGGGGCCTTCCTGGACCGCCTCGCAGCCCTTGCCGGCGACGAGGACCGCATCCGCCGGACCGGCGGCCTCGACGGCCGTGCGGATGGCCTCACCGCGATCGGCGACGATCTCGGCGGTATCGCCGGCCCCGGCGGCGATCGCCTCGCGGATCGCCGCCGGGGGCTCGGTACGCGGATTGTCGTCCGTGATGACGACGCGATCGGCCAGGCGGGCGGCCACCTCCCCCATGAGGGGGCGCTTGCCGGGATCCCGATCGCCGCCGCAGCCGAAGACCACCGTCAGCCGCCCCTCGGTGTGCTCGCGCAAGGCGGCCAGCGCCTGCTCAAGGGCGCCGGGCGTGTGGGCGTAGTCCACCACGACCAGGGGGGCGCCGTCCCCGGCAGGGAGATGCTCCATGCGCCCCGGCACCGGCTGCAGGCCGGCCAGGCGCTCCAGGACCGCATCCAGCGGACGCCCCAGGGCGAGGGCCGCGCCCAGGGCGGCGAGGGCATTGGCGACATGGAAGCGGCCGAGCAGGGGCAGGTGGACCGAGCGCCGGACGCCCCCTAGCCGCAGCTCCACACGGAGGCCATCCGCGAGCGGGGTTACCGCCTCCGCCGCCAGGTCAGCGGCTGCCCCCTCGGCGCTGTAGGTGAACACGGCGCCAGCGGCGCGCTCGTAGAGGCGCTGCCCGAGGGCATCGTCGAGGTTCAGCACCCGCGCGCGCAGGCTGGGGAGCTCGAATAGCCGGCTCTTGGCCTCGGCGTAGGCCTCCATGGAGCCGTGGTAGTCCAGGTGGTCCCGCCCCAGCTGGGTCAGCACCGCCAGATCCACCGCAGTCCCGGCCAGGCGCCCCTGCTCCAGGGCGTGGGAGGAGGCCTCCATGGCCACCCCGCTGGCCCCAGCATCCCGGCAAGCGGCGAGGGCCTGCTGCAGCGCCGCGGCGTCGGGCGTGGTCAGCTCGGCGGCCTGGAGCCGGCCGATGCGGCCGTATCCCAGGGTGCCGATCACCCCCCAGTGGGCATCGGGCTCGCCGAGCAGCTGCGCCGCGAAGTGGGTCACCGAGGTCTTGCCGTCCGTCCCCGTGACCGCGATCACCTCCAGATCCCGGGACGGCTCGCGGTGAAGCCGGCCGGCGATCGCGCTCAGGTGGCGCTGCAGCCCGGGCACTGCGACCAGCGGCACCCCGGCCGCCTCGGCGGCGCTCGCTGCCTCAGCCGGCTCCTCAACGCCCTCTGGATCCCAGGCTACGGCGGCCGCGCCGGCCGCGAGGGCGTCGCCGATGAAGGCCAGGCCGTGGCGGCGCTGCCCGGGCAGCGCCGCGAAGAGCTCCCCGGGCGCGAGGCGCCGCGTGTCGAGGCTCATGCCGTGGAGGGGCACCGCCGGCAGCGCCTCGCTGACCCAAGGCGCCAGGAGCCAGCGGAGCGTCACGGGCTCGCCGGGCGCCGCCACGCTCATGACGCCCCCTCCTCCGCGACGGCCGGCGCATCCCGGGGCGACAGGCCGTCGGGCGGTATATTGAGGATGCGCAGGGCCTCGCTCATCACGCGGGAGAAGACCGGGGCCGCCACCTGGCCGCCGTAGTGCTCCTCACCGCGGGGCTCATCGATGGTGACCGCCATTACCAGGCGCGGGTCCGAGGCGGGCACGAAACCGACAAAGGAGGCGATGTAGTCGTCCTCGGCGTAGCCGCCCGGCCTGCTCTTGTGCACCGTCCCGGTCTTGCCGGCCACCCGGTAGCCGGGGATGGCCGCCTGCGTCCCGGTCCCCCCGGGCGCCACCACGCCCTCGAGCATCCGGCGCAGCCGGCGCGCTAGCTCGGCATCGAGGATGCGGCGCCCCTCCGGCGGCGCCTCCAGCGCCCGGATCGAGGCGGGCCGGATCACCCCGCCCTGGGCTAGCGCGGCGTAGGCGCGGGCCAGCTGCAGCGGGGTCGCCGTGACCCCGTAGCCGTAGGACAGGGTGGCACGCTGCACATCCCCTCGTGGCGGCGCCGGCAGGAAGATCCCGCTGGACTCCCCGGCCAGGCCGCTACGGGTGGGGGCGCCGAAGCCGAAGGCCTGGAGGCCCTCCCAGAGGGCACGCGGCTCCGTGGCCAGGGCTATCTTCGCCGCCCCGACATTGCTGGACTCCTTGATCACCCCGGCGACATCGAGCGAGCCGTGATCGGCGATGTCGCGCACGGTGTGGTCGCCGACCTGGAAGGTGCCGGGGCTCGTCTCGAGCACCCGGTCCTCGCGGATCGCCGCGCTGGACAGGGCCGCGGCCACCGTGAATGGCTTGATGAGTGAGCCCGGCTCCTGGGTCCAAGCCGCAGCACGGTTGCGCAGCTCCTCGGCCTCGAGCTCCGAGCGGCGGTGCGGGTTGAAGGAGGGCTGATTGGCCATGGCCAGCACCTCGCCGGTGGTGGCGTCGAGCACCACCGCGCTGGCAGCCGCAGCGTCGTGGCTCGCCACCGCCCGCTTGAGCTCGCGATAGGCGATGTACTGGATGTGCCGGTCGAGGGCGAGCGCCACGTCCTCGCCGGGCTGCGGCTCGCGCAGGAGCCCGACGCCCTCGACAGTGCGGCCGTGCCGGTCCCGGATGACCCGCTTGGCGCCGTCGCGGCCGCTGAGCGCCTCATCGAACGCCAGCTCGGCCCCGGCGAGGCCGCGGCCGTCGATATCTGTGAAGCCGACCACCTGGGCCGCCACCTTACCCGCCGGGTAGAACCGCTGGGACTCCTGCTGCAGGTGGAGGCCGGGCGCCTCCAGGCGCGCGAGCCGATCGGCGGTAGCGGGGGCCAGGTGGCGCTCCAGGTAGACGAACTCGCGATCTCGGCGCGCCTGCAGGTACGAGCGCAGCCCTTGCGCCGAGCGCTCCAGTGCGCTAGCCACCGCCTTGAGGGCCGCCTCGTCGCCGAGCAGCTTCGCCGGATGGGCCCAGGCGGACTGGACCGGCGAGCTGACTGCCAGCGGCTCGCCGTGGCGGTCGGTGATCACGCCGCGGTGGGCCTGCATCTCCACCGTATGCAGGTGGCGCGCCTGCGCCTCGCTGCGCAGGTGCTCGCTGTCGATGACCTGCAGATCGAGCGCGCGCAGGAGGATCGCCACGGGAGCGAGGAGCAGCACGGCCAGCACGCTGATGAACCGCCAGCGCGGCGGCCCCTCCAGCATCGGCTTGCGGCGGGCGTTACGGCTCACCACTCCCTGTCCCTCCTCAAGGGCGCTCCAGGATCACGATCTCGCTGCGCTCGGGCAGCTCCATGCCGAGCTCCTCACGGGCCAGGCGCTCCACGCGGCCGTGCTTGGCGAGGGCGCTCTGCTCGAGCTGCAGCTTGCGCCACTCCCCGCGCAGCCGGTCGCGGCGCTCGAGCTCCTGCTGCATGGTGGCGAAGGTGGCGCGGTACTCGTGCTGGACCGCGACCAGCGCCAGGGCGCTCGCCGTCACGGCGGCCGCCACCCCCCCCGCCAGCCAGCCGAGGCGGCTCACGGCAGGCGCTCCGCTGTACGCAGCACGGCGCTGCGCGCGCGCCGGTTGCCGGCGACCTCCTCGGCGCCGGCCTGCACGGGACGGCCGATGGTGCGCAGGCGCGGCTGGCAGCCCTCCGGGGGCACCGGCACCGACGGCGGCAGGTCGCCGACGCTGGCGCTGCGGCGCATGAAGCGCTTGATCCGCCGATCCTCCAGGGAGTGGAAGGCGATGGCCACGAGCCGGCCGCCAGGCCGCAGGAGGTCGATGGCCCCCTGGAGGAAGTGATCCAGCTGCCCGAGCTCGTCGTTGACGGCGATCCGCAGCGCCTGGAAGGTCCGCGTCGCGGGATGGCGGCCAGGCTCGCGCCGAGGCACCGCCCGCTCCACCAGCCGGGCCAGCTCGTGGGTCGTGCGCGGCAGCTCACCGGCATCGCGCGCCATGACGATGGCCCGGGCGATGCGGTTGGCGTGGCGCTCCTCCCCGAGCCGGCGCAGGATGCCGCTGAGCTCGCGCACGCTGGCCCGCGAGAGCAGGCCGGCAGCGGACTCGCCGGTATCCGGGTCCATGCGCATATCCAGCGGGCCATCCCGCTGGAAGGAGAAGCCGCGCTCCGGATTGTCGACCTGCGGCGAGGAGATGCCTAGGTCCACGAGCAGGCCATCCACCGCACCGGCTACACCGATCCGTGACAGGGCCGTCGGCAGCCCGGCGAGATCGCTGTGGAGCACGGTGCAGCGCGGGTCGGCGTCCAGCGTCTGCCGGGCATGGTCGACGGCCTCCGGGTCCCGGTCCGCCGCGACCAGCCGCCCATGCTCCCCCAGGGCGGCGAGGATGCCGCGGGCATGCCCACCCCGGCCGTAGGTGGCATCGACGTAGATACCCGCCGGGTGCAGGGCGAGCGCCTCGAGCGCGGCCTCGTAGAGGACCGGCCGATGCTCCCCCGCCGTCGCTTGCTGCTCCGCCACTGCACCCAACTCCGCTGCGGAAACGAACGCTGCCTCCCCTATAGGGCCAGGCTCTCCAGCGCCTCGGGCATGTCGGCGTCGGCAGCGGCCGCCTCCTGCAGCCACTCGGCCCGTCGCTGCTCCCAGAGGGCGGCGTCCCAGAGCTCGAACTTATTGCCCTGCCCGATGAGCACGGCCTGCCTCGCCAGGCCGGCGTACTCGCGCAGTGGCAGGGGGACCAAGGTCCGCCCGTTCCGGTCGACCTGGAGCTCCTGGGCGTGGCCGATCAGGAGGCGCTTGAGCCGCTTGGCGCCCTGCTGCAGATCGGGCAAGGCGATCAGCTTGCGCTCGATCTCCTCCCACTCCGGCAGGGGGTAGAAGACCAAGCAGTACTCCCGGTAGTCGATGGTCGCTACCACCTCGCCACTGCAGTGGTCTAGCAGGCGATCACGGTGCCTCGCGGGGAAGGCGAGCCGCCCCTTGGCATCGAGGTTGTGCTGGCTGACCCCGCGAAACACCGCGCCTCCCCCTCGCCACGCTGTGCCCCTCTGGCCCACTTCAAGGCACTTTATGTCACTGTAGGAGGGGGGACCTACCCCGTCAAGCGAGCCTCCCTGCCCAGCGCCAAGCTGGACGCGGACTTAGGCGCGGGATCTCAAGCAGGCGGCGACGCCGGCGAGGCGCTGTGACCTTTTCAAGAACAGCAGCTTAGGAGCCTTTCTCGAGAAGAGATATCAGATCTTGCGCTCAACTAATTGATTTTAAGGGATTGACAGGCGATCCTGGCGTGGTAGATTGCCACCCGAGAGCCGGCCGGGCGGCCGCTGCACTGCCCAGCAGTGCAGAGGAAAGTCCGGGCTCCACAGGGCAGGGTGCCAGGTAACACCTGGGCGGCGTGAGCCGACGGAAAGTGCCACAGAGACCAGACCGCCGATGGCCGGCGCCTCAGGCGCCGGCACAGGCAAGGGTGAAAGGGTGCGGTAAGAGCGCACCGCGCGGCTGGTAACAGTCCGCGGTAAGGCAAACCCCACCCGGAGCAAGGCCAAATAGGGGAGCTATGGCGTGGCCCGCGCCGCTCCCGGGTAGGCCGCTAGAGGCATGCGGTGACGTATGCCCCAGAGGAATGGCCGCTCTCGACAGAACCCGGCTTACAGGCCGGCTCTCCCCTTCCTGCTCCCCCCAGGCTCACCCCCGGGAGGAGCCGCGCCCGCCGAGCGCCAGGGAGCGCTGGTATAGGGCGTTCCGGCGCCCGCCCGTCAGGCGCGCCGCGACCCGCGCCGCCTGCTTGACAGGCACCCCCTCCCCGAGGAGGGCCTGCAGCATCGCGTCGGCGTCGACCTCCTCAGCCCGCTCCTCGGCCCCCTCGAGGACGACCACGATCTCGCCCCGCTGCTGATCCGCGTCCGCCTCCACGCGCGCCAGGATCTCGGCGACAGTGCCGCGCAAGACTGTCTCGTAGCGCTTGGTCAGCTCCCGGGCCACGACGGCCGGACGCTCCGGCCCGCAGGCGGCGGCGACATCGCGCAGGCAGGCGGCGATGCGGTGCGGCGCCTCGAAGAAGACGACGGACCGGGGCTCCGTGGCCAGCGCCTCCAGCCGCGATCGCCGTGCCGCCTCGCGGGCGGGCAGGAATCCGTCGAAGACGAAGCGGTCGGCGGCGAAGCCGGCGATCGACAGCGCGGCGGCCACGCTGCTCGCCCCTGGCAGGGGGGAGATCGCGACCCCGGCATCCGCCGCGGCCCGCACCAGCCGGGCGCCGGGGTCGCTGAGCAGCGGCGTCCCGGCATCGCTGACCAGGGCGACGTCGCGCCCAGCCGCGAGGAGGCGCAGCAACCGCGGCAACCGCGAGGCCTCGTTGTGCTCGTGGAGGCTGACTAGGCGCGCCTGGGCCCCGTGCTGCGCCAGCAGGGCCCCCGTGCGGCGCGTATCCTCGGCCGCCACCCACCCCACTGACGCCAGGAGCTCCACGGCCCGGCGCGTCATATCGCCGAGATTGCCGATGGGCGTCGCTACGACCCATAGCGTCCCGCCGCCGTTTGACAGGGGCGCGACAGGCGCCGGATACTCCGATGACTTATCCACAGGCTACTCCGACCGCTGCGATGACCACCCCGACGCGCGCCCTACAGCCCCTGATCGCGGCCGTGCTGCTAGCGCTCCTGGCCAGCTGCGCCACGCCCCCCGGCGAGCAGGCCTCCTCCCCGGAGCAGACGCAGGCGCGCGCGGAGTCGGCCCACGCCTCCGGCAACTACGCGCGGGCCGGCGAACTCTATGATGCGGCAGCAGCCGCCTTCGAGGAAGACGCGCCGAGCAGCCAGGCCAGCCTCGCTGCGGGCCGCAGCTGGCTCCGGGCCGGGGAGGCGGAGGCCGCCGCCGCCTCCCTCGCCCGCGTCGTCCCCGAGGCCCTGGACGAGGCCGGCCGCGTCCGCCTCACCCTGGCGCGGGCCGAGCTGGCCCTCAAGCGGGGCGAGCCGGGCTCGGCGGCGGCGCTGCTCCAGGAGGTGTCTGACCCCCCTGCGAGCGTCCTCTCCGACTACCTCCGCCTGCGCGCCCAGGCGGCCCAGGCCCAGGAGCGGCCCTTGGCCGCTGTCACCCATCGGGTGGCCCTGACGGAGCACCTGGAGACGCCAGCCGAGCGCGCGGATAACCGCGACCGGATCTGGGCGATCCTCAACCAGGCACCGGCAGCGCAGCTCCAGCAGGCGGAACCCGGCGAGGGTGTCGCCGGCGGCTGGATCCGCCTGGCGCAGATCGCCCGCAGCCATCGGCTCGACCCGCAGCGGCTCGAGGCCGCCCTGGAGGCCTGGGAGTCGGCCTATCCGCAGCATCCGGCCCTTGAGCGCCAGGTCCCGGAGCTGCTCGCCCGCTTCCAGGAGCAGGCCCGCCGCCCCGAGCGGCTTGCCCTCCTCCTGCCCCTGAGCGGCGACTTCCGGGACGCCGGCCGCGCCGTCCGTGACGGCATCCTGGTAGGCCACTTCAACCAGGCGGGCCAGCGGCCGAGCATCACGGTCTACGACACCGGCGGCGACGCCGAGCAGGCCCGGGAGGCGCTGGCCCAGGCCCGCGAGGAAGGCTGCGACGCGGTCATCGGCCCGCTGACCCGCGAGGCGGTGGCCGCCGTCGCGGCTGCCCAAGGCGACGCCTCGGGGCCGACGACGCTGGCGCTCAACCGATTGCGCGGCGAGGCCAGCCCCGGTGAGGCCTTCTACCAGTTCGCCCTCAGCCCGGAGACGGAGGCTCGCCAGGCCGCCCGCTACGCCTACCGGCGCGGCTGGCGGGAGATAGTGGTCCTGGCGCCTAGAACAGATTGGGGCGAGCGGGTCGCGGAGGCCTTCCAGGACGCCCTCGACGAGGCCGGAGGCACCGTCCTCCAGCGCGAGGGCTACGACCCTGCGGATACCGATTTCTCGGGCCCCATCCGGGAGGCGCTCAACCTGCGCATCGCTGAGCGCCGCTACCAGAAGCTGGCTGGCACCCTCGAGCAACCCCTCGAGTACCGGGCGCGGCGGCGCCAGGACGTGGACGCCGTCTTCGTCATCGCCTACCCGGAGAACGCGCGGCTGCTGAAGCCGCAGCTGGCCTACCACCACGCCCAGGACGTGCCCGTGCTGGCCACCTCCCACGCCTACAGCGGTGTCGAGCGCCCGGAGATGGACCAAGACCTCAACGGCCTGCGCTTCATGGCTGGGCCGTGGCTCCTCGGCCGCAGCCTCGGGGTACCCGACGGACTGGCGCGCGAGCGCCTGGATGAGCAGCTCAGCGGGGTGATGGCGCGCCACGCGCGGCTGGTCGCCCTCGGCATCGACGCCTACCGCGTGCTGCCCTACCTGTCGATCCTGGCGAGCTACCCCGAGGAGCGCCTGGAGGGCCTGACCGGTACGCTGCGCATGGATGCACAGCGCACCCTCAAGCGGGGGCTGGCCGTGGCGCAGTTCGTGGACGGCCGGCCGGTCCTCGAGGAGGACGCTACGGAGGGCGAGCATGAGCCAGCGTCGACAGCCGACGAGTGACCCGGCACGTGCCGGACGCGACGCCGAGGCCCGCGCCCGCGCCTACCTGGAGGCGTACGGCCTGCGGACCTTGGCGCAGAACTTCCGCACGCGACGCGGAGAGATCGACCTGGTCATGGCGGACGGGGCGGAGACGGTCTTCGTGGAGGTCCGCTACCGCAGCCACCCAGGCTTCGGCGGCGCCGCCGCCTCAGTGGACGCCCGCAAGCGGCGCCGGCTGCGCCAAGCGGCGGCCGCATGGCTGAGCCACCGCCCGGCGCGGGCCCGGTTCGATGTCATCGCTACGGATGGGCGCACCGTAGACTGGGTGCGAGACGCGTTTCGGGATGAAGCCTGAGGCACCCACCAACCCAGCAGCGAGGCCCCATGGACTCCCACGAGCGCGTGGCCCAGCTCTTCCACGACAGCATCCGCGCCAAGCAGGAGGCGCTCGACCGCATCGCCCCCGACATCGTCCGCGCCGGGCGCGCCATGGCCGACGCCCTGGGCACGGAGCGCAAGATCCTGAGCTGCGGCAACGGCGGCTCAGCAGCGGACGCGCAGCACTTCTCCTCGGAGCTGCTCAATCGCTTCGAGATGGATCGCCCTGGCCTGCCCGCCATCGCCCTGACCACGGACTCCTCCACGCTCACCTCGGTGGCCAACGACATCGGCCACGCTGAGATCTTCGGCCGGCAGATCCGCGCCCTCGGCCACGAGGGGGACATCCTGCTGGCCATCTCCACGAGCGGCAGCTCGGCGAACATCCTGGCAGCGCAGCAGGCGGCCGCCGAGCGGGGCGTCACCACCGTCGCCCTCAGCGGCCGCGACGGCGGCCCCCTGGCCGCCTCCCTGGGCAGCGACGATATCGAGATCCGCGTGCCGAGCGAGGTCACCGCCCGCATCCAAGAGGTCCACCTCCTGGCCATCCACTGCCTCTGCGACCTGATCGACCGGACCCTCTTCGGGGGTACGGCGGCCGCTCGCTAACCAGGGGGCACCGGCCCCGAGGGCGAGGGGCGGCGACCGCTACTTGACCACCCGCAGGTTGGGGCGCTTTTCGCCGCCGCCGGGACCCTGGGGCGGGTCGTCATCGGGGCCGTCGCCCTCCGCCTCCGCGGCGGCCGCCTCCTCATCGTCATCGGCCTCGCCGAAGAGCATCCCCTGGCCGTTCTCGCGAGCGTAGATCGCTAGCACGGAGGCCACCGGGACCGCGACCGGGCGCGGCACGCCGCCGAAGCGGGCCTGGAATGAGATCTCGTCGTTGCCCATGCTCAGCCCCTGCACGGCCCGCGGGGCCACGTTGAGGACCAGCCGGCCCTCCTCGGCGTACTCCAGGGGGGCATCCAGATCCTGCCGGGTGGCATCCACCAGCAGGTACGGCGTGTACCCGTTATCGACGACCCACTCGTAGATGGCGCGGATCAGGTACGGACGGCTCGAGGTCATCAACAGCCTCCTGCCCTCCTCAGCGCAGCGCCTGCTCGGCCCGAGCCAGGCGGCCTGGGAGGCGCGCATTGCGAACTGGTGCTCAGCGTAGTGACGGATCGCCGCCGCCTGCCCGGGCAGCTCGAGGCGCCAGGAGCCGCCGCAGCAGGGGCAGGACCGTCAGGCCTATGGCGGTGAGATTACCGCTCTCTAAAGAGCGGCTGTCCCTGTCAGTCTATCACGTAGGGTGCGATGGGCATGCGCCGATGCCTCCGAGGAACCGGCGGCGAGCCTCTAGGAAGGAGCGTACCAATCGCGTTGCAAGCGGTACACCACCGGGCGCACCTCGGCTAGGCCCGCCGGCAGCAACGGCGGACGCGGAGAACGTCCACCGAGCTGCTCGAGGATGGTCCCGCCTCCGCCTCGTAGCGCGCACGGCTAGGCAGGCGGCGCCGATATGCAGGCGGCCCACAGCCGCCTCGCCGGGATGGCAAGGCGGCCACCCTGCTAGAGGCCGGGGACCGCCCCTGCCATCACTTCTTGATGTCCCTCCAGTACTCCTTATACAGGAGATAGAAGACACCCGTGAGGACGATGAGGAACAGGATCACCCAGACCCCCATCCGCTCCCGGTCGGCCCGGATCGGCTCCGCGGCGTAGGAGAGGAAGGCCGTGATCTGGGCCGTCATCTCGCGGTACTCCTCCTGGCTCAGGCGCCCCTCCTCACCCTCGACCGGCTTGAGCTCGACGACGTTGCCGTGGTCGTCACGCACCGCCTTCTGGTCGCCC
>Ga0207714_1000772_pt1 | contig 21635 bp, 16 predicted proteins | sample PonA232FremontCA_2_FD_187270 | JGI IMG/M metagenome (GOLD analysis project Ga0207714, IMG submission 187270) | Marine sediment microbial community from Fremont, CA, USA - Pond A23 Sediment 2 (SPAdes) | ecosystem: Environmental > Aquatic > Marine > Unclassified | place: USA: Fremont, California...
CGGCGACGCGCAGCCGGCGGTGCTGCGCCGGATTCAAGCGCAGGCTGAAGCGCGCGGGCACGCCCTGGGCGTGGGCCCGCGGCGCCGGGGGCGCCGGGGGCGCGGTGAGCGCCGTCTCCGCCCTTGGTGCCGGTGTCGCCGCGTCGTGGCGCCGGCCGCCGGCGGGCGCGGCCGTGCCCTTGCGCGCCATCAGGTGCTGGTCGAGGCTGGCTACGGTCATGGTCCGTGCTCCCGCGTTACGCCGTGGCCGCGTCGGGGAGGACGCTGCGCTTGTGCGCCGGCGCGCGTTCGCCCTGGGCCGTGAGCATGGTCTCGCGCCGGCCACCCGAGAGCCGTTCGGCGAGGTACCGCCACAGTTCGGCGATCTCGCCGGCGGACTTGCCGCTCCGGGGCAGTTCCATGACCGTCCGGCCGTCGATCATCGCGGCGGCGAAGTCGGTGCGCTCGTGGACGGTCGTGGGTGCGACGGTGCCGTGCTGGGACAGCGCAATGGCGGCTTCGCTGGTGATGCGCGCACGCACCTTCGCCGCGTTGACGACGAAGACCAGCGGCTTGCCCGCGCGCTCGACGAGATCGACGGTTGCCCCGGCCGCACGCAGGTCGTGCGGGCTGGGCCGCGTGGGCACGATGACCAGGTCGGAGACGGCCACGACCTGCGAGATGGTCGAGGTGATCGCGGGCGGCGTGTCGACGATGACCAGATCGACGCCCATGGAATCCAGCGTCTCCAGATCGTGAGCGAGCCGGCTCACCCCGGTCTGGACGAACTCCGGCGTCTCCGGCGTGCGCGCGTTCCACCAGTCGGACAGACTGCCCTGCGGATCCGTGTCGATGACGACGACCCGGCCGGCGCCCGCCCGGCCCGCCGCCACGGCGAGATGGCCCGCGAGCGTGGTCTTGCCCGACCCGCCCTTCTGCGAGGCCATGGTGATCACCTGCATGTCGCGCGTCTCCTTCGCGTTGCGGCCGGCTTCACGGCGCGGTTTCGCTCAAAGGTGGCGGAAATGCGTCGCAATCTCCGCAATCGTTTTTCCAATAATTTTTCCGCTTTCCGGCCTATCTATCACTCAAAATGACAGTGACAGAGCCAGTTGAAGGAAACGTTAACGGTTATCTACAAGTTATTTCGAAATGCGTGTGTACGAGATTTTAATTTCTGCCGTGGCGGACTCGTTCATGCGATCGTAGCCGGAAAGGAGCGACGCCACCATGTCCTCGTCGCGCCATCGCCGCGCGCGCCTTCGGGGCGCATTGCTGCTGCCGGGCGCCCTCGTGCTCGCCGGGTGCATCTCGGGCACCGAGGATGCGGCGCCGCGCACCGGGCGCGAAGCGTCGGCCACAGGCGAGTCCCGGTTCGCCCGACTCGCCGCGCAGAGCTTCGAGCGCGGGCAGTACGCCGCCGCCGCCCGGTTCTACCGCGAATCCGCCAAGCAGCGGCCGGACGCGGCAAAGCCGCACCTGGGCCTGGGGCGCGCGCTGATGAAGCTGCAACGGCCGCGCAAGGCGGTGGAGGCGTTCCGCAGCGCCCTCGACACCGGCGGCGCCGACCGCAGGGCCCGGCTGGGCCTGGGCCGCGCCCTGACGGCCGCGGATCAGCCGGACAAGGCCGTCAAAGTGCTGCAACCGCTCGCCGAGCAGCCGGCAGCCGGACACGCCGCCCACCTCGCGCGCGGCGTCGCGTTCGACCTGCAGGGAAAGCACAGCAAGGCGCAGGCGAGCTATCGCGCCGGCCTGGAGAGCGCGCCCTCCAACCCGGCACTGCGCAACAACCTCGGCCTGTCCAAGGTGCTCGCGGGCGAGGTGGAAGCGGGCATCGCCATCCTGAAGGAGGCGGCGGGCCGGCGGAACGCGACCACGCGCACGCGTCAGAACCTGGCACTCGCCTACGGGCTCGCCGGGCGCATGGACGACGCGGCGCGCATCGCGCGCCAGGATCTGGACCGCGCCGGCGTTCAGCGGAACCTGGCGTATTACGAGACCCTGCACGCCCTGCGGCGTCGCGACGGCGAAAACGGCGGTTCAGTCGCCGCGGCGCGCCTGTTGCAGCCGGCTTCCGGCGGCGCAGCGGAATCCGCCACCGCGGCGGCCTCGGCGCAAACCGCCGGGCCCGACGCCGGTGCCCCGCCGCCGCCCAGGCCGCGCGCGAAACCGCCGGTGCCGGCACCTGAACTGGCGCGCCGGGCCGATGGCGCCCCCATCCAGCTCGCGGCCGCGCTCCACGGCTCGGGCGACGGCGCGCCGCTGCGCGTGCAGGTGGGGACGGGCGATCCGTCGGCCCCGTCCGGGAGCGCGGAGAGCAGCAAAGCGCCGGACGCCCTGGCCGAACGCATTCGCGCCGCCGAAAAGGCCCTCGCGGATACCGCCGATACGGCGGCCGATGCCGAGTCGCACTGGATCCAGCTCGCGTCCCTGGAAACCAAGGACCGCGCGGCCCAGGCACAAACCCATATCGCCGCGGAATTCCCCGACCTTTCGGCGGCCCTGCCGCTGGCGTTGAAGCCCGCCCGGCTCAACCGTACAAAGCGGGTCTACCGCCTGCGCGCGGGCCCGTTCGCCGGCACGGACGCCGCCGCGGCGCTGTGCCGGGCGCTGCGTGCGCGCGGACAGGGCTGCCTGGTGGTGCGCCGGTAGCCGGCAAAGGACCCAGCGGAGCTGCCCCCATGCCCAAGGCGGAGACACGCACCCCCCAGGAGGACGTGCTGCGCCTCCTGGACACCCGGCTGGCCTGCCTCATGGTGGACCGGCGGGAATCGCGCGACCTGCGCCCCGCCCTGTTCCAGCTCCGCGAAAAACTGGCCCGCGAGGATCTGGACACGGCGACACTCGCCGACGTCGAGCGCACCCTGAACGCCATGCTGCCCCCCGGGACCGCAAGTGCCTCGTCCAAGCTCGCCCGCGACAGCGCGCGCACCCGGACGCGGCTGCGTCTGGTCAGGCGGAACCCGTAACCCGCGCACGCCAGCGCCCGCCGCGGGCTTGTGCCCTACCCGGAATTTGCCTCTCGGGCACGCCGGAACAGCGCCGCCAGCTCGACATGCCCGGTCCAGGGGAACTGGTCGATGGGGCGGACCGCGCGCAGCTCGTAGCCGCCGTCGACCAGCGCGCGCGCGTCGCGGCCAAAGGTGTTGGGGTTGCACGACAGCGCCACCACCGTCGCCACGTTGGAGGCCGCCAGATTGGCCGCCAGTTCGCGCGCGCCCTGGCGCGGCGGGTCGAACACCACGGCGTTGAACGCGCCCAGTTCGTCGGGCGTCAACGGATCTTCCACCAGGTCGCGCACTTCCGCCGTGACGCGGCCCATGAGATCGTGCTTGCGCACCGCCTGCCAGAGCGCCGCCATGGCACCCGCCGCGCCGTCCACGGCATGCACCTTGTGCGTCACCGCCAGCGGCAAGGTGAAGGTACCGACTCCGGCATAAAGGTCGGCCACCGGCCCCGCGGCCTCGGCGAGCCATTCCGTCACGGCCTGTGTCAACACCGCCTCGCCGTCGCGCGTGGGCTGGACGAACGCACCCGGCGGCGGCTCCACGCCCGTCCCGCCAAAGGTCAAACGGGGCGGGCGGCGTAGCGCCACCGGTTCCGGCGGCACGTCGGACTCGCCGGGCCCGGCCTCGCACCAGGCCAGACGCGCCAGGTCGGCGCTTTCGGCCACGGCCGCCAGGGCCTCCCGCGCCTTAAGTCCCGGCGGCTCCGCACTGGCGATAAGGACGTCCAGCCCCGTCTCCGTAAGCAACACGGTGACGTCCGCCGTCTCGCGCGGGCCCAGAAGCTGCGCCAGCGCCGGGCGCAGCTCGGGCAGCAATGCCATGATCGCCGGATCGAGGACGTGGCAGGTGTGAATGTCCTCGACCGTGTGGCTTTCCCGGCCATGAAAGCCCAGACGCACGCCCGAGCCCGTGCGAACCGCCGAGAGCGCCGCGCGCCGGCGCGTGTTCGCACCGACGAACACGGGTTCGGCGACCGGCGGCGCGTCAAAGCCGCGGCGCGCCAGGGCCGTGGTCACCAGCTCGCGCGTCCAGCGGCGATATGCCGCATCCGCCAGGTGCTGGACGGTGCAGCCGCCGCAGGGGCCGAAGTGCGGGCACGGCGGCTCGACGCGCTCGGGGGATTCCGAGAGGATTTCCAGCACCTCCCCGCGCACGCCCGCGCGGCTCTTGCCGGTCAGGCGAAGGCGAACGCGCTCGCCGGGCAGCGCGAACGGGGCGAACACGGGCTGGCCCGCGTGCTCGGCCACGCCGTCGCCGCGTCCGCCCAAGGTGTCGATGGTTGCCTCGATCTGCTTGCCGCCACCCTTGCGCGCTTTCCGCCGCATGCCATGCTCTCCGTGAGTCCTGAAACGCGCGTGTCGTGTACGGCGCGCGGACGGCGGAATGCAAACGCCCCTATGGCCAAAGCGCCGGCGCCACGGCACGCTCGCGCCGCTTACGATGTTGCGGAGGCACACCGCCCATGCGCCTGATCCTGTTCCTGCTCAAGTGCGTCGTCGGCTTCCTGGCGAGCGTCGGCCTGCTGGTCGTCGTCCTGGCCGTGGTGGCCGGGATGAGCTATCAGCGCTTCGCCGAGTGGCGCGCGCCCACCGAGGAAGTGCCGACCTCGGCCGTGCTGACGCTCGATCTCACCGACGGCGTGAGTGAGCGCCGCGCGCCCGGGCCGCTGGCGCTGGCAAGCGGCGACGGCGGCCTGCCCCTGCACGAGGTGGTGGCAACGATCGACGCCGCCGCGACGGACGACCGGATCAAGGCGCTGGCGGTGCGCCTGGGCCGCGGCGGCCTCGGCCTGGCGCAGGCGCAGGAACTCCACGCGGCGATTTCGCGCTTCAAGGATGCGGGCGACAAGCCGGCGTTCGCCTTCGCCGAGAGCATCAGCGGCGGCATGGGCGCGGGCAGCACCGTCCACGCCTATCTGACCAGCGCGTTCGACCGCGTGTGGATGCAGCCCTCCGGGCAGCTCGACCTGCTGGGATTCCGCCTGGAGACGCCGTTCCTGCGCGGGGCGCTGGCGGAGCTGGGCATCACCCCGCAACTGGGCCAGCGCGAGGCGTATAAGGGCGCGGCCAACCAGTTCAACGACCGTGAGATGCCCGCGCCGCAGCGTGAAAACCTCCAACGCGTGCTGGATTCCTGGCTCGACCAGGTGGTCACGGCCGTCGCCGAGGGGCGCGGGCTCACCGAGGCGGAGGTCCGCACCGCGCTGGAAAATGCGCCGCTTTCGGCGGAGGCGGCGAAGAAAGCCGGGCTGATCGACACCGTCGGCTACCGCCACGGCATGCAGGAGGCGGTCAAGAAGGTCGTCGGGGGCGAAGCCGAAGCCGTGGATTTCGCCCTGTTCAGCAACGAGCGCGAGCGTCCCGGCGAGGACGCGCCCAAGGTCGCCGTGATTCACGGCATCGGCGCCGTCGCCCTGGCGGAGAGCGAGTTCGACCCGGCCTTCGGCAACACGGTCATGGGCTCGGACACGATCGCGCCCGCCATCCGCGACGCCCTCGAGGACGATTCCGTGAAGGCCATCGTCTTCCGCGTGGACTCGCCAGGGGGCAGCTACGTCGCCTCCGACGCCATCTGGAAGGCGGCGCAGGCGGCGCGCGAGGCGGACAAGCCGTTCGTGGTCTCCATGGGCAACCTGGCCGCGTCCGGCGGATATTTCGTCTCCGCGCCGGCGAACCGCATCCTCGCCTCGCCGGGGACGCTCACCGGCTCCATCGGCGTGGTCACGGGCAAGTTCGTCCTCGCCGACCTGTGGCCCAAGCTCTCGGTCAACATCGAGGGCGTGCAGGCCGGCCCGCGCGCCGACTACTGGAGCACCAGCCGGCCGTTCAACGACGAAGAGTGGCAGCATCTCCAGGACGGCCTGGACGAGAGCTACGGCGACTTTGTGAGCAAGGTCGCCGCCGGGCGCGGGATGTCCCGGAAGGCCGTGCGCGAGGTCGCCCAGGGCAAGGTCTGGTCGGGCGCCGACGCCGAACAGCGCGGCCTCGTGGACGAACTGGGCGGCTTCCAAGCCGCGGTGCAGGCGGCCAAGGAGATGGCCGGCATCCCGGAGGAGAAGGCGGTGCGCCAGGTGCTCTTCCCAGAACCGGAAGACCCGTTCCGCCGCTTCCTGCAGCAGGCGCTGCGCGGGCGTATCGACAGCCCGGCCGCGCGGGCCCTGGCACGGCTGAATCAGAAGCTGGAACCGCTGATCGACGTCGTGGGCGTGCTCGAGGGCGAGCAGCCGCTGCGCCGCCGCCTGGAGGCGCCGGAAAGCGTCCAGCGCGCCACGCCCCCGGCGGAGTGACGGGGCGCGCTCAGCCGGTCAGCGCCCAGTCCAGCGCCGCAACGCAGTGGGCCTCGGTGCTGTCGACGACGGGCAGATCCGTGTCGTCCTGGCCGATGAGCATGCCCACTTCGGTACAGCCGAAGATCACCGCGTCCACGCCCTCGCGCTCGCGCTCGGCGGCGATCACCTCGCGGTACCTGGCGCGCGAAGCGGCGCGGACCTCGCCCAGGCAAAGCTCGGTGTAGATGATGTCGTGGACTGTGGTGCGCCCGGCCGCATCGGGCACGCGCACGTCAAGGCCGTGGCGCTCGCGCAGCCGGCCGGCGTAGAAGTCCTGCTCCATGGTGTAGCGCGTGGCGAGCAGCAGCGGGCGCCGCGCACCGGCGGTCTTCACAGCATTCGCGGTGGCGTCGGCGATGTGAACGAGCGGCAGGCCCCCGGCGCGCGCCACGGTATCCGCCACGATGTGCATGGTGTTGGTACAGATCACCAGCGCTTCCGCACCGGCCGCGGCAAGGCCCCGCCCGGCGTGCGCGAGCTGCCGACCGGCGGCGTCCCAGTCGCCCCGCGCCTGCAGCGCCTCGATCCCGGCGAAGTCCACGGACCACAGGATCAGCTCGGCCGAGTGCAGGCCGCCCAGCCGGTCGCGTGTCATTTCGTTGAGCCGGCGGTAGTACAGCGCCGTGCTCTCCCAGCTCATCCCGCCGATCAGCCCGAGCCGTCGCATGCCGCCTCCCCTTCGTCGTCCACCGCGACACCTGCCGTCCGGAGCACGTCGCGCACACGCGCCACGACCGCCGCCACCGCGCCCGACGCGTCCACGCCGGGCCATGGGATCTGGCCGCCCGGCGCCCGTTCGAGCTGGGCCGCCACGACCGCGGATGTGGCGTCGGAGGCGTCGGCCGTGCGCGCATCCACCCGCTGCTTGAGCGTCTCGGCGGGCGCGGTCAGCCAGACCGGCGCGAAGGCCACGCCCGCGGACTGGGCGAGCTTGCGCGCACGCGCGCGGTCCTCACGGCGCAGGAAGGTCGCCTCCAGCACAACGCTGCGCCCGGCGGCAAGGCCGCGGCGCGCCTGGTCCATGATGCGGTCGTAGACGCGCGCGTTGGCGCTTCCCTGGTAGGCCGACTCGGGCAGCCGCTCGGTCTCCGCCACGCCGAACAGGCGCTTGCGCTCGACGTCGCTGCGGATCACCAGCGCGCCCGGCGGCGCGCCGAGGTCCGGCGCCAGGGCGCGCGCCACTGTGGTCTTGCCCGTGCCCGAAACGCCGCCGATCGCAACCAGCACCGGCGCCGCGGGGCGGAGATAGGCCCGCGCGGCCTCGAAATAGCCGCGGGTGGCCGCGAGCTGGCGCGCCTGCGCGGCCGGATCCGTCAGCGTGGCCAGCGCGGTCGCCCCCACCTTGGCCCGGATGGCCGCGCGCAACGACAGATGGAACGGCAGCGCGGCCAGGCCGTCCAGGTCGTCGCGCGCGCCCATGTAGCGGTTCAGCACCCGGTTCGCCGCCGCCCGCGCCCCGCGCCGGTCCAGATCCATGAGCAGGAAGGCGAGATCGTAGAGGACGTCGATCTCGGCCAGCGCATCGTTGAATTCGATGGCGTCGAACAGCGTCGGCTGCCCGTCCCAGAGCACGATGTTGGCCAGGTGCAGATCACCATGGCAGCGGCGCACGCACCCGGCGGCCGCGCGGTCGTTCAGCAACGGCGCCAAGCGATCCAGCTCGGCGTTCGCCCGCGCGTCCAGATCGGCGACCGCGTCGGCGTCGAAGATGTCGGGCCGCTGGCGCAGGTCGGCCGTGTTGTCGGCGATCTCGGTGCGGTGCCCGGCGACGGGGTCGCGCGCCGCCGAGCCGGCCGAGTCGTGAAACGCCGCGACGTGGTCGGCCAGCGCATCGAGCAGCGCCGGGGTCAGCTCGTCGCGCGCGTGGACGTTGGCGAGCAGCGCGTCCTGGTCGAAGCGGCGCATCACCACCGCAACCTCGACGAGGTCATCGCCGCTCAGGGCGTCTTCGGCCTCGGGATCCGCAATCAGCTCGCCCAGATACAGCGCCCCGCCCGAACGCTGGCGCACCGGACACAGTCCAAGGTAGAGCACCGGCGCCGTACGCCGGTTGCGCGCGATCTCCGCCCGGCACACGGCGATCCGGCGGGCCAGCGTGCCGAAGTCGAGATAGGGATAACTCACCGCGCGCTTGACCTTGAACGCGCGCGCCCCGGCGAGGAACACCATCGCCGCGTGGGTGTCGTGGCGTTCGACCCGCGCAACTGGTTCGCCATAGCTCGCCGGATCCGCCAGAAGCCCGACGACCTCGGCCTGGGTTTCCGGGACGCCCGTCAGTGACGCCGCACCGGCGTCCACCGCATCTTCGTTCGCCGCCATGCATACCTTCCCCGGCGGAGGCACGCCGCCATAGCCGCCGCCCTGCCCCTTCGGACGCGCTATATCCCAGAGCGATATAATCGTGCCCATGCACCGGCATCAACGCACCCGAACGTGCCACACGACCGCCACAGGGGCGTCATTTTGGCGAACCTTGACAGGGCGTAGGGTTAAAATACGTGCGATGCCGGATCGCAATGCGAGGGGTTCGACGTGGCCGAATGCACCCACGAGACCGCCGACGCCCACGCGATCGAGGCGCAGATCCCGGCCCTGCGCCGCTACGCCCGCGCGCTCACCCGCAATCCCGAGCGCGCGGAGGATCTGCTCCAGGATTGTGTCGAGCGCGCCCTGAAGCGGCGGCACCAGTTCCAGCCGGGCACCAACCTCCGGACCTGGCTGTTCACCATCCTGCACAACCTGAACTGCGACGACCTGCGCCGCGAGCAGCGCCGCGGGCGGCATGTGCCGGTTGAGGAATGGAGCGCCACGGCGCAGATGCCCGCCGATCAGCCGGGCTACGTCTATCTGCGCGACATCGATCGGGCGCTCGACGGGCTCGCCGAAAAGGACCGGCAGATCCTCCTGATGGTGGGATGCAACGAATACTCCTATGAGGAAGCCTCTCAAGAACTGGATATCGCCGTGGGCACGGTAAAGTCGCGGCTGTCGCGTGCCCGGGCGCGGCTCAAGGACCTGAACGCGCGGCCGAATTGACCCTTCAGGCACTCGCGAACCTATACGGTGTCGGCGCCGCATCTTGAAGCCGGCAGACGATCGCGTCAGGTTACCGGTGGTGGGCCGGAACGCCCCAGCGCGGCCCTTTGGCATCGAGACGTTATTTGTGAATTCGCAGAGACCCCCTGCCCCCCGCTTCGTGCTGGCCGTTCGCTTCGCCGTCGTCTGCCCGCTGGTCCTCGGGGTGCTGATGCTGGCCGTCCTGGGCCGGCCGACGGCCGTCACGGCCGCCGAGAAGATCGCGTACGAGACACGAATCGAAGGCGTGGCGCAAAAACGCGTGCGCACGCTGTTGCGCCAGACGTCGCAGCTCGTGACGCTCACCGAGCAGCCACCCGCGACCGTCGCCGGCCTGCGCCGGCGGGCCAACGATGACCGCGACCGGCTGCGCCGTGCGCTGCGCTCGGAGGGCTTCTACAGCGCGGCGGTGGCCGTCCGGATCGATACGGAAACCGACCCGGTCACGGTGACCCTGGACGTCGACACCGGGCCGATTTACGTGCTCGCCGAGACGCGGGTCGTCTACACGGGCGACATCCCGGCCGACGCGCCGGCCGTCCCGCGCGACATCGCGGATATCGAGGGCTTGTCGGCGGGCATGGATGCGCGTGCGCCCCGTATCGTCGCGGCGCAGAACCGGATTCTCGCGCGCCTCCGCCGCAACGGCTTTCCCGACCCGGCGGTGGCCGAGCGGCAGGCGGTGGTGAACCACGACGACCGAACCCTGGCCGTGACCTGGCGCATCGACCCCGGTCCCTATGCGGTATTCGGCGGGATGCGCGTCGAAGGCCTGGAGAGCGTGGCACGCGACTATGTCACCGAATTCCGCACCTGGGAGCCGGGAACACCGTACGACCAGCAGGCCGTCGCCGAAACGCGTAAGGCCCTGATGAACACCAACCTCTTCGCCGGCATCGGGGTCAAGCGCCCCGGCCCGGAAGACGGCCGGCAACCCCTGGTGTTCGAAGTGACCGAGCGCGAGCATCGCTCCGTCGGCTTCACGGCGCGCTTTTCCACCTCGGAGGGACCCTCGGCGAGCGCATTCTGGGAGCACCGCAACGCGTTCGGACACAACGAGACGGTGCGCTTTTCCGCCGATGTGGGCTTCATCAACCAGCGGGCGCGCGGCGAATACCGCGAACCCCGCTTCCTGCGCGAGGACCAGAAGCTCATCAGCTCGCTCACCCTGCGCCGGCAGGACAGCGACGCGTTCACCGAGCGGGCCGTGGCGAGCGAGGTCGACGTCGAGCGCCAGCTCGACGCGGCCTGGACGGCGCGCCTGGGCGGCGCGCTGGAGCTGACGGAAACGGAGGACAACGAGGGCACCCGGACCTTCCTGCTCGGCGGCGTGCCCGGCCGGCTGGTCTACGACACGCGGGACAGTCGCCTGAACCCCACGCAGGGTGCGCGCGTAGCCCTGGACGCCACGCCCTACGTTTTCACCGTGGACGACACCAGCAGCTTCCTGCGCAGCGAAGCCAACGCCACGCACTACATCGCGCTGACCGAGTCCGAGCGTTTCGTCCTTGCCGGACGCGGGCGCATCGGGAGCATCCTGGGCCCCGAGACCGAGACGATTCCCGCGAGCAAGCGCTTCTATGCCGGCGGCGGCGGCTCGCTGCGCGGGTTCGATTTCCAGAGCGTGGGCCCGCTGGACTCCGAGAACGACCCGCTGGGCGGCCGCTCGGTGATCGAGGCGAGCCTGGAAGCGCGCTGGCGTGTGACCGAAAGCATCGGCGTCGTGCCCTTCGTCGATGCGGGCAACGTTTACGATTCGCCCGTGCCCGGCGTGCAGACGGGCGAGGACGCGCGCATCCGCGCCTCGGCGGGCCTGGGCTTGCGCTACCACACCGCCATCGGTCCGGTGCGCCTGGACATAGCACGGGCACTGGACCAGCGCGACGTGGACGACATCTTCGAACTCTACATCAGCTTCGGCCAGGCTTTCTAACGACAGGCTTTCTAACGACACGTGGAGGCGCGCGGCGTGCGCAGGTGGATCAAACGCATCGCAATCGGCCTGGGCGGCCTGCTCGGCCTCGTCGTCGCGGCCGTGCTGGCGGCGTGGGGTTTCGCCAACACGCAGGCCGGCCGCGATTTTATCGCCGAACAGGCGGCCGCCGCCCTGGGCGCGCCCGACGCGCCGGCGACCGTCTCCGGGCTGTCCGGCCCGTTGCCGCAGCGCATCGGGCTGGACACGCTCAAGCTGCGCGATCCGCAGGGAACCTGGCTCACCGTCGAGAACGCCGAGTTGGCGTGGAATCCGCTGGCGCTGGTCACCGGGCAGGTCGCGGTGACGCGCCTGACCGCCGAGCGGGTCGCTGTAGCGCGCGCACCGGAAGGCGGCGAAGCCCCCGCCGAGCCGGCGGCGCAGCCGGGCAGCCTCGGGCTTCCGGACCTGCCCGTGGCTATCCGCGTGGACACGCTGCGCGCGGAACGGATCGAGCTCGGCGCGCCGCTGCTCGGCCAAGCGGCCACCTTCCGGTTGGCCGGTCGGGTCGCGGCGCCGAGTGCCGGGGCGATGACCAGCGCGCTGACGGTAACGCGCCTGGACGGACCGGCCGCCGCGGTCGAGGCGACGGCGGCCTTCGCCCCGGATGCGCGCACGCTCGACCTGGATCTCGCCGTGGACGGCACGGCCGCCGGCCTGTTCGCGACCGCTGCCGGCCTGGCCCCGGACGCGGACGTGAACCTTCGGCTGACGGGTGATGGACCACTGGCCGCGTGGCAGGGCCAGTTCCGGGCGGCGCTCGGCCCGACGGCGCGCGCGGGGCTGGAGCTGGGCGTGGCCGACGGGGCGCGGCTCCACGTCAAAGGCCAGGTGACGCCCGGGGATCTCGCGCCGGCACCGGTGCCGGAGCTGCTGGGCGGCCCGGCCGAACTGGACCTGACCCTGGCGCGCGGCGACGGCTGGCGGCGCGTGGAGATTGCCGAAAGCCGCATCGCGACGCCGAACGCGCGCCTCGATCTGGCCGGGAGCTACGACACGGACACTGGCACGCTGGACGCGCGGGCGGATCTCGCGGTGACCGATCCGGCGGCGCTGAACCGCCTGGCTGGGCCGGCGGCGGTCCGGGATGCCAAGCTGCGCGTCCGCGCCGAGGGGCCGCTCCTCGCGCCGACACTGGACACCACGCTCACGGCCGCACAGGTCCGGGCGCCCCAGGTGACGCTCGCCGACGCGACGGTTTCGACGCGCGCCACACCCGAAGACGGTTTCGACCGGGCCAAGCTCGCCCTTGACGTGAAAGCCAAGGCGCTGCGGTCAAGCCTTCCCCAGCTTGCCGGGCTGAGCGGGCACCCCCTGGAAGCCGCGGCGGCGGCGCGACTGGATACCGCGGCGCAAACGCTTTCCGGGGTGCGCCTGGACGCCGGGCTGGGATCGGCGACGCTACGCCTGCGCGAAGGCCGCGCCGATCTGTCAAAGACGACGGGCGAGGCGCGCTATACCCTTGAACTCGCCGACCTCGCCGCGCTCGATCCGGTGCTGAACATGGGCCTGTCGGGGAACGGCACGCTCGACGGCCGGCTCGACGTGGCGGCGAACGCCGATCCCATCCTGGATGCCACGCTCGCCGGCGATCTGCGCGAGGTCGCGTGGGCAAAGGTCGGCGTGCTCGACGCCCTCTTGGGTGGTCCCGTCCGGCTCGACACGCGCGCCCGACTGGCGGCCGACGGCGGGCTGCGCCTGACCGATACGGCGATCCAGAGCCCGGCCGCGAAGGTCACGGGCAGCCTCGCTTTTCCGGGCGACTTCGCCACCATTGATGGCGATCTGACGGGCCGGCTCGCCGACCTGGGCGCGCTGGGCGGCGCCTTCGACCTGCCGATGTCGGGCGCGGCGGACGTGGCGGCGACGCTTGCCGGCCCGACGGGCGACCCCACGCTCGAAGCCGAGGTCAGCGCAACGGACACGGCCCTGGCGGGCACCGATCTTGGCCGCGTCACCATCGACACGCGCCTGGCGAATCTCGCCTCCGGGCTGAACGGCCCGCTCGCGGTGACCACCGGCACCTCGCCCGCCGGCCCCGCCGAGGTGGCGGCCGAGATCGCACTGGGCGACGGCGCCTTCCGGCTGCGCGACGGCACGGCGAACATTCCCGGCCTGGCGGCGCGCGGGGTGACGCTGGACCTGCCCCTGGACGGCGGCGCAATGACCGGCCGCGCGGACCTGGCCAGCGACGACCTGGGCGCCGTCGCGCCCCTGGCGGACAGTGGCGTGGCCGGCCGGCTCGACGGAATCCTGCGCCTCGCTCCCGGCCAGTCCGGCCAGGGCCTGACGGCCGATCTCGCGCTGCATAGCCTGGCGGCGGGTGGCGCTCAGGTGGCCCGGGCGGATGTCACGGCGCAGCTCGAGGACGTGCTCGCCGCGCCGGCGGGCAAGGTCACCCTCGAACTCGCCGATGCACAAAGCGGCGGCCTCAAGCTCGCCAGCGCACAACTGGGGATCTCGGGCGGCCTGGCCGACGCCGATCTGGCGCTGCGCGCCCAGGGCGACGTCTACGGCCCGCTGGAACTCGCCGCCGACGCCCGCCTGACGCAGGACGGCGCGACGCGCCGGCTGCGCCTGACCCGGCTCGATGCCACGGTCCAGGACCGCGAACTCGCGCTCGCGCGTCCAGCCGTCCTGGAACAGGGTCCCGACGGCATGCGGGTGCGCGATTTCACCCTGCGCGCCAACGGCGGAACCGCGGCGTTGAGCCTGGCGCAAACGGCCGAGCGCATCGACGCGACGCTGACCCTTGACGCGCTGCCCGCGGCGCTTGCCAACCTCGCCCTGGCGGAACCCAAGCTCACCGGCGCGCTGAACGGCGAGCTCACGCTCGAGGGACCGCTCGACGCGCCGCGTGCCGACTGGACGTTCACGGCGGACAAACTCGCCGCGACCGAAACCGCCCTGCCCCCGCTCACCGCGCGCGTGGCCGGCGAACTCGCCGAGGGACGCCTGACCACGGAGGCTCGCGTGACCGGCCTGTCCGACACGCCGCTGCGCCTCGAGGCCGCCCTGCCCCTGCGCGCCTCCCTCGACCCCTTCGCCATCGCCCCCGAATCCGACGCACCGCTATCCGGTTCGCTGCAGTGGCAGGGCGAGCTGGCGCCCATCGTGCCCCTGATTCCGGTGACCGGCCACCGTCTGGGCGGCTCGATCGCCGTCGACATGGACCTCGCCGGGACCCTGGCCGCGCCCGAGCCCAGCGGCACCATCACCCTGACGGACGCCGTCTACGAGAACCTCTCCGCGGGCACCCTGCTCACCGAGATCGCGGCCGAAATCGGCGCACGGGGCCGCAAGCTCACCATCCGATCCTTCCAGGCGAGCGACGGCGACGAGGGCACGGTCACGCTCGACGGCACCGTCGATCTCGCCGACCCCTCGGGTGCCGCGATCGACCTGCGCGCCCGGACGAAGGAAGCGGTGCTGATCCGGCGCGACGAGCTGCACGCGCGGGCCAACAGCGACATTGCCGTGACCGGCACGGCCGCGGACATGAGCGTCGAGGGCACGGTCACGGTCACGCGTGCGGAGGTGCGCGTGCCCGAGAGCATGCCCGCCGAAGTCGCCACGCTGGATGTCACCGAAGTGGGCGGCGACACGGGCCGCGCGCCCGGCGAAGACCGCATCGTCAAGGGCGGCACCGGCGAGGCGGACGTCCCGGCCGAGACGAGCCGCGTTGGCCTGAACGTGCGGGTGAAGATCCCCAACCGCATGTTCGTGCGCGGGCGCGGACTGGACACGGAATGGCAGGGCGACCTGACGGTCACGGGAACGGCCGCCCAGCCCGTCGTGAACGGCCAGATCACGGCCGTGCGCGGGCGCATCGACGCGCTTTCCAAGACCTTCAGCCTGGCCAGCGGCGAAGTCGCCTTCGACGGCGGCGAGTCCATCGACCCGCAGGTGGGGGTGGAAGCGGTTCACCAAGGCGAGGACATCATCGTCACGGTGCGCGTCAGCGGCCCCGCGGCGAAGCCCGAAATCGACATCAGCTCGCAGCCCGAATTGCCCCAGGACGAGATCCTCTCGCGCATGCTCTTCGGCAAACAGGTCACCGACCTCTCCGGCGCGCAGGCCGCCCAGCTCGCCGCGGCGGTGGCCGAACTCAGCGGCGCTACCGGATCGGGCCCGGGGTTCATGGAGAAGATCCGGCGCGGGCTGGGCGTGGACGTGCTGCAATTCGGCGGCGAGAGCGGCACCTCCGTGCGCGCCGGGCAGTACCTCAGCGAGGACGTCTTCCTCGGCGTCGAGCAGGGCCTGGACACCGAAAGCAGCCGCGTGACACTGGAGGTGGGCATCACCGACAATATCGCCGTGGAGAGCAACGTCGGCGCCACAGGCAACAGCGATGTCGGACTCCAGTTCAAGTGGGACTACTGATCCGGGCCGCCGGCCCGACGGCGGCTGGGCGGTCAGCCGCGAGACCCCGGCCCCGGACACCATCGTGCGCGGCCTGCGCGCCTGCCTGGAGGCGCACAACGAAGCGACCGCCGGCCTCGCCCCGGAAAGCGCCTCCTTCGCCTGGGTCGTGCGCGACGCCGGGGACGAGATGGTGGGCGGGCTTGCGGCCGAGGCACGCTACGGCTGGCTGCACATCCGCCTGCTCTGGGTCAACGCCGATCGGCGCGGCGGCGGCGCGGGCAGCGTCCTGCTCGACGCTGCCGAGCGGACGGCCGTCGAACACGGCCTGCTCGGCCTGCTCACCGATACCAGCTCGTTCCAGGCCCCGGCGTTTTACACCAAGCGCGGGTTCGCCGTGGTGGGCGAAGTGGCCGATCTGCCCCCTGGCCACACGACCTATTACCTGGCCAAGCGGCTGGACGGTCCGACGCTGTCTTGAACCCAAACGGCCGATACTTTACGCAAACGTCAGGAACACCGATCGGACGGGAGGTGACGCATGCGTCACGCACGCACCACGGCCCTGCTGGCGGCGCTCACCGCGGGCGCGTCGGGGGCGGCCGGCGCGGCCCAGGGGATCGATCCCACGGGCCTCTGGCTGACCGAGAACGAACGCGCGGCCATCCGCATCACCCGCTGCGATCAGGGCCTCTGCGGCCGCGTCGCCTGGATCGTGGACGACGGGATGCGGCGCGACCGCAAGCACCCTGACGCGGCCAAGCGCGACCGGCCCATGTGCGGGCTCAAGATCCTTTGGGGCGTCGAACAGCAGGCGGACGATCCCAATTCGTGGGAGGACGGCACCGTCTACAAGGCAGACGAAGGGCAGACCTACGGTGTCGAGCTTACGCTCGAGGACAGGGACACCCTGACCGTGCGCGGCTACGTGGGGATCTCGCTGTTGGGCAAGTCGCAGACCTGGACCCGGGTCAGCCCGGAGCAGTACCCGCCCTGCGACCCGCCGGAGCAGGGATAGGGCGTCCCGGCGGTTCGCCGGCCTAAAACGGGAACCGCTTGGTCACGGCGAACTCGGCCCGGTAGTTGCGGTAAGCGAAATTGGGGAGATTGGAGTCCACGTCGCGCACCTGCGCGTAAACACTGAGCTGCAGGTTGTCCGTCACACTGTCGGGCAGGCTTATGCTCAGCTCGCGCTCGATCCGCGGGACCGTGACGGTGGCCCCGATCCGGCCCAGGATTTCCGTGTCCTCGCGCGCGGTGGTGCGCGAGACGAAGGGATCGGCGCCGTCGTAGTCGCGCCAAGTGACGAATCCCTCGGCGGAGAAACTGATGCCGGGCCCGGGCACGTAAACACCGCCCAGGCGTGCGCGGTGCGCGTCATAGGCCTCGTAGACCTCGCGCGCGTTGACGCTGCGGAAACGGTACGCCGCCGTCAGGTCGAGCCCGTCCGTCGGGGCCCAGGACAGGCCCACGCTGCCCGCAGCCGAGGTGCCGTCCTGTTCGTCTGCGAAAGGCGCCCGCGCGACGGGCGCATAATCCGCATACGCGCCCGTGCCCTTAACAAAGCCCACCAGGGACCGGTCTCCCGTCAGGTTGCGCGCCAGCCGCAAACTGCCCCGAACCTGGCGCAGGTAGCGCTCGCCCGCCAGATAGAGCTGGCGATAATCCACCCGGGGGGTCACCTTCACCACCCCGCTGTAGTAGGTGGTCTCGAGGCCCGCCAAGCCGGAGATCAGGTCGAGATCGTCTTCCTGAATCTGGTTGTCGCGCAGGAACGCGGCCTCGGCGCGCACCTCGGGCACGCGCTGCCAGTCTGTCGCCACCGCAGCGCGGCCGTCGAGCAGCAGATACTGGCCAACGTCCGTGTTGGCCCCGCCGCCGGCCTCGAAGCTCGTCGGTCCCACACCGGGAACGTCCACCTGGAAGCGTCCGTCCTCGGGGAAGCTGTTCCGGTTGCTGTCCACGTGGACGCCCCCCGTCACGCCCACGCTGCCGCTGAACCGGCGCTGCGTCCGGCGCAGCCGGGCTAGCGCCTGATCCAGGGTCTTTCGGTCGGTTTCGCCGAGCTTTTCGCGGTTTACCGCCTCCAGCTCGCGCAGCGCCTCGCCGGTGTTACCCAGGCGCCCCAATACGACACCATAGAGCAACCGAATCCGGTCGGCCTCGGGGGAGAGCATCAGGATGCGTTCCAGCGACGCCGCCGCGCGGTTAAGCTCGCCCGCAGCGATCATGCGCTTGGCATAGCGGTAGTTGATTTCCGGATCATCGGGATTGGCCAGAACGTCCGCGTAATCGACCTGGGCCCCGCCCTGCGCCGGGTCCGAAGTGCCGGTGTCCTGCCCGGCCGCCGGAACGGCAGCGGTGACCGCAATGCCGACGAGCCCGACAGCCGCCGAGGCCGGGCGGGCCGCCTTCCGGAAACGTGACATGAGCGTCCTTCTGGTGGAACGATAACACCTCGACGGAAGCCGGTATCATACTTTAGGATGGAATTAAAATGCCTGGAATAGTCCTTATGGTGATGATGTCTCCCGCCTCTGCCCGCATAACGCGAACCCGAAACCGGACGGGCCGCGCTGTCCTTGCATCGGCCGCGGTGCTCGCCACAGCCGCGGTAAGCCTGGCGCCCGCGCCCGCAACGGCGGCCACGGACACGCCCAAGGCGGGGGTTGCCGGCGCGGTTGTCGGCGAGGTCAATGTCGGCGGCAAACCGCGCGCCGAGCCCGAACCCGTTCAGTCGGGCATGGATATCTTCATGCAGGACCGGATCGCGACCAGGGTGGAATCGCGCCTTCAGGTCCTGCTGCTCGACGAAACAGTGTTTACCGTCGGCCCCAAATCGGAAGTCACCATCGATAAGTTCGTGTACGACCCGGAAAGCGGTGCGGGCGAGGTCACGGCGAAGTTTACCGAGGGCTTCATGCGCTACGTCTCGGGAAAGGTGGGCAAGAACAACCCCGACGACGTCACCGTGGAAACGCCCGCCTCCACCATCGGCATCCGCGGCACCTCGCTTTACGTCAGCGACGTGCCCGACGAGCCGGATACCTACGTCGCCGGCCTGCTCGGCCCCGGCCCTAAGAACACCGCGCGCGCCCGGCGCGGCGGCTTCACCATGAAAAACGCCCAGGGTAGCGTCACGGTCTCGCGCCCCGGCTTCGGCGTCTACGTCACCCAGGGGGAGGCGCCCGGCGAGCCGACACGGCTGTCGCGCGATTTGCTGGACCGCCTGCACACCAACCTGCGCCCGCGCCAGCGCCGACGTGCCGAACTCCCCGGTGGGACCGAGGCGGCGCAGCCCGGGGAAACAGACGGCACCGACGTCAACCGGGTCGCCGGCGCCGGCGTTGCCCAAACCCGCGCGGACGAGCTGGCCGGCCAGGAGCTGCGCAACGCCGTGGCGGAGACCAACTCGGACGCCGACGAGGCGAACGCCGACGCCAACCGTCAGGCCGACATTGTCCAATCATTGACCGGAGACGCCCCGGCGCAGCCGCCGCGCGACATCGGCGTGCCCTTCTTCGCCCAGGCACAATGGGCGAACGTCCCGAACCTCGATCTGCACATCACCGGCCCCAACCCGGAATCTTTCGGCCGCTATCACGTGTTCTTTCCCAACCCGGAAGGCCCCGAAGGCCCATCCGGCAAGCCGGTCGCCGTGCTGGACAACGACAGCACAGGCGTGGGCGGCAGCGAGGTCGCCACCATCAACGCCCTGGTCGACGGCGGCGACACCCGGATCTCCGTGTTCAACTTCGGCAACCAAACGCCGGGCACCACGATCCTGGCTGACAACGCCGAGCTGACCGTTTCCCTGCTCAAGAACGGCAGCATCGTACGCGGCCCCGGCGGCAGCGTGGTGATCCGGGGCACACTTCTCGACAAGGTCAGCCCGCCCGAGGGGGAGCCGGGCAACACCTTCGTCGCCTTCGAGATCAGCCCCGACGGCGACGTCCGGCGGGTGCGCGCGTTGCGCGACGTTCCCAACGCCGGCCTGGTGGACTGACGCCTGCGCGCCGGCGACCCCGTCGCGCCACCCTTGCGCCCGGCCGCTTCCGCGTCGAGACGCGCGTCACATGGCGACGCCGGCAACGTAGCGGCTGTACGCCCAATAGCCGAACGCGGCGAGCGCGCCGTAGAAGATCAGGATCAGGATCAGCCGGAACAGCGCCGTCCCGGCCGCGAAACCGAAGCCGAACAGGAACCCCGTCTTGATGGCGCCGGGCCGCCGCTCGCGTGAATCAACGGACGGCGCCGGTTCCGGGCGCGAGGTCCGGGGCCGGTCGGCCTCATCCGGAGCTTCGGCCACACCCGGCCGGCGCTTGGCGCCCGGGGCGAGCCGGGCCGCTGGGTTCCCCGCCTTCGCGGCCAGGCGCCGCGCCTTGCGGTAGGCCCGCACCGCCCGCCGTGTGCCTCGGTGCGGCGGCCGTGCGGGCGGCTTGGGCTCGTCGGGCATGCCTTCCCCCGTTTCGCCATTACGCTGATCCAATCGAGGTAGGAGCTACCCGCGTGTGCGGCGAGTCCCCGCGGCAACCGGCGCCGCCGTCACATCACCTCAGCGATTTCTTCGGCCGGCGCCCTGTCGCCTCCGGCCCCGGGTTTGCGGAACACGATGGTCACCGTGCCCACGTGCAGCCCCCAGCGGCTGACGTCGGCGGTGTTGATGACGATGCCATCGGACTGGCGGAACATCCAGTCGTCGAAGGTGACCGTCCAGGTATCCCCGTCCACGTCCAGCTCGACCTTGTAGGTCCAGGTGAAGGCATTGCCGTAGGCCTCCCCCTTTGCCTCGCCGATGACGTCGCCGGCGGTCCCACGATACCGGTGCGGTCCAGTTTTCTCGATTTCCCAGACACGCGTATCGGTCTCGCCGTCGGCATACTGGAATTCCTCGTCGAGGGTCAGCATCTTCGTATCCGGGTTCCAGTCGCCCTGGATATCCACGGTGAATTGCCGACGCAGATCGCCGAAGCGGTCGCGGAAGATTCCGTAGGCCTTGGTTTCGCCGGCGAAATAGTCCTCCAGCTCGAGCTTCGGCGATGTGCCCTCGAAATCGGTGATCGTCATCGACCCGCACGCGGCAAGCGGCATGGCCGCCAGGACGATGAGCAGCATCCGGCGCAGCATGGCGTTCGTCTCCCTTTGCCCCGAAACCTTTGCCGTTGATGGATATGCAGCGATCCCCCGTGCGCGTGAACCCGGGGCGCCGTGTCTCCCCGGCCACAGCGCCGGGGCTTTGTGGACACCGTCAGGTTGGGTTGAGCGCAGCAAAACCCAACACTCGACGCGGACGATCAACCGTCGAAGATGTTGGGCTTCGGCCTGGCGACCTCAGCCCAAACCAGGGTTTCTTACGGAGGGCCCCCGGCATGTCTCTGCTGACCGAAGCCGCGATCTTCCTGATGGCCGCCGTGATCGCGGTGCCCCTGTTCATCAAGCTCCGGCTCGGAGCCGTGCTCGGTTATCTCGTGGCCGGGCTCGTCATCGGCCCGCATGGCTTCGCCCTGATCAGCGACACCCAGGACGTGCTGACATTCTCCAAAGTCGGCGTGGTCCTGCTCTTGTTCGTGATCGGTCTGGAACTCGCGCCGACACAGCTCTGGCGGCTGCGGCGCAGCATTTTCTCCCTCGGCCCGCTTCAGCTCCTCGCCTGTGGCGGGCCGGTCGCCGCAGCGGCGTGGTGGATCGGACTCGGCTGGCCGGCCGTGGTCGTGATCGGCATGGCGATGGCGTTCTCCTCGACCGCGATCCCCACCCAGACCCTCGCGGAACGCGGCGAGAGCAAAACCGCCCACGGCCGCGCGATCTTCGCGCTGATCATCTTCAAGTACCTGGCCCTGCTTCCCCTGCTGATCGCGATTCCGATGATGGGGACAGGCGGGGCAGCACTCGAACCTGCGGCACTCGCCCG
>Ga0207714_1000773_pt1 | contig 21624 bp, 23 predicted proteins | sample PonA232FremontCA_2_FD_187270 | JGI IMG/M metagenome (GOLD analysis project Ga0207714, IMG submission 187270) | Marine sediment microbial community from Fremont, CA, USA - Pond A23 Sediment 2 (SPAdes) | ecosystem: Environmental > Aquatic > Marine > Unclassified | place: USA: Fremont, California...
ACGGGTCCGTCGGAGCAGACGGGCGAACCCGTGTCGTCTATACAGCAAGAGCCGCAGATGCCCACGCCGCACTTCATGTAACGTTCGAGGCATAGCTGTACGTCGCCGGGGCGATCGTCGAAACGGTCGAGTACGGCGGACATCATGGGTTCGGGACCGCACGACCCGACGTTCGACGGCGCGCCCTTGTCGTCGATAACGTCGTCAAGGAGTCCGGTCACGAGTCCTTCGTATCCGGCGCTCCCGTCCTCCGTGGCGACGCGGACATCGGCAACGCGCGACAGACGTTCCTCGAAGACGAGTTCGTCGGCGGTTCCTGCGCCGATTAACGTCGTCACGTCCGCTCCGTTCGCAGACGCGGCTTCCGTAAGGAGCGCGACAGGAGCCATCCCTGTACCGCCGCCGACGATTACGACATCGTCGTCGGGTACGTCGAAAGGCGTGCCGAAGGGTCCGCGTACGCCGAAAGTGTCGCCCTCGCGCAGGGAGAGCATGGCGTCCGTCGCCTCGCCGACGCCGCGTACGGTTACGCCGTCGTCGTATGCAAACGACATGGGTATCTCGTCGACGCCGTGAACCCAGAACATACCGAACTCGCCCGGCGAGACATCGAACGAACGGTCGAAACGGAGCGTGGCGATACCGTCGCCCTCCTTGACGCGGTCGGTTACCTCAAGCGTGATCGGTCTCATCCTTCACCTCCGTCGCCGTCCTCCTTCGGCGTGAGTTCGTGCGCCCTTCCCACGAGTTCGTCGTGCGACAGGTCGTTTTCGTTCTTGTACGTCTCGACGCCGTCGGCTATCTCGCCGAGAACCCCGACGCCGTCCCAGACTGCGGTTCCGACTTCGACTGCGCGCGCTCCCGCGAGCATGTACTCTAAGGCGTCTTCGGCGCTCGAAACACCGCCGACGCCGACTATAGGTATGTCGAGAGCCTCGTACAGGTCGTAGACGCACCGGACGGCGACGGGCTTTAGCGCCGAACCGCTCATGCCGCCGTGTGCGTTTCCGAGGATAGGGCGACCCGACTCGACGTCTATCGCCATCGCGCTCAGTGTGTTGGTTGCGACGACGGCGTCCGCGCCTCCCTCCTGAGCCGCAACGCCTATCTCTGTCACGTCGGTCACGTCGGGTGTCATCTTTACCCAGACGGGAGCATCGACGGCTTTGTCGACCGCGGCGGTTACGTCGCGCGTCAGTTCGGCGTCAGCGCCTATATCGACGCCGTACCCTTCGGCGTGGGGGCACGAGACGTTTAGCTCGAACGCGTCGGCGTACGGCGCGAACGTACCTGCCACGTCGGCGAACTCGTCCGCTGTGCCGCCGAAGACGCTGACGACGGTCGGTCCCTCGACCTTCTCAACCTCGTCGGTGAACGCGTCGGAGGGGTTCGAAAGACCGACGGCGTTGAGTGCGTACTCCTCGGAGTCGTCTACGAAGACGTTCGGACCCGGATGTCCCGTGCGTTCACGCGGACCGATGCTCTTGGTGACGACACCGCCCGCCCCGGAACGCAAGGCGCGGTTTAACGACGCACCCGTGGAGCCAAGAATACCCGAGGCAAGAAGAACCGGGTCGTCGAATCCTATACCCGAAACCTCAACCGACATTCAGTCGCGTCTGTTGAGGAAGACCGCGGCGGTCAGACCCGCGACGAGCGCCCCGAGCGCCGTGAATCCGGGCAGACCCTGCGGCTCTTCGGCTCCGTCGTCGGAGGTGTTGTTGCCGGTGCCGTTACCTTCGTCCGCGCCGCCGTTCCCGTCGCCGTCAGAGCCGTCGGTCTCGGACTGATTAGACACCTCTTCGAGAAGGCTCTCCGTCTCCTGTATGGTGGAGTCTATGGAGTCGAGGCTGTCTTGTGTAGATTCGAGTTCGTCGCTGACGGTGTCTATCTGATCCTGAAGATCGCTGTCGGCACCGCTTGCCCTCTCGGAACGCCGTTCAAGCTCGTCAAGGCGATCCTGTAGAGAGTCGATCCTGTTTCTGAAGTCACGGCGCTGTTGGTTCGCCTCGGCGTAGCTTCCGAGTACGTCCTGCGTACCGACGGCAACGTAGAAGTCGTCCTGCACCGTCGAGTCGTTGTACGTAACCTCGGTGTCCTCGGGGTAGCTGAACTCGCCCGCGCCCTCCTCCTCGTAATGGAGAACGGCGTAGTAGAAGTCGTTCTGTTCGAGTCCGTCGGTCTCGATCAGGATGTCGTCGTTGCCGCCCTGTTCGACCTCGGCGGCACCTTTGAGATCGTCAAAGTCGGGTCCTCCGTCAACCGACTCGGGGTAGACGGCGACCCAGCCGTCGTCGTCTATCTCCACGCTCTCTACGGTAACGTTGTCACCGGCGGTAGCCTGCGGCTCGGCGTTCACCGATGCGTCCTGTGCCGCCGCGGGTGCGGCTACGACGAACAGGCTTACGGCTACAGCGGCGAACAGCATCTTCTTTCGCATCTTGAAGTTTAACGACGGAGACGAGAGATAAAGTTTGCGGAACGGCTTCGGAGCGGTTCAGCGTACGCCGGTTCCGAGGAACGAGCGCAGAGGGGGTCCTATCTTTTCGGGTTCGACGAGAAAGGCGTCGTGTCCGTAGTCGCTCTCGATAACGTGGTGTTCGACATCCGCGCCCGCCTCTTCGAACGCGCGGGCGAGCGACTCCGCCTGATCGACCGTAAAGTGCCAGTCGCCCGTGAACGAGATAACGAGGGCTTCGCCGTCGTACGCCGCAAGTGCGTCGGCGTCGGAGTCGTAGCCGCTCGCAAGGTCGTACTCGTCCATCGCGCGTAGGAGGTAGAGGTACGAGTTGGCGTCGAAACGTTCGACGAACTTTTCCGCCTGATAGTCGAGATACGACTCGACGTCGCGGTAAGGGAAGAAGTCCGCCGTCGGGTCTTCGGTGACGGGGGCGTCGTCGCTGGGTTCGCGCCGCGCCGAGCGCCTACCGAACTTGTCGCGCATAGAGTCCTTCGACAGATACATTATATGCCCTATCTGACGCGCGAGCGCGAGTCCGTCGTCGGGTGGTTCGTCGTCGTCGCCGTAGTAGCTTCCGGAGTTCCAGTTGGGGTCGGAGAGTATCGCACGGCGTGCGACGGCGTCAAGGGCGAGGCACTGAGGGTCGAGACGCGCCGCTGTTGCGACGGGTATGAGACGGTCGACGTAGTCGGGGTACAGCTTCGCCCATTCGAGTACGTTCATACCGCCGACGCTCCCGCCGATTACTGCGTGGAGGCTGTCGACGCCGAGTATTTCGAGTAGACGGCGCTGTGAACGCGTCCAGTCGGAGACTGTTACCGGCGGGAACTCGGCTCCGTACGGTTCGCCCGTATCGGGGTTCTCGGTCGGGGGTCCCGTCGTTCCGTAACACGAACCCGGAACGTTGGCGCAGACGACGTAGTAGTCGTTGGTGTCGACCGCCTTCCCCGGACCCACGATGTCGTCCCACCACGCTGAAGCCTGTCCGGCGGTGCCGCGATCCTCCTCGCGTCCCGCGACATGGGCGCTTCCCGTAAGCGCGTGGCAGACGAGGACGGCGTTGTCGCCGTCGTGGTCGCCGTAGGTCTCGTAGGCGACCTCAAGTTCGAGCTTCTCTCCGCTCTCGAACTCGAACTCACCGAGGTCGGCGGTCTGTGACTCCATCACGTGGCTGTGTCTATAGCCTGCGACAGGTCGTCTATTATGTCGTCAACGTCCTCGATACCGACCGAAAGACGTACGAGTTCGTCGAGGACTCCGCTCGACTCCTTCTCCTCATCTGTAAGCTGTTGGTGCGTGGTCGAAGCCGGATGTATGATCAGCGTCTTGGCGTCGCCGACATTTGCGAGTAGCGACGCGAGTTCGACCTCGTTACACAGCGTACGTCCCGCCTCGTATCCGCCCTCGATACCGAACGTTATCATGCCCCCGTAGCCACCGTCGAGGTACTCGGACGCGTTTTCGTGTGTCTCGTGAGACTCAAGACCGGGGTAGTTGACCCAGTCGACGGCGTCGTGGTCTTCGAGCCACCGGGCGACTTCGAGTGCGTTCTCCGAGTGGCGTTCGACACGGAGGGGGAGCGTTTCGAGCTTCTGGAGCGTCACCCACGAGTCGAAAGGTGCCTGCTGGTTGCCGAGGTCGCGCAGACCGCGTGTGCGTGCGGCGTACGCGAACGCGGCGTCGCCGAATGCGTCGCGGAAGTTGAGACCGTGGTACGCGGGGTTGTCCTCGGTCAGGTTAGGGTAGTCGCCGTCCTCCCAGTCGAACGTCCCGCCGTCGACGAGGACACCGCCTACGGTGGAGCCGCTTCCGTGTATCCATTTGGTCGTCGAGTGCCAGATTATGTCCGCGCCGTGCTCTATGGGGTTGCAGAGGTACGGCGTGGCGAACGTGTTGTCGACGAACAGAGGGACGTCGTTCTGGTGCGCGATTTCGGCGACGCGTTCGATATCGGGGATATCGAGAGCGGGGTTGCCGATGGTTTCGAGATGTACGTACGCCGTATCTTCGTCTATCTCCTCTGAGTACGCGTCGTAGTCGGTCGAACCGACGAGACGCGTCTCGACACCGCGCCGCGGAGCGGTATGCGTCAGGTAGGTGTAGGTTCCGCCGTACATCGACGAGGACGCGACGACGTTGTCACCCGCTTCGGCGAGGACGAAGTTGGCGAGGTCGAAAGCCGCCATACCGCTCGACGTTGCGAGCGCCGCAACGCCGCCTTCGAGCGACGCGATACGTTTTTCGAGCATCGCGTTCGTCGGGTTCATTATACGCGAGTAGATGTTGCCCGCCTCTTCGAGTGCGAAGAGATCGGCGGCGTGCTCGTCGTCGTCGAAGACGTACGAGGTCGTCTGGTAGATAGGGGGTGCGCGTGCGTTCGTCGCCGAGTCGGGTTCCTGTCCTGCGTGTACGCTACGTGTGTTGAATCCTTCGTCTTCGTCGGACATACGTCTAAGACCGGGTCGTACCTACATAAGTTCGGCGGAAGGGGCAGATGTTACACGAACTCGTTGACGATTTCGGAGTCGACGGGTACGTTGAGACGTGCGGAGCAGGACTCACATACGACCGCGGCACGTACCTCCTCGCCGTTTACACCGTCGCCGACGCCCCAGATATCGACTTCGAAAATCTCTGAGTCGCACGACGGACAGCCGAAGCCGCGTTCTTCGAGGTCGTCGTGGAGTGCGGAACGGATGTCGTCCTCTACTTCGTCTGTCATGCCGTATAGACGGGTTAGACGCTCAAGGGTGTTACGACCTCAACGCGTCTATCTCGAACTCGAAAGCCGCGACGGGCTGTAGGATCTCGCGTTCGGCGAGTATCTCAGGATGGAGTTCACCGATTACGCCCGCATCGTCGCCGTCGATTACGACGGTCGCGGCACGTCCTTCGATGAAAGAAGGGTGCTCCGTCGGCGGTGTTTCGACTGTCGCGTCGAAGTCGTCGACGAGGGAGGTGAGACGCGACTTTGCGCCCTCGTACCCCGCGTCAGTTCCGGAGACGGCGGCGGCGACGTGTGTCTCCTCGCGGATCCCCGTGTTCTCGTCGTCGTCCTGTACGGCGCAGAAGCCGACTTCGGCGAGGTTCTGCGGATACCCGCGGTGTGTGTTGTTGGCGAGAACCGAGACGATCGACGGAAGGAGCCAGCTACGTACGACGTCGTACTCCTCGCTGTACGGGTTGGGTATACGCACACCATCGTCGGGTGCGTCGCGGCGCATCCGCGTGTAACAGTCGTCGTCGTTGGTCAGTACGAAGCTGAGTAGATCCTGAAACCCGAGACCTACGAGCTGTTTACGTACGGCGTTTTCGAGACGTGTCGACTCGGTTAGACCGCCGACGGTCGACACGTCGGGGTAACGCGGCTCCATCTCGTTGAAGCCGTACGCGCGTCCGATGTCGTCGACAACGTCGAGAGGGTGCATAACGTCGGTACGGTACGGCGGTACGGTTACGTCGTATGCCGTCGCGCCGTCGCGCGTCTCCGTCTCCGCGTCCATCCCCGAACGTTCGAGAAGGTCGACGACATCGTCCGTCCCGAACTCGACACCAAGCATCGACTCGATACGGTCGTGCGTCACGGTCTTAGACTCTGTCGACAGGTCGGGCTTGAGTGCACGTCGGTCGTCGTACTCGACCTCGACCTCCTCGACAGTAGCGCCGCGGTCGGAGAGGGCGTAGACGAGTATGTTTAGCATCTTGTCGACGGTCCATTCGTCCGTACCGGTCATCTCGACGAGAAGGTCGCGCGAGTCGTCGCGTACCTCCGTACGTTTACCGTTGATAACGGGCGGGAAAGAGAACATGCCTATGTCGTCGTAGATACCGGGGACGCGTTCGGCTCCTTCGAGTATACGCGCGTACTCCTTACCGACCGGATGGTCTTCCATAACCTCGCGCGGCGTCATCTCGCGCGCGCCCGCGTCGCCGATTTCGAGAGGTACGAAGCTCTCGTCGTCGGGGTCGATACCGCGGTAGACGAACTCCTCGCCCTTGACCATCGTCAGGTCGTGTACGCCTATAGCGCCCTTGTTCCTGCGCCTTCCGAGCGTCGCGTGTAGCTTCTCCTGTAGCTGTATGAGCGAGTCGAGAACGCCGTCCGTCAGATCGATGTCGCGGACGACAGCGCCGACGATGTAGGGGCGTTCGGGAACGCTCTCGACGCGTATCTTGTAGTCGCTCCTTCCGATCTCAGGGACGCGGACGCCACGGTCGTCGCCGAACTGGTACCGCAGTGAGCGCGCGAGACCCTCGACGCTCAGACGGTCGGGGCGGTCGGGTACGACCTCGAACTCCAGACCGTCGTCGCCTTCACCCTCGAACTCGACGCCGAGGGCGAACAGTTCGTCGACGAGTTCGTCGCGCGACAGATCGCGTCCTACGAGCCTTCGTAGTTCGTCGGGGTCAGCCTCTACTACAGCCATGGTGTCACCTCCTTGGTTTCGATCCGTAACATCCGTCTCAGTTCCATAGAACGGGCACCTCCCTGAGGAGTTCGAGATCGCAGAGCGTCCCGTGTACGTCACGTATATCCTCGAAGCCGTAGATAAGCATCAGGAGACGTTCGAGGGCGAGTCCCCACGCCATGACCTCGACATCGTCGTCGATACCGTGAGGCTCGACGACCTCGCGTCTGAACATGCCCGAGTTGCCGATCTCGATCTGCTCACCCGTCTCGGGATGTTCGCCGAAGATCTCGAAGGACGGCTCCGTGTAAGGGTTGTAATGTGGCTTGAACTCTATGTCCTCGATGCCGAAATGGGAGTAGAACTCGACGAACGTACCCATGAGGTCACGTACAGAGAGGTCGCGCGCCATCACCCAGCCCTCTATCTGGAAGAACTCGAGTAGGTGCGTGGGATCGAGAGTGTCGTTACGGTAGACCTTGTCGACGCTGAAGTACCGCGCGGGAGGTTCGACGCCCTCGGCGAGGTAACGCATCGAAAGGCTCGTCGTGTGTCCGCGTAGGTTAAGCGTACGCGCGACGTCGCGATCCCATTCGGAGTGGTAGCCGTCGCCGCCCTCAGCACCTTCGCGATGGACGTTACGGATGTTCTCGACGGCTTCGTCGGGAAGTTCGTCGATACGTTGGGGTTCCTCGACGAGGAACTTGTCCCAGTGGGTACGCGCGGGGTGATCCTGTGGCATGAACAGGTGGTCGTTGATGTAGAACTCGGCGTCGACATGGGGACCCTCCATCTCCTGAAACCCCATGTCGGTCATGACCTCCTTTACGCGGTTCGCCATCTGACGGAGTATATGTTCGCGTCCGCCATGGGTCGTCTCGGCGTCCGCCTCGACGTTGTACTCGGCGAGGTCGGCGTCCTTCCAGTCGCCCGAAGCGAGAAGATCGTGCGTCAACGCGCCGACGGTCCCGCGGTCGTCACCCTCCGCGGATTCGCGTCCTTCGTCGGTTATACGTACGTTTACGGTGCGTTCCTCCTCACGCTCGACGAGTCCGCGATCGACGAGTGTTTCGGGTACACCGTCGACATTCTCACCCGACGCGAGGGCTTCGAGCGCCTCCTCGTCGTCGCCACGCGACGCTTCGTTGGGTTCGACTGTCGCGCCCATCTCAGCCCATCCCTTGCGCCGTAGATGACCGATACCGATCTCGAACCCCTCAACGTCGCGGAGTTCGTCGGTGGTCACGTCGTCGTTTTCCACAAGGTAGTCGTGTAGACGCCGCTCCGGCAGTCCGTCGTCGGCGTACCCGCGCCCCTCGTCTGTGAGCTTATACAGCGTCTCGGCTGTCTCGTCCACATTGACGTACCCCTTCTCGGCGAGGAGTTCGACCGCGCCTTCGACGGGTCCGCGCCCTAAGCCCGTCGTCCGTGCGAGCGCCTCTGCGTCCGTATCTCCATCGCCTTCGGCGAGAGCATCGAGGACGCGGCGCTCGTTGTTCGTGAGAGTCATCGCGTCGAAAAAGCGTCACGCGGGTAATAAACGGAACGGTGCCGTCGCGTGTCGGCGTCAGTCGACGCGTTGTGCAAAGGCGAGATTACCCGATATGTTGTTGATACGCGCCTGTACGACCTCACCTTCCTGCGCTCCGGGGACGAATATGGTGTAGCCGCCTTTCTTTGAGATGCCGTCGCCCTTGTTGCCTATGGCGGTAATCTTTAGCTCGTACGTCTTGCCCTCCTCAACCTCCTTCTTTGTCGTCTCCGCCTTCTTCGTCGAACCCTTTGAAACGGGACGGAACGCCCCGCAAGCGTCGCATCTCAGCATCAGCGTGCGATCCTCCTTCTTGAGACGCGTGTCGGGGCGTCCGCATTCGGAACAGAGGACGTACTCGCCGACGTAGGCGTCGAGGACGCGCGCGAACTCGTCGGGCGAGAACTCGCCCTTGAACTGCGCCCTGCCGCTTTCGTCGACGTGTCCTGCGGTGCCTATCTCGCGCAGGAGGTACTTCATCAGGTGATCCTCGTCGCGGTTGAGCGTGTCGAGTACGTCCTGAAAGTTCATCAGTATAGTCGAACTTCCTTCGACACGTACCTCGGGTTCGGGTACCTCGAAACGGTCGCCGTCGCCCTCGATTTCGGGCATCTCGTCGAAGGCTCTGTCGAGGTCGGATTCGTAGCTCATGTACGTGGTTCGGCAGGGGAGCGCAAAAGGGTTGGCTTTCTTTACTCGGCGTCGGCGGGCGTGTCGAAGTCATGGAAATGCTCGCCCTTCTCCTTGGTGAGTATGTTCAACGCCGCCGCCGCTCCGTCGCCCGCGGAGATGACCGCCTGCCACTCCTCGGCGCGTACCATAGCCCCCGTCGCGTATGCGTCTTCGACCGATGTCTCCATGGTTACGTCGACATCGACAACGTCCTCGTCGGTGAAGCCGCATCCGAGCGACTCGGCGAGGGATCGATCCGCGCCGGTTGCGAGTACGACGTAGTCGGCGTCGCGTTCGTCACCGTCAGTCTCTACGAGAAAGTCGTCGCCGTCGTGCGATACGTCCGTAACCTCAAGATCGAGTACGTCGACACCGAAGCCCTCGACCTGTTCGCGTGACTCCTCCATGAACTCGGTTCCGTCCATAGAGTCGATGCCGAGGTAGTTGAACAGATGCGCCTTGTGCATCCATGTCTCGTCGGTGTCGTAGACCGTCGTGCTCAGACCGTTCTTCTCCGTGAACAGTGCGGCGGAAAGCCCCGCAGGACCTCCGCCGATGACAGCGACTTGCGTCATAGATGTTTTATGAGACGGGAGGGACAAAAGCCTTTGCGCGGATGCGGATCAGGCGTCGCGGACGGAGTCGGCGATCTCGGCGAGTTCTTCGTCGTCGATCGACGGGGGCGATGGCTGTAACGCGTGTATAGGACCGCCGCCGTCGCCGTCGAAACGCGGCACTATATGCATATGCGCGTGCGGAACCTCCTGACCCGCCTCCTCGCCGTTGTTCAAGCCGAGGTTGTACGCGGGTGCGTCGACGGCGTCGGCGGTACGCGGCGCGAGCCGACGCGTCGTTTCGAAGACCGCCTTCCCACCGTCGTCGAGGTCACCGAGCGTCTCCGCGTGCGTCTTGGGTATGACGAGCGTATGTCCACGCGCGAGCGGGTTTGCGTCGAGGAAGGCGTACGTCTCGTCGTCCTCATAGACGCCGTACGACGGTATCTCGTCGTCGAGTATCGAGCAGAACACGCAGTCGGTCATGTTTGTGAAACATCCGCGCGCCACTACTACCTTTCGGTGGTCGTCGCGTGTGGGGTGTACACACGGTAGTTTGAAGGAGCGTAGAGACGTACAAAGACCGATGACAGACCAAGTAAGAGACGTCGTAATCGCGGGTTCGGGTATGGCGGGTCTCACAGCGGCGATATACGCCGCGCGCGCCGATCTCGAACCCCTCGTTCTCGAAGGCGACGAGCCGGGCGGACAGCTGACGCTGACGACGGACGTGGAGAACTATCCGGGTTTCTCGGAGGGCGTCGACGCGTTCGAACTCGTCGAGGAGTCGAAGGAGCAGGCTGGACGTTTCGGCGCGGAGTACGATACAGCGTCGGTGGTGGACGCCGACCTCGACGAGCGCCCTTTCACGCTCGAACTCTCGACCGACGAGACGATCCGTACGCGCGCCTTCATCGTCGCAACCGGGGCTTCGGCACGGTGGGTAGGCGCGGAGAACGAGGACGAGATGATGGGTCACGGTCTTTCGACGTGCGCGACCTGCGACGGTGCTTTCCACCGCGGTGACGAGGTTCTCGTCATAGGCGGCGGTGACTCAGCGATGGAGGAGGCGCTGTTCCTAACCAAGTTCGCGGAACGCGTCTACGTCGTCCACCGCAGGGAGGAGCTACGTGCGTCGGAGATCATGAAGGAACGCGCGATGGACGACGACGACATAGAGTTTATGTGGAACACCGAGCTACTCGAAATCTACGGGGATCAGGACGAGGGCGTGACGGGCGCGAGGCTCGTCTCGAACGACGACGGACATCCGAAGGAGGCGCACGAGGAGGGCGGAAACGTCGATCTCTTCGACTTCGACTGCGGCGGCGTCTTCTACGCCATCGGACATACGCCCAACACGGGTTTCCTTGAAGACACGGACGTCCGTATGGACGACGATGGCTACGTACAGACGCTCGAAGGACGTACCTCCGAAACGGACGTCGAAGGCGTCTTCGTCGGCGGCGACGTTGCGGACAGACACTACCAGCAAGCCGTGACCGCCGCGGGAATGGGATGCATGTCGGCGATAGACGCCGAGGAGTGGCTCGACGGTATAGAGGCTGAGGAGAAGAAGGCGCAGAAGGCGGACTGAGCAGGTCGGTACGCGAACCCGAGCTACGCGATGTCGCGGCTGGTGTCGACGACGATCTCCTTGCCTATGTTGAGCTTGATAGTCTTAGGCGGCGGCGTGTGACCACGTAGCTTCGATATAGCGAGACGGTTCTCGACCTTCTCACCCTCGATACCCGTTAGCATCTTCATCACAACGTCGGACGAGTAAGGGACACGGCTCTCCTCGTACGTCATCGTCTCCTCGTCCTCCTTTATCATGTAGAGGTAGGTTGCGGAGCCTGTTTCGTGCGAGACACGGTAGGTCAGATCGAGTATCTCGTCCCCCCTGTCATGCCGGACTATGTCGGAGAACGTGTCGAAGATTATGTTCTCCTCGTTGTCGACGTCTTCGAGCGCCCCCATGGCGGTGTCGAATAGGTCGTCCGCCGAGTAGAGGTCGACGATATCGAAACCGTCGGCGGATCTACCCATCATCTCTATCGTCTTCTCGACCGAGTCGGCGGACCGCGCCGTCGTGAAGTAATGCGTATGCCGAACCTCCGCAAGATCGTACAGGAAAAGCTCCGCCGTAGCGATAGGGTTAGCGACGAGCGTTATGACGCTCCCCTTGGGAAACCCGCCGTCGAGGTACTCGGGGTTGTCGAGTATCTCTATACCCGTGCTGAGCTTTTCGTCTTCTACAGGGTCTTCCCCCAAGCTGTCATCCCCCTCTCCAAGTGCGCTCATTCTTTATACAGTCTCAGTTATGGTACAACTTAAACGTGTTCTTCCACGTCACATGAACGTGAACACGGCTACGGCTATCAGTGTCATGACTATCCCGTACTTGAGACCGCTGAGGACATCGTTCTCACCCATCTGACCCGCCACGAGACCCGACGCAAACGCCTGTATGATACCCGCGTGGAAGAATATCATTCTGTAGGCGTCGAGTGGGACGCTCTCCATGTTGAACGCCGCGCCTCCGGCACCGCCCGCACCTCCTCCACCCGCACCGCTACCCGAACCGCCACCGCCACCAGCCTCAGCCATCTGGCTCAGGAACTGGTTTTCGAGTATTATGATGACGAAGAGGAAGACGAGGAAGGAGACGATGATAATCACGGTGTAGATTATCATGTTCTGGAACCGCTCGCGGTCAAGCTTGTACGCTGTGTCGACATCGCGCGCCGCGACCTGTAGGACGCCCTGTATATTACCCGACGACTCGTTCGCCTTGGTTATGAGCTTAATAGTGCGCGACAGACGCGGTATCTTCATACGGTTGGCGAAGCTGATGAGCGCCTCGTTTAGGCTCGTATCCCACTGTATCTCGTTGTGAACCTTCTTGAGTTCACCGGAGAGAACCCCCGACGATGTCTGTGAGACGAGTAGCATGCTCTCGTTGAGCGTCATACCCGTCTCGTTGGCGCTTTCGAGCTTCTTGAGCGTCTCAGGTAGTTCACGTATGATCGCCGACTCGCGCCGTGACTTCAGTTCGTGGAAGACCGAGAGAGGCACCGTGACGATCATAAGCGGGAGGACGAACAGCGAGAGCGTGTTCCATATAGGGTTGGACTTCATCGCTCCGGGCATCGGACTCGCGGAGCCTGTCAGGACGAAGCCGGCGAATACGAGCACGGCGATAGGGACGGTGAATCCGAGCGACCAGAGCGGGTTTTCACGTACACCGCCGAGAGGGTTACGTACGAACTCCTTGACGCTCTGCATCTTCCTCGCCTGCACGAGGTCGTCCACCCTGCCGTCGTCGGACTCCTCGGCGAACTGTTCGAGCGCCTCTATATCGAACTCGTCGTGGTCAGCGTCAAGCTGTTCGGCACCTCCTTCGCCTCCGGTCGAGATTATGTCTATGACGAAGGCGAATCCGAGCGACGCGATAGGCAGAACGAGGTAGATGATCGCGTACAGCTGTATCATGTTAGCACCGCCCATGACGCTCATGATGGTCGTTATGATTATGATGAACAACGGCGCGGCGACGAACGCCGTGACGTACGACTCCGACATGAGGGCGAGCGTGTCGAGGAAGCCTTTCTGATCCTGCTTACGTATCTCGTGGTACTGCTGGCTCTTGTTGTACAGGAACGGTGTCATCTCACCGCCGGAGTCGATAACACTAAGAAGGTCGTCGAGGAAGTCGGAGAGGTTTTCGCTCGGTGTCATGTCGCTCGCGTTGCGCAGGGCGATACGGAGATCGTTTCCGAAGTAGTCCATGTCGCGTAGTATCATGTCGAACTCCTGCGATACCTCGCCGTAGACATCGTCGGCGTTCGACAGCTTCTCCATGACCTCAAGTATGTTCATGCCGCCGCGCGATAGGGCGTACATGAACGTGACTGCGAACGGGAGCGACGCGTCTATCTTCCTGCGGCGCTCACCCGCGTAGAAGCTGGGTAGGTAGTAGAGTATACCGCCCGCGATACCTCCGAGGACGGCGGCGAGTATGATCGTAAGGAAGAATCCCCCTATGAAGATAGCGTACTGGCTAACGAATTCGGCGACACCGGGCGGGAGACGGAGCGACAGGGAGATAGCGTCGAACAGACCCAGCGCCGACAGGAGAACCGTGATACCGACACCGAGGAAGGCTCCGACGAGACCCGTCACGACGGAGTAGAGGGTTATACGCGAGAGGTACATGTCGTATCCAACCTCCATACGCGCCTGATTTATTTTTTTCCTGTAGCCGGCGTACGTGTCGTCCTTCCCTTTGAAGTAGCCACCGAAGAGGCTGTACGCTATCTTGTCCATCGTGCCTGCCGTACTCTCTTCCTCGGCTATCTCACCGAGTTCATCCTTGGGACCTTCTTCGTCGTCGCCGCCGAGAAGTCCGCCGAGTACGCCGCCCGTTTTCTGGCTCACTGACAGACACTCCTACGACGTTTTAGACGGCTTACAACGGTCTGTACGTCGTACCGACGCGTTGCAGACGCGCCCACGGTTCTAAGGAGTTCCTTAGGCTTCATATGTTGAGTGTCTTGAGGTCTTCGAGTGCGTCGAGGTTAAGCTCTCCCTCGCGTATCTGGTTGAGGACACGGTCGGGGTCGATTATGAACGACTGGATTATCTTCGACACGTCCTCGTAGTCGGCGATATCGTTGTCGAGCATGTACTGGAGAACCTCGCGGCGTTTGTCGAGTTCGCGTTCGAGCTCCTCGTCCGTCCATCCGCGCGACTTCTTTATATCCTGTAGAGCCGTCGAATTACCCGTACGGACGAACGTATCCGTCTCTGCGTTCCACTGGAAGATGTCGTCGGTACGTATGTTACGCGTCTTGGGGTCGATACCGATGATCTCGACGAGCTTCATGTTACGACGGACGCGTTCACCACCGACGAAGGTCTGTGACTGTATGGATACGATGTCGAGCGCCTTGAGCATCGAACGCGGGACGCTGATAGGCGGGTTTTCGAGGCGGTGTATCGCGGAGTCGACGGAGTCGGCGTGCATCGTCGAGTACGTCGTGTGCCCCGTCGACATCGCCTGAAACAGCGTGAGAGCTTCCTCACCACGTACCTCACCGACGACAAGGTACTCAGGACGCTGGCGGAGTGCGGCGCGTAGAAGCTCGTACATGTCGACCTCGCCCGAACCGTCGTCGGAGAACGAGTCGCGGGTTACGCTCGGAATCCAGTTCATGTGGGGAAGCGTAACCTCGCGCGTGTCCTCGATGGATATGACCTTCGACTTCGGAGGTATGAACAGCGTAACGGCGTTCATGCTCGTCGTCTTACCCGACGCCGTACCCCCCGCGAAGATGAGGCTCTTGTTGTTCTCGATACACGTCCAGAGGTACGCCATCTGCTCCAACGAGAACGTGTTGTAGTTGATCAGGTCGATGGGCGTAAACGGCTCGTCCTGGAACAGACGTATGGTGAACGTCGAACCGCGGTCGGTGACCTCCTTGCCGAGCGTCATCTGTATACGCGAACCGTCGGGCATCGACGCGTCGACGAGAGGGTCGGCGACGGAGATATGCTTACCCGCCTTCTGTGCGAGCTTGATAACGAACGAGTCGAGTTCTTCCTTCTCGAACTCGACGTTCGACATCAGGTCGCGGTAGTCGCGGTGGTAGACGAAGATAGGCGTGTTGTCACCGTCGCACGAAACGTCCTCGATGGCGGGGTCACGCATGATCGGGTCTATCTTGCCGTCGTGGATGTAGTCGCGTTTGAGGTAGTAGAGGATCTTGTGCATCGAGTCGTTGTCGACATCGATGCCGTAGTCGTTGATGATCTTACGTACCTTCGCCTCAAGCACCTCGTCCTCCTCCATCTCGTCGTCGATCTCCTCGTACATGAGAACGTCGCGGAGGCGTTCTTCGAGATCGCGTCGGACGGCTTCCTCGAAGTCGTCGAGACGCGGTTCGACGACGTGGTACATGTAGTCGTTCTGCTGGTCGCTGTAAAGTATAGCGACGTACGCGTACGGCTTGTTGACCCAGTAACGTTCGTGCTCGACATAGCCTTCGAGACCCTCGAACTCGGCGACGCCCTGCTTCGCCTCGCTCAGAAGCGTCTGAAGCTTGCTCTCGGAGAACTCCTGTTCGAGCTGAGAACCCGCGTCGAAGAAGCCCTCGACCTCCTGATCGGCGACCTCTTCGAGAACCTCGCCGGAGCTTTCGGAGCGCGCGTCGAAGAACTCCGAAACCTCGTCGGCGTCCTCGACGGCGTCCTGTAGCCCTTCGAGATCGCCCTCGCCCATGCTGAGCATCGCGGAGCCTTCGTCGCCCGCGTCGACGGGTTGGTCGCCCTCATCGAAGCCGTCGGTGTCGTCGTCCTCCGGAAGGTCGGCGACCGAACCGTCGTCATCCGTCTCCTCAAACGGATCGTCGGCTTCGGTGGTTTCGTCCTCACCGTCCCCGAACGCGTCGTCCTCCTCGTTCTCGTCGTCCCCGATACCGTAGCCATCGGTGCCGTCGTCGTCAGTGTCGTCAAGCATACCGCGGACATCACGGCTTTCGAGGGCGTCGTCCATCTCGTCGGTGGCTTCGTCGGTCGGTTCGCCGCCCTCGGATTCGTCGGTGTCTTGATCGGTCTGTCCCCCGTTATCCTCTTCGAAGACCTCGTCGTCGGCTTCTTGGGTATCCTCTGAGTCGCCGAAGTCGTATACTTCGTCCTCGAACTCTTCTTCAAACTCTTCCTCTTCGGCTTCGTCGTCAGAGTCCCCGGAGTTTTGGTTTTCGTCCACGGTTTATCACTCAGTTGTGTAGGTTACGGTCGTTCGGTGTATAAGGGTTGCCCCCGTAGATCTGTCGGTGAACCGAATAAACAGGGGAGTTAATTAAAGCTTGCGGGGAGGTAAGGACTGCTCAACGCGTCTTAAGCGTTTCTTACGGCTACTTCTTCTTGCGTTCGGCTTCCTTCGCTATGGAGTCCTGCTTTATCGAGTTTATGCTCGATTCAAGCCTGTCGAGTTCGTCGTCGGTCATCTCTACCTGCGACCTAAGCTCCTGAACCTCGTCCTGAAGCTGTCTCAGACGTACGTACATCAGGTAGCTCATCCACAGCGTCCCTACGAGCAGTACCGTGAGCAACCCGATTATGATGCTTGTTGTTGCGACCATTGTGTCACCCGAAGATTGCTTTCGCCATCTTGTTCACGAATCCGTCGTCTTCGCCCTCCTGTGCCGGAGCCTCCTCGACGAACTCCTCGTCGGTGAGCTTGTGGGCGAGCTTCTGGTACGCCTGCGACGCGGGGGAGTTGGGCGAATGGAGGACGACGGGCTTCTTGTACGATGCGGATCGGCGAACCTCTGCGTCCTCCGGAACGGAGACGAGTACCTCGGCTTCGAGAAGATCCTCAACGCGCGAGACATCTAGATCGTCACCCGCGCTTCCGGCGCGTGTAAGGACGATCCCGCCGACATCGCTACCCACCTTGTCGGTCATGACGCGTGTCTTGAGACCGTCAGCCATACTCGAAAGCTCGGGGTTGACGACCAGAAGAACCTCGTCCGCCACGGCGAGAGGTATGACGCTGTCCTTGCTCAGACCCGCGGGCGCGTCGATCAGGAGGTACTCGGTGTTGTCGATGATGTACGACAGAGCGTCCTGAAGCTTCTCAGGGTCAGCCTTCTGGAAGCCTTCGAGCGTCAGACCCGCGGGTACGACCTGCAGACCCTCAGGACCCTCGTAGACGGCGTTCTTGATACGCTGATCCCCCGAAAGCACCTCGTGGAGAGTAACCGGTTCCTCCTCAAGTCCGAGAAGGAGACCGAGGTTAGCCATACCGAGGTCTGCGTCCAACACCGTCGTCCTGTGACCCATCTGTGCGAGCGACGTACCGAGGTTTATCGTAGTCGTCGTCTTTCCCGTCCCTCCCTTGCCGGAGGCGATAGTATATACCTTTGCCATACAGACTTCCAACCTTTCAGTCTGTCTTAGACCCCTGAGGTTAAAAAACTATGCGTGGGGTTCGGGTGACGTGGGACATTCACCAGTTATATACCGTCGTAAGCCTTATGCAGGCTTGAAAACAAAGGTGAAAAGAGAATGCTCCCTGAGGGCGAATACCTCTACAAGGATCTAAGCTCCGACTTCGTAGACCTTGAGAAGCTACTCGAAGAGGTGGGCGAGGAGGGTGTTTCGGGGTACATGAGCTTTGAGAACGACGATGAGAGAGGGTTCGCCGTCCTCAACCAAGGGAAGGTGGGACGCGTAAAGATAACCCGGAACGGTCACGAACGTACCGAGGAGGGAACGGACGCGGTTCGGGACGTTCTGCAGAAGGACGAGTACACCGTACAGGTCGTCGACTGCAACGAGTCGGGGCGCGAAATCGTCGATATCAAGCTCAAGAACGAGGAAATAAAGTCGGGTATCGACACATCAGGTGTCGACGTACCCAGCTTCCTCGGTACCAACATCACGGATCAGGAGAACGACTGTCATATCATACTTATCTCCGAGGAGTACTCAGGCGTGGTTACGATGGTCGACGGGATACCGACGCAGGCTAAGCTGAGCACGCCCGACGAGATATTCGTCGGTAACGACGCTCTCGAAAAGGCGCTCGGCTACATCGGTAAGGGTGAGGTCGATATCGATATCTACAGGATGTCTGAGGAGGAGGTTGAGGAGCAGGAGTCGGGCAAGCAGGTGATCGGCGAGCAGATGGAGGACGAACTCGAAGGTATCTCCGACGACTTCGAGGACAAGGCTGACGACATACTCGACGACATGGGTCTGGGTATGGACGAGGGTGACGGAGACGACGACGGCGGTCTGACCGACGGCGACGACCTCGACATGGATATGGACGAGGGGGATATCGCCGACGAACTCGGTATGAGTGACGACGGAGGAGACGACGGGGACGATGAGGACGAGGAACTCGAACTCGACGTTGAGGGCGACGGTGAAACGGATGTTTTCGACGAGATAGAGTCGAGCAGGGAAGAGTAAGCCTTACGCGGGAAAGGTTTACGTGTGTTGCGGACGTAAGCCTAACCGTAAATGTTCGAGGAGTTTTCATCCGCGTACTACCTCGGACGTATGTACGTGGAGCCGCACGACGCCGGACGCCCCGTCATGCAGAACGACGACTTCGAAAGGGTGCGTGACGGCGTCTATGGCGGCGACGGCGACGTTGTAATGAAGGTCGACAGACAGCACCTCGTCGTTGACGGCGACGATGCGGTGCCCGAAGGGACTCTGGGCGTACCGCGCGGGTATCTCGGTTCTCTCGACCTACGTAACCCGCCGTCGCTCAAGGAGGTTCTTCTCGCAAAGCCGAAGCACGCCGAACGTATACTCAGCCTGACGCGCGACGGTAGAGGCGGTTAGTCGGCGAGACGTTCGACGAGACGGACGAGTGAGTCGACGGCGTCGTTGTACAGACGTTCGCCCTCGTCGGCGGTCGCCTCCGTGGGATCGCCGACGACGCCGTTCTCCGTAAACTCATCGGAGTCGTACGCGAGCGGTGCGGTCTCTGCGTACCTTCCCCACGACTCAGCCCCCTCGACGGCGGATTCCCGATCGACGAGTTCGGGCGCGAGATGGAGAAGGACGGATGTCTCGACGCGTCCCGCGTGTCCCATCTCGGCTTCCCCGAGATCGACGGCGCGCCACCATGTCCAGTAGGTGGCGAACGGTGCTTCTTCGTCGCGCGTGAGACGTGCGCAGAGTTCGTGTAACGCGTCCACGTTTCCGCCGTGTCCGTTGACGACGACGACGCGATCCGCGGGCGCGGAACCGAGTACCTCGGCGACGTACGACCTGAACGTCGACGGCGAGACGTACAGAGTACCGTCGAACCCGCGGTGCTCCTCGGAGACGCCGACGGGAACAGCGGGTAGGACGGCTGTATCCTGTCTGCGGTTACCCGCCTCCTCGGCGACGCGTTCAGCAACGAGTGTGTCGGTCGAAAGAGGGGCGTGCGAACCGTGCTGTTCGGTGCTACCCACAGGCAGAAGGGCGACGCCGGGCGGTGTTTCGCGGACCTCCGTCCACGAGGAGTTACCGAGGTTCACAGCCTACACACCTGTCTTTCGAGGAACATGGTACCCGAAACATATAATATTCTTCCGTCCTAATTAAGCTATATGTTAGGCTCGCTTGAGACGGAGGTCGTATCGGTGCTCGAAGACGTGGAAGAGGCTACTATAGGCGGTGTCGTCGAAGAATTAGACGAAAGGGGTGTCGATGTCGCGTACACGACCGTAAGTACGGTGCTCGACAGGCTGTACGACAAGGAGATGGTCGATAGGGAGAAGGAGCCGCACCGTGGGGGTTCGCGGTACGTCTACGAGTACGTCGACATACGTGACGAGTACCTGTCGTCTGTCGTCGACAACCTGACGACCGTCTTCGGCGAGAAGGGCGCGGCAAGCCTCGTGAACGAGGTAGAGGAGATGGAGGACGAGGATCTGGCGGACGTGAAGGAAGAACTCGGTATGTGAAGGCGGGGACAAACCGTTTAGCTTTAACCGCGGTGCCGCGCCGTCGAACCCCGTTGCCGCGGGTGAAGCGGCGGGGAAGAACCGTTTAGCTTTAACCGCAGGCTGTTCTATCCGGTGTATGCGCTGGCAAGGACGTTCGACACGTAAGAAGACGGGCGGACGCAGAAAACGCGGCAGGAAGAAGAGAAAGCACGAGCTCGGCGACGAGCCGACGGAGACACAGATAGGCGAGGAGAAGTTCAAGACGGTCGTCGTACGTGGCGGTGAGAGGAAGACACACGTTCTTCAGACCGACAAGGTGAACTACATCGACGGCGGCGAGACCGACCGCGTTGAGATACAGAACGTGGCGGAGAACGGCGCGAACCCCAACTACGCGCGGCGTGACATCATCACCAAGGGCGCTATCATAGAGACGCCTGAGGGTCGCGCGCGGGTCGTCTCGCGCCCCGGACAGGACGGTGTCGTAAACGCCGTCGCCGTCGACGGGTGAGTCTGCGTAAGGTCTCAGCCGCACCGTTTCTGCGACGTGGTACCGACGAGGTAACGCGCGCCGAGTTCATATACAGCCTGACGGGCGACCTCGGCTGGTTCGAACCCGGTGAGGCGGAGGACGTTCTGGGCGCGGGCGTCGAGGAAGGTCTTCTCAACGAAGACGGCGAGGAGCTACGACCGTCGTTCGACGTGGGGGACGTTGAGATAGACGGCTTCGAACCGTCGTCGGATCTCGTGGACGACGGCGGTCGGGATGTCTTCGAACGCGCCGTCGACCGTCTCGTCGATACGGGGTACGGCAGACGTGAGGCTGTGGCGGAGATAAACCGGATCCACGCCGACATGGACGGTGCGCGCGTCGAAGCCGCGGCTCTCGTAACAGCGAGGAAGGAAGGTGTACGTGTCGCGGATCTCGCAGAAGAGGCTCTCGACGAGATTTCGTAGCTACCCCTCTTCTTCGCCGAGGGTTTCCTCGATGTCCGTACCGCCTTGCTCGACGACCTTCGTGTTTAGCTGTACGGTAGCGTCGCCTACCTCGCCGCCGCGGACGGAGACGCGTCTGCGCTCGCCGTCGCGCGTCGGGTTGAAACCCGTGCCGCCGTCGATAAGTATCTCGTCTATAGACTGTCCTTCGACATCGCCGCGCATCGGTCTGCCCGTGTCGTCGCTTCCGCCTGTGATTTCGAGCGTACAGCCGTCGAGACCCACGTAGCCGCCGTCGACCTCGTCGCCTATCGCGGTTCCTGCGAAGTCGTCAGCCTGCGCCTCGACCTGATACGAAGCTCCCGTTTCTGGATTAGATACTACAACCCTTACTGACATACGCGCTGGTTGTCGTCTACGAGTAATAAGTCTGCCGTCTCAGGATAGACGCGTCGCTGTCGGTTTGTTTAGTAAAGAAATGTTCGGCGGGGCGATTCTTAGCTACTTCGTCGTCGCTACTGCTCTACTCTTCCTGACGGCGGATTGCGAGGAGCGCAACCGCTATCAGCGAGATGAGGGCGGCGACAGCCGTGAATCC
>Ga0207714_1000774_pt1 | contig 21611 bp, 20 predicted proteins | sample PonA232FremontCA_2_FD_187270 | JGI IMG/M metagenome (GOLD analysis project Ga0207714, IMG submission 187270) | Marine sediment microbial community from Fremont, CA, USA - Pond A23 Sediment 2 (SPAdes) | ecosystem: Environmental > Aquatic > Marine > Unclassified | place: USA: Fremont, California...
TCGGAAATCTCCGATTTCCGAGAGACCTGTTAGAGCCATGCATAGCATGGCTCGTGATGGTCAAGGCTCCTGGAGCTTCGAATCCGAACGTTCTGTTCTGACCTTACTGAGCCGACAGTTTTCTTGAGCGTTCCGGCTAAGAGATAAGTACCAGCACCGTATTCTGAGGATATGGGAGACAGCAGACAGCCGATGGGTAGCAAGGTGATTCTATGCCAGAGGAATACAAGATAATCAACAAGAAGATTGGTCTCGTGGGTGCGACGGCTCTCACTATAGGTAACGCGATAGCGATAACGATGTTCCTTCTGCCCGCACATCTGCTCGAACAGGGTGCGGGTCCTAGCATCGCGCTTGCGGCGGCGGCAACCGCTGTGCCCGTCGTTTTCTCCGTTCTTCTGACGCTTCAGTTGGGCGGTGCGATACCCGCTGCGGGCGGAGGCTACGTGTATGTTTCACGCCTCATGGGTCCTTTCTGGGGCTTCATCGTCCCGTGGGTTGCCATCCCTGCAATCTGGCTCGGTCTGATATTTGTCGGTCAGGGTTTCGCTGAGTATGTTAGGTTCTTCCTCCCTATGACTTTTGACGCGCCCGTACTTCCGGCTGTAACGGTTCCTATGCTTTCGATAGATACGCTAATCTGGGCTTTGCTCATTCCGTTTCTCGTACTGAACCTTCTCGGCATACGTCTCGTGACACAGGTACAGTTCGTTCTTGTCGGTGTCATCATAACCGGTATGCTGACCTTCATAATACCCGGCGCGCTAACGGTCAACCCCGGTAACTACACACCGATGTTCCCCGAGGGATACGGACCGTTCGCCGTCTCAATCGTCTCGCTTTTCATAGCGATGTATGGCTTCGGACTTGCTGCGAATATAGGCGAAGAGATAAAGAATCCTGTCAAAAACATACCACGTATCATAGCGATAAGTACCGTCATCGGCGTCACCCTGATGGTCGGTACCGTCGTAGTCGCTGTCGGTGCTGTCAACTGGACACAGTGGTCGGGTTCGGAAGCGGGTATCGCCGTGGTAGCAACCGAGTTCCTTCCTCCATGGGGTTCGGCGTTCATCGCAATCGTCGCTGTCGTCGGCGCGCTGACAACGATAAACACGATATACGTAAGCTTCTCGCGTCTCGTGATGCGTGCTTCGCGCGACTGGATATTCCCTCCCGCCTTCGCAAAGGTCAGCGACAGGTTCGACAGTCCGAACCGCGCAATCCTGCTGATAGGCGTGCCGCCCATCTTCATCGTCCCGTTCCGTCCGAGTTCCGTTGTCATGTCTGTCGTCCTTTCGCTCGGTCTTCTCATATCCATAATCTTCCTTGCCGTCGCCGCCTATAGGCTCCCCAAAATCTTCCCTCAGAGGTATGAACATTCCTTCTACAAGCTTTCGCCGCGTGTGCTTCTCGTAGCCGTCATCGGGGGTATCACCGTACCCTCTCTCTTCTGGGTTCTTTCGATGGTAGAGATGCCAATAGTCGGCTTCGCCTTCTTAGGATGGATAATTCTCGGCTATCCTTTCTACCGTCTGAGACTCCGGCGGTACGAGAAGAAGGACGTTGACCTGAAGGAACGTATGAAGAGCCTCCATTCACACGAACAGGAGGCGGCAGCAGGAGACTGAGGAAAGCGATACTGCGTGTTCAGTTACCCGAAGTTTGATAAACCGCGGAACTGCTGTGAGAACTATGAGTCGTGTTTCGAGACGAGCTTTCCTGAGGGCCACGGGGGCGGTGGGTACGGGTTCGGCTCTGGCGTCAGGAGATGTCGTTAACGCGGAGTTGGGGAGGCAAAGACGCGCGGTTTCGGACGGCGAAGTTGGAGTAAAAAGACAGGTATCCGACGCAAGAGACTTCGAATCCTTCTTCAACGAACGGATAGAGAACCAACTCGAAGAGCACAACATCGCAGGTGCGACGGTATCGGTCGTCGCCGACGGAGAAGTCGCTTTTGCGAAGGGCTATGGATACGCGGATGTCGAAGACGAAGAACCTGTGCAGGCGGACGAGACTCTGTTCCGTATCGGCTCCGTTTCGAAGTCGGTTACAGGAACGGCTGTTATGCGCGCTATGGAGGACGGCGACGTAAGTCTCGACACCAACGTGAACGAGTACCTCGGTGACGACGGCTTTCAGGTTCCGGAGGCTTACGAAGAACCTGTCACCCTCGAACATCTCGGTACGCATACGGCAGGTTTCGAGGAGAAGACTGTCGGGCTTTTCACACGCGACAATCCTGCATCCCTCAACGAGGCGGTAAAGGACGCACCCGCACGTGTCCGACCGCCGGGAGAACTCGCCTCGTACTCCAACTACGGCGTAGGTCTCGAAGGACACGTATTGGCAGAAGCCACCGATACGGGGTTCGCGGAGTACGTGCGCGAGCGGGTCTTCGAGCCTCTCGGTATGGAGAGAAGTACGTTCCGTCAGCCACCGCCCGAGTTAGAGGACTCGACATCAAAGGGGTACATATACGCCAACGGCGAGTTCCGTGAGGAGGGTTTCGAGTATGTACCTCTCCGTCCCGCGGGTTCTATGAGCGCGACGGCGACAGACATGGCGAGGTTCATGCTCGTACATCTAAACGGTGGTACGTTCAAAGGAACGCGGTTTCTCGACGAGGAAACGACAGAGGGGATGCACGAAGGCAGGTATACTAACCATCCCGCGATAAACAGCGTAGGGTACGGCTTCTACGAAATAGACCGTGACGGGACACGGATGGTGGGGCACAACGGAGCCACCATACTGTTCCACAGCATGATGTCGCTCTTCCCTGACGAAAACCTCGGTGTCTTCGTCTCTTACAACACGGCAAACGCCGGTGGTGTTTACCAAGACCTGATAGGCGCGTTCATAGATGAGTATATTTCGACGGAGGAACCGGAGACGCTAGAGCCGAACGGCACGCCGACGAGGGCGGACGAACTCGAAGGCTGGTACAGGACGACACGTATCAGCGAGACGACGTACGAGAAGATATTCGGCGTGGCAAACGTGACGGAGGTCAGAGTCGAGGACGACGGTACGCTCGTGACCGCGCCCCTAGTTCCTCATGCGGAGACGAAACGCTGGGTTGAGGTCGAACCGCTCGTCTTCCGTGAAGAGGATGGTTACGAGCATCTGGCTTTCGGCGAAGAAGACGGCGAGATAACGCACGTCTTCAGCGACGCGAACCCCGTAGGTGGAAACAAAAAGCTATCGCGCACAGAGGGGCCGAACTTCCAGTCAGCCGCCTTCGGTGCGTCTTCGTTGGTTCTGCTTTCGGGTATCGCGGGATGGTCGGGTGCGTCGCTCTGGCGTCGTGCGAAGGGGAGATTTGTGTCGTACAGGGACAGAGGAGAGGCTAAGGAGGGTAAAGAAGGTGACGTGAGCGAAGGGGAGGACGAAACATCTGATGAGGGATTCCGTCGCCGCCGCTTTGCGCGCTGGACAGCAGGTATCGCGGGCGCAGGACCCCTTGGAACACTGGTAGGCTTCTTGCTCGTTCTCGTAACCGACCCCTTCAGCGTCGTCTACGGGATGCCCGGATGGTTCCTCATCGTACGCGCTCTGCCCTTCGTCGGTCTTATTGCGACGTTGACTGCGGCGGGTTTCGGTGTGCTAGCATGGCGAGACGGCTACTGGAGCCTGCTACACAGGATTCATTACACGTTGATGATTATCGCAGGCTTCCTTTTAGTCTGGCTGCTCGCTTACTGGAACTTCCTACCGACGCCTCTCTGACCGTCATCTCGCCACACCCGAAAAGATAAACCTCGTCCGTCGTATCTGACTTCCATGGAACTACCTCCGCCCGATGCACTCGTCGTCTTCGGTCTAATCGGCGTCGCTCTCGTCCTTTTCGTTTCGGAGGTAATACCAAACGACGTGACAGCGATAGGTGTCGTGTTCACACTCGGCGCGCTCGCACCGTCGTTAGGTCTTGAACGCGCAGACGCAATCTCGGGCTTCTCCAACACGGCGACGTTAACAATCGTCGCGATGTACATGATGAGCGAAGGGGTGCAGAAGACCGGAATAGTTCGGTTGCTTGGCGAGCGCCTCGCTGAGTTCACAAGAGGCGACGAAAGACGCGCCCTTGCGGCGACCGTTGGCACGACGGGACCGCTCGCGGGCTTTGTCAACAACACTCCTGTCGTCGCAGTCTTCATACCGATGGTTACGGACCTCGCAAAACGCGCAGGTATCTCGCCTTCGAAGCTTCTTCTTCCTCTGTCTTACGCCGCGATACTCGGCGGCACGCTCACCCTTGTAGGCACAGCGACAAATCTGCTTGCCTCCGACTTCGCACGCCAGTTAATCGAAGGGCGTGACGGTATCGGTATGTTCGAGTTCACGCCTCTCGGTATCGTGATACTCGTCGTCGGCGTCGTCTACCTGATGACGGTCGGAAGACGTCTCGTACCTGCACGCATCCCGCCCGACGCAGACCTTGTTGAGGAGTTCGGCTTGGAGGACCATCTCGCACGTATCTCGGTGCCGAAGGACTCGCCGCTCGTAGGTCTCTCCGTGGACGAAGTCGACGAGCGTATCGTAGCCGACGTGACCGTGTTACAGATAATCCGTGGCGACGAACGTTTCGTCGCGCCTTACACCGACCAGACGTTAGAGGCGGGCGACCGTCTTACCGTCCACGGAACAGAGCGCGCAGTCGAGTCCTTCCGCGATAGACACGAGGTACGACATCTCAGACGTGCCCAGATAACCGAAGAGGGCTTCCTTACGGACGACACGACACTTGCGAAGTTCGTCGTGCCCGACGAGTCACCCTACGCAGGGGAGACTGTCGAGGAGACACGGGTAAAGGATAGACACGACACGACTGTGCTCGCTGTAAGGCGCGGCGACGAACTTTTCAGGACGGATATCGACAACTTCGTCCTTGAACCCGGTGACACGCTCCTTGCACAGACCGACGGAGACGCAGTCGGCTACTTCGCCGAGTCAGGCAACCTTTTCGTCGCCGAGTCGTCGGTTACGGTAAAGAAGGAAGATGTTTCGCTCAGCCGGAAAACACCGATAGCCGTCGGCACGCTCGCCGGTGTCGTCGCCGTCGCCGCGCTCGGCTTGCTCCCCGTCGTAATCGCAGCACTCGGCGGAGTCTTCGTCATGGTAGTTACAGGATGTCTCTCGTCTTCCGACGCCTACGATGCCGTATCGTGGAACGTTATCTTCCTGCTTGCAGGCGTCATACCCCTTGGTCTCGCCATGGAAGCGACGGGCGGCGCGTCATTCATCGCCGAGTTCGTCGTCTTCACAGATGTCTTTCTGCCGACGGTCGGTGTACTTTTCCTGTTATACGTAGTCACCAGTCTCTTCTCAAACGTCATAACCCCCGTCGCAACGGTTGTCCTTATGATACCTGTCGCCGTCGATGCGGCTACACAGGTTGGCGCGAACGAGTTCGCCTTCCTCCTTGGTGTCACCTTCGCAGCAGCCACATCTTTCATGACACCTGTCGGCTACCAGACGAATCTGATGGTCTACGGTCCCGGTGGGTACAGATTCTCCGACTTCGTCCGTGTCGGCGCGCCTTTACAGATACTCCTCGCATTCGTCACGACAGCGGGTATAACCCTGATATGGAGTATTTAAATTGTGCTTTTATTCTCAAACTCTGAGAAACAGCAGAGATTATAAAAAATAGCGGATTCTCTATACAATCTATGCCCGTAGAAGAACTAGCAAGAAGCGAGGTAGTGACGGTCGAACCGGAGATATCGGTCTCTGAGGTAGCGTCGAAGCTAAAAAACGAGGGCGTCGGGAGTGTCGTTGTGACAGAGGGAGGTCAGCCGGTCGGGATACTGACCGACAGAGACCTTGTGGTTCGTGTTATCTCGGAGGGAATAGATGCTTCGGAACTCACAGCCGAGGATATTATGTCGGAAAATCTCTGTACGGCGAAACCCGACGACGGCTTCGCCGAAGCCGCTCGGATGATGAGCGAGAACGGTGTCAGGCGTCTGCCGATATGTGACGACGGTGGCGACTTACAGGGTATAATCACAGCCGACGACATGACGGAACTCCTCGCCGATGAGCAACAGCAGCTCGCGGACGTTATCAGGGCTCAGAGACCGTCGTACTAGGAGTCTCTGTCCCGATTACACGACTTAAAGACAGGCTTATGATTTGTTCTCGTCTACAGACGCTCTAGGTTCTTCGCGCGTGGACCTTGGTCGGCTTCTTCTACCTCGAAACTTACCTCTTCGCCCTCCTCTAAGTCGGGTCCCTCTATGTCTTCCATGTGGAAGAATACGTCGTCGTCCGCGTCCTCGTCCGTGTCGTTCCGCTCTATGAATCCGTAGCCCTTCCTGTCGTGGAAGAACTTCACTTTGCCTTCTGGCATTATATCTAACCACACAATCGTCGCATATATACTTTGCGTTGCGTGTCGGATGCTCGTCGGGTATATATGAGCGGGGGAGGTAAACGAAGCATGACTGATGAAGTACCAGTTACAGCCGAACAGCACAAAAGTTCGGTACGCACAACAGGCACAGACCACGTGACAATCTGGGGGAGCAACGCCGAGAACGTCCTCTCGTTCTACCGCGACCTTCTCGGCATGCGTCTCGTCCTGCGACAGCCTAACTTAGACGACCCATCGCAGACGCATCTGTTCTTAGACACAGGCGACGGACGTATACTGACGTTTTTCGTGAACGACGACCGTCCTGCGCACTCGGGTTCTCAGAGGGTAGGTACAGGTGCAGTCCACCACGTTGCTTTCCGTGTCGCACCCGAACGTTTCGCAGAGGTCGGCGAAGCACTCGAAGAAGACGGACGCGGCTACAACCTTTTCGACCGCGGTATATTTCTCTCGTTCTACACGCGCGACAACGACGGTCTGACGGTCGAAATTACGACGGATAAGTACGATATACCGGACGAAAGACGTGCGGAGGTACTTGCAGAGGCGCAACGTATGCGTGAGGAAGACGGTGCTGAGTACGCCGGAGAGGAGCATCTTAAGACGGCACTAGAAGAACTCGGTATCGAAGCAGAGCCGCACGACATGCCCGACGCGCCGAGCGGTACGGGTGGTGTCTGACTAACGTCGAGCCAGCAGTCCGTCCCCGGGAACAACGACTAACTTCACCTCGTCGGACTCTTCGGGGCATTCCTCGGCGCGTTCGACCGGAACGGTTTCTGTCTCATTTAGCTCGTCGCGTAGATTTCCTGTCTCGCGGTCGTAGAATACCTGCGCGCCTATCGTGAGTTCGAAGGTACGCGACCCGCCGCCTGCGATTACAAGATTACTTGTACTCTCTGTGTAACCTAACCTCGTTCTCCGTACCTCAGGCGTGTACAGACATGCATCGTATCTCGGTACCTCTGCTTCACGCGAAAGTGCGAACGGGTTTTCGACCGTTACTTCGCCGACGACAGACTGACCGGGCAGAGGAGGTATCTCAGCCTCCTCTTCGAACTCAGTCGTCTGTGTTGGCTGTGCGCCTGTTACATCGAAGCCTAATAGCGCGAAACCGAAGACGACGACAACGGCGATGCCGACAATAATCCTCTTTCTCTCGAAGTTGAGGTATCCCTCGCTCGACGCGTATCCCAGCGCGATGAACAGCGCCGACGAACCTGCGAGTAGGACGAATATACCACCGTCACCAAGGTCGAAAGCCGAGATGGTGTAGAAGACGAAGACGAGGTAAGAGCCTGCACCGAGTGCGTAGAAGACCGTGTCGAGCGTCTCTACTTTGACGTATAGACCGGCAAGTAGGAAGGCGACGAAGCCGAGCAAAAGCACCGTCGATGTCGTCGTCGGCGAAAGGTCATCAAGGAGACGGAACCCGAAGTAGAACGCGGCTATGACGCCTAAAAGGACACCGACGATGTAGAGAACCTTGACGCGGTCTATCTGCAGATCCATATCTGACGGGTCACATCCGGTTTACTTAGTACTTCGTATGACGTTTCTGGTGGAAAGATAGACTGTCCTTATCCAGAACCCTTTTGAGCGGATACGAGGATAAAAAGACAAAGATGACCGAACTCCGTCTTTCCAACACGCTCTCGGGCGAGAAGGAAGTCTTCGAACCGATGAACGACGACCGTGTTCTGCTCTACGTCTGTGGTCTGACTGTCAGCGACGAACCGCACCTAGGACATGCGCGTACATGGCTCTCTTTCGACGTTCTCCACCGTTACTTGGAGTACAAAGGATACGACGTAAAACACGTCGAGAACGTTACCGACGTAGACGACAAGATAATAAACCGGGCAGAGGAGGAAGGCACGACTGCGGCGGAGGTCGCCGCACGTTACGCCGGACAGGTCTACGAAGACATGGTCGCTCTCAATCTCTTGCGTGTCGATGTACGCCCTCACGTCACGGAGCATGTAGACGAGATAATCGAGATGACGGAACGCCTCGTCGAGCGCGGGTACGCGTACGAAGCCGACGACGGCGTCTACTTCGACGTTAGCGAGTTCGACGGATACGGAAAGCTCTCGGGTCAGAAGATTGAGGAACTCGAACAGGGCGAGGAGAGCGAGGCGAAGGAAGACCCCGCGGACTTCGCTCTGTGGAAGCTCGTACCTGACGACGCTCCCAACGAGGAGCCTTCTTGGGACTCGCCGTGGGGCGAAGGACGACCGGGCTGGCATATCGAGTGTAGCGCGATGTCCACATGCCATCTCGGCGACACAATCGACATACATGGAGGCGGGCGTGACCTCGTCTTTCCGCACCACGAGAACGAGATAGCGCAGGCGGAAGCGGCGACGGGCGAGGAGTTCACGCGTTACTGGCTACATGTTGGTCCCCTGCGCGTTGAGGACGAGAAGATGTCTTCGTCGCTCGGCAACTTCTGGACCGTACATGACGCACTCGAAGAATACGACGCGAACGAGATACGTGCTTTTCTTGTTAGCACGCAGTACACGAAGCCTCAGATGTTCGACGACGACGCGCTCGAAGAAGGCGCGAAACGTTGGGCGCGTCTCGAAAACGCGTACAGGGCGTGCGAGGAAGCTATGGACTCGACAGAGGCGCGTGCGAAGGAGAGAGATGATGCGCTACGCGAAGCGACACAGGAGGCACGCGAAGGCTTCGTCAAGGCGATGGACGACGACCTAAACACGCCGGGCGCGCTCGCCGCTCTCTTCGGTCTCGTGGACGCTGTAAATGCGCACGTCGAAGAACCGCCCTACGACTACGTCGGTCTCTTCGGGGCTTGGAGGACTTTCGGCGAACTCGCGGGCGACGTTTTAGGCTTCGACTTCTCGCGCGGTGAAGGTGACGTTTCGCGTGTTATTGAGGCGGTTCTCGCTCTACGCGAAGAACTCCGCGAATCGGGCGAGTACGAGACTGCGGACGCTGTACGCGATGCTATCGAAGAAGCGGGCGTCGAGGTACAGGACACCGACGACGGAGCGACGTACAGGCTCTAAATCTCACATCCTTCACGCGCCGCATCTGCTGTCCAGTACGTCGAGACGATTAGAATAACCAGCGAGATTACTAAGAACTCCAGCCCTTCGAAAGGAAGGAGTGCGAGCGTACCTGCGACCGCCGTCGTGGAAAAGAAGGCGGCTAAGAGTGCGGAGCCACACGCCGCACATCCCGCGCCAAGTGTTGCGAGGGTCGTCCCCACCGCACTACCTCCAGCACCGCCTATGTTTCCGTTTCTGTATCCTTGGACAAGAACCGAGACGTTGATACCGACGAGGAGTGCAGCGACGACTAATAGGACGCTTCTTCCCGGCTTCAGACCGAAGAAGGGATACAGGTCGGCGAGAACGCTCAGACGCGCTAAGAGCGGTGCGTCGCCGAAGACGACAACATCGACAACGAGCGAGAGGTTCCCCGGTAAGACGAAGACTGTGAGCGCGACGAAAGACACGACGAGCGTGAGAAGGGCGTAAACAGGTCTGATGATAACACGGCGTACGACGCCCGCGGTGTACGCCCAGTCTGCGCGTTTCGTCGGAAGGTTGAGGTTCACGTTCATTCTACAGCCCCAGTGCTGTCGCAAACGTGTTGTAACTGCGCGCTCCCGAAGTTCTCGTCACGAAGCCGTCGGAGTCGAAAAGGAAGAAGGTCGGAGTCTGACCTGAACCTTCTTCTTCGAAGATTTCGAGAGCCGTCTGTACTTTTTCCTCGTGTGTACCTTCACTCACGTCCGCGAGAACTTCGTCCCCATCAACCGGCGTGTCGGCGAGAAAGTCGCGTGTCCGTTCCTCGACGTTGTCGGTCGAAATCGAGCCTTGGTTTTCGTAGTACGATTCGAGGAGTACCCAGAATGTGTCAGCGTCCCTTTCATGCGTCGCGTAGAGCGCGGGCGTCGCCGTATCGCTCCACGGACGGATGAAGGGGACTGCGCGGAGATAGAATGCTATCTCGCCGTTCTCTGCGTCTTCTTCCAGGCTAGGAAACGTCTCGCTGCTGAAACGCGCACACGTCGAACACGAAGGATCCTCGAAAGCGACTATACGTCTGCCGCTCGACTCGTCGCCTATTACGGCGGCGTCCTCGATACCGCGCGTCGAAGGATGGTCGTCGAAGCCGATGCCACCACCTCCGCTGCCGCCTTCGCCGCCGTTGCTTCCGAGACATCCTGTAAGCGCGAGAGCACTCAGCGAAAGAAATCTCCTGCGTCTAATCATATAGTAAATCGGTTCCGGAGAATCAAGTAGGTTACGCGGTGTTTCTCCAACAGCGTCAGTCCGCGGCTTTCTTCTTGTGTCTCTCGGCTATCTCTACGAAGTTCTCGAAGATGACCTCGCCCTTCTCCGTGTGCGATACCTCGGGGTGCCACTGAACACCGTAGATAGGCTTCGTTTCGTGGCGCATCGCTTCAACCTCACACACGTCGCTCCTTGCGGTACGGACGAAGCCGTCCGGAACCTCCTTTACCTCGTCGGCGTGCGAAGCCCATGTCGAAACCGTGTCACCGAGACCCCCAAGAACTCCCGAGTTGTCGAGAATCTCAACCTCCACGTCGGCGTATCCACCGTACTCACCAGCACCGACCTCACCGCCAAAATGTTCTGCGATTATCTGATGACCGAGACAGATTCCGAGGACAGGGACGTCGGCTTCGAGGTACTCCGCGCTGTTTCCCGCACCTTCCATCGAAGGGCCGCCGCTCAGAACGACGCCGTCGGCTTCCGGAAGCACTTCTTCGACGGGCGTTTCGCTGTCTACGACACGGTTCTCGACGCCCAAGTCGCGGAGCGCGCGGCCTTCGAGATGGGTGAACTGTCCTCCGTTGTCGATTACGGCTATCACTGTTGGTTACTCTTAAGCATGGAGGAGATAAAAGAGCGTGGATTTTGCCGACCTCGCCCGAGACTCACGCGTCGTCCACGACCTTTCCACCCTCCGTCTTCGCGCCGCTCTTTTCGACGTTGTACTCCATCTTCTCGACGAACTCCTCGCGCATGTCGATACCGCAGATACGTGCCATTCCGAAGGCGACGATTGCGATATCCGCGAGTTCCTCGCCGAGCGCGTCTTCCTTGTCCTTGTTGACCGCCTCCGCGAGTTCGCCTACTTCCTCGGTGAGCATCGAAACCCAAAGCAGTTCGTCCTCCTTCGTGCCTTCGTGGTCGATTCCTGCGGCGTCGTGGAACTCACGCGTTAGACGTTTGTACAGGTCGTCTTCGTCCATGATTCACCGTCTACTGCCTGCGGGTTAAAACTAACCTTCCCAAAGGAACGAGGCTGAGTCTTCGAGACGTTGTATACCTTAGATTCAATACGTGTAGTCACTATAAATCCGTCAATGACTGAAACGGCTACGGACTCAGGAGTTCAACTTGTGGATACGGATAGTTCCGACATCCGTTTCCGAGAAGCACTTTCGGATCTGTTCGCAGATGATGGTACGGTCTACATCGTTAGCGGCTACTTTACGTATCAGGGTTACCGTGCGATACGTGAAGATATCATTTCGTTTCTCGAACGCTCCCGGGAAAACAAGCTGATAGCCGTCGTTAGCCCCGCTGCCGACCAGTTCTCGCCACGTATCGCCTACGACCTTTGGAACCTCGACGACGACGACCAGGTTCAGCTATACAAACAACCGCGGGGACTCCACGCGAAACTCTACATCCGCGACGGTCCGAATCCAACATGTATACTCGGATCCGCGAACATCACACAGATAGCCTTCAAATACAACACCGAAATAAACGTCAAGATAACGCGTGACAGCATCGACCATCCGGATCTGAAACAGTTTCGTGACTGGATGGTAGAACTCGTAGAGGAATCCGATCCGTTGCGCCAGCGCGACCTATTTGCGCCCTTTCAGGTCGGTGGGTCAGTTGTCAACTGGTCGAACAAGGCTCGGCATCTACCCAAGCGCAACGTCGCGCTAAGGGCAGTACCCGTCTTACTGATTCTTGTCCTCTTTTCGGGGGTGTTCTCCTGGCTACTCCGGTTCATTCTGTAAAACTATCCTACTTCGATATCACCTACATGGCGCGGTTCGACGTGGTGTGTATGCTGACACGGATAACCCTATACGGAAAGACTATCAGCATCAGACACGTATAAGAAACAACGTGAACCAAAAGACGGAGGTTCGGATTTATCGACAGCATACGGCACGGAGGGCACCGTTTTCGGTATGAGTCGGGTTATAGTCGCCGGCGATGTCCATCTTGGCGCGGACAACGCTAACGTGGAGGCGTTCAACGGCTTTCTTGAGAGTCTGTATCAGGATCGCGCGTCTATCGACGAAGTCGTCTTGCTCGGTGACCTCTGGGACATGGTTCGGCGCGACCCTTTCGGCGTCGCGTGGGAGACGACCGAGACTCTCGAACAGCTAAAACGTCTTGGGGATGAGGTTCCTGTCCGGTTAATTCTCGGCAACCACGATATGTACCTCCAAGGACTTGACAGCACACGGTACGAACTCGACTTTCTGGAGAAGTACACACTCGACCAGAACGGAACCCGGATACATTTCCGGCACGGAAACGAGTTCGACGCGCTTCAGTCCAACCGTCTGTCGAAGTACCTCTCGGGCGCGGGCGACCGTGGTGATATCGACCCGACACGTGGACGTAAGGATCCTGTCGTAGCCGGTGTTCGTGATGTCGTCTGCAGCATAAAGACGCGACTACGTGCAGATGGCGGCTCGTCTCATGCACGGAGTTATCCGCGACGGGAGCGACGGGCGCACGGCTATCTCGGGACAATCGCCGCTGACAAACTCGTCTACGGTCATACCCACGCGCCTTACGTCCACCATGAAAACATCGCAGCAAATCCCGGGTCGTGGAAATCGACCGCAGCTGTCCACAACACGTACGTCGAGATTACCGAAGGAGAACTCGCACTCTACCGGTATCTACCGGAGGAAGAAGACGAACCTATCGAGTAGTACCTATACCGCTTGTTCTATTTCTTCTCCTCGTTTACCGAGAAAGCTTACTTTGCAAGCTTTAGACCCACTAGCGTCGTCTCGAAAAGCATTATCATAGTCAACGCGACCATCAGACCTGCCACACCCGTTGGGTCGAGCGAACCGGCAAGAAGAGCCGCGACGGTGATGCAGCCACCCCAGACGTAGACGCGTTTGGCTTCGAACCATCTGACAGAAGCGACACCCATCTTGACGCCGAGCGACATCAGAAGAGGTATCTGGAAGACGACACCGAATGCGAGAGCGGTCATAAGTATGAGGTTGAATGTCTCTCTGAGACCCAGACCTGCGGTCGCAATGTCCTCCGAGTAGAAGATGAAGTAACGGAAGAGAACGGGCAAGGAGAGAAAGTAAGCGAACGCGAGTCCGAAAAACATGAGAACGAGTGAGACGGGTACGACCGAGATGAAGTACCTTCTTTCGTTCGGGTACAGACCTGGCTTCATGAACTGGAAAGTCTCGTAGACGAGCACAGGGAAAGCGAGTGCTAGTCCGATAACCGCGCTGAGCATGAGGCGTGTGAGAATCTCGTCGAAAGGACGGTAGACGTTGGGCGGGAAATTGAAGAAGTTGTACCAAATCGCGTCGAGAAGCTCTTCTGAGAAGAAGAATGCGACAGCCATGACGACCGAGGATGCGACCAAGACGACCATGACACGGCGCACGAGTTCCTCGATGTGCACCGTGAGCGGCATCTCCTCGTCTGTTTCGAGCGACACACCGGCTGTATGATTTCTCGTAGCATAAAGTCTGCGTTGATACTCACTCGACGAAAACAACTTTTGCCGTCATCTAGCGGAAAGCTTGATACGGGGCGGTAACAAATCTCCGGTAATGAGCGACTCGGGAAGTGGGATAAGGGGTGGCGCGTACGACCTCCTTGACGCTGCACGTCAGAACCTCGTGCACGTTCTCGTCACCTTCTTGCTCGGTCTGGTAGGCACGATAATCTTCCTGCGTCTCTATGCCTTCGACAAGATACAGGAACAGACCCTCGCACGCGCAAGGGAGCAAGGGTACGCGGTCGATACTTCCTTCGTCAATCCTTTCGAGGTCATCCTCTTACAGGCGAAGATAGGCATCGTAGTCGGCGTGCTCTTGACGATACCCGCTATCGTATATCTCGCGCGCGGCTCCCTCAGAAAACGCGGTCTCTGGATACCGCCTTCTGTTTCGCGCCGGCGTATAGCAACCTTCGCCGTGGGTATCGTCGCGCTGTTTTTCGTCGGTGTCGCGTACGCTTACTTCGTCATGATACCCTACATAATGCAGTTCGTCGCCGCAATCGCCGTTGCAGCGGAGGTTCGTCCTTTCTTCCGTATATCCAGCTTCATCAACTTCGTTCTCATCTACTCCGTCATATTCGGAATCGCAGCACAGCTACCGCTTTTTATGACCTTTACCGTCAAGTCGGGTATAATCTCGTACAGATTCTACCGCGAAAAATGGAGGTACTTCGTCGTCGTCGGCGCGGTAATCTCTGCACTCGTGACCTCGCCCGACCCGATGACCCAGATGGTTGTTCTCGGACCTCTCGTCGGCATCTACTTCTTAGGTCTCGGGGTCATCCGTGTGGTCGCACGCTCTGAGGTACAGGAACAGGAACGTCTCCACGACGCGATGACGACGAAGGACGAAGAGACGAAAAGGAAGGCTGGCACAACCGACGGCGGTTCGTCCGCTTCGGCTATCGACCACACGTCCCAGTCGAGGTCAAAGCCGTCTCGGGGTAGCGCGACAGCAGCGGGTGCGAAGGCTGCGACGGCTTCTGTTGCGAGCGCGGGTGCCGACGCTGTGATGAGCCGTGGTCTGATAGATGTCGGCGCGGCAGTCTTCGATGACATGCGCGACCATTCGAAGAAACTCGGTGCCGTCTTCCTCGTCGTATCTTCGGCTGTCTTCATGTGGATGATATACTACGGCGTAGCTTCGATACGCATACAGACTCTCTCGTACATGCCACCCGAACTCTCCTCGCAGGTCGAGACCGTACAGTTGGAGATATTCGAGTTCATCTTCCTCGTCGTAAAGTACAGCGCGATAGCGGGTGCTGTCGCAGTCCTGCCGTTCCTGTTCTACTACTCGCGCGACACACTCGTCTCCGAAAAGGTCATATCGGGCGAAGGCTCCGTGTTATACTACGTCTCACGCGCGGCTGTTGTACTCAGTCTTTTCACCGCGGGCGCGCTCTACGCCTACTACGGTATGATTCCTGTTCTCATCAGCATACTTTCGAACTCGATAGTCGAAAGCGGCATGGAAGCGACGTTCACGATAGGTGCCTTCATCGACTTCGTGATTCTCGTGACGTTCCTAATCGGTGTCATGGCTGAGATGCCTGCTGTCATGTACTTCTTGGTGGCTTCGAGGGTCGTCCGTTACGAGACGTTGAAGAGTAAGTGGAGACATTTCACAGTCGGTGTCTTCGTCCTTGGTGCTGTCGTGACCTCGCCCGACCCGTTCACGATGGTCGTCGTCGCCGTACCCCTCTCTGGATTCTACCTCGTCTCGCTCGGGGTTACACGCGTTCTGTGCCACAGAACGATAACAAAGGTGCGCGACGAGCGGCGCAGCCTTGGATTAGCAGGGGACAGCGACTGAGCGGCTTAGGAGTCTCGGGCGTCGAAACCACCCGCCTTCTTCCAACGTTTCCTGTTTTCGACGTAGCTCTGTGCGTACATAGGTATCTGTTCTCTCTGTGCCTCGTTTAGTTCGCGCGTCTCCGCAGGCACACCGTAAGCGAGGCTTCCGGGCGGTACCTCCTGTCCTTCACGCACCACCGCACCCGCCGCGACGATGCTTCCTTCGCCGATGACCGCGCCACGTAGGACGCTCGAACCTATGCCGACGAGACAGTTATCCTCGACTTCAGACTGGTCTACAGTGACGTTGTGACCGACCGTCACGTCGTCTCCTATCTCCGCTTCGTGGAGCATCGAATGGTCCTGTATATTGCTCCTGTCACCGACGTTGGTCGGACCCACGTCACCGCGGATGCAGACGAAGGGCCAGAGGCTTGCCTTTTCGCCGAGTGTTACGTCGCCGACGACGTATGCCATCTCGCTTACGAAGGCGGATTCGGGCACCTCCGGCTCTGTTCCTTCGAGTGAACGTATCATAAAAAGCCAAAGGACTGCGCGGCTATTAGGTCTACCGACGGTAACCGTCTTCTACTCAGTTACCGCCGTAGCTAAGGACACTACGCGCGCTACGAAATCTGCTCCCCGACCTTCTCGTCTACTTCTTCGACGAAATCCTCTATTCTGTCATCGGGTATCGTTGCGCCCGCTGCGATATCGTGACCGCCGCCTTCGCCGCCGACCGCCTGCGAGCATTCGCTCATTACCTCCGCGAGGTTGAGTCCGCTACGGACGAGACGTTTGGTGCCGCGTGACGATACCTTCTTTTCACCCTCGTCTTCGACATCCGCAAACGCAATGATGGGTTTACTTCGGTCGACCGCCGACTTCGAGTAGCTCATGCCCGCGATGATACCGACGATGGTGTCGGGTATCTCGTTGCCTGCGTCGAAGTACTGGACGTTTTCGAGCTTCGTGACGCCGTTTTCTCCGACGAACTCGACCCCGTTACGGAGATTCCTGCGGTGTTCGCGTAGGAGTTCACGTGCCTCGTCGAGTGCTTCGCCACGGTCACCCTTACAGACAGCGAAGCCCACGTCGGCGCGTTCGTACCTCGCCGTCGAGTTGAGGAGTGTCGAGAACTCGCTCGCGTCACGGAGTTCGGTACGCGGCTTTTCGTTCAGAAGCGTGTACGTCTCACCGACGAGTTCCTCTATCGCGCTCGAATCCACGCCGCGCTCGACGCATTTCCGGAAAAGTGCGTTTGTCAGCTTTTCACGTTCCTTCCCGTCTAACTCAGCCCACGTTCGCCAGCCCTCTTCGCCTTTTGCTTCGACGCCTGCGTCTTCGAGAAGCTCCTTTGCGCCCGCCGAGTTCTTCGAGATACCGGGTATGAAAACGTCGGTGGAGTATTCGAGAAGCTTGGGAAGCGGACGTGTCTGTCTGCCGAAAAGCAGGAGGTCTTGTTTCGCTTCGAGCACACCCGCCTCGACTCCTTCGTTAACGACTGCTGCGTTCGCGCCGCTCAAGCCGCCACCTTGGTTCTGCATGTCGCCGACAGCACCCACGACGGCGAGCGCGGCAAGGTCACGGTTATCGTTGCCCTCTTTTTTGAGGGCGCGCGCGAGGACATATGCCGTCCCCGCACCCGACAGCTCCGATGAACCATCTATGTCGAAAAGGAGTGGGTTGAGATGGTATTCGGCGTCCACTCCCTCCGCAGGCTGATGATGGTCGGCGACGACGGGTGTAAACTCCCGTTCGACAACCTCGTCAAGGATACCACTGCCGAAGTCGGTGAAAAGAACGACATCGTGTCCTGCATCTTCTATCTCGTCGAGGTCTTCTTCGTCCAACTGCTTCGAGAAACGTGTCTCGTGTGCGATACCGGCGCGGTCGAGCGCGAGCGACGCAACCCCCGCGCTCGTCAGACCGTCTGCGTCTATATGTGAAATAAGAAGCAGGTCTTCGGCTTCGCGTAGGAAGTCGGCGCAGTCGTGTGCCTTTTCCAAGAAGCTGTCGTCGAGTCCTCCGATACCTGCGGTCTCCGTCTGTGCCATCTTTCTCTACCTTAGATTATCGGCGCGGTCAAAAAAGCTTCTCAGTTGGCTGTCCGTGTACCTTAGCTGACAAGAATACCCAAACACCATCTACTCCGCGTCATCGTCGTCTTCTTCGACGAACTCGAACCGTGCGCCGCCATCTTCGCTTTCGTCGATTTCCAACGACCAGTCGTGTACCTCAGCAGTCCGTCTAACGATGGGAAGTCCGAACCCCGTACCGCCGTCCGCCGTCGTATAGCCGCTCTGTAAGACCTTTTCACGTTCGTCCTCTGGTATACCGGGTCCGTCGTCCTCGACGTAGAAGGCACAGTTCTCGGATGAGCCGACCTCGACTTTCACGTCGTCGCTGCTGTGTTCAACCGAGTTACGGAGTAGATTCTCGAAGAGCCTCTGTATACCGTCTTCGTCGGCGTGTATATCGACATCTTCCTCTATCTCAAGGTTATCTTCCGGTAACTGTGTGTTAGCAGCTGCTCTCTCGGCGACGGTCGAGAGTCTTATATCTACGGGTTCGTACGCGTCTTCTCCCTGACGTGTAAACGAGAGAACCTCCTGTATGAGACGTTCCATCCTGTCGTGTGCGCTTTCTACGTTTTCGAAAAACTCCTCTCTTTCTTCGTCATCTTCTACTTTCCGCGCTAAATCGAGGTTTCCAACAGCCACGTTGAGAGGGTTACGCAGGTCGTGTGAGACGACGCTTGCGAACTCGTCAAGACGGCGGTTCTTGTCACGGAGAAGCTGGTTCGCGTCTTCGAGTTCCTCCGCCTTTCTTGTGAGTGCAGTGTAGTAGTACCCGGTTGCGGTACCGAAGGCAGCGGTGACTGTTACGCTGGTTACCGTGAAGTAGAAAGGTTCGTTCGGAAAGGTACCTCCAAGAAGGAAGACGTACCACTGATTTATAGCGACGCCGAGCGTCGCGGAAACGATAGCCCAGACAGCGACGGAAGCTACGAAGCTTTCGTCATGTTTCCTGCCTATCCAAACGCCTGCGGCAGCAATGAAGAGGGAGAGCAAAATCGGCGAACCCATGTTGATAAGAGTCGTCGTCAGATAGTCATCAGAAAGGGAAGAGTAGCCGAATATGACGCCGACGGCAGCCAGACCGGCTACTGTAAGAGACCACCTTTTGACGCGTTTCAGTAACATTACGCCCCTTTTTGCGCTCCAGTCGTTTTATTTTTCCGCCGGAACACGACGCAGTTATCTGTCGCGCTACACAAGAACCACCGATGACAGAGTACGACGCCGTCGTAGTCGGCGGCGGATGTGTTGGTGTCTCGACCGCGAAACACCTTGCAGAAAGGGATATTGAAGTCGCTGTCGTCGAGAAGGAGTACGGTCTCGCGGAGCACCAGAGCGGTCGTAATTCGGGCGTTTTGCATCCGGGGTTCAATTACGAACCCGGTACTCTCAAGGCGCGTTTCGCCGTCGAAGGCACGCGCCGTATGAAGGAGTACTGCGACGAACGTGGGGTTCCGGTTGACGAATGCGGCGTCTTGGTCGTTGCTCTCGACGACGCGGAGGAGGAACGCCTCGACAAGCTGAAGGAACAGGCAGATGAGAACGGAACGGAAGCGCGTATCGTCGGACTCGAATTCATCGAGGATCAAGAACCGCACGTCTCCGAAGAAGCACAAGCCGCCCTCTACGCACCCGAGGCGGCGTCCGTCGATTCGCGCAAGTATGTCCACGCTCTCGCAGGGGACGCAGAAGCCGAGGGAGCGGAGTTTTATATGGGACACGAGGTAAAAGACGTGTCGTCGGATAACGGCGTCCACGAAATCCGTACCACGAAGGGCGAAGTACGCGCCGACTACGTCGTAAACGCAGCGGGTCTTTACGCCGACAGACTCGCACGTCTCGTCGGCGAACCGACAGAGCACCGTGTCGTACCCTTCCGTGGCGAGTACTACGAACTCACGCCGGACGCGACAGACCTGTGCCGTACGATGATATACCCGACGCCCGACCCTGAACTCCCCTTCTTGGGCGTCCATTACACACGCAGGACGGACGGAAAGGTCATCGTCGGTCCGAACGCTGTTCTCGCATTCGGGCGCGAGGCGTACAAAAACACACAGTTCTCGTTGCGGGAACTCGCTGGTACGCTCTCTTACGGCGGATTCTGGCGTCTCGTCTCGTCACGCAAGATGATGGGCGTCGCTTGGGACGAACTCAACAAGTCGTACCGCAAGAGCCGTTTCGTCGCCGCCTCGCAGCGTCTTGTCCCCGAGGCGTCGCGCGAAAACTTCGCACGTAGCTACGCGGGTGTCCGCGCTCAACTCGTTTCGTCGGACGGAGAACTCGTGAAACAGCCCCTTGTCGAACACGGCGACGGTTCGACTCACGTCCTGAACGCTGTTTCGCCCGGTCTTACGTGTTCGCTACCGTTCGGCGAACACCTTGCTGAAGAGGTAGTCGAACGGATGTGAGAGACTGTAACAGTTTTGTGTCGGGGGCGCGACCAAAACCGTATGACCGAAAAACACGAGTTTGGCGGATACGGCGGCAGGTACGTTCCGGAGGAGTTAGACGACGCACTTCAAAAACTCGCAGACGCCTTCGATAACGTGAAAGACACAGAAGCGTTCCGTGAACGTTACGAGAATCTTCTACGAGACTACGCCGGACGTCCGACGCCTATCTACCACGCGGAAACCCTGTCGGAGATGTACGGTGTGGACATCTACCTAAAACGCGAGGATCTCCTACACGGAGGCGCGCACAAGATAAACAACACGCTTGGACAGGGACTCCTCGCCGACGAAGCAGGTAAGACACGTCTTATCGCGGAGACGGGTGCGGGACAGCACGGAACAGCGACTGCGATGGTCGGCGCGCTTCTCGGTCTCAAGACGGAGATATACATGGGGAAAAAGGACGTAGAGCGGCAGAAGATGAACGTCTTCAGGATGCGTCTCATGGGCGCGGAGGTAAACGAGGTAACACGCGGCGGTGCGGGACTCGCGGACGCCGTCGATGCCGCACTTGAAGACTTGGTCGAGAACGTCGAGGACACCCACTACCTCGTCGGCAGCGTCGTCGGACCCGACCCTTTCCCGCGTATGGTGCGTGAGTTCCAGTCTGTCATAGGCGAGGAGGCGCGTGAACAGATGCTCGAAAGGACGGGCGAACTCCCCGATGCCTGCGTCGCGTGCGTCGGCGGCGGTTCGAACGCGATGGGCCTTTTCGACGCTTTCCGCGACGACCCTGTAGCTTTCTATGGCGGCGAAGGCGGCGGCAAAGGCGCGGAGAGCAAGAAGCACGCCGCACCTCTTGCGGCAGGCGACGACGATGTTCTTCACGGCATGCGGACACGTGTAATCGACGAAGAAACGGACGTACACTCGGTCAGCGCGGGTCTTGACTACCCCGGCGTCGGTCCTGAACACGCTATGTTCCTCGAAGAAGGACGCGCCGAGTACCACGCGGTTACCGACGACGAGGCGTTGGAGGCGTTCCGCGACCTCTCACGCGCCGAAGGTATAATTCCAGCACTGGAGACGGCGCACGGTCTCGCGCTTGCGAAGAAGGTGGCGGACGAACACGATACCATACTCGTCAAC